>Ga0209282_1000081_pt1 | contig 71750 bp, 66 predicted proteins | sample Mtrugardesep15_FD_187529 | JGI IMG/M metagenome (GOLD analysis project Ga0209282, IMG submission 187529) | Root nodule microbial communities of legume samples collected from California, USA - M. trunc garden sep15 (SPAdes) (version 2) | ecosystem: Host-associated > Plants > Roots > Nodule...
TCAATAGCGGCAACGCGCTGGCGACCGTCGTCGCGGCGCCAGCCGATCAGCGCACCTAGGTAGCTGCCGAGCGGCGCCGCGACGACGGTCGCCAGCGCGTTGCCGCTATTGAGGATGGCCAGTGCACGTGGCACCCGGTGCGCCGGGACCAGGCGGATTGCCGTTGCCGCCGACATCGACCAGAAGCCGCCCACGACGACGCCGATCAATGCGCGGCCGGTCATGTAGGCAGCGTAGTCCGGGGCCACTGCGATGATGGCACCCGATGCCGCCATGACCGCCGTCAGGCCGAGCAGCAGGGACTTGCGGTTCATGCTGCCGGCGATGACGGGGATGAACAGGCTCGTGAACACGGCAAAGGCGCCGGAGATGGCAATGCCCTGCCCGGTCATCCCCTCGGTGACATGCAGGTCCGCGGACATCGGCGTCAGCAGGCTCACCGGCATGAACTCCGATGCGATCAGTGCGAAGACGCAGAGCGTCATCGCGAAAACGCCGCTCCAATAGGCCGGCGGCTGCGATGCGGGAGAAGGCGAGTCCGGATGGGGCGGCAAGGTCCGAGGTAGTGCGGTGTCTTTCATCGGCCATATGATCGTGAGTTTGGCCCCCGGCGACAAGCCGCACAATACTTGTTGCCTTGATGAGCCAATCTCATGAAACGGATTGATGACCCGGATTCATGACGGCAATGAACCAATGCGCTTAATCGGATCTTCCCGTATCCGATACCATTCCGCGACCCCCCCGCCTCTCTTCCGTCCATGACAACCATAAACATCAACGGCCAGGTTCATGAGGTCGATTTCTCCCCTGACACCCCGCTCCTATGGACGCTTCGTGATGCCCTCGGCTTCACGGGCACCAAGTTCGGCTGCGGCATGGCGCTGTGCGGCGCGTGCACTGTCCATGTCGATGGGCAACCGGTCCGCTCCTGCGTCACCCCGATCTCGGCAATTGGCACCAAGCGCGTGCGCACGATCGAATCGATGGATGCGGATCACGTCGGCCGGGCCGTCCAGGATGCGTGGGTCGAGTTGGGCGTGGCCCAGTGCGGCTACTGTCAGGCAGGACAGATCATGACCGCCACCGCGCTGCTGAAGGCGAACCCAAAACCATCCGACGAGCAGATCGTCGCGGGCATGAGCGGCAATCTCTGCCGGTGCGGCACGTACACGCGCATCAATGCCGCGGTGAAGCTGGCGTCGTCGCGCCTTGCGGCAAACAAGACGGGAGCGAAGGCATGACACGCACCGACCTCGAAACGCTCGAACAACCGGCGCGCCGCCGCATGCTGCAGGCGGGCGCGGTGTTCGCGCTGTCGCTCCAGTTCGGCGGCCTGGTCAGCAAGGCCGCTGCCGCCGAAGTCGGGAAGAAATACGGCGGCGCAGCGATGCCGGGCGGCGTGGTGGACGATCCGCTGGTGTTCGTCTCGATCGCGCGCGATGGCACCGTGACCATCGTGGCGCACCGCGCAGAGATGGGAACCGGTGTGCGAACCAGCCTGCCGATGGTCGTCGCCGATGAGATGGAAGCGGACTGGAGCCGCGTCAAAATCGTTCAGGCTGATGCCAACGAGGCGCGCTATGGCAGCCAGAATGTGGACGGCTCGCGCAGCATGCGCCATTTCCTCGCACCGATGCGTCGCGTGGGCGCATCGGCCCGGCACATGCTCGAAGCCGCTGCCGCCGCGCAATGGAAGGTGCCGGCCGCCGAAGTGCAGGCGCGCAACCACGAGGTCATTCACGCGGCAAGCGGCAGGCGGCTCAGCTATGGCGACCTGGCCGAAGCCGCGATGCGGCAGCCAGTGCCGAAAGGCGATCAATTGCGCCTCAAGCAGCCGGACGCATTCCGCTATATCGGCAAGGGCAGGATCATGCCGGCCGACAGCCGCGATATTGCGCAAGGCAAGGCAACCTACGGTATCGACGTGCGCCTGCCGGGCATGCTCTACGCCGTCATCGCGCGGCCGCCCGTACATGGCGGCAAGCTGCGCAAGGTCGACAGCACCGACGCGCTGAAGGTCCCCGGTGTCCTGCGCGTCATCGAGCTGAAGGGCTTCGACGGCCCGCCCCTGTTCAATCCCGTTGGCGGCGTTGCCGTGGTGGCCACTAACACGTGGGCGGCGATGCAGGGCCGCGCGGCGCTCAAGCCGGAATGGGCCGACGGCGCCAATTCCAGCTATGACTCCACCGCGTTCCGCCGCACGCTTGAAGCCGCGGTGCAAGCGTTCCGCCGCACGCTTGAAGCCGCGGTGCATCGGCCCGGCAAGGCGCTACGCAATGATGGCGACGCCGTGGCGGCGCTGTCGGCCGCCGGCGGCCAGCGCAAGGTTTCGGCCGAGTACTACATCCCGCATCTTGCGCATGCCTCGATGGAAACGCCCGTGGCGACGGCCCGCTTTATCGACGGGAAGTGCGAGATCTGGGCGCCTTCGCAGGCCCCCCAGGGTGCACTGGAAAGCGTGGCGAAGCACATCGGACTCGATGCCAGGGATGTAACGCTGCACCTGACGCTGCTGGGCGGTGGCTTCGGCCGCAAGTCGATGGCCGACTTCATTTCCGAGGCCGCGCTCGTGTCGAAGGCGATGGACGGCAAGCCGGTCAAACTGCAATGGACGCGCGACGACGACATCCGTCACGACTACTACCACACGGTATCGGTCGAGCGCATGGAGTCTGTGCTCGATGCCAGGGGCAAGCCGACGGCATGGCTGCACCGCTCCGCCGCGCCAACGATCGCCTCGACGTTCCAGGTCGGCGCGCAAGGCAAGGCCCCGTTCGAAGCCGGGATGACCGCCATCAACATCCCGTTCCAGATCCCGTCGATCCGCCTGGAATCGGCCGACGTGCCGCCCCATACCCGCATCGGCTGGTTCCGCTCGGTGTCCAACATCCCGCATGCGTTCGCGGTACAGAGCTTTGTTGCCGAACTGGCCCATCAGGCGCGTCGAGATCCCAAGGACTACCTGCTCGAACTCATCGGACCGCCGCGCAAGATCGATCCCGCGACGCTGTCGGATAGCTGGAACTACAACGAATCGCCGGACGTGTACCCGCTCGATACCGGCCGCATGCGCCGCGTGATCGAGGAAGCCGCGCGCAAGGCGAACTGGGGCCGCAAGCTACCCAAAGGGCACGGCCTTGGCATTGCCATGGCGTACAGCTTCGTCACGTATGTGGCCACCGTTGTGGAAGTGGCCGTGGATGCCAAGGGCCAGATCACCATTCCGCGCGTGGACGTGGCGATCGATTGCGGGCCGCAGGTCAACCCCGAGCGCATCCGTTCGCAGGTAGAGGGTGGATGCGTCATGGGCATCAGCCTGGCGATGCTGGGCGAGATCTCGTTCAAGGACGGCCGCGTCCAGCAAAGCAACTTCCACGACTTCGAGATCCTGCGCTCGCACATGGCGCCGCGGGCCATCCATACGTGGATGGTGGGCGGAGATTTCGGCGTACCGCCCGGCGGCGTGGGCGAGCCGCCGGTGCCGCCCGTCGCACCCGCACTCTGCAACGCCATCTTCGCCGCAACGGGCGCGCGGATCCGGTCGCTGCCTATCCGTGACCAGCTTTCGCAGGCTTAGTCGCGGCGACGCCGTCCGGCCGGTGCCGGATGGCGTCGATGACGATCTTGAGCGCACGCGACGACTGCCTGCGGCTGGGATAAAAGGCGTGATAGCCCGGAAACGTGGGACACCAGTCCTCCATCACCGTGACGAGCTTGCCTTTATCGGCGTAGGACTGGATGACCGGCATCGGCAGGAACACCAGCCCGAAGCCGTCGAGCGCGGCATTCAGCATCTGATTGACGCTGTTGCAGACGATCTGACCTTCCACGCGCGCCTGCAGCTTCTTCGACCCCTTGGCCAGCTCCCACGCATAGAGCCCGCCGCTCGTGGACAGCCGCAGGTTGATGCATCGGTGCGATAGCAGGTCGCGCGGCGTCATCGGCTTATCGCGGCCCTTGAGATATGCGGGAGACCCTGCAATCGCCATCTTCACGTCGGGACTGATGCGCACGGCAATCATGTCCTTCTCGATCTGGTCGCCAAAGCGCACGCCGATGTCATAGCGGTCGCCAACGATGTTGGTAAGTCCGTAGTCGACCGTCAGCTCGACGTTGAGGTCCGGATACTGCGGCAGCACCTTGGCCAGGCGAGGCCAGATGATGGCATCGATCGGATGGTCGATGGACGTGATGCGAATTGTGCCAGCCGGGCGCTCGCCCAGCTCGGCCACGGCGGACAGATCGGCTTCGATTTCCTCGAACTTGGGTCCGATGGACCGGACCAGCCGCTCGCCGGCATCGGTCGTCGACACGCTGCGCGTGGTCCGTGTCAGCAGGCGCACGCCCAGCCTTGCCTCCAGATTGCGGATGGTGTGACTTAGCGCGGATTGCGTGACGTCGAGCCGAGCCGCCGCGCGCGTGAAGCTTCGCTCCCGGGCGACAGTGACCAATGCAAGCAGATCGTTGAGGTTGTGACGGGGCATGGCGGGCTCTCTGCAAAGGAATGCGATCAGGCGCCTCGCGGTCGCGAATGGCGCTATGAACGCATTTCATGAATGTTCCCGCTATTGTTCAGTCTAGCGCGCGCGGCGCGCAAGTGTTTTTCCAAGAATCCCCCAATGCAGCCTTCACATTGTTCCAGTCCCCGTTTCACATTACGCCCGGTGCGCAAGGCATCCCCGCGGTTCCGAATGGCGCGTCCGGAATGATCAAGATCACTCAGCACGGCTCACAGCCATCAATGGACGGCGCGGCGGCCAACTTCACGGGCATCGTCCGCGTCGACGCACTTTTCCAGGCTCCCATGCCTGCGCGTGTTGGAGGCGCTACAGTCACCTTCGCGCCAGGTGCGAGAACGGTATGGCACAGTCATCCGCTCGGGCAGACGCTTCATGTCGTCGCAGGGACGGGGCTCGTCCAGCAATGGGGCCAAGCCGTCCAGACTATTCGGCCGGGGGATCTTGTCTGGATTCCACCTAATACCAAACACTGGCATGGCGCCACAGCAACTTCCACCATGGTGCACATTGCTATTACGGAAGCGCTAGATGGCAAGGCGGCGGATTGGATGGAGCCTGTGAACACGGACCAGTATGGCGGAGTGTCAGGCTGCAGCAGACGAGCTTATCGAGTACCTACACTGCGCCTGGAGTAGGTCACTGCGGATTGGGAAACGGCGCCGGCAAGATAGATCTGGTAGGTCCGATGTTTGATTGGGTAGAAAAGGGGATTCCCCCACGAACCTCCCCGATTGTCGCCACCTCGACCATGCCCCCAACCAAAACCCGTCGTCCGTTGTGCCGGTACCCCGCAATACCCGAATTACGTCGGCGGTGATTACAACGCGGCAGCGAGCTTTAGCTGCACCTCTCCCTGACGGCCTTTTCGCTATCGGAAACGCCCATGGTTCTTCCCGCTGGATTCTTTCTTTGCAACGGTCGCTGACGCAAGGCCGAACTCGCAAGTATTTACGGCGCCGTCCAGCCGCCAAGCGCGGCGCCAGTTCAGTTCGCCCCGTGCGAGGGTGTTGGTCCACTCTTAGCGCTTGATGATCAGTGGCCGCTTCGGGATCGAGAACGGCCATCGCAATGGATTGCTGCGAGCGTCGCAGAAGGGTCGAGACCAGAAATTCATTGCCCGGGGCGGCCCGACTGCCTTGGGCTGGGCGCCCAGGTAAAACCGGTCCACCAATCAGGCGCACGCAAAAATAGCGCTATAGACACCGTTGCACCTCATCCATCGGCCTCAAAGCGCGCCGCAATGGCGTCGATCATCGCCCGAACCCTCGCGGTATGACGGAGGTCCTGGTGGGTGACTAGCCAGACCTCGTAGGCTGCCGCCCTTGAAAGCTCGGGCCAGATCCTTACCAGCCCATCCCGTTCGCCCATATGCACCGGCACCTCGCCGATACCGATATCGGCACGGATCATCGCTCGCAGCATCAGGCTTGAGTGCACACTGGCGACAATGCGTCCCGCATGGATAGGCTCGCCCACCAGCGTGGGCCTACTGCTGCCCGACAGGAACGGCTGATAGAGCACGAGATCGTGCCCCGTGAATCCCGTCCCACGTTCAGGCTCGCCGTGGCGACTCAGGTAATGCTCCGTTGCATAGAGCCCCACGCGCCAGCGGGCCAGCCGCCGTGCCACCAGGTCGGGGCTTTCCGGTTTCTGGGTACGAATGGCGATGTCCGATTCGCGCCGAGCGAGGTTGAGCACTTGTGTGGAGGTGCTCAATTGCACCCTGACGTCCGGATGTTCGACGTGCAAGCTGGCAATCGCCGGGATCACGAACGCGAGTGCGAGCGAATCTGTCGTGGTCACCCTCACCTCACCCGCCAGCCGATTGTCCACACCTTGTGCCTGCCTGGCCAGTTCATGCGCGGACTGCTCCATCTTCTCCGCTGCTTTCAGGACACTTTCGCCAGCAGATGTCAGGGCGTAGCCATCCGACGCCCGAAAGAACAACGTGGCGCCCAATGCATGCTCAAGCGCGGCAATGCGCCGTCCGACCGTAGCCTGGTCCAGCCCCACTACTTTGGCGGCCTTGCGCAGCGTACGTTCGCGCTGCACGGCGAGGAATACCCGTGTGTCATCCCAGTTCATGCTGTCGGCCTTGTGATGCGTTTTTGCATTGGAGAAGCTGAATATTGCCGCATCGATTCATCGGTGTGCAACTCTATACTGGCTACCAATGTTCGGGCGGCTGTCGTCCGGCGCAAGCGCGATCCACCAGGGACAAACCATGAAAGCCATCACCTTCGCTGAATTCGGCGACGCCGACGTTCTGCAACTCACCGATGTGCCGGATCCGGAGGTCAGGCCCCATGACTTGCTGGTGCGCAATCGTGCTGCCGGTCTGAACCGAGCGGATCTGACGCACAGGCGCGGGGGGTACGGGCGCACGAACTTCGGCGATTCGGACATCATGGGCCTGGAGATTGCCGGCGAGGTGATTGCAATCGGCTCAGAGGTGCAGGGTTTCGCCATTGGGGATCGCGTCATGGGAATCGTGGGCGGCGGCGGATACGCGGAGCTGGCACGCATCGACTATCGCATGGCCATGCACATTCCCGATGGGCTGGACGACGTGCATGCGGGCGCGCTGCCAGAAGTATTCGTCACCGCCTGGGAGGCGCTTGGTCATCTTGGTCGGCTGGCATCAGGCGAGTCGGTGCTGATCCATGCGGCGGCTGGTGGCGTCGGCTCGGCCGCAGTGCAACTGGCGCACGCGGTAGGTGCCCGGGTGCTGGCAACGGCCGACGGCAGCAAGCGCGAAGCCGTAATCGGTTTCGGCGCCGATGTCGCCATTGATTACAAGACCGAAGACTTCGAGGCGGTGGTGAATAAAGTCACCGAGGAGCGCGGCGTCGATGTGATTATCGATTTCGTCGGCGCGCCCTACCTGGCACGCAACATTCGCTCCCTGGGCCTTGGCGGTCGGCTGGTTCAAGTTGGCATCCTTGGCGGCATCGAAGGCGCCGAGCTTCCGCTGGATCGAGTGCTCTACCGACACCTGCAAATCATGGGAACGGTCATGAAATCGCGCCCGCCAGCGGTGAAACATGCCATGACTCGCCGGTTCGCAGATACGTGGCTTCCTCGATTTGCAAGTCACTGCCTGATGCCCGTCATCGACAGCACGTTTCCGTTGAAGAACGCAGCAGATGCGCACCACCGCATGGAATCCAACCAGAATGTGGGGAAGATCATGCTGACGATGGCATAGGTCACCGGGCGATCATCTTCGCAGCGCGGGCGATGCGTTGGGCGAAACCGTCGACCCCTGCGAAAAAAAGTGACTGCGATTGTTCATCCAACGACAGCTTCTGTGACCTTTTGACGCACCGCAAAAACTCCTGCATGCCCCCTTGATCCGTATTAAACTTTCACAAATTACTGAAAGTTCGAAACGTTCATGCAGCTCTCGCCCCTGATCCAGCGCTTTGTCCTTCACTTTGGTGAGATGGGTAGCCGCTGGGGTATTAACCGAACGGTCGGTCAGATTTACGCCCTGCTCTTCACCGCCTCGCGCCCCCTCAATGCCGATGAAATCGCCGAATCGCTCGGTTTCTCGCGCTCCAACGTCAGTATCGGCCTCAAGGAACTGGAATCCTGGAGTCTGGTGAAGCTCTCCCACCAGCCGGGGGACCGCCGCGAGTACTTTTCCGCGCCCGATGACGTCTGGGCGATTTTCCGCACGCTGGCCGAGGAGCGCCGCCGCCGCGAGATCGATCCCACGCTGTCCATGCTGCGCGAAGTGCAGCTCGAGGCGGCCACCTCCCCGGAAGACCGCCACGCCCAGGCGCGCATGAAGGAGATGTACGGCCTGATCCTGCTGGTGACCACGTGGTTTGGCGACATGCAGCGGCTGGACGTCGCCACGCTGGAAAAGCTCATGCGGCTCGGCTCCCGTGTGACCAAGCTGCTCGACGTCAAGGACCGCTTCGCCAGTGCCATCGGCATGGGCGGCGACAAGAGCGCTGACAAGGGCGCCGACAAGTCCCCCGCCGCCGCCCCCAAGAAAGCCCCCAAGACCCCCGCAAAGTCCTCCCGCCCCCGCAAGGAGTAGCCCGTGTTTGCCAGTCTCGACCCCGTGGTGCTGGCGCGCATCCAGTTTGCCGCCAACATCACGTTCCACATCCTTTTCCCCACGATCAGCATCTCGCTGGGCTGGGTGCTGCTGTTCTTCAAGCTGCGCTACGGCAAGACCGGCGATGAAAGCTGGATGGCCGCCTACCGCGTCTGGGTCAAGATCTTCGCCCTGACTTTCGCGCTCGGCGTGGTCAGCGGCATCACCATGAGTTTCCAGTTCGGCACCAACTGGCCTGGCTATATGGAAACCGTCGGCAACATCGCCGGCCCGCTGCTGGCCTACGAGGTGCTGACCGCCTTCTTCCTGGAGGCCACCTTCCTCGGCATCATGCTGTTCGGCATGCGGCGCGTCAGCAACCGCACCCACACTATCGCCACGCTGCTGGTGGCGGGCGGCACCACGCTGTCGGCGTTCTGGATCCTCGCGCTGAATTCGTGGATGCAGACCCCGGCCGGCTTCGCGATGATCGATGGCCGCGCCCACGTCACGAGCTGGCTCGAAGTCATCTTCAATCCGTCGTTCCCCTACCGCCTGACCCACATGCTGCTGGCGTCCGGGCTGACCGTGGCCTTCCTGCTGGCCGGCGTCTCGGCCTACCGCTGGCTGCGCGGGGACCATGGGCGCGATGTCATCCATGCGATGCGGACCGGCGTGGTGCTCGCGGCGATCCTGATCCCGCTGCAGATCGTGGCGGGCGACCTCCACGGCCTGAATACGCTCCATCACCAGCCGGCCAAGATCGCCGCGATGGAGGGCATCTGGAAGACCGAGAAGGGCGCGCCGGCTGTGCTGTTCGGCATTCCCAACGCCCGCACACAGATCAACGACTTCGAAATCGCCATTCCCAAGCTGGCCTCGCTCTACCTCGCCCATGACCTCGAGGGCGAAATCAAGGGCATCGACGCCTTCCCGGACCGCCATCCCCCCGTGGCCCCGCTGTTCTTCGCCTTCCGCATCATGGTCGGCGTGGGCCTGCTGATGCTGGCCGTGTCGTGGATCGGCGCGTGGCAGTTCCGCCGGCGCGGCGAGCCCGCACCGTGGATGGCCCGCGCGCTTGTGGCCATGACCTTCTCCGGCTGGGTGGCGCTCGTCGCCGGCTGGTACGTGACCGAGATCGGCCGCCAGCCGTACCTGGTCTATGGCGTGCTGACCACGGCGCAGGCCGCCTCCAAGGTGCCCGCCGCGATGATCGCCAGCACGCTGGCGATGTACCTGGCGCTCTATCTGGCGCTGATCGTGGCCTATATCTCGGTGGTGTTCCACCTCGCCCGCAAGGCCGGCGCCCCGCCGGAGGATACCGCCGCGCCCGACGCCTTCCAGACACCGCAACCCGTCCTTCCCGGCCAACCCAGGAGCAAGTCATGAACCCGGCCACCCTTCCCGACCTGACCCAGCCGGCCGGCTGGATGCCGCTGGTCTTCCTGGCCCTGATGGGGCTGGCAATGCTGATCTACGTGATCCTGGACGGCTACGACCTCGGCGTGGGCGTGCTGCTGCGCCGGGCTGACGATGCGGACAAGGACCGCATGATCGCCTCGATCGGCCCGTTCTGGGATGCCAACGAAACCTGGCTGGTGCTCGGCGTGGGGCTGCTGCTGACGGCCTTCCCGCTCGCGCACGGCGCCATCCTGACCCACCTCTACCTGCCCGTGGCGATGATGCTGGCGGGGCTGATCATCCGCGGCGTGGCGTTCGACTTCCGCGTCAAGGCGCGCGATCCGCACAAGCCGTGGTGGAACTTCGCGTTCTACGCGGGCTCGCTGCTGGCCAGCTTCTCGCAGGGGCTGATGCTCGGCCTCTATATCACCGGCTTCCGCTACGACCTGCCGAACCTGCTGTTCGCGGTGGCCGTGGGGCTGTGCCTGGTGGCCGGCTACTGCCTGCTCGGCGCGAGCTGGCTGATCATGAAGACCACCGGCAGCCTGCAACTGCGCGCCATCTACTGGGCGCGGCGCAGCCTGTGGCTGACGGCGCTGGGCGTGGCAGCCATCTCGGTGGTCACGCCGCTGGTCAGCGCGCGGATCTTCGAGAAATGGTTCTCGCTGCCCAACATCATCCTGCTGGCGCCGATTCCGCTGATTACGCTGGGCGTGTTCGTGGGGGTGGAGCGGCTGCTGCGCAAGATGCGCGACCTGCACGCGCGCGGCAACGACCGCTGGTGCTGGGTGCCGTTCGCTGGCACGGCGGTGATCTTCCTGATGGCGTTCAACGGCCTGGCCTACAGCCTGTTCCCCTACCTCGTGGTGGATCAGATCGACATCTGGCAGGCCGCCAGCGCACCGGAATCGCTGGCAGTGATCCTGATCGGCGCGGCGGTGGTGCTGCCCACCATCCTGGGTTACACGGTCTACGCGTACCGTGTATTCTGGGGCAAGGCCACGGACCTGCATTACTACTGATTTACTACTGATCCGTCCCCACTCATTGACCCGTGGCCCCGGGCGCCAGGGAGGCGCCCCAGCGGCATGTCCTCACGCGTCCCCGGCCCCCCCACGGAACCCGCCACCCCTCCGCTGCTGACCCGCCTGCGCAGCCATGCCGGCGCGCAGGTGCGCGCGCTCACACGCAGCAACTCCGGCCTGTCGATCGACTACGACAACCCGCCGGGCGATCCCGGCCTGTTCGGCCCCGATGCAGTCTGCTGGCGCGTGCATGGCGATTTCCCGGCGATGCTGGCCGGCGGCGTCAGCGCGCTGCTGCTCCAGGCGCTGCATCCGCTGGCGCTGGCCGGCGTGTGGGACCACTCCACCTTCCGCACGGACATGCAGGGCCGGCTCGGCCGCACCGCGCAGTTCATCGCCGGCACCACCTACGGCAGCCGTGCGGACGCCATGCGGCTGATCGAGCGCGTGCGCCACATCCACGCCAATATCAGCGGCCTCGCGCCAAACGGCCAGCCCTACGCCGCCGACGACCCCGCGCTGCTGACCTGGGTGCATGTGGCCGAAGTGTCGAGTTTCTTGGCGGGATACCTGCGCTATGTCGGCCCGCTCTCGGCCGCCGATCAGGACCGCTACTACGCCGAGGAAGCCACCGTGGCCGCCCTGCTGGGCGCGCCGGACGTGCCGAGATCCCGCGCCGAGGTACACGCCTACCTGGAAGCCCAGCGTCCCTATTTAGTTAACAGTGAGCGCACGCGTGAAGTGGTGCGACTGGTGATGGCGATGCCGGTGGCCAATCCAATGCTGGTGCCGGCCGTGCGGACCATGGCCGATGCCGGCGTGGCGCTGTTGCCGTCCTGGGCGCGCGAGGCGCTCGGGCTGCACCGGCGCTCGGTGCGCCGGACCCTGGCCGTGCCGGCGATGGGCGCGCTGGCGCCCACCTTGCGCTGGGTGCTCGGCCCCGGGCTGGCAGCCCGCGCCCGGCGGCGCGTGGCGCGCAGCGCGTAACAGGTAAGCCGGGTTATTCCGCCGCGCTGGCCGCGGCCGTAGCGGCAACCGGGCTGCCGCGCAGCGTGGTCTCGCGCAGCCGCATCACCAGGAACGGGGCGATCACGGACACTGCCGCGCTGAACAGGAACAGCGTGCGGAACGCCTGCTCGGCCGCCACGCGCACCGCCAAGGCGTCGCCATCGTTGGCCGCGCCCATCGCGCGCCGGAACATGCTCATCAGCACATCCTCGCCGCCGCTCAGGTCGCTCACGGCCATCCCGCTATGACGCAGCAGGGCGATCAGCACCGTGGTCAGCACGGCCACGCCCACCGCCCCGCCCAGCAGCCGCGAGAAAGCCGTCAGCGCCGTGGCGATGCCCACCTGCTGCGGCGGCACCGAATTCTGCGTGGCAACCAGCCCGCTCGGCAGTTGCAGGCCGATGGAGAGCCCGAGCACGATCATCACCAGCGCGGACGCCATCACGGCCTGCGGCGGCATGAACGCCAGCGCCACGATGGCCAGCGGCGCGATGATCGAGCCGGCCAGCTGCATCGGCTTGTAACGGCCGCTCCACGACATCAGCCGCCCGGAGATATAGGCGCCGAACGGAATCGCCAGCGTCAGCGGCACCAGCCGCAGCGCGGCGGTGTCGGCATGGGCGCCGCCCACCACCTGGAAGCGCAGCGGCAGCAGCACCGACATCGCAATCAGCTGGAAGAAGCACAGGAACAGCGTGGTGCAGCAGATGGCCACCGTGGGCACGCGCAGCATCGACAGCGGAATCACCGGGTCGACGGCGCGCCGCTCCTGCCAGACGAACAGCACCATGCCGACAACGCCGGCCACCAGCAGGCCGAGGGTCTGGAATTCCAGCGGCGAGTGGCCCTGCCCCAGACGGGTCAGGAACACCAGCACGCCCGAGAGCCCGCCGCCGAACAGCAGCGCGCCGAGGTAGTCGATGCGGTGCCGGCGCCCGCCCACGGGCAGGTGGCGCAGCGCGCGGCGCACCACCACCAGCGCCAGCAGGGACAGCGGGATGTTGATCCAGAAGATCCAGCGCCAGGACAGGAAATGCGCCAGGTAGCCGCCGATGACCGGCCCGGCCATGCTCGCCACGGCCCAGACCCCGCTCACATAGCCCTGATAGCGGCCACGCTCGCGCAGCGGCACCACATCGGCGATGGTCGCCTGCGAGACCGAGATCAGCCCGCCGCCACCCAGGCCCTGGAGGATGCGGGCGAGGATCAGCATCGGCATGGTCGTGGCCATGGCGCAGAAAATCGACGCCAGCAGGAACAGGACGATCGAGAACGAGAGGACGGAGCGGCGCCCGAGCACGTCGGACAGCTTGCCGTAGATCGGCGTCACCACGGTGGAGGCAACGAGATACGCCGAGATCACCCAGGCCATATCCTCGAAGCCGTTGAGCTGCAGCGCGATGTCCGGCAGCACCACGGCCACGATCGACTGTTCCAGCGCGCCGAGCAGGATGGCCAGCATCAGGCCGAACAGCACCTGCATGACGGGCACGTCTGGCGGCGAGGCGTCAGGTGACCGGAGGGACGGCTGGGGGGATGACTGCTGGGGAGGCGGCACGGAAGGGGCGGACATGGAAGGCCTGCGTGGCAGACGGCGGCGCGACCGGCCGTGTCTGCTCTTGTCTGGTCAAGGAGAGCCGGTATTGTAGGCGCATGCCGCCGGCCCTGCTTGCCGAAGTGCCGCCCGGCTTACAGGCGGCTTTCAGGCGACGCTGGCGCCGCCTGAAAGTGGGGACGGTCGATCAGAACGTTTCCCAGTCGCCAGCCTCGACCGTGGCAGGCGCGGGCGCGGCTGCGGGACGGCGGCGGGCCGGCGTGGACAGCACGGGCTCCTTGCGCTGGGGCGTCACTGCCGGACGCGGCTTGGCGGGCGTGGCCGGCTGGCGCGCGGCCAGCACCGACGGCTGCGGCTTGCGCGCCACCGGCGGACGCACCGCCGCCGGCACGGCCGGGGCGCGAGCGTTGCGGGGTGCGGGGGCTGGGGCCGGGGCAGGCGATGCCTTGGCCGGCAGCGCAGGCGCTGCCGGACGGCTGATGGCCCGCACACGGGCGGGGGCCGGCGCAGCCAGGGCCGGGGTCTTTGCCGGGAGCTTGGCCGGGGCGGCCATGCGCGGCGCGGCCGTCATCACGGCCTGGGGCGCGCGTGCCTCGGGGGCGCGCACGCCGCTCAGGTCGAAGCGCGCCACCTCGGACACCAGCCCGCCGGCCTGCTGCATCAGGCTCTCGGCCGCCGCGCTGGCCTGCTCCACCAGCGCTGCGTTCTGCTGCGTCACCGATTCCATCTGGGTAATCGCCAGGCTGACCTGCTCGATGCCGGCGGTCTGCTCCTCGCTGGCCGCGCTGATCTCGCCCATGATGTCGGTCACACGACGCACGGCGCCGACGATGTCGTCCATGGTCTTGCCGGCCACTTCCACCTGCTTGGCGCCGTCCTGCACCTGGCGCACCGAGCTGTTGATCAGTTCGCCGATCTCCTTGGCTGCCGACGACGAGCGCTGCGCCAGGCTGCGCACCTCGGCCGCCACCACGCTGAAGCCTCGGCCCTGCTCGCCGGCGCGGGCCGCTTCCACAGCCGCGTTCAGCGCAAGGATGTTGGTCTGGAAGGCGATGCCCTCGATCACGCTGATGATCTCGGCCACGCGTGCGGAGGATTTCGAGATGCCATCCATGGTGTCGACCACGCTGCGCACCACCCGGCCGCCTTCCGTGGCCACATCCGAGGCGTTGACCGCCAGCTGGTTGGCCTGGCGGGCGTTCTCGGCGTTCTGGCGCACCGTGGAGGTCAATTCCTCCATCGAGGCGGCGGTCTCCTCGAGCGAGGCCGCCTGCTGCTCGGTCCGCTGGGAGAGATCGGTATTGCCACTGGAAATCTCGCGCGCTGCCGTGTCGATCGAGCCGGCGGCCTGCTGGATGCCGCGTACCAGCACGCCCAGCTGGCTGAAGGCGCGTTCCATCGCGCCAAGCATGCGGCCCATCTCATCCTGGGTGCGCACGGCGATGGCATGGCCCAGGCGGCCCTGGGCGAGCGCCTCGGCGGCGTCCAGCGCCTGGCCGGCCGGGCGCGTCACCGAGCGGGTGATGGCCAGGCCCAGCAGCGCGGCGATCGCGGCGGCGGCGGCCGCCAGGCCGATCAGGAGGTTGCGGGCAAAGACATAGTGGTCGGAAGCCTCGGCCACGGCGTCGATGGCCATCTTCCGGCCAGACGCGGCGGCTTCGTCGAGTTTGTCGAAATAGGCACCCTGCGCCGCCGGCAGCGTCACGATCAGGCCGGCGCGGGCGCTATTGAAGTCGCCACCGCGCAGTTGTTGCATGACGAGGTCGAGCTGGCCGTTGTAGGTGGTCCGGGTCTGGTTGAGCTGCTCGAACATGGCCTTGGACTCGGCCCGGCCACTGGCCTCGATGATCTTGGCCAGGGTTTCCAGGCTGGCGCGCATCTCGTCGCGCAGCTTGTTCACCTTGTCGATGTTCTGGGCGGCCAGCGCCGGATCCTCGGTCAGCGTGGCGTCGCGCACCAGCACACCGATCTGCAGCGCCCCTTCCTTCACGTGGTTCAGGTCGATGACGCGCAGCAGGCGCTGCTCCACCGCCTGGTGCATCGCATCGTTCATCCCGCGCAGCGCCGTCACGCCCACGGCCGCTACGGCCGCCAGCAGCAACACCACCGCACAGAATGCCAGGGACAGTCGTGCCCCGATACCCATGTTTCGCAAGCCCATCTCAGCGTACCTTTCTCTCTTTTTCGATGTTGGATGTACGTCTAGCGTCCACCGGAATCCGGGTGTCGCCATCAGCGCTATCGGGCAGGCCGGTGCGCTTCTTGAGCGGAAAATCGAAATAGGGGGAAAAGTGCCGGCAGTTCGTCAAATTGCCGCGTCAACGACTGGCGTCTAATCTGTTCCGGGCACTCCGGCCCGGCCGACCACGGCCACTGCGGCGACAGACCGCGACGAAACGACGAGGGCAAAAAAAAGAAGCCCACGCGCGGGGTGCTCGTAGGCTTTCAGGACTGCTGTGAAAGACCGGGGGTAAACCGGTCCGAACCCCGGAATATAAACCTGCTTACATGAGGTGTAAATGAGGCTTCTATCAGGGAATGCCCTGATGGCGGCTGTAACGAATTGAGCACTTTCGCGTTCCATGTCGTGCCATGCCGCACATTCGGGCATATCGGCAGTTATCGGCAGCATCCCGGAAAGCTTTAGCGCGAGCGGATTGCGGCGCAAACGTTGCTTTTCTGTCTGGCCGCGACAACGAAGGTGCTACTTCAATCACACCGACTGCATCAATAAAATAAATAGAGCTTTACCTCTAGGCATTGTTCGCGGGCCAACTTTGTCAACACTTGTAAAACTTTGTTACCCTCCCGGCTGAAGTATTCCCCTTCTCTCCTCGCAAGGCCGGCCGAATTGCTCGGCCGGATGGCGCCATTCAACCGTTCGGTGTGCGCGCCCGTTAACGTGATGAAGGTGAGCCCCTGCCCCGGCTCCGAGAGCGAATGTTTCATATCTCGCCGGGATCAGGGCGCGCCATCCGTCACTTTTAGTGCGACCTCGATCCATGCGCCTGGTCCTCGGACCGTTGACCGCCGCCAGAACCCTCGCGGGCTCTTCCGGAGAAGTTGTGAAGCAGGAAAAAAAGGTTCCCCGTCCCAGCCGAAAGTTGCAGCATCTGCACTTTGCGGCCCACAGCGCCAGCCGCAATACCGTCATCGTGCACCTCTCGAATGGCACGCGGCTGACCGGGATCGTGCTGGCCTCGGACAACTACATGATTCTGCTGGGCAAAACGGGCGAGGATCCCATGCCCACGGTGGTCTACAAGCGCGCCATTACCGTGGTGACGCCGGCGCACGCGCCGGAAGCCGACGCAGCGGTGCTGGACGCCGAGGCGTCGCCGCCAGGCCGGCCCGCGCCGGCGGCGCCCCGCCCATTCCCCGGGCCGGCCGCCATCCGCAATAACGCCGGGGGTTCCGGGCAGCGCCCGCAAACTCTCGCAAAGATCACTCTAAAGTCTCCTACCGCCCTGTCGATAACCCTTGCAACGGAGGCACTCTACGCCCTGCAACGCAGGCAGCCAACGTTACGGCACCCGCCGGAATGCCTAAAACATTGCATATAGGAGTCGTACCATGGCGCAAGTCATCAACACCAACATTCTGTCGCTGCAAACGCAGAGCAACCTGAACACGTCGCAATCGTCGCTGAACACCGCGATCCAGCGCCTGTCGTCGGGCCTGCGCATCAACAGCGCCAAGGACGATGCTGCTGGTCAAGCCATCGCCAACCGCTTCACCGCCAACATCAAGGGCCTGACGCAAGCTTCGCGTAACGCCAACGACGGTATCTCGATCGCGCAAACGACCGAAGGCGCCCTGAGCGAAGTCAACAACAACCTGCAACGTATCCGTGAACTGTCGGTGGAAGCCGCCAACGGTACGAACTCGGGTTCGGACCTGAAGTCGATCCAGGACGAAATCAAGCAACGTCTGTCGGAAATCGACCGCGTGTCGGCTCAGACCCAGTTCAACGGTGTCAAGGTTCTGGCCAAGGACCAGAACATGTCGATCCAGGTTGGCGCCAACGACAGCGAAACCATCTCGATCGCCCTGAAGGAAATCACCTCGAAGACCCTGGGCGTCGCTGGTTTCAGCGTTGCCGGCCCGCAAGGTGCCACGGCTTCGATCGGTTCCGCCGCCGCTCAAACGGCTCTGGGTTCCGCTACCCCGGTGACGGCTGCTTCGGCAACCGGCATCGCCGCCGCTGACATCCAGCGCGCTCTGGGCCTGAACACCTCGGCAGCCATCAACTCGCAATCCGTCGTGACGGATTCGAAGGGCAACTGGTTCGTGCAAGTGAGCATGACCGGCCTGACCGCCGCCGACGACGCCGCTCTGTCCTCGAAGGGCCTGGCTGGCAACGGTACGGCTACCTCGACGACGATGTACATCGCCGTCAAGCCGAGCGACGCTTCGGTGTCGGGTTCCACCGCCGGCTTCACGATCAAGGGCGCTTCGCTGCAAGCTTCGGACTTCCAACAAGCTGCCACGGTTGACCCGCTGAAGACGCTGGACTCCGCACTGGCTTCGGTTGACAGCCTGCGTTCGAGCCTGGGTGCTGTGCAAAACCGCTTCGAGTCGACGATCAACAACCTGAGCACGACGGTGAACAACCTGTCGGCTTCGCGTTCGCGCATCGAAGACGCTGACTACGCAACGGAAGTGTCGAACATGACCCGCGCGCAGATCCTGCAACAAGCTGGTACCTCGGTGCTGTCGCAAGCAAACCAGACCACGCAAAACGTGCTGTCGCTGCTGCGTTAATCGCCGCGCCGCAAGAAGGCCGGGCCGCAAGGCCCGGCTTTTTTGCCGGAATGTTTTGCAGGCAGCCCACTGCCTGCAAAGCGTTTCAACCGAGCAGAACCCCTCGCCTCACCGGACGGAGCAAACCATGGCAACTCCCAATCCCGTTTCCACTCCGGCGGCCCGCATTCCCGCCGACACCGTGGCCATCGCGCCGGCTTCCGCCGCCCCGACCGCCACGGTAAAAGCCGTTCGCCCGTCGCGTGAAGCCGACCGCGCGGACACCCGGCCCGCCGCCGATGCGCCTGAAAACACCGCCACCGCGGTGCAGGAGCTGGTGGACGTGCTGAAGACCACCTCCATTGGCCTGCGCTTCGCCATCGACGACCAGACGCACCGCGTCATCACCACGGTTTTCGACAAGGAGACGGGCGAGATCATCCGGCAAATGCCGAATGAAGACGTTGTGCGCCTGGCGCGCGCGATCGACAAGCTCCAGGGCCTGTTCGTGAGCCACGCCGTCTGACCTCTGCAATCACCCAGTTGAAGACAAATAACAATAGGTAGAACAGTCATGGCAATCTCTTCCATCGGTATCGGTTCCAACCTCGAGCTGCAAACGCTGCTCGACAAGCTCCAGGCAGCGGAAGAACTTCCGCTCACGCAGATCAACAACCAGGCCAAGAGCTACCAGGCCAAGCTGTCCGGCTACGGCACCATCAAGAGCGTGCTGGATGCCTATTCGGCCGCCGCCAAGACGCTGAACACCGCCGCCACGTGGAGCGCCGTCAAGGCCGCCGTGGGCTCGGATAGCGTGCTCAGCGCCGCCACCGACGCTACCGCCGTGGCAGGCAGCTACAACATCAACGTGTCCTCGCTGGCCGCGGCGCAATCGCTGGTCTCGAAGTCGGTGGCCGACAAGACCGCTGCCATCGGCGGCGGCACCATCACGGTGGACTTCGGCGCCGACCTCGCCACGGGCGGCACGCCCACCAGCACCAAGACGGTGACGATCGGCTCCGATACCTCGCTGGAAGGCATCCGCGACTCGATCAACAAGGCCAATATCGGCGTCACCGCCAGTATCATCAACGACGGCAGCGGCACGCCCTACCATATCGTGCTGACGTCCAACAAGACCGGCACCCAGTCCGGCATGCGTATCAGCGCCAGCGACAGCGCCGTGAGCGACATCGTGGCCTATGACCCGGCCGTGGCCACGCAGCCGAACGGCATGTCCGAGAAGGTGGCCGCTGCCAACGCCACGCTGAAGATCAACGGTATCGACGTCACCAGCCAGAGCAACACCGTGCAGGGCGCGGCCCAGGGCGTGACCCTGACGCTGAAGTCCACCGGCACCACGACCATGAACGTGACGCGCGACGACGCGTCGATCAAGGCCAGCGTGCAAGGCTTTGTCACCGCGTACAACAACATCCTGTCGGCCGTCGGCTCGCTGACCACGTTCGACACCGATGCCGGCACGGCTGGCGCACTGAACGGCGACGGCACGCTGCGCAATATCGCCACGCGCCTGCGCTCGATGCTGACCACCCCGATGTCCGACGGCAACGGCGGCTCGGTCACGCTGTCCGATCTCGGCATCGAGTTCAACGTGACCACCGGCAACGCTGGCAAGCTGGAAATCGACGACGACAAGCTGAACAAGGCGCTCTCGGACAACTTCCAGGACCTGACCAAGTTCTTCTCGGGTGTGGATGGTTCGGCCGGCATGGGCAAGACCATCACCGACTATGTCGACTCGCTGAACGGCACCTCCGGCGCACTGACGGCAGCCACCGACGGCATCACCGCCACGCTGAAGGACCTGGAAGACAAGTACACGGCGACGCAGGACCGCGTCACGTCGACGATGGACCGTTACCGCGCGCAGTTCACGCAGCTGGACCTGCTGGTGTCGAAGCTGAACCAGACCAGCAGCTACCTGACGCAGCAGTTCGCGGCCATGAACGGCACAAGCAGCAAGTAAGTCACCGGAGTTCACCATGTTCGCGCGCCAAGCCATCAATGCCTATGCCCAGGTCGGTGTACAGACCGGGGTCATGAGCGCCAGCCCGCACAAGCTGATCGCGATGCTGTACGACGGCGCCCGCTCGGCCATCGCCCGTGCCAGGTTCCACCTGGACAATGGCGAGCTGGAGGCGCGCGGCAATGCCATCTCCAAGGCTATCAACATCATCGACAACGGGCTGCGCGCGGTGCTGGACCACGAGGCGGGCGGGGAAATCTCCGCCAACCTCGAATCGCTGTACGAATACATGACCCGTCGCCTGATGCTGGCCAACCTGCGCGGCGACGCTACCCTGCTGTCGGAAGTGGATGCCCTGCTCGAGAATCTTGCCTCGGCCTGGACCGCCATCGACCCGGCAGCGCCCACTGACGCCGAGCCCGCTGCACCGACCGCCATCACGCAGCCGGCCCTGCAGGAATCCTGAGATGTTCGATATGTCCCCCATCGTCAGAAGCTACGAAGAGCTGCTGGTGCTCTCGGAGCAGATGCTCGAAGCCGCGCGCGCGTCCAACTGGGATGCGCTCAACGATCTCCAGCAGGTCTACATGGCCGAAGTGGATCGCCTGCGCCTGCTCGACCACACCAAGCCGTTCTCCGACAACGAACGCCTGCGCCGCTTCCAGTTGCTGGAGCGCATCCTGGCCTACGACGCCCGGATCCGCGACCTGACCATGCCGCGCCTGGCCCAGTTGGGCGAACTGCTGAACAGCTCGCGCCGCAAGCTCGAGTTGTCCGCCGCCTACGGCGCCGCCGCCTGAATCCACTGCCCTTCCGTGCTTGCGGAAGGGATCGACCGACGCGTATCACGTCCATCGCCATCCGCTGACACGCGCCCATGACTGGCATCCAAATCCCGGCGGCCCTGGTGCCCCACGCTGCACCGGACACGCAACTCTCGCGCCCGGCGCTGGCCATCGACAAGCTCGCGGCGCTGATGCCGGTGCACGACGTCTCGCAGGGCGACGTGCAGTCGTCCACGGGCGAGACCGTCCAGGCCCGGCCGCCCAGCGCGGTCGGCCCCGGCGCCATGGACGCGCGCGGCAACGCGCTGACCACCTCCACGCGCGAGACCCTGAGCTTCGCGGCGCGCGCCATCCTCGACCTGTTCGAATCGGGCGATGCGCAGCCGCTGCAGACGCGCGCCCCGCTGCTGGCCACCGCGCCCGGCGCGGGCAACGCGTCGGCCGCCACGCTGTCCGCCGCGCTCGCCACGCTGGTCGACCAGAGCGGCCTGTTCTACGAATCGCATGTGGCGCAATGGGTAGTGGGCCAGCGCCCGCTGTCGGCCCTGCTGCAGGAGCCGCAGGCCGGCCTGCGCCAGCCCGCCCCGCCGGCCCAGACGGCCCCGCCCGCCGCGACGCCACCGCAGCAGCCCGCGCCCGGCGCCGGTGCGCCGGTGGCGCTGCTGCCCTATGGCGGCCCGCCCGCCACGCCCGCGCAGGCCCCGAGCGCCGCGATCCTGGCAGAACTGACGCGCCCGACCATCTTTCCGCTGACTACCGGCGTACCGGCGCAGCCAGCGCGCGGCCATGGCGCCGACGCAGGGAGCCAGGCCGGCCAACCGGGCCAGCCCGCCGGCGCCACGCCCGGCCAGGCCACGCCCTCGACACCGGCCGCCGAACAGCGCCGTGCCGCGCACGCCAATGCGGCGGCGCATGCTTACCAGATCACGGCCGAGGTGTCGCACGAAGGCCACCATATCGCCCAGGCCCAGCGCGCGGCGATCATCGCCAGCTGGAATGCGCCCGACCAGCCCGCCGCCGCGCCGCAGCCAGACGTCGGCCCGCCAGTCCACCCGGCCAGCGAAGGCGTGGTGCGCCACCAGCTCGAGTTGCTCGCCACGCAGCAGTTCCGCTGGACCGTGGAAGCCTGGCCCGGCATGCCGATGGACTGGGAAGTCACGCGCGAGCAGCAAGGTGAGCACTCGCCCACATCGGCAGATGCCGCGACCTGGAGCACCCGGCTGCGGCTGGATCTGCCCCGGCTCGGGCATGTCGATGCCGTGCTGACTCTCGGCGCGCACGGTCTGGAAGCGCGACTGGTGGCCGACGACCGCGCCACCGCTGGCCGTCTGGCCGAAGCAGGCGCTGACTTCCGCGGCCAACTCGAAGCCCACGGCATCTCCCTGCTGAACCTCAACGTCAGCGCGGCCACCGAGGTGGAAGCGCGTCTGGACGCCATTCCCGCAGCCCAGTCATGAGCGAGAACGATCCGAACCGCGGCGCCGCCGTCGCGCTCTCCTACCAGTCCGCCGACAAGGCCCCGCGCGTGGTGGCCAAGGGCTACGGCCTGTCCGCCGAAGCCATCATCGCGCGTGCCCGCGAGGCCGGCGTCTACGTGCACGGCTCCCCGGCGCTGGTCAACCTGCTGATGCAGGTGGACCTCGACAGCCAGATTCCCCCGCAGCTCTATGTGGCCGTGGCCGAGTTGCTGGTCTGGCTGCACCGGATGGAGCAGCCGGATGCGGCGGCATCCCTTCCGGCCCTCACCTGACCCCCGCCTGACCCTCATCTGACCCGGCCCCCGAGGCGCCGAAAACGGCACCCCCGCTGAAATAGCGCCAATTTCGGCCCGTGTTCCGGCCGATGGCGCGGAACGTCCCTTGTTACTGTGCATGCATCGATCAGCCCGTCTGCTGTCCGGGCTGACACCGCGCCTTTGCAAAGCACAACGCCATGACCAAGAACGTTTCGAGTCCCGCGCAGCGGACGATCCAGCAGGCCTGGACTGCCTACAACGCCAGCAAGTATGCGGAAGCGCTGAAGCTCGCCCGCGCCGCCAAGCGCAGCGCCGGCACGCTCCCCGAACCGTATTACATCGAATCGCTGTGCCTGTCCGGCATGAACCATAGCGAGGAAGCCAAGCGGCTGGCGGAAGCCGGCATGAAACGCTTCCCGAACCATCCGGGCTTCCTGGGCCTGGTCGGCGCGCTCGACGTGGCACTGGAAAACTACGCCGCCGGCATTCCGCTGCTCCAGCGCAGCCTGGAACTCCAGCCTGGCTCGGCCCATCTGTGGCAGGTGCTCGGCACGGCCATGTTCTATACCGGCGACTATTACGGCGCCCGCCTGGCCGGCGAGAAAGCCGCCGCGCTGCTGCCGAACGACCCGGTGGCGGTGGGCAACTACGCCTCGGCGCTGCGCGAATCGGGCAGCACCATCGAAGCCATTCCGGTGTTCCGCCGCGCCTGCGCGCTGGACCCGCTGCAGCGCGTGAACCGCTCCAACCTGCTGTTCTCGCTGCTCTACGACGAAACCATCGGCGCCGAGGAACTGCGCCGTGAGGCCACCGACTGGGCCCGCACGCTGGCCCGCACGCCCGTCGAAGCCCCGGCGCTGCAGGCCAGCCAGGGCGAGCGGATCCGCATCGGCATCCTGTCGAACGACTTGCGCCGCCATGCCTGCGCCTACTTCCTGATCCCGCTGATCGCCAACCTGGACCGCACGCGCTTCGAGGTGCACCTGTTCTCGCTGTCGAACGTCAACGACAACATCACCAGGAAGATCCGCGTCTACGCGGAAGGCTTCCACGACCTCTACAGGATGTCCGAGGCCGAGGTAGTCAAGGCCGTGCGCGCGCAGCGCTGCGACGTGATGATCGACCTGGGCGGCTACACGGGCGCCTCGCCGCTGACCTACATGGTCCACCGCCTGGCCCCGAAGCAGCTGACGTGGCTGGGCTACCCCGGCACCACCGGCATGGAGCAGATCGAGTACCGCGTGACCGACTGGACCGCCGATCCGGAGGGCTTCGACCACAACTACACGGAGACACTGCTCCGTGCGCCGGTGTTCAGCGCCTACCACCCGATCGTCACCAACCCGCTGAAGATCTACGACCCGCAATTCCGCGTGCAGCCGACCCCGGCGCTGAATAACGGCTACATCACATTCGGCTCGTGCAACACCATCGCCAAGCTGGGTCCCAAGACCATGCGGCTGTGGAGCGCCGTGCTGGCACGCTGCCCGAACGCCCGCATGCTGGTGGAAGCCACCGGCTGCGACCGCGACAACGTGCGCGAGATGCTCTACGAGCGCATGGTCGCCCATGGCATCGACACCAGCCGTGTGGAGCTGATCAACCGTGACGGCGCCGCGCAGTACGTGACCTACAACCGCATCGACATCGCGCTGGACACCGCGCCCGTCACCGGCGGCACCACCACCTGCGACGCCATCTGGATGGGCGTGCCCGTGGTGACCTTCTCCGGCGACACCTTCCACCAGCGCGTGTCGGCCCCGTTCCTGCACGCCGCCGGCCTGGACGACCTGATCTGCGAGACCGAGGCCCAGTACGTCGACGTGGCCTGCGCGCTGGCTTCGGACGTGCAGCAGCTCAACGAGATCCGCATGTCGATCCGTCCGCGTGCCGAGCAGAGCGAGATGTTCGACGCGCAGCGCTTCGCCGCCTGGTTCGAGGACCAGTTGACCGAGATCTGCAGCGAGACCAAGCCGATTCCCGCCCGCACCGAACCGCGCCGCTCCGGCCTGTTCTTCGCCGGCGCGTGGTATCCCGCCGAGGACCTCGTGATGTCGGTGGCCGCTCACATCCACCTGAAGGAATGGGTGCCGCTGCTCAACGTGCTGGAGAACCTGACGTCCACCTGGTACCGCAACTGGGTGGTGGCCTACGGCCTGGCCGAATTCAAGTACCACAACGGCGAGGCTGACGCGGCCATCGACCTGCTGGTGGAAGCCATCGGCATGCGCCCGTACGCGCTGCCGCTGTACCGCAAGCTGGCGCTCTGGCTCGACGAACTCGGCCTGGACAAGTCCGCGCTCGCCCAGCTGCTGGACGAGCAGTTCGGCCTGGCGCTGGAAGTGCTGGAAGCCTCCCCACCGCCTACCGTGTTCGAGGTGATCGGCATCGAGGTGGCTACGCAGGCCGCCCCCGAAGCCGCCGCCGAGGAGGTGGCAGCATGAAGGCCGTCATCCTGGCCGGGGGCCTGGGCACCCGCATCTCCGAGGAATCGCACCTGCGGCCGAAGCCGATGATCGAGATCGGCGGCAAGCCCATCCTCTGGCACATCATGAAGATGTACTCGGCGCACGGCGTGAACGAGTTCGTGATCTGCCTGGGCTACAAGGGCTACGTCATCAAGGAGTACTTCGCCAACTACTTCCTGCACATGTCCGACGTCACGTTCGACATGCGCGAGAACCGCATGGCCGTGCACCACCGCAAGGCCGAGCCGTGGAGCGTGACGCTGGTCGATACCGGCGAGGACTCGATGACCGGCGGCCGCCTGCGTCGCGTGCGCGAGTACCTGACGCCCGGAGAGCCGTTCTGCTTCACCTACGGCGACGGCGTGTCCGACATCGACATCACGGCCGAGATCGCGTTCCACCGCGAGCACGGCCGCCGTGCCACCGTGGCCGCCGTGCAGCCGCCGGGCCGCTACGGCGCGCTCGAGCGCGACAACGACAAGGTGTGCGGCTTCACCGAGAAGCCGCGCGGCGATGGCGCGTGGATCAACGGCGGGTTCTTCATCCTGCACCCGGAAGTGCTCGACCTGATTCCGGACGACACCACGAGCTGGGAAGAAGCGCCGATGCGCCAGCTCGCCCGGTCCGGCCAGATGGCCGCGTTCGAACATACCGGTTTCTGGCAGCCGATGGACACGCTGCGCGAGAAGAACCTGCTGGAAGACCTCTGGCAATCCGGCAAGGCGCCCTGGAAGCGCTGGTAATGGTGTCGACTGCTTCCCCGTCGGCGGCGCTTTCCGCCTTCGCAGGCCGGCGCGTCTTCGTGACCGGGCACACCGGGTTCAAGGGCGCCTGGCTGGCGCTGCTGCTCGCGCGGCTGGATGCGCGCGTCAGCGGCTACGCCCTCGCCCCCAACACCACGCCGAGCCTGTTCGACGCCGCGCGCGTGGCGCCGGCGCTCGCGCAGCATACGGTGGGCGATATCCGCGATGCCGCCGCGCTCACGCGCGCGCTGCACGCGGCCGAACCCGAGATCGTGCTGCACCTGGCAGCGCAGCCGCTCGTGCGCGCGAGCTACCGCGACCCGGCCGAGACGTGGTCCACCAACGTCATGGGCACGGTCAACCTGCTCGACGCGGTGCGCACCTGCCCGTCCGTGCGCGCGGTCATCATCGTCACCACCGACAAGTGCTACGACAACAAGGAATGGCTATGGGGCTACCGCGAGACCGATCCGCTCGGCGGCCATGACCCCTATAGCGCGAGCAAGGCCGGCACCGAACTCGTGGCCGCCAGCTATCGCAAGTCGTTCCTGGCCGAGCGTGGCGTGCTGCTCGCCACCGCGCGCGCCGGCAATGTGATCGGCGGCGGCGACTGGTCCGAAGACCGCCTGATTCCCGACGCCGCGCGCGCTGCCGCCCGTAGCGCCACGCTTGAGATCCGCAGCCCACAGGCGACGCGGCCGTGGCAGCACGTGCTGGAAGCGCTGCACGGCTACCTGCTGCTGGGCGCCCGGCTGCTGGCCGGCGACGCCGCGCTGGCCACCGCCTTCAACTTTGGCCCGGAAGCGCGCGACAACCTCCCGGTAGCGCGCGTGCTGGGCGGATTGCAGCAACACTGGCCGGAACTCCAGTGGGCGCATTGCCCGCCGCCGGGCGCTGCGCCGCACGAGGCCCGCAACCTGTACCTCGATTCCTCCCAGGCGCACACGCTGCTGGGCTGGCAATCGCGCTGGACGCTGGAGGAGGCGCTGGCCGCCACCGCACGCTGGTATCGCACGGTCCAGCACGAGCCGGGCCAGGCCCGCGCCATCACCGAACAACAGATCGAGCAATTCTGCGCATGACCACTGCTGCCACCGCTCCTACCCCTTGCTGCCGCGCCTGCGGCGCACCGCTGACGCAAACCGTCGTGGACCTCGGCCTGTCGCCGGTCTCCAATGCCTTCATCCGGCCGGAGCACATCGCACAGGGCGAGATGTTCTATCCGCTGCACGCCATGGTGTGCCACAAGTGCTGGCTCGTGCAGCTGCGCGACGCCACACCGGCGGAAACCCATTTCCACGACGACTACGTCTACTTCTCGTCGTTCTCCACCTCGTGGCTCGAACACGCCCGCCGCTACGTGACGGCGGTGACCGAGCGCTTCGACCTGACACCGGCGAGCAGCGTGATGGAGCTCGCCAGCAACGACGGCTACCTGCTCCAGTACTTCCACCAGAACGGCGTGCCGTGCCTGGGCATCGAGCCTTCCGCCAATACCGGCGAAGCCGCGCGCGCCAAGGGCATCGACAGCCGCGAGCTGTTCTTCGGCGAGCGCACCGCGCGCGCGCTGCGCGTGGAAGGCTGGGAGGTGGACCTGCTGCTCGGCAACAACGTGCTGGCCCACGTGCCGGACATCAACGACTTCGTGGGCGGCATGCCGATCGTGCTGAAGCCGGAAGGCGTGATCACGCTCGAGTTCCCGCACCTGCTGCGCCTGCTCGAACAGAACCAGTTCGACACGCTGTACCACGAGCACTATTCCTACCTGTCGCTGACGGCGCTGGTGCCGATCCTCGCTCGCGCCGGGCTGCGCGTGTTCGACATCGAGCACCTGGCCACGCACGGCGGCAGCCTGCGCCTGTTTGCCTGCCACCAGGCCTCGCGCCGCGCCACCACGCCGGCCGTGCAAGCCTGCCTGGATGAGGAAGTCGCCGGCGGCCTGACTTCGCCGGACCGCTACGCCCGCTTTACCGAGCGCGTGCGCCAGGCCAAGCGCGACCTGCTGGCCTTCCTGATCGAGGCGCGCCGCGCCGGCAAGCGCGTGGCCGCCTACGGCGCCGCCGCCAAGGGCAACACGCTGCTGAACTACTGCGGCATCGACGCCGACCTGATCGAGTACGTGGTGGACCGCAACCCGGCCAAGCAGAACAAGCTGCTGCCCGGCACGCGCATTCCGGTGCGCTCGCCCGATTCCATCTACGCCAGCCGGCCCGACTACCTGGTGATCCTGCCGTGGAACATCAAGGACGAGGTGATCGAGCAGATGGCCGGCATCCGCGCCTGGGGCGGCCGCTTCGTGGTGCCCATTCCCGATACCGTGGTCCTGCCGTGATCTTCACCCCGACCCGCATCGCCGGCGCCTGGCTGGTGGACCCCGAACCGCTGCCCGACGCGCGAGGCTTTTTCGCGCGCACGGTCTGCGTGGCGGCGTTCGCCGAGCACGGCCTCGACGCGCACTTCGTGCAGCAGAGCGTCTCGCGCAACACGCGCGCCGGCATCCTGCGCGGCATGCACTTCCAGACCGGCGCGCATGCCGAGGACAAGCTCGTGCGCGTGACCACCGGTGCGGTGTACGACGTGATCCTCGACCTGCGCCGCGCGTCCACCACCTACCTGCAATGGCAGGCAGTGGAGCTGTCGGCGGACAACCAGCGGGCGATCTACATCCCGAAGGGCGTCGCACACGGGTTCCAGACCCGCACGGCGCTCTCCGAGGTGTTCTACCAGATGACGGTGCCGTTCGCGCCCGGCAGCAGTGCCGGCGTACGCTGGGACGACCCCGCCATCGGCATTGACTGGCCAGACTGCGCGGACCGCATGGTCTCCGCGAAGGACCTGGCGCTTCCCCTGCTCGCCGGGCTTGGCGAGCATTGACAACCCCTTTTATTCGATCCTGACAATCCAAGCGGAGCCACCCATGACGACTGAACATCTGCAAAAGCTGTCCGACGCCCTGCGCACGGTGGGCGGCAGCGCCGCCGCCCGCGACAAGGTCATCGCCCTGTGCAAGAGCATCGAGCAAGACCTGGACGCCTACGAAGGCAGCGTGCGTGACGACATTACCGGCCCGATCGTCGACGCCATGTACAACGAGCAGTCGCGCCTGCGCAAGACGCTGGCCGACGGCACGGTGTTCGAATTCCTGTACCGCACCAAGATCGCGCGCGACTTCCTGATGAGCACGCCGCCGCAGCCGGACCACGTGTGGGAGCCGCAGACCACCAAGCTGCTGCTGAAGCTGTGCGAGCGCGGCGGCCATGCCGTGGTGGGCGGCGCCTACTTCGGCGACCAGGTGATCCTGATGGCGCGCCGCTTGGCGCAGGCCGGCGGCACCTGCCACGCGTTCGAGCCGAATGCCGACCAGCTCGGCATGCTGCGCAACAACGCCTCGCTGAACCACGTGGAAAACATCCGTAGCTGGCGCCTGGGCCTGTGGTCGGACAGCACCACGCAACTACGCCTGGTGGGCCACGACTCGTTCGCCCATGCCGAGCACACCGACGGCCCCGCCGATGACGACAGCTTCTCGACGATCACCATCGACGAGTACTGCGCCCAGCAGAACGTGGACAAGCTCGGCCTGATCATGCTCGACATCGAAGGCGCCGAACTGAACGTGTTCAAGGGCGCGGCGAAGCAGCTGGCCCGCCCGGCCGGCGAAGCCCCGAACCTCGTGTTCGAAGTGCACCGCCACTACGTGGACTGGAGCGCCGGCCTGCAGAACGCCGAGATCATCCGCATGCTCACCGGCTTCGGCTACCACGTCTACGCCGTGCGCGACTTCAACTCGAACGTGAACATGGAAGGCCGCCCCGTGGAGCTGGTGCCGGTGGACCAGGTCTACCTGGAAGGCCCGGCGCACGGCTTCAACATGGTGGCCGTGAAGGACCCGGCGCTGCTGGCGGGCAAGGACTTCGCGGTCGTGCCGGGCGTGAGCCCCAAGCTGCTGTGGCACCGTGACCCGGCGCTCCACCATCCCGTCAACTGATCGACACCGAGGAAAGCAATGCGCTGTACGGTGATCGGCGGGGCCGGCTTTGTCGGCCGCCGCCTGGCGGACACGCTGCGGCGTGCCGGCCATGAGGTCTGGGTGCCCGCGCGCGGCGACCGCGCGCTCTTCACCCGGGACCTGGGCCATGTGTATTACTGCGCCGGCCTGACGGCCGACTTCGCGGCGCGCCCGTTCGACACCGTCACGGCGCACGTCTCGCTGCTGGCCGATGTGCTGCGCGCGAACCGCTTCGCGCATCTGGTGTATTTGTCTTCCACGCGGCTCTACGACACCTCGCAGCTGCCCGTGGGCGACGAAGCCGCCGCGCTGATGCTGCAACCGGCCAGCCCGCGCGCGCTGTACGACCTGTCGAAGGGGCTGGGCGAGAACCTTTGCCTGACCGTGGCCGCCGGCCGCGCCGCCGTGGCGCGGCTCTCGTGCGTGTTCGACTGGGCGCCCGAAGCGCCGGGCTTCCTGTCCGAATGGCTGATCCGGGCCACCACCGAGCGCGCGTTCACGCTCGACAGCGACGCCGGCTTCGTGCGCGACTACATCCACCTGGACGACGTGGTCGGCGCACTGACCGCGATGTCCACGGGCGGCGCGAGCGGCATCTTCAACCTGGCCAGCGGCGCCAATGTGTCCAACGGCGAGCTGGCCGAGGTCTTCAACCGGCTCGGCTGGGACATCGGGCTAACCCGCGCCTCGCCAGTGCAACGGGCCGCCGTGTGCAGCACCGAGGCACTGCGCGGCCTCGGCGTGGCCCCGCGCGACGTACGCGACGTGGTGGCGAGCTATCTGGAGGGGATCAAGCCATGGAACTGATCGGCCATACCCGCGAGTCGCTGGCCGCCTACACCTGCGCCCAGGTGGCCAACCTGGTGCCGGACGGCCGCCACGCGGCGCTGCTGCCCGTGGTGTCCCGGCACATGGACGAGGCCCTGACCCGCGTGGGCCACTGCATCGACGCCGTGCGCATGTGGCGCCCCGGCCAGTTCAACTACCTGCACTCGTCGCAGTACTGCCAGTACCTGTACTACCTCTCGAACACGATCTGGCGCAATGAGCGCCACGGCGAGGCCTGCACCAAGCTGTTCCTGCTCAACAAGGCCCTCAACGCGATCGACCTGTTCTACGAGATCGAGATGCCCGAGGTGTTCTTCATCGGCCACTCCGTCGGCATCGTGCTGGCCAAGGCCACCTACGGCAACTACCTCGTCCTGTACCAGAACTCCACCGTGGGCAAGAACCACGGCGTGGCCCCGGTCATCGGCGACGGCGTGGTCATGTACCCCAACACCGCCATCATCGGCCGCAGCCACGTCCGCAACGGCTCGGTGATCTCGCAGGGCGTCAGCGTGCTGAACCGCGACACCCCGGGCGACTGCCTGGTCTACGCCGGCGACGCCGGCGACCTGATCTGCAAGCCCGCCTACGAGCGGGCGGCGACGGAGTATTTCAGGGTCTGAGGGGGTGACAGACGGCAAAAAGGCCATGTCGCGGCAGCGCAACATGGCCTTTTTGTCGTTCCCGACCCACGCCCCAACCGCTGCGCGGGTCGGAGAACTGCCATCAAACCGGCATATTCATCATTTCCTGGTACGCCGCCGCCAGGCGGTTGCGGACCTGGACGGCGGTCTGGAACGACACGTTGGCTTTCTGCATGTCGATCATCACGTCGTTCAGGGCCACGCCGGGCTTGCCCATTTCGAAGGCTTCGGCCTGGCCGTAGGCGCGGTCCTGCACGGCGTTCAGGCGTTGCATGGAGCGTTGCAGTTCGCCCGCGAAGCCTTCGGTGGAGGCCGCCGGGGCCTGGTTGGTGCTGCCGCCGCCAGCCACCTGCGCCAGGCCGCGCAGTTGCTGGAGCATGCCTTCAATCGAGGAGATCGTCATGACGCGTCCGGTTCTGTGAGAGGGGTTTCCGGAGCCACGCGCCTGATACATCACACGCAGTCCGTTTTCAGTGCTCGCACTGTACCCACCCCCGCTCCCGGCCCAAAGGATGAATTCGGCGGGAAAACCTAGCCTATTCAGCCGATTGTCCATCAGCCTTCTGGCCGATCATCGCTACCGTGCCGGATCTGGCGGATCCAAGCGTATCGACGCACCGCCCCCGGCCTGTTATCAACCAGCGGGGAGTGCGCGTGTTTTTTCAGCAGCGTAATGTGAGCCAAGCCGAAATGATTAACGGCAGCCAAGGCGAAAGTGGCAAGGGCAGGACTAACCCTGCCGCGCCGGAGTCGCGCGCATGAACGCGGCAGCTACCCTGCCGAACGGCGCGGCACTGGTCGACAAGCTCAAGGCCAATCCGCGCCTGCCCATGATGCTGGGCGGGGCGGCACTGGTCGCGGCCATCGCCGTGGGCGTGATGTGGTCGCGCACGCCGGACTACAAGGTGCTGTACAGCAACCTGTCCGAGCGCGACGGCGGCGCCGTGGTGGCCTCCCTCCAGCAGATGAATGTGCCGTACAAGTTCGCCGAAGGCGGCGGTGCGCTGATGGTGCCGGCTGACAAGGTGCACGAAATGCGCCTCAAGCTGGCCAGCCAGGGCCTGCCGAAGAGCGGCAACACCGGCATGGAGCTGATGGACAACCAGAAGTTCGGCATCAGCCAGTTTGCCGAACAGGTCAACTACCAGCGTGGCCTGGAAGGCGAACTCGCCCGCTCGATCGAGTCGATCGGCGCCGTGCAGTCGGCCCGCGTGCACCTGGCCATCCCCAAGCCCACCCTGTTCGTGCGCGAGCGCCAGAAGCCCACCGCGTCGATCGTGCTGCAGCTCTACCCGGGCCGCGCCGTCGATGAAGGCCAGGTCGCCGCGATCAGCCACCTGGTTTCGTCCAGCGTGCCCGAACTCACGCCGAAGTCGATCTCCATCGTCGACCAGCACGGCAACCTGCTCTCCGGCACCAACGACCGCTCGCTGGATGCCAGCCAGCTCAAGTTCGTGCAGCAGGTGGAACAGAACTACGTGAAGCGCGTGGAAGCCATCCTCGCGCCGATCCTCGGCAAGGACAACGTCCACGCCCAGGTCACCGCGGACGTGGACTTCTCGTCCGTCGAGCACACCGACGAAAGCTACAAGCCGAACCAGGACCCGACCAAGGCGGTCATCCGCAGCCAGCAGACCAGCGAGTCGAGCACGCAGGGCGCCACCCCCGTGGGCGGCGTGCCGGGCGCGCTGTCGAACCAGCCGCCGGCCGCCGCCGTGGCCCCGGTGACCACGCCGCAGCCGCCGCGCCAGCCGGGCCAGCCCAATCCGCCGGCCCAGGCCAACGCGAACCAGGCCACGCAGACCGCCGAGAAGACCGGCCCGAGCACCAGCCGCCGCGACGCCACCACCAACTACGAGGTGGACCGCGTGGTGCGTCACGTGCAGCAGGCTCCGGGCGGCGTGAAGCGCCTGTCGGTGGCCGTGGTCGTGAACTACCGCCAGAAGCTCGATGCCAAGGGCAAGCCGGTGACCGAGGCGCTGTCCGCCAAGGAACTGGCCCAGATCGAGAACCTGACCAAGGAAGCGATGGGCTACTCGGCCGACCGCGGCGACTCGCTGAACGTGGTCAACAGCCCGTTCACCGACAACGCGGAGAAGGAACCCGAGCTGCCGCTGTGGAAGCAACCGCAGATGATCGACCTGGCCAAGACCGGCGTCGGCTACCTGCTGCTGGCCATCCTGGCGATGTTCCTGTGGTTCAAGGTGGCGCGTCCGGTGCTGCGCAAGTACACCGCGCCGCCGCTGCCCGCGCCCTCCGAGACGACGGAAGCCAGCGAAGCCGTGCTCCTGCCGCCGGAAGAAGCCCAGAATCCGGAAGTCCTGCGCCTGGCCGCGAAGTACGAAAGCGATCTCGCCCTGGTGCGCGACGCCGCGCAACGCGACCCGCGCCTGGTCGCCAGCGTAATCAAGAATTGGATGGCCCATGACGAACGCCAGTAAGGGAATGCCCGAACAGGGCCTGCAGAAGAGTGCCATCCTGATGATGGCGATTGGCGAGGACGCTGCCGCCGAGGTTTTCAAGCATCTGTCGCCCCGTGAAGTGCAGGGGCTGGGTTCGGCGATGGCCAACCTGTCGTCGGTGACGCGCGAGGAAATGGCCGAGGTGCTGGCCGAGTTCCGCGGCGAGACCGAGCAGTACCTGGCGCTGAACGTGGACTCCAGCTCTTTCATCAAGAGCGTGCTGAACAAGGCGCTGGGCGAGGAACGCGCGCTGTCCGTGATCGAGGACATCCTGGAATCGCGCGATCCGGGCGGCGGCATCGACTCCCTGAACTGGATGGACGCCACCTCGGTGGCCGAGCTGATCAAGGACGAGCACCCGCAGATCATCGCTACCATCCTGATCCACCTGGACCGCCAGAAGTCGTCCGAAGTTCTGGGCTTCTTCACGGACCGCCTGCGCAACGACGTGATCCTGCGGATCGCCACATTCGGCGGCGTGCAGCCGGGCGCGCTGCAGGAGCTGACCGACGTGCTGACCAAGCTGCTGGCCGGCCAGAGCCTGAAGCGCAGCCGCATGGGCGGCGTCCGCACGGCGGCCGAGATCATCAACCTGATGAGCACGGCCCACGAGGAAGCGGTCATCGACGGCGTGCGCACGCACGACACCGACCTGGCCCAGAAGATCATCGACGAGATGTTCCTGTTCGAGAACCTGCTGGAAGTGGACGACCGCGGCATCCAGCGCGTGCTCAAGGAAGTGGCTACCGAATCGCTCATCGTGGCGCTCAAGGGTGCCCAGCAGGAACTGCGCGACAAGTTCATCCGCAACATGTCCACCCGTGCCGGCGAGATGCTGCGCGAAGACCTGGAAGCGCTGGGACCGGTGCGTGTGTCGCAGGTGGAGGCCGAGCAGAAGGCCATCCTGCAGGTGGTGAGACGCCTGGCGGAATCGGGCGAAATCCAGATTGGCGGAGGCGACGATGCCTACGTTTGAGCGCGGCTTTGCCGCCAGCCGCGGGCCTGCCCGCGGCGACACCGGCACCAGCATCGGCAATGGCAGTGGCGCCGGTGCCAGCGACCCGTTCGACAACTTCAGCGCGTTCGAGCCGCCCAGCCCGGTGCGCGCCCGCTCGCGCGGGGACGCCTGGCAGCGCTGGCAGATGGTGTCGCTGGACCCGCGCGACGCGCTGAAGCGGGCGCTTGAGTCCGTCCAGCTCCCCGCCGAACCGCCGCCCCCGCCGTCCATCGATTTCGAAGCCCTGCATGCGATGCGCGAAGGCGCCCGCAAGGAAGGCTATGCGCAGGGCTACACCCAGGGCCAGACCCAGGGTTATGGCGACGGCCACCGCGAAGGCTATGCGCGCGGCCTGGAATCGGCCCGCAATGAAGCCGCCCGGCTGCAGGAGCTGGCCGGCAACTTCCGCGACGCGCTTGGCCGCGTGGATACCGAGATTGCCGACGCACTGGTCGGCCTGGCCCTCGATGTGGCCCGCCAGCTGGTCCGCAAGACCATGGAGACCGATCCCGCCGCGCTGCTGCCCGCCGCGCGCGAACTGCTGGCGGCCGAGCCGCGGCTGTCCGGCTCGCCCTGCCTGCTGCTGAATCCCGAAGACGTGTCGCTGGTGGAAACCCACCTGGCCGGCGAACTGGAAGCCGCCGGCTGGACCGTGCGCGCCGACGCCACCGTGGCGCGCGGCGGCTGCATCGCCAGCGCCGCCAGCGGCGAACTGGACGCCAGCCTGGCCACCCGCTGGAGCCGTGTGATCAAGGCCCTGGGCCGCAACGACCCGTGGGAGCCCCCGCATGCATGACGCCCAGCCCGCCGCGCCGGCCCAGCCGATGCCCCCGTCGGCACCCGCCGATGTCGCTTCTGCCGCGCTGCACACCGCGCGCTGGCGCGACGCGCTGACCGGCGCCTCGGCAGGTATCGCCGAGGTGGACAGCAAGCGCGCCTGCGGCCGCCTGACGCGCGCCGCCGGGCTCGTGCTGGAAGCCGTGGGGCTGCGCATGCCGGTGGGCAGCGACTGCCTGATCGAACTGCCGGGCACGCAGCACGCCCATGGCGGCCCGCGCACGGCCGAGGCCGAAGTGGTCGGCTTTGGCGCCGACCGCCTCTACCTGATGCCGCAATCGGACGTGGCCGGCCTGGTGCCGGGCGCCCGTGTCTATCCGCTCGAACCGTCGCCGCAACCGTCCGGCATGGCTTCGCCGCGCGAACCCGGCTCGAAGCGCCTGCCGGTAGGCCACGGCCTGCTGGGCCGCGTGCTCGACGCCGCCGGTCGTCCGCTCGACGGCCTCGGCCCGATCACCGCCGCCACCGAAGTCCCGCTGGCCGGCCAGCAGATCAACCCGCTGATGCGCGCCCCGATCGAAACCGTGCTGGACACGGGCGTGCGCGCCATCAACGGCATGCTGACCGTGGGACGCGGCCAGCGCATGGGCCTGTTCGCCGGCTCCGGCGTGGGTAAGTCCGTGCTGCTGGGCATGATGGCCCGCTACACCAGCGCCGACGTGATCGTGGTCGGCCTGATCGGCGAACGCGGCCGCGAAGTGAAGGACTTCATCGAGAACATCCTGGGCGAAGAGGGCCGCAAGCGCTCGGTCGTGGTGGCCGCGCCGGCCGATACCTCGCCGCTGCTGCGCATGCAGGGTGCCGCCTACGCCACGCGCCTCGCCGAATATTTCCGCGACCAGGGCCAGCACGTGCTGCTGATCATGGACTCGCTCACCCGTTACGCGATGGCCCAGCGCGAGATCGCGCTGGCTATCGGCGAGCCGCCCGCCACCAAGGGCTATCCGCCTTCGGTGTTCGCCAAGCTGCCCACGCTGGTGGAGCGCACCGGCAACGGTCCCGAGGGCGGCGGCTCCATCACCGCCTTCTACACCGTGCTGACCGAGGGCGATGACCAGCAGGACCCCATCGCCGATTCCGCCCGCGCGATTCTGGACGGCCACATCGTGCTGTCGCGGAGCCTGGCCGAGAGCGGCCACTATCCGGCCATCGACGTGGAAGCCTCGATCAGCCGCGCCATGACCGCGCTGATCGAGCCGCCGCAGTTCGCCTCCGTGCGGCGCTTCAAGCAACTGATGTCGCGCTACCAGCGCAACCGTGACCTGATCAGCGTGGGCGCCTACGTGCCCGGCAACGATCCGGAACTGGACCTCGCAATCCGCATGCACCCGCGCATGGAGTCGTTCCTGCAACAGGACATCCATGAGCGCGCGGACTACGAGGGTTCCATCGCCCGCCTGCACGATCTCTTCGAGAGGACGCACCATGGCTAAGCCCACCCCGCTCAACACGCTGGCCGAACTGGCCCAGGACAACACGGACAAGGCCACGCGCGAGCTGGGCCGGCTGCAGGGGCTGCGCACGCAGGCCGAGCAGCAGCTCCTGGCGCTGACCGAATACCGTCACGAGTACCGCACGCGCATGCAGGCCATCGCGGCGGAGGGCATGACCTCGGGGCGCTGGCAGGACTTCTCGCGCTTTCTCGACTCGCTCGACCACGCCATCCGCCAGCAGACCAGCGCGCTGGCCAAGGCCGAGGCCGACCTGCTGGCTGGCCGTGCCAACTGGCAGCAGCAGAAGCGCCGCCAGAACTCGTTCGACACGCTGATCACCCGCGCCGAAGTGCGCGAGCAGCAGGTCTCCGCGCGGCGCGAGCAGCGTTCCACTGACGAATACGCCGCCCGCATGGCCCGCCAGCCGGCCAGCGGCCAGAACTAACCTGCCAACAAGAACATGATCGATATCAGCCAGCTCGTCGGCAACGCCGGCCTGAAGACCCCGACCTCCGGCACGGCCGGCGACGCCCGCGCCAGCGCCGAAGCCAATGCGTTCAAGGACGCGCTGACTCGCGCCCGCGACAGCGGCCAGCCCGCCGTGCGCGTGCCCGCCAAGCCGACCGGCAACAAGGCGGACGCCAGGGACACGGCAGCCAAGGACAAGTCGGCCGAACCATCGACGCTGAACAAGGGCGACACCCAGACGGCGCAGGCCAATACGCGCCCGGCCAAGGATGCCGACGGGAAGACCACCGGCAAGGCCGATGCCGCCACGGACACCACGCAGGATGCCGAGAACGGCGAAGACAGCACCGTGGCGTCTGACGCCGCCGCCGCTGCCGCCGCGCTGGCCGCCGCGATGCTGCTGCAACCGCTGCCCCAGCAACCGGCCCCGACCGACAAGACCGCTGCCGACCCCACCGGGCTGAACAGCCTGGCTGGCCTGAATGGTATGAATGGCGTGAGCGGTCTCAATGGTCTCAATGGCCCGGCCACGCTGACCGGCCAGGCTGCCGCGCAAGCCGCCGCACAGGCCGCACAAGCCGCACAAGCCGCCGCAGCGGCTGGCGATGCCGCCGCCCCGGCCCAGACCGACCCGCTGGCGCAACTGCCGGCCACAGCCACCGCCGACGCCACCGCCAAGGCGTCCACGCCGAGCCCGGCCGACACGCTGGCGACCATCGCCCAGCAGCGCGCCGCGCTCCAGGGCACCGCACCGACCACCGCCGACAAGATCGCCGCCGCCACGCAGCAGGTGCCGGTCGCCGGCGCGCAGGACGCGCACGGCCAGTCGGGCAGCCACGCAGGTGGCCAGTCCGGCAGCCAGCAGTCGAACCTCGGCCAGACCGCACAGCCGGCACTGCAAGCCGCCGCCGCGCCGAACGCCAACGCCCCGGCCGCCAACCCGTTTGCCGCCGCTGCGGCTGCGGCGCGTACCGGCGAATCGGCCGATACCGGCGCCACGAATGCCAGCAGCGCCGCCACGCTGGCCTCGGCCATCGCCGCGCAGGCTGCCGTGCATGCCACGCCGGCAGCGGCTGCAGCAGCCGCCGCGCGTCCGGCCGTCGCGCCGAACGTCGGCGACAGCCAGTGGGCGCAGGCCCTCGGCCAGCAGATGGTGCGCCTGTCCACCCAAGGCAACCAGACCGCCGAACTCGATCTCAACCCGCCCAACCTCGGCCCGCTGAAGGTGGTGCTGAACGTGGTGAACGATCAGGCGCAGGCGCAGTTCGTGTCGCCGCATCAGGCCGTACGCGCCGCCGTGGAAGCCGCGCTGCCGCACCTGCGGACGTCGATGGCCGAAGCGGGCATCCAGCTCGGCCAGGCATCGGTCGGCTCGGACGGCTTCGCCCAGGCCGGCAACGGCGGCCAGCAGCAACCGCAGCGCCAGTCCAACGGCGGCAGCGCCTTCGCCCAGACCACCGGTTTCGGCAAGGACACGGCGCCCGCCGTGGCCGCTACGCCCGCCCCCCGCACCCCGCGCCCGCTGGCGCGCGGCGAAGTCGATACATTCGCCTGATCGGGTACTGCAGACGCCTGCCCTCTCCCCCAGCCCCTCTCCCAGAGGGAGAGGGGAGAACACCGCGGGTTTGCGCCCCTCGCCCGCTTGCGGGAGAGGGGCCGGGGGAGAGGGGCAGCGCCTGCACGCCCGCCGCCGTCCGGAACTTCCCCGCACGCGGGGCGGTCAGTTGTGCGACGATCCTGTCTCTTCCTCGCACCCCGCCCCCGCCATGTCCCTGCTCCGCCAGACCCTGCTTGCCGCTGCGACTGTCGCCGCGTTCTCTGAATTCGCCGCGCCGCTCGCCCACGCCGCCGATGCCGCTGCATCCGCGCCGACTGCCGATAGCGGCCCCGCCTACGGCCCCGAACTCGAAGGCTTCGACTACCCCGCCCCGGTCCAGCGCTACCGCTTCACCTCCCAGGGCGAAGCCATGCAGATGGCCTTTCTCGACATCAAACCCGAGAAGCCCAACGGCCGCGCGGTGGTCCTGCTCCACGGCAAGAACTTCTGCGCCGCCACCTGGCAGGAAACCATCCACCAGCTCAGCGGCGCCGGCTACCGCGTGATCGCGCCGGACCAGATCGGCTTCTGCAAGTCGACCAAGCCGGCGCGCTACCAGTACACCTTCCAGCAACTCGCCCGCAACACGCACGACCTGCTGGCATCCATCGGCGTCAGCAACGTGACGGTCATGGGCCATTCCACGGGCGGCATGCTGGCGATGCGCTACGCGCTGATGTACCCGCGCGAGACCCAGCAACTCGTGCTGGTCAACCCGATCGGGCTCGAGGACTGGAAAGCCAAGGGCGTGCCGCCGCTCTCCGTGGACCAGTGGTACACGCGTGAACTGGCCACCACCGCCGACCGCATCCGCAACTATGAGAAGGCCACGTACTACGCGGGCCAATGGCGCGCCGACTACGAACCGTGGGTGCAGATGCTCGCCGGCCTCAACCGCGGCCCGGGCAAGCAGACCGTGGCATGGAATTCGGCCCTGCTGTACGACATGATCTACACCCAGCCCGTGGTCTACGAAATGGGCGCGATCCAGGCCCCGACCCTCCTGCTGATCGGCGACAAGGACACCACCGCCATCGCCAAGGACGCCGCCCCGCCAGAGGTCCAGGCCAAGCTCGGCCGCTACCCCGAACTGGCCAAAATCACTGCCAAGGCCATTCCGAACACCACACTGGTGGAATTCCCCGAACTCGGCCACGCCCCCCAGATGCAGGACCCGGCGGCGTTCCATAAGGCGTTGCTGGAGGGGATGGCGCGGCCGAGGTAACCCTCGCTCAGAACGGCAGCCCGATGTAGTACTTGCCCAGTTCCGTCAACTGCCCATCGCCGCCGAGCAGGCTGGTGAAGTGCATGTCGTTGTTCCAGCGGCCGGTGAACCAGGCGTAGCGGAACACGTCGGCGCGTTGTTCGCAGATGGCGACCATTTCCTTCATCTGCTGTTTCTGTTTCTCGAGGGTGTCGATCTGGGCGCCGTCGGCGTTGCTGTGCCAGTTGGCGAACTCGGTCACCCAGAACGGCTTGTTGTACTTCATCAGCCGGTCGAGCTGGCCGCCGAGGCCGTAGTCGTACCAGTGGAAGGCCAGGTAGTCGATGCGCGGGTCGCGGTTGCCGTTGGCGGTGCGATAGGCGGCGTAGAACGCGTCCATCCAGATCACCGGGTCCTGGTAGCCGGGCATGGTGCCCCAGGTGATGGTCGGGCCGACCAGCTTGACGCCGGTATGGGCGGCGATGGCCTCGTAGCGCGGCCAGACGGTGGCCGCCTGCGCCGGGGTCAGGTTGGCCTGATCGGTGAGGTTCGGCTCGTTCATCAGCAGCAGGTACTTCACGCGCGGATTGGCCAGCAGCCAGGCTTCGATGGCGGCGTCGTTGAAGTTGTCGTTCCAGAGCATGGGGATGAAGTCCATGCTGTACTTGGTGGTGGCATCGGCGGGCGCCGTGCCGTTGGGCTTGGCGGCCCAGTTGTACCACCAGGACACCCCCGGCGCGAGCGCCGCGAAGTCCTGCGCGCTGACCAGATCGTAGGCCACCCCGCGCTTGGCGCTCTTGGTCACGCCGGGCGTGCCGGGGTCCCCGGGGGTCACCGGCGGCACTTGCGGCACCTGTGGGTTGGACGGCGTCAGCGGCGCCCCGGCGCCAGGCGAGCCGTTGGTCGCCTCCTCGCCCCCGCCGCCACAGGCGGCCAGTGCCAGCATGCCGGCGATCAGTCCCGCGCCCAGCAAGCGCCGGACAAGTGTCATCCCGCGCCATGGCGCGAATTGCTTGGTTTCCATCGTATTGACCCCTTCTGGTTATTCCCGTGCGCGCTATGTTTTTGTCGATTCGCGCTACCGTCCCTTGACAGGACTCGCGGATGATAACGGAAGCGCACTCGGAATCCGTGCCGGTTTGCCCTTTTACAACGCTGGTCGATGCGCGATGGCACCCAGATAGCGTGAACGCGCCGCACGCCCCGCCACCCGGCATCCCGGCGAGCCGCTATCATCGGCATGCCCCGCCTCACCTCATCATGACTTTCGACCTCTTCGACGCCCTTCCCGCCGACCCCGACACCCCGTCCGCCACCGAGCCCCTGGGCCCGGGCGCCGTGGTGCTGCGTGGTTTTGCGCGGGATGTCGATAGCAGCCTGCTGGCCACCGTCGACCAGGTCGGCGCACAGGCCCCGTTCCGCCACCTGATCACCCCCGGTGGGCTGCGCATGTCGGTGGCGATGACCAATTGTGGCGAGGCGGGTTGGGTCTCCGACCGCGCCGGCTACCGCTACGACCCCGTCGACCCCGACTCGGGCGTGCCGTGGCCGCCCATGCCCGAGGTGTTCCGCGCGCTGGCCGAGCGCGCCGCCGCCAGCGCCGGCTACCCGGGCTTCGCGCCCGATGCCTGCCTGATCAACCGCTACCTGCCCGGCACGCGGCTCTCGCTCCATCAGGATCGCGACGAACTGGACCTGCGGGCGCCCATCGTCTCGGTCTCGCTCGGCCTGCCCGCCACCTTCCTCTGGGGCGGCCTGCGCCGCGCCGACAAGCCGGCGCGCATCCGGCTCGCCCATGGCGACGTAGTGGTGTGGGGCGGCCCGTCGCGGCTGGTCTTCCACGGCATTGCGCCGCTGGCCGATGACGATCACGCACTCACCGGGCGCACGCGCATCAACCTGACCTTCCGCAAGACACGCTGAGCGGGAAAACACAAGCGACAAATCCTCGCGCCGGGCACAAGTTGCGCATCCAGCACGGGCCTTGCGGCGTGCAGTACGATACGGCACCACGACAAATGGCTGCCGGCGCCAGACGTCAACAATCGCGCGACCGGCCTCCGAAGAGACACCCGCGATGCCTGCCGATTCGACCCCCGCCAATCCCGCCAATCCCACCGCCAAGCCGACGGCAACACCACCCGCCCCTCAATTCACCGGCCGCCCCGCCGACTCCATCCGCGCCGCCCTGCTGATCGCCGCCAGCATCGCCGCGGTCTGGATCGCCGGCCAGGCCGCCGGGGCCCCGCCGGCGCTGATCTGGGCCGGCGCGCTGGTGGTCTCCACCGTGTGCTGCTGGGCCACCGGCGCACTGCCCGAACCGACCGCCACGCTGCTGTTCTTCCTGTGCGCAGTGGTCCTCCACATCGCGCCCGCGCCGGTGGTCTTCTCCGGCTTCACGTCCACAGCCTGGTGGCTGATGTTCGGCGGCGCGGTGACCGGCGTGGCGCTGCGCGGCACGGGGCTGGCGCTGCGGCTGGCGGACATCATCTTCCACAAGCGCGTCAACACCTATCCGCAGGTGATTGCCACGGTGGCCATGAGCGCGGTGGGGCTGGCGTTCCTGATGCCGTCCACCACGGGCCGGGTGCTGCTGTTGATGCCGATCGTGCTGGCGCTGTCGGACCGCCTCGGCTTCCGGCCCGGTTCGAACGGGCGCATCGGCATGGTGCTGACCGTGGCGGCGGCCAGCTACATGCCGCCCACGTCGATCCTGCCGGCCAACATTCCCAACAGCGTGCTGCTCGGCGCGGCCAATTCGCTCTATGGCATCAACCTGAGCTATGGCAGCTACCTGTTGCTGCATTTCCCGGTGCTTGGCGCGCTGAAGACCGTGGTGCTGGTCTGGCTGGTCTGCAAGCTGTTCCCGGAAACGGCGGCGATGACGCCGCAGCCGGCCACCGCGCGCACGGCCATGAGCAAGCCCGAAACGCTGCTCGCGGTGCTGCTGGCGCTGGCCGTGGCGGCGTTCGCCACGGACGCCTGGCACGGCATCTCGCCCGCCTGGATCTCGCTGGCGGCGTGCATCGTCTGCCTGCTGCCCGGCATCGGACTTGTCTCGCCCAAGGCGCTGACCGAGCAGGTGCATCTGGTGCCACTGCTCTACGTGGCCGGCTTCCTCGGCCTGGGCGCGGTGGTCGAGCACACCGGCCTCGGCACGGCCATCAGCGCAGCGCTGCTGCACTGGCTGCCGCTGGCGCCGGGCCACACCGCCGGCAATGTCGGCGCGCTGGGCGCCATGGGCGCCGTGCTCGGGCTGATGTCGACGCTGCCCGCGCTCCCCGCCGTGATGACGCCGCTGGCGCGCGACCTGGCCACCGCCACCGGCCTGCCGCTGGAAACGGTGCTGATGTTGCAGGTACCGGTGTTCTCGACGGTGTTCTTCCCCTACCAGTCGCCGCCCATCGTCATCGCCATGCAGCTGGGCGGCGTGGGCCTGCGGCACGGCACGCGGCTGTGCCTGGCGCTGGCGGCCATCACGGTGGTGGTGCTGCTGCCGCTGGATTACCTCTGGTGGCGCGTGCTGGGCTATCTCCCGTAAGCCACGCCCTGTGGGATTCGGCTGACATCGCGGCGCGCCGTTTGCCGGCAGGCGCCGCGGGGCGTCATGCGTACCCTCCAAAGTGACAGATTCCGATGCTGGCACGAGGATGGAGGCACCATGGGCGACTTTCCGGACGATCGCGGCGCGCACGCCCACCTCGGGGCTTTGATTGCCGAGTTCGTCCGAGACGATGGCATCCCCCTCCCCGGCCATGGCCAGACGCTGGCGCGCTGGCACCTGTTCGCCACCATCGCCGCCAGGCGGGGCGCGGTAGCCATCAAGCTGTTCGAGGCCCATGCCGATGCGCTGGCCATCCTCGCCGAAGTCGCCGGCGCCACGCCGGCTCCCGACTCAAGCTGGGCGATCTGGGCGGCGGAACCGCCCGATGCACGCCTGCGCGTGCAGACCGATGATTCGCCCAGCATCCCGCACATTGCCGGCCTGACCGGCAACGACAGCGGCACCGACAGCGGCACCGACACCTTCACCCCCGCCCGCCTCACCGGCCGCAAGGCCTGGTGTTCAGGCGCCTGGGAGGTCTCGCACGCGCTCGTCACCTGCTGGCTGGATCAGGCGGAGCCCGGTCCGCAGCGGCTGGCTATCGTCGACATGGCCGGACCCGGCGTCACCGTCACGCGCGAGGGCTGGCACGCCGTGGGCATGGCCGCCACCGATAGCGGCGATGTCCTGTTCGACGATTGCCCCGCGCTGCTGCTCACCGCGCCCGATGCCTACCTGCGCCGCCCCGGCTTCTGGCACGGCGGGGCCGGCATCGCGGCCTGCTGGCATGGTGCGGCGCTGCCGCTCGCCCACGCCGTGCGCGCGGCGCTGAAGAAGCGGGACGATCCCCACGCCGCCGCCCACCTCGCCGCCATCGACGGCGACCTGCACGCCAGCGCCGCGCTGCTGCGCGAGACCGCGCAATGGATCGACGCCCATCCCACCGAAGACGCCTTCGTGCCGGCCATGCGCGCCCGCACCGTGATCGAGGCCGCCGTGCTGCGCGTGATCCAGCACGCCGGCAACACGCTCGGCGCCGGCCCGCTGTGCCGCAACCCGACGCTGGCCGCGCTGTACGCCGACCTGCCCGTGCTGCTGCGCCAGAGCCATGCCGAACGCGACCTCGCCGCGCTGGGCCAGCGGCTGGCGCAGGACGATAGCGATATGGGGGCGCTATGACCGCAACCGCCACGGATTTCCACGCCATGTTCGACAACCCCGACCCGTGGGGCTTCGAGTCGCTCTGGTACGAGGCCCGCAAGCGCGACGTGGTGCTCGCCGCGCTGCCTGACGCGCGCTACGGCGCGGCGTTCGAGGCCGGCTGCGCCACCGGCATGCTGACGGATCGCCTCGCCACGCGCTGCGACCACCTGCTGGCCGTCGATCTCGTGCCCCGCGCCGTGGCCTGCGCGCAGGAGCGCGTGGCGCGGCACAGGCACGTGAAGGTGGCCACCGCCAACCTGCCTGCGGAATGGCCGAACGGCCCCGAGGCCGCCTTCGACCTGATCGTGCTCAGCGAGATCGGCTACTTCTTCGCCCCGGATGCCTGGCTTGAGACCGCGCAACGCGCGGCCGGCGCGCTGACCGATGCGGGCGTGATCCTGGCGTGCCACTGGCTGCGGCCGTTCGCCGGGCGCACCCAGCCCACGCGGCACGTGCACGCTGCCATCGCGCGGCAGCCGGGGCTGCGTCGCCATGTGCGGCATCTGGAGCCGGATTTCCTGCTCGAAGTCTGGTCGCGCGACGCGCGGCCACTCCGCCAGCGGGAGGCGCCATGATCGGCGTGGTCGTGCCTGTTCACAACGAGGAAGACCATCTGGAGGCGTGCCTGCGGGCGCTGACCATGGCCGCCACCCATCCGGCGCTCGGCGGCGAGGCGGTGCGCGTGGTGATCGTGCTCGATGCCTGCGACGACGGCTCGGCCGCCATCGCCCAATGCCACGCGCCGGAGCGCATCACCTGCCTGACGATTGCCGCGCGCAACGTGGGCGAGGCGCGTCGCGCCGGCGCCCAGCACCTGCTGGCCCAGCAGGCGCGCTGGCTGGCCTTTACCGATGCCGACAGCCGCGTAGCGCCGGACTGGCTGGTGGCGCAGCTTGCGCTACGCGCCGATGCGGTCTGCGGACTGGTGACGGTGGAGGACTGGAGCCCCCAGCCGCCGCACGTGGCCGTGCGGTTTGCCGCGCGCTACCGGCGCGAGGAGGGGCACCGGCATGTCCACGGCGCCAACCTCGGGGTCTGCTCGCATGCCTACCGGCGCGCGGGCGGCTTCCTGCCGCACCCGGTCAGCGAGGACGTGGCGTTGATCGAGGCCCTGCAGGCCATCAACGCGCATATCGCCTGGAGCACGCTGCCGCAGGTGACCACCAGCGCGCGCGCCCGTGGCCGGCTGGCCGGCGGCTTTGCCGATCATCTTGCGACGCTTGCCGCGCTGCGCGAGGGCGAAACGCTGTTGCCCTGAGCGGGGCGGATTGATCCGGGCCTTACCACTCGAACTTCTGAATTTCCGCTTCCCCGATCGCGCGGTCCTGCACGACGAGATCGAGGTCATAGGCCCCGAGCAGCGCCAGCAGTTGCCCCGCGCTGATGGTCTCGGGGTTCAGCTCCATATGCGAAATCCGGCTTTGACTGATGTCGAGCCGGGCAGCCGCTTCCGCCTGGGTCAGGCCGGCGACCTTGCGTGCGCCTTGCAGCACTTGTCCAAGCTGATCTGGGTTGGAAATCATGACTCTCAGCATCGCGGTCATCCAGGAAAAGTTAAAAATCTATCAATTCTGACCAATGATTGACAAAACCTCCTAGCGCAACATCAAGCGGCTACGCATGCCATAGGTAAGTACCCGCTTCGCGGTTTGTAATGTTGTCAAAATAAAACGCTCGCCCGAGCAGCGCGCCGTGGCAATCCCTACAAACGGAGGGAGGCGGCCCCCTCCGGGCGGGCGCCGGCGGCGTGGAACGAAGCTTGCGGCGGTCAGGGAATTCCTATTCGATAACGGAGACACCCCCATGGACCCGATCGAGACCCCCATCGACCGCCTGGACGATCCCGAGCGCGCCCCGGTCACCGGCACGCGCCGGCTGGCCGTGGTCACCGGTGCCTCTACGGGCATTGGCTATCACCTCGCGCAGTGCTGCGCGGACCACGGCATGGACCTGATCATCGCGGCGGACGAGCCGCAGATCGAAGCGGCGGCGCAGACACTGCGCACCGAAGGCACCACCATCGAGGCCATCCAGGCCGATCTCTCCATCCCGGCCGGCGTGGACAAGCTGCTGGCCGCCACGCGCGGGCGGCAGGTGGACGTGCTGTGCGCCAACGCCGGGCGCGGCCTGGGCCGCGCCTTCCTGGACCAGGCATTTGCCGATATCGAGCATGTGGTGGAAACCAACGTCACCGGCACGCTCTACCTGCTCCATCACATCGGCCAGACCATGCGCGAGCGCGCCGAGGGCCGGATCCTGATCACCGGGTCCATCGCCGGCTTCATGCCGGGCACCTATCAGGCGGTCTACAACGCCACCAAGGCCTTCCTGGACTCGTTTTCGTTCGCCTTGCGCCACGAACTGCGCGACACCCGCGTCACGGTGACCTGCCTGATGCCGGGCGCCACGGAAACCGAGTTCTTCGACCGCGCCGACATGCTCGACACGCGCATCGCCCAGGAGAAGAAGGCCGATCCGGCCGAGGTGGCGCGCATCGGCTTCGAGGCCATGATGCGGGGCGAGGGCGACGTGATTACCGGCTGGCAGAACAAGCTGCGCGCGGCCATCGCCATGGTCACGCCGTCCGATGTGCTGGCGGAACAGCACCGCAAGATGGCCGAACCGATGAGCGGCGACGCGGTGCCGAGCCTGGAGAACGAGCCGCGCGCCGTGGAAGAGAAGTAAGAAGGGGAATCAGCGCCGCCGCGCGGCAATGACCAGCGCGATCCCGCCGAGGATGGCCACCGCGCTGACGGCCAGCCGCGCGGTCATCGGCTCGCCCAGCCAGGCGATGCCGCCCAGCGCGGCCAGCACCGGCACGCTCAGTTGCACCGTGGCCGCCGTGGTGGACGCCAGCCCGCGCAGCGCGGCGTACCAGATCACATAGCCGATGCCGGACGTCACGGCGCCCGAGGCCACCGCCAGCACCACCCCGCGCCAGTCGACCGAAAGCTGGGCGACCGCCCCCACGCTCACCACGCTCACCGCCAAGGCTATCGGCACCCCGCGCACGAAGTTGCCGGCGGTGGCGGCCAGCGCGTCCGGCGCGCCCCGGCCCCGCAGCGAATAGACGCCCCAGCCGATGCCGGCGACGGCCATCAGCAGCGTCGCCCCGGGCGGCGGGGCCTGCAAACCCGGCAGCACCAGCCAGACCAGCCCCGCCAGCGCCAGCGCAATGCCGAGCCACTGCACCGCGCGCAGGCGGTCGCCGCGCCGCAGGCCGTCGCCGATCATGGTCGCCTGCACGCTGGCGAACAGCACCAGCGCCCCGGTGCCGGCGGCCAGCCGCAGGTAGGCGAACGAAAAGCCGCACGCGTAGACCAGTAGCGCCGCCGCGCCAATCCAGTCGCCCCCCATGCGCGCCCTGCCCCGCGCCCGCAGGTGCAGGATCGCCCCCAGCACAAGGGCGGCCGAAGCCACCCGCACCAGCGTGAACGTGGCCGCGTCGATGCCGGTGCCCTTCAGCGCCGCCCGCGCCAGCAGCGAATTGGCCGCGAAGGCGACCATCGCCAGCGCGGTCAGGGCGGCCGTGGTGGCTGCCGTGGCGGGGGGTGCCGGGAGGGTGGACGGCGGGGTGGACGGCGGGCGGGACATCATCGATTTGTCATTTGGGGGAAGGGGGCCGATGAACCATACTGGGCCATGATGCGCCCATGCAGGCGCCCCCCACCAGCCCGACCCAGGAGACCAACATGCTCAGGGACAGCCATGCTTTCAGCGGATTTTCGGTCAACGACCTCGCCATGGCCAAGGACTTCTACGCCAACACGCTCGGCCTCGTGGTCACGGAGGAGCACGGCATGCTCGCGCTCAACCTGGCCGGCGGCAACCACGTGCTGCTCTACCCCAAACCCAACCACGCGCCGGCCACGTTCACGGTGCTGAACTTCCCGGTCCCCAGCGTCGACAAGGCCGTGGACGACCTCTCGCACCACGGCGTGCGCTTTGAAATGTATGACGAACCCGACCTGAAGACCGACGCGCGCGGCATCTGCCGGGGCGAAGGCGGCCCCGTCATCGCGTGGTTCAAGGACCCGGCCGGCAACATCCTCTCGATCCTCGAGGCAGAGTAGCCGGCGCCGCCACAGGTCTCCGGCGTTGCGGGTCGGTGTGCGTGCCAATACACTAGTGCCTCCAACCCACACCCCAACGGCGTGCTGCCTGGCAGGCGCCGTGACGACAGCAACGGTGGAGACACATGACGGTTCGAAGAAAGACGCCCGACGCGCTGCGCAGCGCGCGCTGGTTTGCCCCCGATGACCTGCGTTCCTCGGGCCATCGCTCGCGCATCATGCAGATGGGCTACGCGCCCGACGAGTGGATGGGCAAGCCGCTCATCGCCATCCTGAACACCTGGTCGGACATCAACCCCTGCCACGCCCACTTCCGCCAGCGCGTGGAAGACGTCAAGCGCGGCATCCTGCAGGCCGGCGGCTTCCCGGTGGAGCTGCCCGCCATCTCGCTCTCCGAAAGCTCGGTCAAGCCGACCACCATGCTCTACCGCAACCTGCTCGCCATCGAGGCGGAGGAGCTGATCCGCTCGCATCCGGTGGATGGCGCGGTGCTGATGGGCGGCTGCGACAAGACCACGCCGGGCCTGCTGCTGGGCGCCACCAGCGCCGGCGTGCCCGCCATCTACGTGCCGGCCGGGCCGATGCTGCGCGGCAACTACAAGGGCAACGTGCTCGGCTCCGGCTCGGACGCCTGGAAATACTGGGACGAGCGCCGCGCCGGCAACCTGAGCCAGGCCGAGTGGATCGGCATCGAGGGCGGCATCGCGCGCAGCCACGGCACCTGCATGACGATGGGCACCGCCAGCACCATGACCGCCATCGCCGAGACGCTGGGCATGAGCCTGCCCGGCGCGTCGTCGATTCCGGCGGCAGACGCCAACCATATCCGCATGGCCTCCGAGTCGGGCCGGCGCATCGTCGACATGGTCTGGGAAGACCTCACGCCGGCGCGCATCCAGACCCGGGCGGCGTACCTGAACGCCATCGTGGTGGCCATGGCCATGGGCTGCTCCACCAACGCCATCATCCACGTGATTGCCATGGCGCGCCGCGCCGGGCATGACATCGGGCTGGACGACTTCGACGCCGCCAGCCGGCACGTGCCGGTTATCGCCAACATCCGGCCCAGCGGCGACAAGTACCTGATGGAAGACTTCTACTACGCGGGCGGGCTGCCGGCGCTGATGAGCCGCATCCGGGACAAGCTCGACCTGACCGCGCTGACCGTAACCGGCCGTACGCTGGGCGAGAACATCGCCGGGGCCGAAGTCCACAATGACGATGTGATCCGTACGACGGAGAACGCGCTGTACCGGGAAGGCGCGCTGGCCGTGCTGCGCGGCAATATCGCGCCGGACGGCTGCGTGATCAAGCCGAGCGCCTGCGACCCGCGCTACTTCCGCCATACCGGGCCGGCGCTGGTGTTCGACGATTACCCGTCGATGAAGGCTGCCGTGGAGGACGAGACCCTCGACGTGACCGCCGACCACATCCTGATCCTGCGCAACGCCGGCCCGCAGGGCGGTCCCGGCATGCCGGAATGGGGCATGCTGCCGATCCCGAAGAAGCTGGTGAAGCAGGGTGTGCGCGACATGCTGCGCATGTCCGACGCGCGCATGAGCGGCACCAGCTATGGCGCCTGCATCCTCCATGTGTCGCCCGAGGCGTACATCGGCGGGCCCTTCGCGCTGGTGCGCACCGGCGACCTGATCTCGGTGGACATCGACCAGCGCAGCATCCACCTGGAGGTATCCGACGAAGAACTGGCGCGCCGCCGCGCCGCCTGGACCCCGCCGCCGCCCCGCTATGCGCGCGGCTACGGCTTCATGTTCTCGCAGCACATCCGCCAGGCCAACGACGGCTGCGACTTCGACTTCCTGCAGACCGACTTCGGCGACCCCGTGGGCGAGCCGAGCATCTACTGACCGCAAGCCTTCCGCAAGCATCCTCCCCGATAATGACGGGCGCGCCGCCCCCGGCCGCGCCCCGCCCTTCTTCCCAGATCTCTCCCAGACAGGACCAATTCCGCATGAAACCCCGCCTCCTGCAGCACGGCCGCCTGCCCGAACAAACCGAAGCCCGCCTGGCCGAATCTTTCGACGTGCACCCGCTCTGGGCCGAGACCGACCCCGCCGGCTACCTGGCCGCCCACGGCGCCGAGTTCGTGGCGATGACCACCCGGGCCGCCACCGGCGTGGACGGCAAGATGCTGGCCGCGCTGCCGAACCTGCGCGTGATCTCCAGCTTCGGCGTGGGGTTGGACAAGCTCGACCTGGACACCGCCCGCGCGCGCGGCATCGCGGTGGGCTACACGCCGGACGTGCTCAATGACTGCGTGGCCGACACGGCGTTCGCCCTGCTGATGGACGCGGCGCGCCAGGTCAGCGCGGCAGACCGCTACGTGCGGCGCGGCGAGTGGCCCAAGGCCCCGTATCCGCTGACCACGCGCGTCAGCGGCAAGCGGCTGGGCATCGTCGGCATGGGGCGTATCGGGCGCGTGATCGCGCAGCGCTCGTCGGGCTTCGACATGGAGGTGCGCTACTTCGGCCGCAAGCCGCAGGACGGCGTGGCCTATGGCTTCGAGCCGTCCGTGGAGGCGCTGGCGCGCTGGGCGGACTTCCTGGTCGTGGCCACCTCGGGCGGGCCCGAGACGCGCCACCTGATCTCCGCCGGCGTGCTGGAAGCGCTCGGGCCGCAGGGCTACCTGATCAATATCGCGCGCGGCACCGTGGTGGACGAGGCCGCGCTGGTCGACGCCCTGACCCACAAGCGCATCGCCGGCGCCGGGCTGGACGTCTACGAGAACGAACCGCACGTGCCCGAGGCGCTGTTCGGCCTGGACAACGTGGTCCTGCTGCCCCACGTGGCCAGCGGCACGCACGAGACGCGCGCAGCCATGGCCGGCCTCGTGTTCGAGAACCTGGAGAGCTTCTTCGCCTCCGGCGCGGTGGTGAAATCGGCGCTCTGATCCGCCGATCGCCCCCTTGGTCGCCCCGTTACCACGTGTAGCCGGGGCGACACAGACGCGAAACACTGGCGGGGCACCCCCGGGACTACACTGGGCATTCCAGCTTTTTACGGAGCGTGCGATGCCCGAATCTCCTGCCTCGCCACCATCGACACAATCGAAACCATCGATCCCCCGCCGGCGCCACCTGCTGGCGCTGGGCCTGGGCAGCGCCGGCCTGACCGCGCTGGCCCGCGTGGCACCCGCCGCTGAACGCCAGCCGGCCACCGCCGCCACGCTCCCCCTGACCGCCCAGACCACCGAGGGCCCGTATTACTTCGATGCGGGCAAGATCCGGCAGGACATCACCGAAGGCCAGCCCGGCGTGCCGCTCGAGGTGCGCTTCGCCGTGGTGGACGTGCAGGGCCGCCCGCTCGCCGGCCAGCGCGTGGATCTCTGGCACTGCAACGCCGCCGGCGTGTACTCGGGCTATGACGGCCAGCGCGACGACAAGGGCCAGCGCATTGCCACGCGCGGCCAGACCTTCCTGCGCGGCAGCCAGCCAGTGGGCGCCGATGGCGTGGCGATGTTCCGCACGATCTATCCCGGCTGGTACGCCGGGCGCGCCACCCATCTGCATATGAAGGTGCTCGACCCGGCCGGCCGGGCGCACCTGACCACGCAGTGCTTCCTGCCCGATGCGCTCAACGAGTATCTGTATAGCCAGCTCCCCGCCTACCGGCGCCGGCAGGTGCGCGGCACGCTGAACAGCAACGACGGCATCGCGCTGATGGCCGGCGAGACCGTGCTCGGCGCCGTGCGCGAGGCGCACGACCGCTACGTGGCCACGCTGACGCTGGTGGTGGACCCCGCCGGCACCGCCCCGCGCGAGGGGTTTCCCGATCATCCGCCGCCGGACCGTCCGCCGCTGTCCCGCGATGGCCGCCGCCCGCCCCCTCCCCCCGGCCAGGGCGAGCAGGCCGCCCCGGAGGCAGGCAGCGCCCGCGCCGCCGCGCTCATCCCCGGCGTGCGGCTGTAGGCCCCCTGGCCTCCGGCCGCCATCCACCATCCGGCCAAGGTCTCCATCAATGCCCGCCATGGAAAAAATGCAAAATCCACGGCAATGACCAGACATGACCCGTAATTGTTAGTTATGCTCCCCAGGGGCGGGCCGATGGCCTGCCGATCAACCGGGCGTTGGCGATCCGGTACATCATGGGGAGCGGCGCATCCTTGGGAGCGCCGCGTTCGGCGCGGTTCTCCAGGAGGGGATGTTCTCCGATGCAGCGCAGCTGGTTTCTCGCGTTGACGATTGCCCTGGCGACCCTGGCTACGCTGTTCCCGGTGGGAATCGGCGTGTTCATGGCGCAGCTGGAGGCCAATCGGCGCGAAGCCGACCAACTCGCGGTGTTCGCCGACGCGGCGCTGCGGCGCGGCGAAGCGGTCATGAGCCAGGCCATCAGCGCCATCCAGGACATGGAGCAGCTCCGCGACGAGCCCTGCTCCCCGTCGAATCTCGTCGAACTCCGGCGCATCACCTACAGCTATCGCTTCCTCCAGGACGCCGGCGTCTATGGCCGCGGCCGCCGCCTGTGCTCGGCGCTGCTGGGCCCGGTGCAGGCGCGCACCCTGCCGCTGCCGCCGCCCGACTGGCGCACGCCCGATGGCTACGACTTCTGGTTCGACCTCGCCAACCCGTTCAGCGCGCCACGCCGGACCATCCTGATGGGCCGCAACGGCAACCATGTGTCGATCGATCCGCAGGTTTTCGTCGATGTGGTGGACCGCGACACGCGCATGCTCGCCGTGGTGCATACCGATGCCGGCCGCATCTTCGCCACCACGCAGGGCGCCAACCTCGCCCGGCTGCAGCGCGCCTACGCCGACCATGCCTACGGCACCGGCGGCGCCGCCGAGCATGAGGACGACGCCGCCGTAGTGCTGCGCAAGTCACGCACGATGCCGTTCGCGGTGGTGGTGCTGGCCCCGCGCGCGGCACTGCTGACCAACTGGAAGGCGCTGCTGGTGGGCGGGCTGATCGTCGGGCTGGCCGCCGGGGTGCCATTCGGCATCCTGGTCTGGCGGCGCGCCACGCGGCGCTTCAGCCTGGAGGGCGAGTTGCGCGGCGCGGTGCGGCGCCACGAGATGGCGGTGCACTACCAGCCCATCGTCGCGCTCTCGGACAACCACTGCGTGGGCGTGGAGGCGCTCGTGCGCTGGCGCCGTAACGGCCGGCTGGTGCGTCCCAACCTGTTTATCCCGATGGCCGAGAACGCCGGGCTGATCCAGCAGATCACCGATCAGGTGCTGGACATCGTGCTGACCGAGCTGGGCACGCTGCTGCGGCGGCATCCGTCGTTCTATGTCTCGATCAACGTGGGCGCGGAGGACCTGAAGAGCCGGCGCTTCCTGAGCGTGCTCGACGCGCGGCTGCGGGACACCGGCATCGCGCCGGCGCAGATCCGCATCGAGGCCACCGAGCGCGGCTTCCTGGAGCCGGACGTGGCGCGCGACACCATCCAGGCCTTCCGGGACGCCGGCCATCCGGTCTATATCGACGACTTCGGCACGGGGTACTCGAGCCTTTCCTACCTGGAGAGCTTCAAGGTGGATGCGCTCAAGATCGACAAGTCCTTCGTGGATACGATGGGGCAGGAGGCGGCCTCCAGCACGGTGGCGCCGCATATCATCGCCATGGCACGCTCGCTCGGGCTGGAGGTGGTGGCCGAAGGCATCGAGGACAGCGCCCAGGCCGACTACCTGCGCGAGCAGGGCGTGGACTACGGGCAGGGCTGGCTGTTCGGGCGGCCCGTGCCGGCCGTGGAGCTGGCCCAGTTCCTGAGCAAGAACGCCGCGCCGGCGGCACCGGCGCCGGCCTGACGCAAACCCCAAGATCGATAAAAAAAGGAGGCCCGATGTCCCTGTCCACCCTGTTCCTGACCGCTGCCGGCGTTGGCCTGGCGGTGGCCGCCCCGGTCGGCCCGATGGGCATGCTCTGCATTCGCCGCACGCTGGCCGAGGGGCCGCGTGCCGGGCTGGCGATCGGGCTTGGCATTGCCTGCGGCGATGCGGTCTACGGGATGGTGGCGGCGCTGGGGCTGGTCGGCATCTCGCAGTTCATGCTGGCCTATGACAAGCCGCTCCACCTGGCGGCCGGGCTGTTTTTGGTCTACCTGGGCCTGCGCACGTTCTTCCACACGCCGACCGAGACCGTGGCCACGCTGCGCGGCAACGGCTCGCGCCGCCGGGCCTTCGCCAGCGCCCTGCTGCTGACGCTGACCAACCCGCAGACCATCATCATGTTCGCCGCGCTGTTCGCCACACTGGCGCCGCGCGGGCCGTTCTCGACCCCCATCGCCCTGACCACGGTGCTGGGGGTGTTCTGCGGATCGATTGCCTGGTGGTGCGTGCTGGTGGCGATGGTCACCGGCGCCCGCCACGCGCTGGGCCAGCGCGTGCGGCAGTGGATCGACCGCGTCACCGGCCTCGCGCTGGCCGCGTTCGGCGTGGCGGAGATCCGGCGGTCGATCTAGGCGCGTTGGGCGCTTACTCCGCCTTCGCCCCCGAGTCCTTGGCCACCTTGGTCCACTTGACGGTCTCGGTCTTGATGAAGCCGGCGAGCTGCGGCGGCGTCATGTCGCCGGCGGTCACGCCCTGTTCCTCGAAGCGCTTCTGCACGTCCGGCTGCTTCAGCACCTTGGCCAGCTCGGCGCTCATGCGCTGGCGCACGGCCTCGGGCGTGCCGTGCGGCGCCATCAGCGCGTACCACGTGGTCACCTCGTAGCCCGGCACGCCGCTTTCCGCCACGGTCGGCACGCCCGGATAGGCCGCCGAGCGCTTGGCCGTGGTCACTGCCAGCGCCTTCACCTTGCCGCTCTTCACATGCGGATTGGCCGAGGGGCTGGTCTCGATGGCCATCTGGATCTGGCCGGCGATCAGGTCGGTCATCATCGGCGCGCCGCCCTTGTACGGCACGTGGGCGATGTCGGTGCCGGTCGCCGCGCGGAACAACTCGCCCGAGAGGTGCTCGGTGCTGCCGATGCCCGCCGAGCCGTAGTTCACCTTGCCCGGATGCGCCTTGATATAGGCGATCAGCTCCTGCACCGTCTTGGCCGGAATCGACGGATTGACCAGCAGCACGTTCGGCGTCAGCGCCACCATGCCGATCGGCTCCAGGTCTTTCTGGAAGTCGTACGGCAGGGTCTTGTAGATGCCCGGCGCCATGGTGTGGGCGACGGTGGCCAGCAGGAAGGTGTAGCCGTCCGGATTGGCGCGCGCCACGATGGACCCGCCAATCGTGCCGCCCGCGCCAGGGCGGTTGTCCACCACCATCGGCTGGCCCAGCGCCTCGCCCAGTTTCTGGCCCACGGCCCGGCCGATGATGTCGGTGGTGCCGCCCGAGGCGAAAGGCACGACCAGCGTGATCGGCTTGGACGGCCAGCTATCGGCGGCGAAGGTGGGGATGGCAGGGAGGGCGGCAAGGGTGGCGGCGGCGCCAAGGCAGGCCTTGAGCACGGCACGGCGCGGCATGCGGATGGTCATGCGGGTCTCCGGGGGATTTTCTGGATATGTAATCCCCCCACTGTACTGAGACGTCCGCGTCACAACCAGCCCCACGCCGGCGGGAGGTCTTCAGGATTTGTGAAGGGTCGCCCCGGGCCAGCGGCCCGCCGTTACCAGCCCGCGCGCCACGCTGTCCAGCACGCTGCGGGCGGCCAGGCCGGCCGGGGACAGTTCGTCGTCGGACAGGCTGACCAGCAGGTTGGGCCGGCGCACGCCCGCATCGGCAATCTCGATCAGCACCAGCGGCTCGCCCAGATGCCGCGCCACGGCCGCGCCGGGCTGGATGGTCGCCCCGAGGCCGGCACGCACCGCATCCATCAGCACGGCCAGTCCGTCGATCTCCGCCACCACGTTGAGAGAGCGCTCACTACGCGCGAAGGCCGCGTTCAGCACCGCGCGCAGCCCGTGGGCGTTGCTGGGCAGGATCAGCGGCAGGCCGTCGAGTGCCTCCAGATGCACCGGATCGGTGGTCGGCAGGCCCGGCTGGTCCGGCCGGGCGATCACGAACAGCCGTTCCTCCAGCAGCGGCACCACGCTCCAGCGCTGGCCGGGTTCGAGCTGGAACAGCACGGCGAGGTCGAGCTGGCGCGCGCCGATCATCGTGGCGAGGTTGCCCGAGAGGCTCTCCACCAGATGCAGGCGGATGTCCGGGTAGCGCTCGCGCATGGCCAGCATGAACGGCGGGCCCATGACGGAGAGTGTGCTCGGCGCCATGCCCACGCTGACATGGCCCGAGAGGCGCGCGGTGCGCGCGGCGCGGGCGGCGTCATCGGCATGGCGCAGCGCCAGTTGGGCCTGGCGCCAGAAGGCGAGCCCGGCGTCGGTCGGCACCACGCCGGTGGAGGTGCGCTGGAGCAGCCGCGTGGACAGTTCGCTTTCGAGCCGGCTGATCTGCTGGCTCAGCGCGGACGTGACCACGCCCAGCCGCTGGGCCGCCTGGCCCATGCTGCCCAACTCCACCACATGCACGAAGTAGCGCAATTGGCGCAATTCCATCGTCTTCATCCCAGATCTGTCACGCGGAGCCGGTATTGTGCCTGTGCCGGGCCGCCTGGGCGGACAAAGCGGGCCAGGATCACCAAACTTCACAGAAGTCATCCATACGCTGGTTGACCGAGCGTCCATACTGGATAAGCATGTAGGCAACCCCTGCGCAGGACCCACCTTCCACCCAAGGTATCCACCGGAGCTTTCCACCATGAACAGCCTTCCACCGACGCTGTGGCCTTTCCCCGCTTTTTCGTTCCAGGGCGCCTACGCGCTGGACGACAAGATGATCGAGAACTGGCGCAAGATGATGGGCCTGAACTCCGATTTCGCGAAATCCTGGATGGATGAAGCCCAGTTCGACTGGGCCTCCTGCTTCATGCCGCAAGACCCCGAGGAACTGTACGCGCGGCAGTGGACCAACCAGATGCCCTTCTTCTCGATCCCGATGCACTACGCCACCGCCATGCTGGAGCAAGGCGCGGCCATGCAGCGCGCCTGGCTCGACAACTGGGGCCGCATGTTCGGCATGTTCGGTATGCCGACGCTGCTGCCCGCGATGCCGGTGATGCCCGACATCGCCGCCGTGGCGACATCCGAAGGGGACATCGTCGACGTACCGGCCGTCGCCGTGCGCGAGACCCCGCGCAAGGGCAAAAGTGTCTGAAAACCGTCACTGAAGCCGACAGGTTCCCCGGGCTTTACACGGTATTTTCTGCAACGCACGGCCCTGACGCGACGTTTGCATCACAAATCGATCGGCACGATTGATGCGTCTACTGTTTAGTCAGTATGCTGATCGAGACACAAAGCGCCACCTGCCCGATGGCTTATAAAGCTGTTGAGGGCGCAGTCGAGGCAGGTATCTGAATCGCGCCCCATCCCGCGAGGCCCTTATGAGCAAGACCCTTATCTCCAGCATGTTCGTCGCCGCCGCTGCCATCGTCGCGATGCCGCTGGCCCACGCCCAACAAAAGCCCGTGGACCCGTACACGCAAGGTGCCAAGGTCGGCAAGCCCGATCCGTACACCGACGGTGCCAAGTCCGGCAAGTTCGATCCGTACACGGATGGCGCGAAGTCGTCGACCAAGACCGACCTGGCGCCGAGCAAGCCGGACCCGTACACCTCGGGCGCCAAGAGCGGCAAGCCCGACCCGTACCTGGACGGCGCCAAGACCGGCAAGCCCGATCCGTACACGGACGGCGCCAAGAAGTAAGGCCAACCGTCAGGCGGCAAGCCAGCCGCCCGTGACATCCGGCGCCTGATACCCGGCAAGCCCGGCACGCCCGCAAGGACGTGCCGGGCTATTTTTTTATCCTCCATCGTGCGGTGGATTTGCTCATCGCGGGCAGGCCATTCAGAATAGCGCTTCGTCCGGCTCGCCCCCGCCGGCGAGGAATCCATCTTGACTAGCCGCGCCCCTGCCGTCAAAGCCGACCCACCGGTCGCCTTTGGTCCGTTTACGCTGCATATCGCGCAGCGCCTTTTGCTGGAGTCCGGCCGCCCCGTGCGGTTGGGTGCGCGTGCGCGCAGCATCCTCGCCGCGCTGGTCGAACGTGCCGGCGAGGTAGTGGGCAAGGCCGCGCTGATCGCCTATGCCTGGCCCGACGGCGATGCCGAGGAAGCCACGCTGCGCGTGCACATGGGTGCGCTGCGCAAGGTGCTCGGCGATGGCCAGGGCGGCACGCGCTACATCGCCAGCGTGGCCGGACGCGGCTACTGCTTCGTCGCGCCGGTGGCACGCGCCACCGCCGAAGGTGCGCCCGGCGCACTCCCGGCAGCCCCCGCCCATGACGCCCACCTCCCCGCCCGCGTGACCCGCGTCATCGGCCGGGAAACCCTGATCGCCGCGCTCGCCCAGAGCCTGCCGCAGCGGCGCCTGCTCACGCTGTGCGGTGCGGGCGGCATGGGCAAGACCACTATCGCGCTGGCCATGGCCGAACGGCTGCTGCCGGACTATGCGGACGGCGTGCGCTTCGTGGATCTCGGCCGCGTGGCCGACCCGGGACTGGTGGACGCCGCGCTGGCCGCCACGCTCGGCATGACGGCCGGCCCCACCGCGCGCGCGGCGCTGGTGGATGCGCTGCGGCACCGGCGCATGCTGATCGTGCTGGACAGTTGCGAGCACGTGATCGACGCCGTGGCCCTGCTGGTGCTGGCGCTACTGCAGGGGGCGCCGGACGTCCACCTGCTCGTCACCAGCCGCGAGCCGCTGCAATGCGAGGGCGAATGGGTCCAACGCGTGCCGCCGCTCGCCCTGCCCTCCCCGCGCAACGAAATCAGCGCCGACGAGGCGATGCGCTACCCGGCCGTGCAGCTATTCGTCGAGCGCGCCATCCACAGCGCCGACACCTTCCAGCTGCCGGACGCCGACGCGCCCGGCGTGGTCATGCTCTGCGCCAGCCTCGACGGCATGCCGCTGGCCATCGAACTGGCCGCCGCGCACGTGGAGACCTTCGGCGTCGCCCATCTGCGCCGGCTGCTGGACGACCGCTTCCAGATGTCGGCGTACAACAGCGACATCGTGCAGCCGCGCCACCGCACCCTGCGCGCGCTGCTGGACTGGAGCTACGACGTGCTGCCCGCCACCGAGCGCGTCGTGCTGACGCGGCTGGCCGTGTTCACCGGCGAATTCACGCTGGCCTGGGCGCGCGCGGTACTGGTGGACGCCGAGGTCAGCCGGGGCGATGTGGACACCGGCATCGCGTCGATGGTCGCCAAGTCGCTGGTCAGCGTGGATGCCAGCGAAGGCGTGGTGCGCTACCGGCTGCTCGCCACCACGCGCGCCTATGCGCTGGAACGGCTGGCCCGGGACGGCGCGCTCCATGAGCTGCAGGCCCGCCACGCGCTGCACTGGCGCGATGCGCTGCGCGCGACCTGGACCGACGAGCCGACGCTGACGCAGGCCGAATGGGCCGCGCGCTACGGCAACGCCATCGACGACGTGCGGGCCGCCATCGGCTGGGCGCTCTCCCCGGACGGCGACGCCGCCCTGGGCGCCACGCTGATCATCGCCGCGCTGCCGCTGGGCTACTTCCTCTCCCGTCTCGACGAATTTTGCGGCTACGCGGCGCGCGCGCTGGCGCTGGCCGACGAGGGCGCCGCCCCGCTCGACCCCACGCTGACCACGCGGCTGCGCGTGGCGCTGGGCACGCTGATCTATCACACGCGCGGCGTGGCCGCCGGCGCCGAAGACGCCTACCAGCGCGCGCTGCGCGACGCCACCGCGCTGGCGCAATCGGGGCCGCAATCGGGGGCGCAATCGGGCCCGCAACAGCAGGCGCTGGCCGGCATCGGCATGATCGCGCTGGCGTCTGGCGACTACGCCGCCGGGCGGCGCCACGCCGAGACCATGTGCGCACTGGCCGATCAGGACGGCGATGCGATGGCCCGGCTGTGGGCCGAACACACGCTGGCGCTGGCCCACCACTATCTGGGCGACCACGCCACGGCGCGGCATCTGGCGCGGCATGTGCGCACCCATCCGAGCCCGCTGGTGCGGCCCGTGGACAACCTCACCGCGCTGGTGGACCGCCGCGTCTGCATGCGCATCGTCGAGGCGCGCACGCTGTGGATCGAGGGCTACGCGGACAGCGCCGCGTCGCTGGTCGCCCAGTGCGTGGAAGACGCGCTGACCGACATGCCGCTGGCACTGGCGCAGGCGCTGGCTTTCGCGGCCTGCCCGATCGCGCTGTGGCGCGGCGACGAGACCGCACTGGCCGACTACGCCAACCGGCTGCGCGAGCACTCGTTGCGCCACGCGCTGGTGGCATGGCACGGCTGGGTGGAGATGCTCGACGGCGCGCTCGCGCTGCGCGACGATGCGCCGGGTGCCGTCGACACCGACGCGCACCATCGCCTGCAAGCCCGGATCACGCACACCGGCGGCAAGCAGGCCGATCTCTACGCCACCTTCGGCGCCCGCTTCGTGACGCCGCTGGCGATCACGCGTGCGACGGCGGGCAAGTCCGGCTGGTGCATGGCCGAAGTGCGCCGCGTGGCCGCCGAGGCGCACCCGCATCGGCACACGCACGCGGGCCGGCTGGCCGCCGCATCGGCGTTCGAGGACGCGTTGGACGTGGCCCACGCCCAGGGCGCACGCGCCTGGGCGCTGCGCGCCGCCACCAGCCTCGCCCGGGTGCGCCATGAACTGGGCGATGCTGACGACAGCACGCGCGCGGCTGAGTTGCTCGCGTCGATCTGCGCACGCATGCCCGAAGGACGCGCCACGCGCGACTTCCGGACCGCGCAGGCTGCGCTGGCGGATTGCGCCGCGATGCCGGCCATCGCACCCGAAGCCGACGCGGCGACCACGCAGGCACGCGCATGATCATGGCGAAGACCGACCCTGACAGCGCGGCCGGGCGCGCGTACCGCTTTGGCGCCTTCCTGCTACGGCCGGCACGGCGCGAGCTGCTGGCGGACGGCGTGCCGGTGACGCTGGGCAGCCGCGCCTTCGACCTCCTCGCCGCGCTGGTCGAGCACGCCGGGCAGGTCGTTTCCCGCGATGCGCTGACCGCGGTGGCGTGGCCGCGCATGGTCGTGGAGGACAGCAGCCTGCGCGTGCAGATCGCCCATTTGCGGCGCGTGCTGGGCCCGGAGGGGCCGGGCATCGTCACGATGCCGGGTCAGGGCTACCGCTTCGACGGCGTGGTGCAGCTCGTGGACGAGGGGGCCACGCCAGCGGCGCAGGTCATACCGGCCGCGCGCGTGCTGCCGCGCCGCCTCACCGCCATCATCGGGCGCGATGCCGAGGTGGCCCGCGTGCAGGCGGCGGTCCAGCCGGGGCGAGTTGTCACCCTGGTCGGCATCGGCGGCATCGGCAAGACCACCGTGGCGCTGGCCGCCACCGAGCGGCTGGCGGGGGACTATGCCGATGGGATCTGCTACCTGGACCTCGGCACGCTGCCCGACCCCGTACAGGGTCTCGCCGCCGCGTTCGGCGCGGCGCGGATGGACGCGCTCGGCCACGCCATGGCCGGCCATCGGCTGCTGGTGGTGCTGGACGGCTGCGACTACGCACCGGAAGCCGTGGCCGCCCTGCTCGCGCAACTGGCGCAGGCGCCCGGCGTGGCGGTACTGGCCACGAGCCGCCACCCGCTCGGCGCCGCCGCCGAACACCGCCTGCGGCTGCCGCCGCTGGACCTGCCTCCTGAGGGAGAGATCGAGATCGACGCGCCCCGGGCGCTGACCTTCGGCGCGGTGCAGCTATTCGCCTCCCGCGCGCAGGCCAGCGGCGCCGGCTACACGCTGACCGACCGCGACGCCCCGGTCGTAGCCGCGCTCTGCCGGCGACTCGACGGCCTGCCGCTGGCCATCGAACTGGCCGCCGGCTGCGTCGACGCGTTCGGCGTGCTCGGCCTGCTCGACCAGGCCGACGATCGATTCAACCTGCTCGAAGCCCGCCGCCGCAGCCCGCAGGAACGCCAGCGCTCGCTGCGCGCGTCGCTGGATTGGAGTTACACCCGGCTGTCCGCCCCAGCGCAGACCGCGCTGCAACGGCTGTCGACGCTCGACGGGACGTTCACGCTGGCGTCCGCCGAGGCGGCCATCGGCGCGCCTGCGGTGGATCTGCTGGAAGCGCTGGTGGTGCAGTCGCTCGTATCGCTGGAAACCACCGATGGCGGCCCGCGCTTCCGCCTATCCGCCATGGTCCGCGCCTACGCGCGCGAGCGGCTGCGGGCCGTTACTTCGCCTCGATAACCAGCCCGCCCCTCACCCCAACGTTCGCCTCGCCGCAGCCTGGATCGCCTGCACGGCGGCGGCTGTCATGACGCCCATCGCCAATACGCCCAGCGCGCCGAGGGCCACGGCGAGGAAGCGGCCCAGGGGGGTGGTCGGGACGACGTCGCCGAAGCCGATCGTCAGCGACGTAATCGCACAGAAATACAAGGTGCCGCCGAGCGACGCCGGCGACCGGCTGCTCGCATCGACCGGGCCGCCGACGTAGTACATCGCCAGCGACAGCAGGACGAACAGCACGCTGAGGAAAATCAGGATCGAGCGCAATTGCCACAGCACGGCGGTGAATTCGGCAATGGCGTGGCGGGGGCGGATGGGTAGCTGCCCGGATTCGTTGCGGATGGTGGCCATAAGCGGTGGACTCCCTGGCAAGGTGCGGCGAAGGCCGCGCTAGTCCATGTTAGGTCCCGGATCAGCCCGCCGTGCGCTTCAGTCGTGTCGTGACCGAAAAGGTTTCCGCCGGATGGATGGTCACGGACACCTCGAAGGTGTCGCCGGCCTCGTCGATATAGCGACGCACGATCTTCAGCACCGCCGCCCCCGGCTCCAGCCCCAGCGCGCGGCCGATGCGCGGGTCCGCCAGCGTGGTGGCGCGCACGTCCTGCTCGATCTCGGCAATCGGCCGCCCATGGCGCGACTCGATCAGGGCGCTGACCAGCACGTCGGGCGTGTCGCGCACGATCGGGCCGATGTCCGCGTAGGCGCTATCTATATAGATATCGGTCCAGGCCATGGGCGCGGCGCTGGCGCCGTCGTCCAGCCGCACGCTGGAGATGCGCAGCCAGCGGGTGTCCGGCGCGCCGCCCAGGTCGGCCGCCACTTCTGGCGGCGCCGCCACGGTCTCCACCGACTGCACCACGCGCCGGTGCGCCTCGCCGAACTGCATGAGGTCTTCCACCGAGGCCAGCGTCGGTTTGAACACGGCCCGGGGCCGCGCGGCCTCCACGCGGGTGCCCACGTTCTTGCGGCGCGACACCAGCCCCATGTCCTGCAGGGACTGCAGCACCGCCCGGATGGTGTAGCGGCTGGCCTGGAACTGCTCGCACAGCGCGAATTCGGTCGGCAGCAGCGTGCCCACGGGGAATTGGCCCGTGGTGATGCCATCCAGCAGTTGGCGGGTGATCTCCGCTGCGTTTGTTTTACTCATAAAGGCCCGTTACATCACTTGATTGGCGCGGTGCGGCATGGCTGACGGCACATGGGGTTGACGCCCCGGGTTTACGTCTATTTCGCAAATATGTTCGAACATATTTAATAGTCGATATGTTCGAACATATCTGAGATCCCATCAGCATGCCACAAGGTCGCACCATGCCCAACATTTCGATTCCCGCCGCCAGTACCGTTGTCGACTCCGCGCTGTTCCGCGACGCCTTCGGCACGGCGGCCATGCGCGAGATCTTCTCCGATGGCGCGCTGGTCCAGCGCTACATCGACGTCGAGATCGCCCTCGCCCGGGCCGAAGCCCGCGTCGGCGTGATTCCGGCCGATGCCGCCGAGACCATCGCCAGCGCCTCGCGCCTCGATCGCATCGACTTCGACCACATGCGCGAGGAAACCGACATTGTCGGCTATCCGATCCTCCCGCTGGTGCACCAGCTCGTGGAAATGTGCGGCGATGCCGGCCGGTACGTCCACTGGGGCGCCACCACGCAGGACATCATGGACACCGCCGTGGCCCTCCAGGTGCGCGACGCGCTGGACAGCATCGACGCCGATATCCGCACCCTGCGCGGCATCCTGGCCGACCTGGCCGCCCGGCACCGCGACACCCCGATGGCCGGCCGCACCCACTTGCAGCAGGCCCTGCCGGTGACCTTCGGCTACAAGGTGGCGATCTGGCTGGCGATGTTCGACCGCCACCAGCAGCGCCTGGCCGAACTGCGTCCGCGCGTGGCCGTGGTGGAGTTCGCCGGGGCCGCCGGCACGCTGGCGTCGCTGGGCGACAAGGGCTTCGCGGTGCAGCAGGCACTGGCCGAGGAACTGGGCCTGGGTGTGCCTGCCACCACCTGGCACGTGGCGCGCGACGGCTTTGCCGAGGCGGTGAACCTGCTGGCGCTGGTCACCGGCTCGCTGGGCAAGATTGCGCTCGACATCATGATCATGGCGTCCACCGAGTTCGCCGAGGTCTACGAGCCCTTCGTCAAGGGGCGCGGCGCCAGCAGCACCATGCCGCAGAAGCGCAACCCGATTTCGAGCGAACTGATGCTCGCCGCCTCGAAGGCAGTGCGCCAGCACGCCGGGCTGATGGTCGATGCGATGGTGCAGGACTTCGAACGCGCCACCGGCCCGTGGCACGCCGAGTGGATCGCCATTCCCGAGAGTTTCATCCTGACGGCCGGCGCGCTGCACCAGGCGAAGTTCGCGCTGGGCGGGCTGATCGTCGACGTGCCGCGCATGGCCCACAACCTCGGCATCACCAAGGGGCTGATCGTCGCCGAGGCCGTGATGATGCGCATGGCGCCCCACATCGGCCGCCAGCAGGCGCACGACGTGGTCTACGACGCCTGCCGCACCGTCAACGAGCAGGGCGGCACGCTGGCCGAGGCCCTGCTGGCGCTGCCGGCCGTGACCGAGCACTTCGACCGCGCCGCCATCGCACACATGGTGGACCCCGCCAATTACCTCGGCCTGGCGCCGCAGATGGTCGACCGGGCCATCGCGCTGTCCGGCGAAGTGGCCTGAGCCCTCCGGCCGGCGCCACGCACTGCTTTCCACACGATAAGACTGATTCAGGAGACAACCATGCACCGCTTCCCCACCTTCGTGCGCGGCGCGCTCGCCGCCGCCGCCCTGCTCACCGCCGTATCCGCCCAGGCCCAGAACTGGCCCACCAAGCCGATCACGTGGATCGTGCCGTTCGCGGCCGGCGGCCCCACCGACGCGCTGGCCCGCAACATCGCCGAGCGCGTGGGGCGCGAAGTCGGCCAGTCGATCATCATCGACAACTCGCCCGGTGCCGGCGGCACGGTCGGTGCGGCCAAGGCGGCCCGCGCGCCGGCGGACGGCTACACCATGCTGGTGGGGCATATGGGCTACATGGGCGCCGCGCCGGCGCTCTACAAGAAGCTGCCGTACGACCCGGTCAAGGACTTCGCGCCGGTGTTCCGCTTCCCGGACACGCCGATGGTGCTGATGGTGCGCAAGGACCATCCGGCCAAGGACGTGAAGGCGTTCGTCGAATATGGCAAGCAGCATCCGGGCAAGCTGTTCATCAGCAATGCCGGCATGGGCTCCACCTCGCACCTGATTGCGGCGATGTTTGCCTCGGCGGCGGGGATCAAGGTATCGCTGGTGCCCTACAAGGGCGCCGGCCCGGCGCTGATCGATGTGATTGGCGGGCAGGTCGATGGCATGTTCGACCAGACCAACACGGCGCTGCCGCAGATCACGGAATCGAAAGTACGTGCGCTGGCGGTGACCTCGGCATCGCGGGTGGGCCAGCTCAAGGACGTGCCGACGCTGGCCGAAACCGTGATACCCGGCTTCGAGGCCGCGACGTGGTACGGCATCTACGCGCCGAAGGGCACGCCGCAGCCGGTCATCGACAAGATGCAGGCCGCCTACCTGAAGGTGATGCACGACAAGGCGTTCACTGACCGCCTGTCGGCGCAGGCCATCCAGATGCTGCCGGCTGACAAGTACACGGCCAGCGCGCTGGGCAAGCACACCGAGGCGGAAGTGGCGCGCTGGAAGGTGCTCGCCGCCAAGGCCAATATTTCGCTGGACTGAGCGCCATGACAACGTCCCGGGTGGAGCATGACGCCTTCGGCCCCGTCGATATCCCGGCGGACCGCTACTGGGGCGCCCAGACCCAGCGCGCGCTGGCCGTCTTCGGCATCGGCAGCGAGCGCTTTCCGGACTGCCTGATCCACGCCTTCGGCCTGCACAAGATGGCGGCGGCCGTTGCCAACCAGCAGTGCGGGGCGCTGGAGGCGGAGATGGCGGCGGCCATCGTCGCCGCGGCGGCCGAAGTGCGCAGCGGCGCGTTCGATGCGCATTTCCCGCTCACGGTCTGGCAGACCGGCTCCGGCACGCAGACCAATATGAATGCGAACGAGGTGATCGCCAACCGGGCCAACGAGCAGCTGGGCCAGCCGCTGGGGACGAAGCAGCCGATCCATCCGAACGATCACGTCAACCGCTCGCAGTCATCGAACGACAGCTTTCCCACGGTGATGCACCTGAGCGCGGTGCTGGAACTCGAAGACCGGCTGCTGCCGGCGATGGCCGCGCTGCGCGACAGCCTTCAGGCGCGCGCGACGGACTTCGCGGACATCCTGAAGCTGGCCCGCACCCACCTGATGGATGCCGTGCCGACCACGCTGGGCCGCGCCTTCGAGGGGTTCGCCGCGCAGATCGGGCACGGCATCGCGCGTATCGAGGGGACCCTGCCGCGCCTGCTGATGCTGCCGCAGGGCGGCACGGCGGCGGGCACCGGGCTCAACGCCCCGCCCGGCTTCGCGGAGGCGTTCTGTGCGGAGGTAAGCCGCCTGACCGGCCTGCCGTTCCAGCCCAATCCTTGCAAGGTGGAAGGCATGGCCGCGCACGACGCCCTGCTGGAGTTGTCCGGCGTGCTGAACGTGATTGCGGCGTCGTGCATCAAGATCGCCAACGACCTGCGCTGGATGAGTTCCGGGCCGAACTGCGGCCTCGGCGAGCTGGTGATGCCCGAGGACGGGCTCACCTCGTCGATCATGCCGGGCAAGCGCAATCCGACCATCGCCGAAGTCATGGTGCAGGCCGGCATGCAGGTAGCCGGCAACCATGTGACGGTGACCATGGCCGGCGCCTCGGGCAGCTTCGAGCTGAACGTGGCCAAGCCGGTGCTGATCTACAACGTCCTCCAGTCCATCCGCCTGCTGGCCGACAGTGCGAACACCGTGGCCGAACGGGTCATCCCCGGGCTGGCGCCGGACCGCGCGCGGCTGGCGCGCCAGCTCGACAGCCCGCTGCTGGCGGCCACCGCGCTGAACCCGGTGATCGGCTACGACCAGGCGGCACGCATCGTGCGCCACGCCATGGCGTACGGCATGGCGCCGCGCGAGGCCGCCATCGCACTGGGTATCCTGCGTGGCGAGGAATACGACCGGCTGGTCGATCTCGAACGCATGGCGCGCGGCGTGGCGTAGCCCCGGGGTGCCTCAGCAGCGATAGTCCCCGCCATCGCGATCCAGCAGGCGCAGCAGCGCCGTCCACTCGCGGTCCAGGTGCACCGTGTCGAGGTAGGCGTAGTCGTCGTGCTGCTTGGCGGCGTGCTCGCAGACCTCGGGCGACGGCAGGGTGACCTTCTGGCCCATCGACAGCGTCTGCACCTGGATCTCGCAGGCGCGGTTCAGGTAGAACATGCGCGTGAACGCCTCCGCCACGGAGCGGCCGGTGGTCAGCAGGCCGTGGTTGCGCAGGATCAGGTAGTTGGCGTCCCGCATCGATTTCACGATGCGCGAGCGCTCGTCCAGATCCAGCGAAATACCTTCGTAGTCGTGGTAGTTCACGCGGTTGTAAAACTGCATGCTGATCTGGTTCAGCGGCAGCAGGCCGCACTCCAGCGCGGCGACGGCCATGCCGGCGTCCGTGTGCAGATGGACCACGCACTCCACGTCGTGGCGGCTCTGGTGCAGGGCGCTGTGGATCGTGAAGCCGGCGGCGTTGACCTCGAAGCGGTTATCGCCGATCGGCCGGCCTTCGGTATCGATCTTCACGAGGCACGACGCCGTAATCTCGTCGAAAAACCAGCCGTGCGGATTGATCAGGAACTGGTCCTGCGTGCCCGGCACGCGCACGGAGATGTGGGTGTAGATCAGGTCGGTGAGCTGGTACTTCGCGGCCAGCCGGTAGGCGGCGGCCAGTTGCACGCGCACCGCCCATTCTTCCTCGCTGATGTTGCGCGGCTTGCGGTTGCGGTGCGGGTCCGTGGTGGAAATCATGGTGGCGTCCTCTGGGGAAATCGGCGGAAGTCGACGGAAATCGGCGGAAATCAGGCGAGCAAGGCGGTGATGACGATCTCGACGCGGTAGGCCGGGTCGGCCAGCTCGACCTTGCCGCAGCAGCGCGTGGGCGTTTCGCCGGGGGCCACCCAGGCGTCCCAGACCGCGTTGAAGCCGTCGAAATCGGCCATGTCGGCCAGCCAGATCTGGGCGGTCAGCGCGCGGCGGCGGTCGGTGCCGGCCTCGGCCAGCAGGGCGTCTACCTTGGCCAGCGCCTCGCGGGCCTGGCTGGCGATATCGCCGGACTTGTTGTCGGCCACCTGGCCGGCCAGGAAGACCATGCCGTTGGCGATAACGGCCCGGCTGCGGCGGTGGTTCTGGTCCAGACGGACGATGGGCGATGCGGAAGATGTCGACATGGCGGGCTCACGCGTGGGTCTTGACGATGCGGCGGCAGTGCTCCAGCGCGGCGCCGATCAGGTTGTTATTGGCCTCCGGCGTGCGGAAGGCCGAATGGGCGGACAGCGTGACGTTGGGCAGCGTGGTCAGCACGTGGCCGGCGGGCATCGGCTCCACCGTGAACACGTCCAGCCCGGCGTGGGCCAGCTTGCCGCTGCGCAGCGCCGCGATCATGGCGTCTTCATCCACCAGCGCGCCACGCGCCGTGTTGACCAGGATCGCGCCGTCGCGCATCGACTGGATGCGTTCCGCCGTGATCAGGCCGCGCGTCTCGTCGGTCAGCAGCAGGTGCAGCGACACCACGTCGCTCTGCGCCAGCAGCGTGTCCAGATCGACGAATTCCACGCCCTCGTGCGTCTTCGGCGTGCGGTTCCAGGCCAGCACGCGCATGCCGATGCCCCGCGCCAGCCGCGCCAGTTCCTGGGCGATGCCGCCAAACCCGACCAGCCCGAGTGTCTTGCCCGTCAGTTGCACGGCGTCCGAGCGCAGCCAGTTGCCGGCGCGCATCTCGCGGTCCATGCGCGCGAAGTTGCGCGCGGCCGCCCACATCAGCGCGAAGGCGCACTCGGCCACGGCGGTATCCCCGTAGCCCTTGATGGTGTGCACCGTGATGCCGATCTCGGCCAACTCCTCCGGGTTCATATAGCTGCGCGGGCCGGTGCCCAGAAACACCACGTGCTTGAGGCCGGTGCACTGGCGGGCTATCTCGGTCGGCAGATGAGTGTGGTCGATGATCGCGATCGGCGCGCCGGCCAGCGTCGCGGGCAGTTGCTCGGGCTTGATCTCGGGCTGGCGGTTGATCGTCAGCGGCAGGTCATCGGCCCGGTGCAGGCGGGAAGCCACTTCCGACAGTGTGGGATTGGCATCGACGAAGACGGCGCGCCATGCACCAGCATCGGACGCGGGATTATGGGCAGCGGGGCGGGCAGGCGTGGCGGAAAGAGAAGAAGTCATTGTTTTTACTCGGCAATAAATAGGGGTGAACCATTACGGTGCCGATGAACCAAAACGGGGCTCGATGAGGCCGCAACGGTGAAGCGCAGCATAACGCTTTACAGAATACAGATCAATAATTAAAGTCTGTATACAGGACGGAGTGCAGGGCCGGGAGCCACCCGGCCCGCACGTTGCCCCCACCACCCTGCCCTTGGAGCGTTCCCATGACGATGCGCCGATTTGCCCCGCGATTTGCCTTGCTTCCCGCCTCCCTGCTTGCTGTCACGTTGATGGGGCTGGCCAGCCCCGCCTCGTCCCAGGACACCAAGTCGTGGCCCAACAACACGATTGCCATCGTCAGCGGCTTCCCCGGGGGCGCCGCCACCGACATCTACGCGCGCCGACTTGGCGTGGAGCTGAACAAGGAATTCGGCGTCTCGTTTATCTCCGATAATCGCCCCGGTGCGGGCGGGAATATCGCGTCGAGTCTCGTCGCGCAGGCCAAGCCGGATGGTTATACTTTCCTGCTCGGCACGGCCGGCACGCATGCGATTAATCCCGCGCTATATTCGAAACTGTCATTTGACGTGGTGAATGATTTCTCGCGCATTGCATTATTGGGCACGCTGCCGAATATTCTGCTCGTGAATCCCGAGAAGCATCCGGAGATCAAGACCTGCCAGGATCTGATCGCCGCCGCGAAGAAGGCGCCGGGCACGCTGAACTACGCCTCGACCGGCAACGGCGCCTCCGGCCATCTGGCCGGCACGCAGTTCGCCACGGCCTCGAAGACCAGCTACGTGCACATCCCGTACAAGGGCCAGGGGCCGGCCATGACCGCGCTGCTCTCGGGCGAGGTCGATTTCTTCTTCAACCAGAGTTCGCCGAGCCTGGGCGCCATCCAGTCTGGCAAGGTGCGTGC
>Ga0209282_1000087_pt1 | contig 66192 bp, 55 predicted proteins | sample Mtrugardesep15_FD_187529 | JGI IMG/M metagenome (GOLD analysis project Ga0209282, IMG submission 187529) | Root nodule microbial communities of legume samples collected from California, USA - M. trunc garden sep15 (SPAdes) (version 2) | ecosystem: Host-associated > Plants > Roots > Nodule...
CGGAGAGCAACCGGTATCCCTTCCTGCTGCGCAAATACTGCCGGACGATTTTCGCCTTGAACTGCGCTGTGTACTTCGACATGAAAAAACCCCAAAAGTTGATGTCCAACTTTTGGGGTTCTGTTCAATCAGCCCGGTTTTTTTTACTTGCTCAGGTATTTATCGAACCAGGCGATGGTCCGTTCACGCTGGTCGCGCTGGTGTTCAGGCTTGCGGATGCTGTGGCCTTCGTCCTGGTAGATCACCAGCGTGGTGGGCACGCCCATGGCGCGCAGGCCGTGCCAGAACTCCATCGACTGCACCGCCGGGGTTTCCACATCGCGCTCGCCGACGTAGATGAAGGTCGGCGTCTTCGCATTCTTGATGGTTTCAATCGGCGACAGCTGGCGGTAGATGGCAGGATCGTCATACATCGACGCGCCGAAGAAGGGAATCATCCACTGGTCGATGCCGTTCTGGCCGTAGTAGCTGATCCAGTTCGCAATGCCGGCGCCCGCCACCGCTGCCTTGAAGCGGTTCGAATGCGTGACCGTCCACATGGTCATGAAGCCGCCGTAGGAATGGCCCATGATGCCGAGCCGTTCGCCGTCCACCGGCACAGTCTTCAGCACCGCATCGATGCCGGTCTGGATATCGCGCAGGTCGCCGCCGCCGAAATCGCGGCGGTTGGCGCGCGCGAAGTCCTGACCCTGGCCGTAGCTGCCGCGCGGATTCGGCAGGAACACGTAGTAGCCCTTCTTCACCAGCTCGCGCACCAGTGCGTCGCTGCCGCCTTCCGCAGCGATATAGCGCGGCGTGACAGCCGATGCAGGACCGCCGTGCACGCGCACCACCATCGGATAGGTTTTGCCTGCCTCGGTCTTCTGCGGGCCGAGCAGCCAGCCCTGCACATTGAAGCCTTCATTGGTCCACGCGATATTGCGCACGGCGACCTGTGGCGCCGCATCGTCATTATCATGCGTGATCTGCGCCAGCTGCGGCAGGCGGCCTGCCACGATGTGCTGCGCGTGTTCGTAATCTTCCACCGTGCCGGCGGCCATGCTGCCATCCGCGCTGAAGGAGAGGCGGCCATCCGAACCGCTGCTGGAAACGGCGGCGGACCACAGTTTCTCGATTTTGCCATCTGCTGCATTCAGCGCCAGCGCCGTCTGCTGGTCGCCCATCAGCGCGGTGCCCACCAGGCCCTTGCGCTTCCACGCCAGGCCGTTGAAAGTGCCCTTGAAGCCGGGCGTGATGTTCTTTGGCGCGCCGCCGGCCAGCGGCACCGTGTACACATCGCCGCCGATGGAACCGAAGTCCGACATCAGGCCGCCGATATAAGCCACGGTTTTGCCATCCGGCGAAACGCGCGGCATGTTCAGCTGCGTCGTGGGCGAAGCGATAATGCGCAGCGTGCCGCTTGCCGCGTCCACGTAGGTCAGCTTGGCGACCCACCAGTTATTGTCGCCATTGCCTTTTGCGCTGGTGGCCACGAAGCCTTTGCCGTCCGGCGTCCAGTCGTATTCGTAGACGAAGGTATCGTCCGGCGACAGCAGCTTCAGTTCACCGCCTGCGGCAGGCACGGTAGCGATGCGCTGCGCGTCTTCGTCCGAACCGATCTCGCCGACCAGGCGTGCGCCTGCGGCCGTGGCGCCGGTTTCCTTCTTCGCACCTGGGGTGGCAAGCAGCGCGACGGTTTTGCTGTCCGGCGACCAGCGCGCCGTATTGGCGACGCCCTTCACCACTGCCACCGCGCGGGCCTTGCCCTGCTCCGCCACATAGAGCGTTGCGCTGCCGGCCTTGCTGTCGCTGCCGATGAAGGCCACACTCTTGCCGTTCGGCGACCAGCTTGGGCGGTCATAACTGCAGCCGCTGCATGGGTCACTCGCCCACAGGATACGGCCGCTCGAACCGTCGCGCACAACGATGGCGGCGTGCTGGCGTTGGCCGCCTGCTGCGGGCGGCGTTTCGATGGCAACCAGCCGCTCGCCGTCGCCGGAGACGGCAACGCTGCGGTATTCGCGGATGCCCTCGGCCTGGGAGAGCGCTGCGGAAAGAAGGGTAGCGGCGAGGAAGCTCGCCTGCGCAACAGCTTTGACGTACATGATCAGGCCTTATTCAAACGGGAGTTACGAATGCCATACAGGAAGTAGGTAGCGACAGCGGCGGCCATCCACACGGCGAAGACCACGCGCGTGGTGGTTGGCAGGTCCACCATGATGTAGAGGCAGGCGAAGATGGACAGACCCGGAATCAGGTAAGGGCCGAGCGGCACGCGGAAGCCGTCCTTCTTGTACACGCCTGCCTTGTGTTCCTTGCGGCGCATGACCGGCACTGCAACGGAGACCACAATGAAGGCGGTCAGCGTGCCCATGCTCACCATGTCCCACAGGAAGGTGGAATCCACCAGGCCGCCCAGCAGCGCAACGACGATGGACACGATAATGGTGTTGATGACCGGCGCATGGCTGCGCTGGTTCACGCGCTGGAACACCTTCGACACCAGGCCGTCGCGCGAAATCGCGTACAGGATACGGGTCTGGCCGTAGATGGTGACCAGGGTAACCGAGAACACAGAGATCACTGCGCCTGCCGACAGCACCAGCGCAGGCCAGGCCTTGCCGGTGACGTTCTGCAGGATGACGGACAGGCCGGCAGCCTGGCCTTCGAACATCTTCGCCGGCTGTGCACCCAGTGCCGCCACTGCCACCAGAATATAGAAGACGGTAACGATCAGCAGCGCGCCCAGAATCCCTAGCGGCACATTGCGTTTCGGGTTCTTCACTTCCTCACCTGCAGTGGCCACGGTATCGAGGCCGATGAAGGAGAAGAACACGGTGCCGGCTGCAGCAGTAACGCCTGCCATGCCGACCAGGCCCGGTGCGCCTTCCGCCTTGAAGAATGGCGTGAAGTTGGCGCTGTCGAAACCGGTGAACGCAATCGCCATGAAGAAGATAAGGATCGCCAGCTTGATGATGACCATGATGGTGTTGGTCAGTGCCGATTCTTTTGTGCCGCGCGTCAGCAGGATGCAGCACAGCGCGCACAGGATCATTGGCGGCAGGTTGATATGGCCGGTGTGCCACACCGCACCGTCCGGACTCGATGCAATGAGCGGAGTGCGCAGCCAGACCGGGATATCCCAGCCGAAGGCGTTGTTAAGGAAGTTATTCAGGTAGTCCGACCAGCCGATGGCCGTGGCGCTGGCGGCAAGGCCGTATTCCAGCAGCAGGCAGGCCGCCATGACGAAGGCGAGGAATTCGCCCACCGTGGCGTAGGCGAAGGAATAGGAGGAACCGGAAGCGGGAATGCGGTAAGCCAGTTCGGCGTAGCACAGCGCGGTAAGGCCTGCGGTGACGGCCGCCATCAGGAAGGACAGCAGCACGGCGGGACCGGCTTTCGGCACAGCTTCGGCCATGGTGAGGAAGATGCCGGTGCCGATGGTGGCGCCGACGCCGATCATCGTCAGTGAGAACAGGCCGAGAGAGCGGGTAAGGCCGCCGCTGGACGGGTGGTCGTCGCCTGCGTGGGCTTCGACCGGCTTGGTACGCGTGAGTTTCTGGACCAGCGTTTGGTTCACAGGCATTCCTTCGGGAGCAAAAACAATCCGGCGATTATAGGCCCAGAGCGGGCCGCATCCCTAAAGGAATTTTGTACAAGAAACACAACGAAACAAATCAGAGCAGCGCGCTCTCCATGGCGCCGATGGTAGCGAAAACATGGCGTGGCGCCTGGGCCTGCAGGGCCTCCGGCGCCGCATAACCCCAGGCCACCGCACCGAAGGCCAGCCCCGCGCCGTGGGCCGCTTCGATGTCGCGCACTTCGTCGCCCAGGCACAACACCTTGTCCTGCGCCACGCCGCTGCAGCGCAGCACGTGGCGCAGGCGGCGGCGCTTGCCGAACAGGGCAACGCCGCATTCATAGTAGCGGATCAGGCTTGCATCCTCGCCCAGCACCATGCGCACGTTTTCCTCCGAGTTGGAGCTGACAATGGCCAGTTGAATGCCTTTTGCGGCGGCCGCGCGCAGGAATTCGCGCATACCCTCGAAAAGCTGGATGCGCGAGATGTTCTGCGCCATCAGCGAGCGGAAATGCACACCTACGGGCAGCAGCTTCCAGCGCGGCAGGCCCACGTGCTGCATCATCTGGCGCAGGTCGTAGTGGCGCAGCACATCGAGGCGGTCGCGTTCCAGGCGGCGGAAGCTGTGGGCGTCCGCCAGCGTGTCGAACACGTCGAGGAAGAAAGGGAAGCTGTCGGCAAGGGTGCCGTCGAAGTCGAAGATCAGTAAATCGTAGCGGTTCATCGTTGTCCGAGGGAGGTTTCGCCGAACAGCTGTTTCAGGCCGTGGGGCTGGGAGCGCCAGTATTGCGGGGGCGCGTCCACCTGTGCGCCCAGTTTGGCGGCAGCATGCCACGGCCAGCGCGGGTCGTAAAGGATGCCGCGCGCCAGCGCCACCACGTCCGCCTCGCCCTGCACGATGATGGATTCGGCGTGCTCCGCTTCGGTAATCAGGCCAACACCGATGGTCGGCAGGCCGGTTTCTTTTTTTATACGCGCCGCGAACTGGATCTGGTAGCCGGGGCCCAGGGGGATTTTCTGCAACGGCGATATGCCGCCGCTGGATAAGTGCATGAAGTCCGTGCCGCGCTGTTTCAGCTCCTGCGCGAAGACCACGCTCTGTTCCAGGTCCCAGCCGCCATCCACCCAGTCGGTGGCCGAGATGCGCATGCCTACGGCCACTTCCGGCGGCACGGCGGCGCGCACCGCATCGAACACCTCCAGCGGGAAGCGCATGCGGTTTTCCAGCGAGCCGCCGTACTGGTCGTGGCGCTGGTTGGCAATCGGCGACAGGAACTGGTGCAGCAGGTAGCCGTGCGCGCCGTGCAGCTCAATACCTTCGATGCCCAGCGCGTGCACGCGGCGGGCAGCGTCCACGAAAGCATCCCTGATGCGCTGCAGGCCCGCTTCGTCCAGCGCTTCCGGCGGTGCATCGCCCGGCGCATGGGGCAGCGCGGAGGGCGCAACGGTCTGCCAGCCGCCTTCCTCGCCCGGCGGCACACTGGCGCCGCCCTCCCACGGCACCTTGCTGGAAGCCTTGCGGCCTGCATGCCCCAGCTGCACTGCGAGCTTGATGGGCGAATGGCGGCGGATGGCCTGGATCACCGGCGCCAGCATTTGCTGGTGGCGGCTGGACCACAGGCCCAGGTCGCGCGCCGAGATGCGGCCCTCCGGCGTGACGGCGGTGGCTTCCGTCATCAGCAGGGCGGCGCCGGACAGCGCCAGGTGGCCGAGGTGCATCATGTGCCAGTCGGTGGCCAGGCCATCCTCCGCCGAGTACTGGCACATGGGCGCGATGGCGATGCGGTTCCGCAGTTCAAGCGGCCCGAGCTGGAAGGGCGTAAAAAGCTGGCTCATGCTGGAGTCTCCCCTCTAAAGTTACAGTTACTTACTTTTGATACAGGGCAGTGGGTAGATTGCCAATAGGCATAACGGTAATCTTTAACCATGCCTTAACGAACGAGCTCAAGAGGAGCCAGATCATGACCCTGTACCAGAAAATTCCAACCGTCTCCGCCCGTGTTCATCCACTGATGATTGGCGCCGCGCTGGGCGTGATCCTGCTGAGCATTATTTCGACCGCAGCCATCGTCGGCTGGCTGCCGGCGCAGCACCACGCGCTGGCGACTTCCGATCCGGCGCTGAGCGCCACCGTACCGGCTGCGGGTTTTGCCAAGGTTTCGGCTCCTGTCGCGGCAGATGCTGCGCAGGCGCCGTCCCCAAAGACGCCGCGCAAAGCAGCGGCGCGGATCACGAACGCCTGAGCGTGCGTTGATCCTGCAAGCCGCCCGGCTCCGGCCCGGCGGCTTTTTTTACGCCTTGTCGAAGGCGCCCAGATAATCCAGCTTACCGATTTTTACGCCCTGGTTGCGCAGGATATCGTAAGCGGTCACGACGTGGAAATAGAAGTTCGGCAGGCCGAAGCTGAGCAGGTACTCTTCACCGCTGAAAGTGGGGGCGAAGGAGCCCCAGTTCAGCTGGATGGTTTTGTCCGTGCTGGCATCGACGTCGGCGGCCGCCACGCTTTCCAGGTAGGCGATGGTTTTGGCGATGCGCTCCTGCAGCTGCTGGAAGGAAGTTTCATCGTCCGGGAACTTGGGCGCGTCGCCGCCGGCCAGGCGGTGCACGCAGAGTTTTGACGCATCGCTGGCGCGCTGGATCTGGGCCGACAGCGGCAGCATATCCTCGGCCAGGCGGGCGCCGAGCAGCACCTCCGGCAACATGCCCTTCTCCGCCGCAAATTCCTCGCCCTTCTGCAGCAGCGTGGACAGAACCTTCAAGCCGCGCACGAACAGCGGCACCGACACCCTCGACATGGTCAACGACATGGCAAATCCCCTTTAGGCAAAACGCCAGTCTATCGCCTCCCCGGATTTCCCGCTTGTGACACCCTGGGGTCAGGCACCATCTGTCAGTGACACGGGTGCCTGACCCCATGGTGTCATGTTGTCAGGCGCGGGTGACCATGAGGGCGGCGCGGAGGCCGATGCGGACGTCGGGGTTGGGGAAGACCACCAGTTCTTCGTCGTGCTCGACCAGGTGCACTTCGGTGCCGTCGCGAGCGATTTCGGCGCCTTTGCTGAGCGGCGTGAAGTTCTGGGTGTCGCGGCCGAAGGCCATGGTGAAGGCGTCGCTACGCTTGATGATGTTGCGCGCAACCTTGTAGACGTGCGGCTCGGTTACCGCTGCCAGCGGCGCGGCGCCGCGCAGCAGGCGGTCCAGCGCGCGGCGGGCGTCGTCGAACTGGGACAGGTCGTTCTGGCCCAGCACGCCGATGCGGCCCAGCTCCACCGTGGTGCCCGCGGCACCATGGTGCTCGGCGCTGTAGTAGCTGTAGGTGCCCACCGATTCGGGATTCATGATGATGGCGCCGATCCCCGCCTCACCCATCCAGCCGATCAGCTCACGCTTCGCATTGTCTTCAATCAGATCGGGAACGATGGCGAAGTTCGGGTAATAGGAAGGACGGATGGCCGTGTGCATGTCGAGGTGCCAGCGCTCCTTGCCTGCGTTGGCGAAGAAGGCCGCCGTTGCGGCAATCATCACGTCGGCGCGCGCTGCTTCGGCGGTATCAGCCAGCGTACCGCGTACGGGACGGAACATGCGGTTCAGGTCCGCATCGATGAAGCGCTTGCCTTCGCGGATGGCGCCGATATTGCCGACGCAGAGCATCAGGTCCACCGCCAGCCTTTCAGGCTCCTGCGCCAGCGCGTCGAGCAGGAAGGCAGTGAGTTCGATCGGGCCGGTTTCGTCGCCATGCACGCCGACCGACACCAGCACCGCGGGACGGCTGCCGCCGCCGCGCTGGATGGTAAGGATGCCGTCCGCCGGTTCGGCGACCGTGAAGCCGGCCGCCGTGAAGCTGCGCGCGACCGCGCTGAAGTCTGCTTCGGCCAGCGCACGGACGGCGGCTGGCAGGCCATTCTCTGCGCCTGCCATATGCTTACGCTGCCTGCGCCATGCCGACCGCGTTCACGGCTTCGGACAGCGCCCACACGTCCAGCATCGCCTGTTCCAGGTCCGATGCGACCGGGTAGCCGGACAGACCCAGCGTGTTGGTGACAACTTCCACCGCTTCCGCTGCATCGTGGCCGTCCGTGGCGCGCAGCAGCACTTGCGTCAGCAGGCGCTGTTGTGTGCGGCGCAGGGTTTGCAGCGCGTAGGCGCGCAGCTGTTCCTGCGAACGGGTGGAAGCTGGCAGCTTCAGGCCGCGCTCCAGGTTGTCGATGCCGGCCTGCGCGCGCAGCGACATGCCAACCTGCAGGAAGGCCGGCAGGTCCATGCCCGCCGGACGCTTCACGGACAGTGCCGCGAACACGAAGGCCGCCACGCTGTCAATCGCATCGACGGCTTTCCATGCCTGCACATATTCGCTGCGCAGGCCCGGAATTGCGTCGGCTTCCGACTTGCCTTCACCGGACAGCTTGGTAATGGTGGCCGGTTCGCCGAACAGGCGCGCCAGTTCCGCAATACCCGTGCCGTTGCGCAGCTGGTCGCGCGGCACGGACAGCACGCCTTCGATGACGGATTTGAGCATCGCACGGGTGCGCGCATCCACACGGATCGCCACGTCGCGCGGCACCTGCAGCATGTCCGCATCCAGCGTGTCGAATGCAGGCGCCAGGTTCAGCGCCGACCATGCCTGGCCCCAGGCCAGGATCACGTCGGATTCGTCAACGCCGTGCTGCGCAGCGAGGTCGCGCAGCATCAGCGGACCGCAGCGGTTCACCACTTCGTTCGCCAGCACGGTGGCCAGGATGGCGTTCGCCAGCGGGTGGGCCAGCGCCGAGCGGGTAGCCACCAGCAGGTCCGGGAAGTAAGGCTTGAGCACCGACTCGGCCCAGCTTTCATCCGTCAGCGGCAAGGCGGACAGGATGCGCTTGTAGCGGTTCTTCACGTTGGCGATCACCACTGCCAGTTCCGGCGTGGTCAGGCCGCGGCCATCGGTCTTGCGGCGAGCCAGTTCGGCCACGCTTGGCAGCTGTTCCAGTTCGCGCGACAGCGCGCCTTCTTCTTCCAGGCTCGCGATCAGGGCGGCGTAGCCTTCCTGCACATGCACTTCAGACTGCGCCTGCAGCTCGCGCACCAGCAGGCGCGTTTGCTGGGTGTTGTCGCGCAGGACGAGGCGCTCGATATCGCCGGTCATGTCGTTCAGCACACGGTTGCGGTCTTCTTCGCTCAGCTGGCCGGCGTTCACTTCCACATCCAGCCAGATCTTCGCATTCACTTCGTGGTCAGAGCAGTCCACGCCCGCCGAGTTGTCAATGGCGTCGGTGAAGATGCGGCCGCCGGACAGCGCGAACTCGATACGGCCGGCCTGCGTTGCACCGAGGTTGCCACCTTCAGCCACCACTTTGCAGCGCAGCTCACTGCCGTTGACGCGGATATTGTCGTTGGCACGGTCCTTCACCTGGGAGTGCGTTTCAGCCGAGGACTTGATGTAGGTGCCGATACCGCCGTTGTAGAACAGGTCCACCGGCGCCAGCAGGATGCGGTGCATCAGTTCTTCGGGCGTCAGCGAGGTCTCTTCGATGTCCAGCGCGGCGCGGATCTGCGGCGACAGTTCGATGGAACGTGCGGTGCGCGGGAACACGCCGCCGCCTTCGGAGATCAGGTCCTTGTTGTAGTCGTCCCACGAGGAGCGCGGCAGCGCGAACATGCGGGCGCGTTCAGCGAAGGATTTCGCGGTATCCGGATTCGGATCCAGGAAGATGTGGCGGTGGTCGAAGGCCGCCAGCAGCTTGATCTGCTTGGACAGCAGCACGCCGTTGCCGAACACGTCGCCGGACATGTCGCCCACACCGACAACGGTGAATGGCGTGGTGTCCATATTGTGGCCCATCTCGTAGAAGTGGCGCTTCACGGCTTCGAAGGCGCCCTTCGCGGTGATGCCCAGCTTCTTGTGGTCGTAGCCGTTGGAACCGCCCGACGCGAACGCATCGCCCAGCCAGAAACCGCGCTTCACGGCGATGCTGTTGGCGATGTCGGAGAAGGTTGCGGTGCCCTTGTCGGCTGCCACCACGAGGTAAGGGTCGTTGCCGTCGTAGCAGACGGTGTCCTCAGGCGAAACGATCTTGCCCAGCACGCGGTTGTCGGTCACTTCCAGCAGGCTGGCGATGAACAGGCGGTAGACAGCTTCGCCTTCCGCCGCCACCACTTCGCGCGGCGCGCCGGCCGGCATCTGCTTGCAGACGAAACCGCCCTTCGCGCCCGCAGGCACGATCACGGCGTTCTTCACCATCTGCGCCTTCACAAGGCCCAGCACTTCGGTGCGGTAGTCTTCCATACGGTCCGACCAGCGCAGGCCGCCGCGTGCCACAGGGCCGCCGCGCAGGTGCACGCCTTCGAAACGGCGCGAGAACACATAGATTTCGCGGAATGGGCGTGGCTCCGGCACCAGCGACAGGTTGCTGGTGTCGAACTTGAAGATGATCTTGTCACCCTGGCCCACATTCTGGAAGTAGTTGGTGCGCAGCGTTGCCAGTACCAGGTCGATCAGCGCGGCCAGCATCAGCTCCGTATCCGCATGATTGACCGATGCCAGGCGCGATTTCAGGCCGATCAGGGTATCGCGCGCGCTGGTGCGGGTGGCTTCGTCCAGCGACGGGTCGAAGCGCTGCTTGAAGGCGTCCACAATGGCTTTCACCAGCGCGGGCTGCTTGCGCACCGTCTCCGCGATATAGCGCACGGAGAGCTGGGTGCCGGTCTGGCGCCAGTAGCTCATATATGCGCGCACCAGCTGCACTTCGTGCGTGGACAGGCCGCCTTCGACCACCAGGCCGTTCAGGCGGCCGTCTTCCACGTCGTTGTTGAACAGCTTCGTGAACAGATCTTCCGCCACGGCGGCGATTTCGGGGTGGGTCAGTTTCTCGGCGCTGGCTGCGTCCACGGCCAGGCTGGTAACGTAGTGGCGCTTGCCGTCCGAGGTGCGGATGGAGTGCGCCTGTTCGCGTTCGATCGACACGCCGGCGTTATGCAGCGCAGGCAGCAGTGCGGACAGCGCAGGCACTTTGTCCACAGAGTAGATACGGATGGTGGTCGGGGCGCCCGGCGTGTTCTCAACGCGCACCGCAGTACGGGAGCCGTCGCCATTGCGCAGGATCTTGTCCAGGTCATGGAAGGCCACCACCGGCGATGTGGTGCTGACGTAGTCGATCGGCAGCGTGGAGCACAGGCGGCGCAGGTTATTGCGCATCTCTTCATTGCCCACCGCATCGGCCAGTTCGGAGAAGCTGTTATGCCAGCCGTCCAGGATGGCCAGCAGCGGACGCTGGATATCGCTTTCCAGGTCCAGCGGATTGCGCGCGGCGCGGGCAATCAGGTAGAGGCGGGCCAGCGGGCCGTCCGCCACCAGGGTTTGCGTGCTCACATTGCTGGCGCCGGAGCTTTCCTGCAGGGCGCGCGACAGGGCGTTGGCAACGCTCTGGCTGTAACGTTCGCGCGGCAGGTAGACCAGCACGTTCAGGTGGCGGGCATAGACGTCGCGGCGGGCGAAGACCTTGGTGCGCGGCTGCTTGTACAGCGAGACCACGGAGCCGCAGACTTCGGCCAGCCATTGCGGATCGGCTTCCAGCGCTTCGGTGCGCGGCAGCGACTCCAGGATTTCAACGAATTTCTCGGCGCGGAAGCCGGTTTCGCGCACACCTGCAATCTGCAGCACCTTGGCGATGCGGCCGCGCGCGAACGGCAGTCGCGCCAGCGGGGTCAGGGTGGCAGCGCGGGTGAACAGGCCGACGAAGCAGTGCTCGCCGAGCACATTGCCTTGCGCGTCCGTATTGCGCACACCGATGAAGTCCAGCTGCTGGTCGCGGTGCAGGGTGCCGCTCACGTCCGCCTTCACGATGGACAGCGTATGGCCGCGGTGCGACAGGGTTTCAAAGTCGCCCGGAATATTGGCGAGGCAGGTGCCGTACACCGGATGCGAAGTATCCTGCAGCACGCCGATGCGGCTCGGGATATCGCGTTCCAGTTCGCGCGCGCCGGCTTTCACCTGATAGTAGGCGTAGCCGTGGACTTCGAAGCCTTCCGTGCGCGCCCATTCGAGGAATGCGGCCACTTCAGCGCCTTCTTCGCTTTGGCTTGCAGCGTGGGTTGCCACGGCGCTCAGGCGGTCCTTCATTGCGGCCAGGTCGCGCTTCACGACGGCAGCGTCGCGCGCCACCATTTCGATGCGGCCGGTCAGTTCTTTCAGCGATGCTTCATCCAGTTCTTCGGACAGCAGCACCAGCACATAGGATTCGAGTTTGGAGCCGTCTTCCAGCACGGAGACGACCGTGCCGTCATCGCCGCGGCGCACCGGCAGCACGGCATTCAGCACGCCGTTGGCGACGACATGCTGGCGGCGCAGGGCCATCACGATGGAGTCGACGAGATAGGGCATGTCGTCGTTCAGGATCAGCAGCGCGGTAGCGTCGCCGCCGCGGCCGTCCGCATAACGCAGCGATGCGACCTGGCAGCCCTCGGTCGTGCGTTTGGCAGCTTGCGTGAAGCCCTGCACCAGCACCGGGGCCAGACTTGCCGGCGAAACGTCAGCCAGGTCTTCGTCGTCCAGGGATTTGAGCCAGGCTGCGATCAGGGCCGCAACCTGCGTGCCTTCTGCGGGTTTACCCGCGTTCACGAGGTCCAGCGTCTCTTTTCGCAGGTCTTGTGGCATTTTCGTCATCGTGCATCTCCAATACGTTATAGGTATTCCGTTGTGCGCCCTCTCGCTTTTGGCAGAGCGGCTAAACCGTCAGGGGCGGAGGATCGCCCCGCCCCATCTTGGGATGAATCTCAATATTACAAATCATACAGGCCTGGCAGGCCAAGAATGCGGGTCAGCTCTTCCAGTGCCGCGTGCACTTCAATCGCCAGCACCGGGTCGGCCAGGTCCTTCGGCTCCAGGTGGTCGCGGTAACGCTTCTCCACCCACGCAACCAGCTGATGATACAGCGCTTCGGTCATGATAACGCCCTGGTGCATGGCGCGGGCTTCCTCATCGGTCAGTGCCACGCGCAGGCGCAGACAGGCAGGGCCGCCGCCGTTGCGCATGCTCTGGCGCAGGTCAAAGTGAATCAGCTCATCGACCGGGCCGCCGCTCTTCACCAGGCCATCGAGGTAGCGCGCCACGGATTCGACTTCCTGGCATTCCTGTGGAATCACCAGCGCCATCTTGCCGCCGTCTTTCGACAGCAGCTGGCTGTTGAACAGATAGCTCTTCACGGCATCCAGCACCGGCACCATGCCGGTATCAACACGAATGCCGGTCAGTTCCGCATCCACGCCGGCCATGGCCTGGCGCAGCTGGAACAGCGCGCCCTGCTCGTCGGCGAAGGCCTGCTCGTGATAGAACAGCACATTCGCATTGCCGACGGCGATCACGTCGTTGTGGAACACGCCCTGGTCGATAACGTCCGGATTCTGCTGGACGTAGACCGCACGCGCTGGATTCAGGCCATGCAGGCGAGCCACTGCCTGCGATGCTTCCAGCGTGTGGCGCGCCGGATAACGCTTGGGCGCCGGTGCGTTCGCGTCGAACTCCACACGGCCATACACGAACATCTCCACGGCGCTGGCTCCGTGCGATGCGCCCAGGCGCGTGTGGTTTGCTGCGCCTTCATCGCCGAAGGCCGGTGTGCCGGGCAGCGCGTCGTGCACGGCAAAATGTTTCGGGTCCGCGAAGATGGCGCGCAGTGCGCGGGCCGACTGCAGGTGCTCGAAGGCGCGGTGCAGCTTGTTGTTCAGGTTAGCGGGCGTGAAGTGCACGCGGCCGTCGGCGGTGTCTGCCGATGGGCTCACGGTCGCCGCGTTCGCGGTCCACATCGGCGACGCTGAATAGGCGCAGGCGAGGATAACCGGCGATTCCTTATAGGCCCTGGCCAGCACTTCCGAATCGCTGCCGCCGAAGCCGAGGCTGCGCAGCAGGCGGAAGTTCGGGCGATCTTGCGGTGGCAGCACGGCCTGTGCGAAGCCGCGCGCAGCCAGTGCACGCATCTTCGCCAGGCCCTGCAGGGCGGCCTGCTTCGGGTTCGAAGCGCTCTTCACATTGTTGAAGGAGGCCACATTGCCGAAGGATAGTCCGGCGTAGTTGTGCGACGGCCCAACCAGGCCATCGAAATTGAACTCGCGTGCCATGATGGACCTCAGAACTGGAGACCGGGCGACAGCTTGGCCGGCATTTCCAGCGCGCTGTTTTCGATCGACGCAACAGGATAGGCGCAGTAGTCGGCTGCGTAATACGCGCTTGGGCGATGGTTGCCGGACTTGCCGACGCCGCCGAACGGTGCGCTGCTGGCCGCGCCGGTGGTCGGGCGGTTCCAGTTCACGATGCCGGCGCGGGAACGCAGCTGGAACTTCTGCCACAGCGTGCCGTCATTCGACAGCAACGCGGAGGCAAGGCCGAAGCCGGTGTTGTTTGCTACCTGGAGCGCGGTGTCGAAATCCTTCACGCGCACGATCTGCAGCAGAGGGCCGAACCATTCTTCATCCGGAATGCCCTGCGCATCGGTCACATCCACGATGCCTGCCGAGACAAAACCAGTGCCCGGCTGCAGCTGCTTCATTTCCAGCAGCAGCTTGCCGCCTTTGGCGACCATGTCCTTCTGCGCCTGCAGCAGTTTCTCAGCGACGGCGGCCGACACCACAGGACCCATGAAAGGCTGCGGTTCCGCATTAGATTCACCGACAGTGATCTTCGATGCCACATCCACCAGGCGCTGGACGAACTGCTGGCCTTCAGGCGTATCCTGCACCACCAGACGGCGCGCGCAAGTGCAGCGCTGGCCGGCCGAGATGAAGGCGGAGGAAACGGCCATGAACACGGCCGCATCGATATCCTTCACATCCCACACCACCAGTGGGTTATTGCCGCCCATCTCCAGCGCCAGCAGCTTGCCCGGCTGGCCGCCGAACTGCTTGTGCAGCGCTGCGCCGGTCTGGCTGCTGCCGGTGAACAGCACGCCGTCGATGTCCGGATTCTGGCCCAGCGCGATGCCGGTTTCGCGGCCGCCGTTGACCAGGTTGATCACGCCCGCAGGCACGCCGGCCTGCTCCCACAGCTGCACCGTTTTGACGGCAGTGCGCGGCGCGTATTCGCTCGGCTTGAACACCACGGTGTTACCGGCGATGAGGGCCGGAACGATATGGCCGTTCGGCAGGTGGCCGGGGAAGTTATACGGGCCGAACACGCCGAACACGCCGTGCGGACGGTGGCGCAGCACGGCTTCGCCGTCCGCTACCTTGTTCTTCGTTTCGCCGGTGCGCGCGCCGTAGGCCTGGATCGAGATATCGACCTTGTTCGCCATGGTGGTGACTTCGGTGCGGGCTTCCCACATCGGCTTGCCCACTTCCTCGGCGATCAGCAGCGCCAGCGCTTCTGCGTTCTCTTTCAGCAGGTCGCGGAATTTGGTCACGATGGCGATGCGCTCTTCCAGCGGGCGCCAGGCCCAGGCTTCGAAGGCGGCGCGCGCAGCCTTTGCGGCTTCGGCCACATCGGCGGCCGTCGCTTCGCGGCTGGCCCAGGTCTGCTTGCCGTTGGCGGGATTGATGGTGACCAGCTCCGCGCCGCTACCGGCTTTCCAATAGCCGTTGATGAAATTGCTCAGTGCTTGTTCAGACATTGGAATTCTTCCTCACGTTGAGAGACAGGGTGCGAACGGCTTCGCCCGCATGGCAGTGCAGCAGTTTCTGTTCTGCCGTGGTCAGGTCGATCTTGCCGTTCACGGGCATCGATTCGGTGATGAGCATGCGGAAATCCTTCAGCGTGGTGTTGGACACTAGCGTAGGTTCCGGGTTCACTGGCGCGCAGGCGTGCGTTGCGTCGGTATCGCGGTCCACGATGGCCAGTTCGCTGTCGCGGATGGCGCGCAGTTCGGACACGCGCGCCTGCAGCACCGGGCCGGCGTCGAAGATGTCCACATAGCCTTCGTAGTGCATGCCTTCCTGCTCCAGCAGGCGGCGCGCGGGCGCTGTGGACAGGTGCACCTTGCCCACCACGTCCTGCGCGGACTGCGGCAGGTAGGCGATGTACAGCGGCTGGCGCGGCATCAGTTCCGCGATAAAGGACTTCTTGCCGAGCGCAGTCAGGTCGTCCACATGGTGGAAGTCCATCTTGAAGAAGTGGCGGCCCAGGCCTTCATAGAAAGGCGAGCTGCCATCTTCCGCCTGGTAGCCGCGCATTTCGGCGATCAGCTTCTGCGTGAACAGGTGCGGGAACTGGGCGATGAACAGGAAGCGGCTCTTCGACAGCAGCTTGCCGTTGTGGCCCTTGCGATAGTCCGGATGCAGGAACAGCGAGCACAGTTCGCTGCTGCCGGTAAGGTCATTCGACAGGTAGAGCGTGTCCATCTTGGTGAACACGTTCAGTTCGCGGCTCGAATGCACCAGGGTGCCGATGCGGTAGTTGTAGAAGGGCTCCGTAAGGCCGACCGCACCCTTGATGGCGCACACGCCGGCGAGGCGGCCGGTGTCCGTGTCTTCCATCACAAACATATAGTCGCGCTGCTCCGGCGGAATGGCTTCGGCGAAGGAGGCGCAGGCGGTTTCCAGACGCTCGCCCATCATCTTCATGTCGGGCTTGAGGGTCGTCATGCCGGTGCCGACCTGCGTGGCCAGGTCATACAGGGCTTGAAGGTCGTTGGCGTTGATGGCGCGTACAACTAGCATATGGTTCTCGCAGTAAGTGGTTGCGGCATCAGAGTCGAACGCAGGTGACGGTGTCACCCGGAGCAACGTTCAGCATTTCCTGCACATCGGCGCTGAGGGCGATGGCATTCACATCTTCCAGCGCCTGGCTGCGAATGGTCACGGCGCGGAAGTTCTGGTCCGCGCCGGTGGACACCGCATACATCACGTCCCCGCCACGCGTGCCAATGGCGTCGGCCACGCGCAAGGTCAGCGAGGAGGAGAAGGTGCGCAGCGCGTGCTTGTGGGCCTGCAGTATCGGGCCGCCATCGAAGATGTCGATGTATTCGTCGGCCTCGAAGCCTTCCTCCGTCAGCAGGTTGAAGGCGAGTTCGCCGGACGGATGGATCTGGCCCATCACGGCCTGTGCGTCGCCCGGCAGCAGCGGCACGTAGACCGGATAGTGCGGCATCAGCTCCACGATCAGCGTGCGGTTACGCGCGCCGCCGATGGTGCGTTCGGCGTCGAGGAAGTCCATCTGGAAGAACTTGCGGCCCAGCGCGTCCCAGAATGGCGAACCGCCCTTCTCGTCGGTGACGCCGGCCAACGGCACGAAGAAGCGGTCACCAAAGCGCTGCGGCGCCTGCAGCGCATACAGCAAGCGGGAACGCGACAGCAGCGCCGCTTCCGGGCGCTGGTGCAGCTGCTCGTCCACATAGAAGCTGGAGAGCTGAGAATAGGCCGTGAGCTCGGAGCACAGCGTGAGCGCATGCACGCTGTGGCTGATATTCAGGTCGCGTGAGACCTGCTGGATCACGTCATTACGGAAGGAGAAGTAAGTGCCGTTGGAACCGGCCGAAGCGAAGATGGCGGCGGTGCCGCAGATCTTGCGTTCGGCCACCGACTCCAGCACGAACAGGTACGATTCCTCGCTGGGAATATCGACCTGCGCCGAGAATGAAGCAATCGAACGCTCGACGGCCTGCGCAATTTTCTCGCGCGTCTTGGGCAAGGTATGGACACCCGGCATGGTGACCGCGGCCAGCGATTCAAGCGCTGCGATATCCGCAAGTTCTACCGGACGGACAACATGCATGTGAACTCCTTCTTGCTCTAATAAGAAACGCCCGGCACAAGGACCGGGCGGATGGGCCGGGAGGCGAGGCGCTTACGCAGCCTTGATCATGCCGTCGAGGGCCAGGCGCAGCAGGCGGTCGGCCTCGTTGATCTGGGCGTCGGTGACCACCAGTGCAGGCGCCAGGCGCAGCACGTCCGGGCCGGCGATCAGCACCATCAGGCCCAGTGCTTCAGCGGCGCGCTGGATGTCTTTCGAGCGGCCCTTGAATGGCTCGGCGACCACGAGGCCCAGCAGCAGGCCGGCGCCGCGCACGGCGGTGAACACTTGCGGATAGTCTTTCACCAGCTGTTCCAGCTTGCCGATCAGGGTCAGGCTGGCTTCCTTCACACGCGCCAGGAAAGCGGGCTGGTTGATGGTATCGAACACGGTCAGCGCCACGGTGGCGGCCAGCGGGTTGCCGCCGTAGGTGGTGCCGTGGGTGCCGACGGACAGGGTCTGGCCCAGTTCTTCGGTGGTCAGCATGGCGGCCACAGGGTAGCCGTTGCCCAGCGCTTTGGCGGAGGTCAGCACATCCGGCGTTACGCCGTAGCCCATGTAGGCGAACAGGGAACCGGTGCGGCCCATGCCGGACTGCACTTCGTCGAAGATCAGCACGGCGCCGGTCTTGTCGCACAGGGCGCGCAGCTCTTTCAGGAACTCCACGTTACCCGGCATCACACCGCCTTCGCCCTGCACCGGCTCCACGATCACGGCGCACACGTCGTCGGTGATGGCGGCACGTGCCGCTTCGATATCGTTGTACGGCAGGTGGTCGATCGACGGCGGCAGCGGCTCGAAGCCCTCGGTGTACTTCGACTGGCCGCCGACGGACACGGTGAACAGCGTGCGGCCGTGGAAGGAATTCAGGAAGGACACGATGCGCGACTTGTTCGGGCCGAACTTGTTGTGCGCGTAACGGCGAGCCAGCTTCAGCGCGGCCTCATTGGCTTCGGCGCCGGAGTTGCAGAAGAAGGCGCGGTCGGCGAAAGTGGCTTCGGTCATGGCCAGGCCGAGGCGCAGCACCGGCTCGTTGGTGTAGCCATTACCGAGGTGCCACAGGGTATTTGCCTGGCGGGTCAGCGCTTCCACCACAACCGGGTTGCAGTGGCCGAGGGCGGCGACGGCGATGCCGGAGGTGAAGTCCAGGTAATGCTTGCCGGTCTGGTCCCACAGATCCAGGCCGCTTGCTCGGACTGGAACCATATTTGCCGGGGCATAGGTCGGCACGAGGACTTCATCAAAAGTCTGCCGGGTGACAGGGCGGGTGGTTACAGACGAATCAAGCTTGGCGTTCATTTGGCAAATCCCCAATAGAGGTGAGTACTGCATGCATTGTAAGAGGCGCGATCCTAAAACTCTTTTGAATCTGCGACAAGGTTTTTCAAAATTGCTTAATCGGGATCAGACGGGGACGCCGAGTCCCTAATTAAAAAGAAATGTTTCGATTTAATTGGGGTCTGACCCCGATTAAGCAATTAGTTAACGGGTGGCAAGGCGGCGCTGGCGCTCTTCGCGGGGGGTGTTGCCGAACAGGGTGCCGAAGGCGGTGGAGAAGTGGGAGCCGGAGCTGAAGCCGCACATCAGCCCTACCTGCACGATGGAGTGGTTGGTGTCGAGCAGCAGCTGGCGTGCGCGCTGCAGGCGCAACTCCAGGTAGTAGCGCGAGGGCAGGCTGCCGAGGTATTGCTTGAACAGGCGCTCCAGCTGGCGCCGCGACAGGCCGACCAGGTTCGCGATGTCGTCCGTTGACAGCGGTTCCTCGATGTTCGCTTCCATTAGCTGCACGGCTTCGGACAGCTTCGGCTGCAGGGCGCCGAAGCGGGCCTGCAGCGCTACCCGCTGGCGTTCTTCGGGGCCGCGCACCTTTTCGATGCACAGCGCTTCCTTGACCTCGGCCTGCACGTGGGCGCCGAACAGGGATTCGATCAGCGTGAGCGAGAAGTCGATGCTCGCCGCGCCGCCGCAGCAGCTGAGCTGGCGGCCGTCGATGGCAAACAGGTGGGGCGTGAGGATGGCGCGCTCGGTAATGTCTTCCGTCTCGGCGTACAGCGCCCACGGCAGGGCGATGCGGATGCCGCCCGCCGCCCCCGCTTCCGCCAGCCACAGCACCGCCGCCCCTACTCCGCCCCAGTATTCGGCAGCACGCAGGCGGTCGATGACGGCGCGGCTTAGTTCAGGAGCAAGGCGCGGGGCGTGTTCGTCGGCGACCAGCAGCGCCAGCTGCCAGCTTTCATTGCTGGCAGCGAGCTGTTCGGGGGTGAGGATGTCGAGCCGGCATTTCTCCGCCAGCTTCTGGGCCAGGCGCAGGGGCTGGGCCAGTCCGGACCAGCTCAGGCTGTCCGCCTCCCCCGCGTTGACCAGCAGCAGGCGCAGCGGCGGTTCCTGGGCCAGACGGGTGAGATCGGAAAAAGACATGCGGGCAGCGTTTTACTCGGGCGCGAGCGAATGCGGTGGCCGCTCGCCAGTGTTCCATTGACTGACTATCATACCGGAGATCAGCAAAGCCGCGCCGAGCAGCCCCGTCCAGCCCAGGGTTTCGCCCAGCCAGAAATAGGCGAAAATCGCCGCGCAGCCGGGTTCGAAGGCGTAAATCACCGCTGCTTCATTGGCCGTGGCGTGGCTCTGGCCCCAGGTTTGCAGCGAGATAATGGCCGCCGTTGCCACCACGCCAAGATAGATCAGGTTGACCGAATACAGCTGCAGCCCCTGCCAGATATAAGCCCAGTAATCGACCTGATCCTGCGCCACATCCACCGGGCCGCGCGGCACTTCGCGCAGCAGGATCCAGAGCGCGGCGCAGATCGCCACCGTCATGATCTGGGCGGCAGTGAGCGTCATCAGCCGTTCGGCCCTGCGCGAGAATACTTCCATCACCTTGATGTAGCCGCCGAAGCAGAGCGCGGCCAGCAGCGCCAGCGTGTCGCCGTCGCCCCAGGTGAAGCTGCCTTCCCAGCACAGGGCGAACAGGCCTGCCACCGCCAGCAGCAGCGCCGCCACGATGCGGCGGTCCGGCCACTTGCCCATGGCGATGCCGAGCAGCGGCACCACCAGCACGTTCAGGCCGCAGATGAAGGCATTGCGGTTGGAGGTGGTGAGCGCCAGCCCTTCCACCTGGAACAGGTAGCAGAAGAACAGCAGCACGCCGGCCAGGAAGCCGTAGTGCAGGTCCTTCCAGCGCGCCCGGATCACGAAGGGCAGCAGCAGCACGCTGGCAATGCCGAAGCGGCTGACCACGATCCAGTTGGCGGACAAATAGCCCGTCATTTCCTTCATGGCCGGGAAAGTGGTGCCCCAGACAATGGTGACGATCAGCAGGGCGAGAATGCCGCGGGCGTGTTGGGGCATGGGAAGGATGTGTTAGTTCAGCAAGATTACGAATGGTAACCGAATGCGTGGTAGGTGCGGCGCTATAATTCCAGCCATGGGCGAACGTTATTTGAAAAGTATCCGCTTGCTGGCCGAGTGCATGCAGGGCTTTGAACGCCTGTCCGGCCAGCATGTGCGCGAGTGCGGCCTCACGCATGCACAATTCGATATCATTGCCACGCTGGGGAATACTGCGGGCATGTCGTACAAGGAGCTGGGCGAGCGCACGCTGATCACCAAGGGCACCCTCACCGGCGTCATCGAACGGCTGGAAGAGAAAGGCCTGGTGGAACGCGAGCGCTGCCAGATCGACAAGCGTTCCTTCTTCATCAAGCTGACCAGGCAGGGAGAAAAGCTGTTCGCCGAGGTGTTCCCGCAGGTAGTATCCAAAGGCGCCGAGCTGTTCGCCGGCATGCAGGCGGCGGATTTCGATGCGCTGGAGCAGCAGCTGTCCCGTCTCAAGCAGGTGCTGGCCAAGGCTGGCGCCTGAGTTTTCACTCTTATTAAGGTAATAATGCTAAAAACTACCCTGATCGATGGCATCCCGGCCGCGAAATTCGATAAACAGATCACCACCAACCTGCTGCTGGAGCATGTGGCGGCCGATGTGGTGCGCAAGGAAAAGCTGCTGATCGGCGTGCGCAATGAGGAAGGCGATATCTACCGCCTGATCGGCGCCACCAAGCACAACAGTTTTACCAATGCCGTGGAAGAGCTGGAAGACCTGGAGCTGGTGGACGAGCTGGCCGCTGTGGAAGGCACGCACGAAGGCTGCGACGCGATTTTCCGTGAGGCTTGAGCCGTGCATTAATCTTTCCAATCGGCAACATCAACCCGATTAAGAAACAAAAGATGCCATTCGGCAATTGTTGAGTATAATTTTTGGATGGACCGACTGGATATCCTCAAACTCATCATCGCCGAAGCCTCGCGCGGCGAGATGGTGTTTCCCGCCAACGTCAACGCTTCGCTGCGCCTGCAGGAAGCGCTGACTGATCCCGACTGCCACGTGGACCTGGCGGCGCGCCTGATTTCCGCCGATCCGCTGCTGGCGGCGCGCACGGTGGCGATTGCCAATTCCGTCGCCTATAACCGGTCCGGCACTGAAATTTCCAGCGTCCGTTCTGCCGTGCAGCGCCTCGGCGTACGCACCCTGCAGTCGCTGGTGGCGGCCCTGCTGGTGCGCCAGATCGGCAACCGCATCGAAGATCCCGCCATCCGCGCCAAGGCCGACCAGCTGTGGGAGCATTCCGCCCACGTGGCCGCCCTGTCGCAAGTCATTGCGCGCCGCGTAACCCATGTGGACCCGGATACCGCCCTGTTCGCAGGTATCGTGCACGAGGTAGGCGCCTTCTACCTGCTGTCGCGCGCCGAGGAGTTCCCCGGCGTGGCAGACGGCGAGCCGCAGGACTGGGTGGAGAATGGCGAAGTGGAACTGGGCCGCCTGGTGCTGCAGCGCCTGGCCGTGCCGGAATCCGTGCGCCGCGCCGTGGAAGCCATGTGGACCGGCCTGCGCGCCCTGCCGCCCGAAACGCTGGGCGATACCCTGCTGCTGGCCGACGACCTGTCGCCCGTTGCTTCCCCGCTGCACAGCCGCAGCGACGCCACATCCCCGCTGGCGGCCCGCACCATCGATTTCGTGGTGGGCGACGGCACCCTGCACGAGATCCTCGAAGAGTCGGCCGGCGAAGTGCAATCCCTGTATTCGGTACTGATGCTTTAACGTGCCGCCCGCTTGGGGGATAATGGCGTTTTGCCTCGTCCGGGTTTCCGCATGTCCATGCTCCGCTTCCTGGCCAGCCTTGTCCTGGCCTGCTCCACCCTTAACGCCACCGCACAGGGCAGCATAGCGCTGGAAGGCGCCCCCTATGTGCTGGAGGGAACCGAGGTGCGCACCATCCGCGCGCAGAAGCTGCAGCGCGACTACCAGGTCTTCGTCAGCCTGCCGGCTTCTTATGAGAAGTCGGGCCGAAGCTATCCGGTAGTCTTCGTCACCGACGCGAACTACGCCTTCCCGCTGACCCGCGCCATCGCGGCGCGCGCCGGCAGCCATGGCCGCGAGATCGAAGAGTTCATCCTGGTCGGCCTTTCCTATGCGCGCGGCGATACGCCGACCTATAGCCGCCGCCGCGACTACACGCCCACCCCTACCGCCGACAAGACGGTGACTTCGGATATGCCGGGCCGCGAGGTCAAATACGGCGAGTCCGAAGGCTACCGCCGTTTCGTCATCGATGAGGTGCTGCCCTTCGTGGCCCAGCGCTATCGCGCCGACATGAACCGCAAAACGCTGATGACGCATTCCTATGGCTCCCTGCTGGCACTGGACATCCTCTTCAATGAGCCGGGCGCCTTCGAGAACTACATTCTCGGCAGCCCATCGCTCTGGTACAACAACAAGGTGATGTTCGAGCGCGAACGCGCCTATGCGGCAAAAAACCGCGACCTGCGCGCCAACCTCTACTTCGCGGTGGGCGGCTACGAAACCCTGCGCCCCGGCCCGCGCTACAACAAGGACGACGATATGGTGGGCGATATGCGCGCCTTCATGCGCGCCCTGCGTTCGCGCCACTACCCCAGCCTGCGCATGGAGGGAGAAGTGATCCGCGATGAGGACCACCTGACAGTGGCCCCCATCATCATCACGCACGGCCTGCGCTGGGCGCTGCCGGGCAAGAACCTCAAGTAAGGCTCAGGGCACGCTGGCCAAGGCGGCCAATGCCGGATCGGCGGCGGCCTCGCCCTCCATCACCACAATGCGGCTGCCGACGCGCGCCGCTTCACCACCGGCGAAGGCACGCACCGGCCCGATCATGGTGCCGCTCGCCGCGCCTTTCTGGTCCGTGCGGAAGCTGCCCACCGGGCTGGCCTGGCTGCCCAGATACACGCTGTACACCGTTTCCGGCTTCAGCTTGAACAGCGATACTTCCAGCGCATCGGTCAGTCCCAGGCTACGCGCCACCACGAAGCCGCGCCCGGTGCTGCTGCGCACCGGCTTCAGCGCCACATTGGCCGGGTCGGCATTCGCACGCGGCTGCAGGCCTTGCCTGTCTTCGCCGCTGCGCGCCACGCCGGACAGGTAGACCAGGGCCTGCGGCGCTTGCCCGGCCGGCATGCGGCTCACCACCTTGCCTGCGGCAGTATCGATCACGTCCACCGCGTCGCCATTCTCAAGGCCGACGTAGATGCGGCTGCCGTCGTCCGACGCCCAGATCCCGTGCGGCAGCGCGCCGGTGGCGATGGTGGCCAGCAGCCGTGGCGTGTCTTCCGTGCTGAAGACCTTCACCACATTCTCTCCGCCCACGGTGACATAGGCCAGCAGCTTGCCGTCCACTTTCGCAAAGGCCAGGTGGTTGGTGATGAAGCCGGTGTCGAACACGCCCTTCACTTCCAGCGTGCGGGTATCAATGCGCGTTACCTTGCCCACGTCCTTATGCGTCAGCCACACTTCGCTATGGTCCGGCATCATCTGCAGGAAGGGCGAGAAGGGGCTCACCACGGGGATGCGCTTGATCACGCTGTAGCTCTTCACATCGATCACGTCCACTTCCGGCGTGAAGCTGGAGACGGCAAAGGCCAGGCGGCCGTCTGGCGTGAACAGCACCATGCCCGGGCCGGGCGCCGTGGCAATGCGGCGCTTCTCCCTGAAGTTTTGCGGGTCGATCACGGAGATATAGTCTTCGCCGCGCACCACAACCCAGGCTTCGCTGCCGTCCGCTGTGAAGAAACCCTCATGCGGCGAGCGGCCCACATAGGTCTTGCCCTTCACCTTGTTGGTGGCGGTGTCGATGAACGTTACCGAGTTCGAGCCGTTGGACACCGCGATCAGCGTTTTGTGGTCCGGCGAGAAGCCCAGGCCGTGCACATTGATCTCGCCCTTGTACAGCGGGGACAGCACATCCGGGCGCGGGTTTCCAAGGCGGATCTGGCCAAGCAGCTCGGCGCTGGCGGGATTGAACACGGAGATGGTGTTGCTGTTCTGGTCAGCGGTATACACGCGGTCCGCCGGCGATGGCTGGGCCAGTGCGGCGCCTGCGGAACAGGCCAGGACGATGACTGCAGCTTTCATTGTTTCTCCTTGGCGGCATGGCGCTCAAGCCATGCCTTCATCAGGTTGATCTCGTTCTGCTGCTCGGCGATGATGCCGAGCGATAGGTTGCGCAGTTCCGGGTCCTGCGAATACAGCAGCAGCGCCTTGGCCATATCCACCGCGCCCTGGTGATGGGGAATCATCATGGTCACGAAGTCATGGTCCGGCTGCCCGTTCATCGGCGCGCGTTTCATGCCATCGTCCATCACGGCCATGGCATCATCCATCAGCCCCGCGAAGGGCTTGCCCGTGCTGGCGATGAAGACCGGCAGCGGAGTCCCTTCCGGGCGCGGTGCGCCGTGGTGATGATGTCCTTCCTGGGCGGCTGCGCCGAGCGATACAAGGCATAACAGCAGTGCGGCACGCATGGCCTCAGCCCAGGTAGAGCGGGTTGGGCGCAAGGTAGATGCGCACGTCCGGCACGGCGAGGCCGGCCGGGGCGATTTCCGACAGCTGCAGCGCATTCACGTTGCCCAGGGCGTTGAAGGTGTAGCTGAAGCTTTGCGCGCCGATCACGAAGCGCACCGTCTGGCCGTTGCTCACGTTGACGTGGCGCGTGCTGCCGCCGATTTCGATGGTGCAGTCGGCGTAGCCGCCCATGGCAGGCATGCCATACGTGGCCTGCGACATGGCGTGTGCGCCCGGCGCCAGTGCGAGTATTGCGCCGTTCAGCGCGAGGGATATCAGCATATTGCGAGTGTGGCGTTTCATCGGTTTTCTCCTCGGTGGTCGATGAAAGCCAGTATAGAAACCGCCTTCTGACGCCAGCATGACCCGCACATTACAATGCGGTGACAGCGCAAATGACCAACTTGTAATCCGCAGCGGCCGCCCGGCGCGGCACAATGGCGCGGAAAGGGAGCATGCATGCGAATACTGATCGTGGAGGACGAGCCGAAGACCGGCAGCTACCTGCTCAAGGGGCTGCAGGAATCCGGCTATGGCGCGGACCTGGCGCGCAATGGCGCCGACGGCCTGCACATGGCGCTGGAACGCGACTACGAGCTGATTGTACTGGACGTGATGCTGCCCGTAATGGACGGCTGGACCGTGCTGCGCAAGCTGCGCGAGCGCAAGGAGACGCCGGTGCTCTTCCTCACCGCGCGCGACGAAGTGCCGGACCGCGTGCGCGGCCTGGAGCTTGGCGCGGATGACTATCTGGTGAAGCCCTTCGCCTTCGCCGAACTGCTGGCCCGCATCAAGACCCTGCTGCGGCGCGGCCCGGTGCGCGAAGCGGAAATGCTGCGCCTCGCCGATCTCGAAATCGACGTGCTGCGCCACCGCGTTACACGCGCCGGCCAGCGCATCGACCTCACGCCCAAGGAATTCGCCCTGCTGCACCTGCTGGCGCGGCGCCAGGGCGAGGTGCTGTCACGCTCCCTGATCGCCTCCCAGGTGTGGGATATGAACTTCGATTCCGATACCAATGTGGTGGATGTGGCGATCCGCCGCCTGCGCGCCAAGATCGACGATCCTTACACCGCCAAACTGGTGCACACCGTGCGCGGCATGGGCTACCTGATGGAAGAACGATGCTGAGGCGGCGCGAGCCGCTGTCGATCACGCTGCGCCTGGCGCTGCTGTTTGCGGCCATTGCGGCGGCGGCCTTCGTCGGCGTGGGCGCCTACCTGTACCAGACCCTGTCGCGCCAGATGGTGCAGCGCGACGACATGGACCTGCTGAACAAGGCCGTGATGCTGCGCCACGTGTTGGCGGAACAGGGCTCCCTGGCCGCGCTGCGCGCCCAGCCGGACATGGCGCTCAACACGGTCTACGGCCAGGACATCCGCCTGCGCATCACGGCCATGGACGGCGGCCTGCTGGCGCAGAACAGCAGCGCCCTGCCGCCGCCCGAGCTGCCGGGCGTGCCCAGCGCACGCGAACCGGCCATGGGCGACATCCGCAACTGGCATTCCGGCACCGGCATGGCACGCGTGCTCAATGTGCAGGCCACGCTCAACGCACGCGAGCCGCCCGTGCATGTGACGCTGCTGCGCGAACGTTCGGACCGCCTGGCCATTATCAGGCGCTATGCCATCGACCTGCTGGGCGCCCTGCTGGCCGGGGCGGCGCTGGTGGCGGCGCTGGGCTTCCTGATCGTGCGCACCGGCATGCGGCCCCTGTATGCAGTCATCGGCAAGGCGAACGACATCAGCGCGCACCGCCTGAACAGCCGGCTCGCCGTGGACGAGGTGCCAGCCGAGCTGCGCGAACTTGGCGTGGCCTTTAACGCCATGCTGGACAGGCTGGAGGAAGGCGTGCAGCGCCTGTCCGGCTTTGCGGCGGACCTGGCGCACGATATGCGGACGCCGGTGAATACGCTGATGGTGGAAACCCAGGTGGCGCTGTCGCGCCCGCGCACGGTGGAGGAGTACCAGGCGCTGATGGCTTCCAATCTCGAAGAATATGAACGCCTGGCGCGGATGATTGAAAACACCCTGTTCCTGGCGCGCGCCGACAATGCCCAGCTGGGGCTGCAGCGCGAGCCGCTCGACCTGCGCGCGGAACTGGAAAGAATCGGGGAATATTTTGAAGGGCTGGCCGACGATAGCGGCGTGACGCTTGCGCTGGAACTGCCGGCCGGTGGAAGGCTGCTTGCGGATGCGATCCTGTTCCAGCGCGCCGTCAACAACCTGGTGTCGAACGCCATCCGGCACACGCCGCGTGGCGGCCGGGTGAACCTCGGCGCCCACTTTGCGGACGGCGAGCTGCTCGTCACCGTGCGCAACACCGGCGATGGCATCGCGCCGGAACACCTGGCCCATATCTTCGACCGCTACTACCGCGCCGACCCGGCCCGGCCGGCTTCCAGCAGTTCGGCCGGACTGGGGCTGTCCATCGTGCGTGCCATCATGTCCCTGCATGGCGGCCGGGTGGATGCCGCCAGCGGGCCGGGTGAAACCTGCTTTACGCTGCACTTCCCCCACAGTGGCTAGTGCGGCGGTAGCGGCACAGCAGCCGGATCGGGCAATTGCAGGGGGGAGAAGCCGGCGCCGGCATGGGGTGCGGCGGCGGGGGTAAGGTCTTTTGCATCGCAATCCTCTCGAAGAACATCCGGACAAAAAAATGCCCGCTCAAGAGCGGGCAAAGTCCAAAACTAGGGATGTCCTGAAAGAGACGGTTCCATAGTATGCCGGGGACTCGCCGCGCTCTGTGCGCCAGCTAACATAACTTGATAAATCACCAAACTGGGTTGGTGTGCTGCCATGCGGGCAGCTGCTGCACCCTGCCGAACCACGCCATCATGTGCTCGTACTGCGCTACCGGCAGGCCCGCGCGCTCGATGTACATCAGGGGCGCGGCCACTGCGAAGTCGGCCAGAGTGAGGCCATCGCCGCACAGCCATTCGCGCTTGGCCAGGTGCTGGTCCAGTACCTGAGCGTATTGCGCCAGTTCGGCGGCGCCGCGCGCCAGCTCAACCGGGTCCGGCTCGCTGCCCTCGACGAATTTCCTCCACACGTTTTCCCAGGTGAAGATGCCGACTGAAGGCGAGAAATGCTGGCAAGCCCAGAACAGCCAGCGGTTGACATCGGCGCGGGCGCGGCGGCCTTCCGGGTACAGCGTCTGCTGCGGCGCCAGCTCGGCCAGGTATTGCATGATGGCGCCAGACTCCCACAGCAGCATGCCGTCGTGCTCCAGCACCGGCACCTTGACGTTGGGGTTGATCTCCGCCAGGCGGCGGCGGTCGTCCGGGCTGCCGAGGTTAATCTCGGTGACGTCCAGCTTCAGGCCGAGGTGCAGCGCGGTCATCATCACGCGGCGGGCGTTGGAGGAAAATGGGTTGTGGTAGAGGTGCATTGCCGTCTCCTTCATGCATTGTCGATTCATGCATGTTAGCGAGAGGCGCTGACAGATTCTGTCAGTAGTGTTCGTCGATGCGGTATTCTTCGCGCCACTGCTTTATCAGGGCGGCACGCGGGGTTGGGTAGCGGTCTGCAAGCTGCTCGGCCGCCTGGATGCGGTCGATGCGGAAATGGCGCGTGGCGTCGCGCAGTTCACACCAGGCGGCGAGCACCCGCTTGCCCTCGAAGAAGGCCAGCGCGAAGGGCCATACGGTACGTTCGGAGGCTGCGCCATGTTCGTCGCTGTAGCCGAGGCGCAGCTTGCAGTGGCGGCGGATGGCTTCGCGCGCAGGCTGCAGGAAGGCTTCCTGGCTGAAGTTGTGGGCCGGCGGCGCTACATACAGGCTGGTTTCGGCCATGTGGTCGCGCAGGTCTTTTGGCGTGGCGGTCGCAATCTTGGCCAGGGCGGAATTAGCTGCGCGTGACAGCGCCACATCGCCCTGGTGGCTCACCCAGCGTGCGCCGAGCACCAGCGATTCCAGTTCATCGGCATCGAACATCAGCGGCGGCAGGAAGAAGCCGGTGCGTAGCAGGTAGCCCACGCCCGACGAACCTTCCACCGGCGCCCCCAGTTCGGCCAGGGTCTGGATGTCGCGGTAGATGGTGCGTTCGGAGACGCCAAGCTGCCCGGCCAGCACAGCCGCGGTCACAGGGCGGCGGTTGCCGCGCAATGCGTCCATCAACTGAAACAGGCGGCCGGTGCGGCTCATGCTCTATGCTCTCTGCGTGCAAAGATCGCCAGCTTATCATGGCGCGCTCATTGACAGGGAGGGCAATTCACGGTGAAATCTAGCCGCCCTTAACAGTAAATGAGCGAGATGAGCAAAGCCCCTTCCGGAAAGAGCCGTGCCAGCGGCCGCGTTACCCTCAGCGATGTAGCGCGCCTGGCCGGCGTGGCGCCGATGACGGCTTCGCGCGCCATCAACCAGCCGGAGCTGGTGTCGTCCATCCTGCGCCAGCGCGTGCAGGAGGCGATCGATGAACTGGGCTATGTGCCGAACCGCGCCGCGCGCGCCCTGGCCTCCGCGCATTCCAATGTCATTGTGGTGCTGGTGCCGTCGCTGTCGAATGCCGTGTTCACGGCCGTGATGGCGGGCATCCAGGATGCACTGGATGCGCACAACTACCAGATCCTGATCGGTAACACGCGCTATTCGGACGCGGAAGAAGAGAAACTGCTGAATATCTACATGCAGTCGAACCCCGACGGCATCCTGCTGTCCGGGCTCACGCACAGCCCGCGCGTGAACCAGATGCTGGCATCCTCCAAGGTGCCGGTGGTGTCGATGATGGACCTGGCGGCCGACCCGGAGCAGCTTTCCGTCGGCTTCTCGCAGTACGAGGCGGGGCTGACGATGACGCGCTACCTGATCGAGAAGGGTCGCAAGCGCATCGGCTTCATCGGCGCCCAGCTGGATGAGCGTACGCTGAAGCGCTTCGAAGGCTACCGCAAGGCGATGGAGGAAGCGGGCCTGAGCGACCCGGTGCTGGAACTGATGGTGCCCGATCCTTCCAATATCGCGCTGGGCGCGGAGCTGCTGGGCCGCATGATGGCCAAGGTGCCGGACTGCGACGCCATCTTCTGCTGTAACGACGACCTGGCGCACGGCGCCATCTACCAGTGCCAGCGGCGCGGCATCGCCGTGCCGGAACAGCTGGCCATCGCCGGCTTCAACGACCTGCCCGCCTCGGCCTGGATGAAACCTTCGCTGACCACCATCGGCACCCCGCGCTACCGCATCGGCTACGAGGCGGCAGTGCTGCTGCGCGCCGCCATCAAGGGCGAAACCCCGCCCCAGACCCGGATCGACCTCGGCTTCACGCTGATGGCGCGCGAGAGCGCCTGAAGCGGCTTGACAATTGGCCTTGTTGCTTTAGACTTGGCACCAATGATAGCGCTATCAAATACTATGGAACGTTGGGTTGTGATGGGAGTGAGCGGCTGCGGCAAGAGCTCCGTGGGGGCCATGCTGGCGCAGTCGCTGGGCGTGCGCTTCATTGAAGGCGACGACTACCATTCGCCCGCGAATGTGGCGAAGATGGCGGCCGGTGTTCCGCTCACGGACGAAGACCGCGTGCTGTGGCTGGAAGCGCTGCAGGCCGAGATCCGCCACTCGGTGGAAGCAGGCGTGGGCATCGTGCTGTCCTGCTCATCGCTGAAGAAGCGCTACCGCGACGTACTGCGCGCCGGTGCGGCTGATTTGCACTTCGCGCACCTGGAAGGCAGCCGCGAGCTGATTGCGCGGCGCATGGCGGCGCGCACGGGCCATTACATGCCGCTGTCGCTGCTGGACGACCAGCTCGCGGTGCTGGAAGCGCTGCAGGCCGGCGAGGCCGGCCTGACCCTCGATATCCGCAACGAGCCGCAGGAACTCGTTGCGGCCATTCTCAAGGCCTGATCACTTGCCGCGCGCATTGAGCGTGCGCGCGTCCAGCTTCACTGTCACGCTGGCCACCGGTGCGGCCGCTGATTCACCCAGCGTGAGCACGTAGTCGCCCGGCGCGATCTTCCACTGTTTTCCAGCGCTGTCGAATACCGCCAGCAGGCGCGGATCGATGCGCACCGTGCTGCTGCGGCTCTCACCCGGTTTCAGCGCCAGCTTGTCCCAGCCTGCCAGGCGCTTTGGCGCTTCCCAGCCGCCGGCCTTTGGCGAGATGTAGAGCTGCGGCACCGCCGCACCTTCACGCTTGCCTGTGTTCTGCACCGTGAAACTGGCTTCCACCGTGCCGTCCTTCGCCTGTGCCTTCAGGCCGGAGTAGGCATAGCTGGTGTAGGAGAGGCCGTGGCCGAAGGCGAACAGCGGCTTGTAGCCTTTGCGGTCGAACCATTTGTAGCCAACTGCTGCGCCTTCGATGGTGTAGTCGACGTCGGCGCGCACCAGGTCCTTGCCGTCGCCGTCGATCTTCAGGCGCGGCAGCTGCTGTTCCGATGCCGGGAAGGTGGCAGGCAGGCGGCCGGATGGATTGACTTCGCCGGTCAGCACGCGGGCAATCGCCTCGCCGCCGCGCGTGCCGGGGTACCAGGCTTCCACAATGGCAGCGGCCTTGTCCACCCACGGCATGGTGACCGGGCCGCCCGTTTCCAGCACCACCACCGTGTTGCCATTGGCGGCGGTAACGGCGGCGATCAGCGCGTCCTGATTGTCCGGCAGCGCCAGCGAAGGCGCATCGATGCTCTCGGCCGTCCATTGCGTGGCGAAGACGATCACTACGTCGGCCCCAGCGGCTGCGCGTGCGGCCGCTTTCACGTCCTTGCCATCGTGGTAGCTGATCTGCGCCTTGCTGCGAGCCTGCAGCGCTTTCAGCGGCGAATTCGGCAGATAGACGATGGGGCCGGGGAATTCCGGCGTGCCCAGGTCCGGCACCGCAAAGCCGCCTTCCGGATAGACCAGCGCGGAACCGCCGCCGGACAGCACGCCCTTATCCGCATAGCCGCCAATGACGGCGATCTTGCGCAGGCCTGGCGCCAGCGGCAGCAGGCCCTTGCTGTTCTTGAGCAGCACAATGCCCTCTTCCGCATCCGCCTGCGATACCAGCGCGTTCGCTTTCATGTCGATCGGCTGGCCGGGTGCGGGCACCGGATTGTCCATCACGCCGTGCGCATACAGCGAGCGCACTACGCGCTGCGCCATGTCGGTCAGGCGCGCTTCCGGCACGTGGCCGTTCTGCACGGCCTCCAGCAGGGCGCCGTTGAAGTATTCCGACTTGTCGAAGGGCCAGCCGGACTGCTGGTCCAGGCCTGCATTCGCCGCCGGAATGGTGGAGTGCGTGGCGCCCCAGTCGGACATCACATAGCCCTTGTAGCCCCAGTCGCGCTTGAGCACCTGGTTCAGCAGCCAGTCGTTCTCGCAGGCGTACACGCCGTTCACGCGGTTGTAGGAGCACATAACGGAGCCTGGGTCGCCGCGCTCGATGGCGATCTGGAAGGCCAGCAGGTCGCTCATGCGCGCCGCCGCGTCCTCCACTTTCACGTTGATGGTGTTGCGGTTGGTTTCCTGGTCGTTCAGCGCAAAGTGCTTGATGGTGGAGACGATATTGTTCGACTGCACGCCGCGAATCTGCTCGCCGACCATCACGCCTGCCAGCAGCGGGTCTTCCCCGGCATATTCGAAGTTGCGGCCGTTACGCGGCTCGCGCATCAGATTCACGCTGCCGCCCAGCATGACGTTGTGGCCGGAAAGACGCGCTTCCTTGCCGATCATTGCGCCGCCTTCAAAGGCGCGCTGCGGATTCCAGGTCGCGGCGGTGGCCAGGCCCGATGGCAGCAGGGTGCGCGGGCGCGGTTCCTTGGTGCGCTGGGTGGAAACACCAATGCCGGAATCGGTGAGATGCTGGTTCGGCAGCTTAAGGCGCGGCACGCCGTAGACGAAGCCCGCCGTATCGGCCACGCTTTCCGCCGGTCGCTTCACGCCCTTGAAGTCGGTGGCGAAGTAGCCGAAGACCACGCGGATCTTCTCTTCCGGCGTCATCTGCGCTACCAGCGCGCGGGCGCGTTCATCGGGATCTGCCGTCTGTGCCTGCGCGGGGATGCCGAAAGCGGCCCCCAATGCGAGCGCCAGCGGCGCCAGTTGCCATGCCTTCACCATCCTCGTCTCCTTCTGTTATGGAATGCTGACTTCCAGTTCGTAATGCTTGCCTGCTTCAATACCGCTCACGTGTGCTGCCGGCAGCAGCTCGCCGTTGCAGCGCACCTGCACGTCGGCCGCGCCGGTGCGGCGCACCGCCACGTTGAAGCTCGCGCCACGGAAGCTGCGCTGAATCTTCATGCCGTCCCATCCTGCAGGCAGCTGCGGCGCAATGCGCAGGCCTTCCGCATCGCCGTGCAGGCCGCACAGGCCTTCCACCACGCAGCGGTACACCCAGGACACGGTGCCGGTGTTGAACAGCTGGCTGGAACGGCCTGCCGTGCGCGGATATTCCTTCCACGCGCCACGGTAGTAGTTCGGAATGAAGACCGGCAGCTGGCCACGCTGCAGGTAGTCCTGCTCGTCCGGCCCCGGAATCATCTGGCGCAGCAGCTTGTAGGCGGTATCCGTTTCCGCAATCGTGTACAGGCTGTAGATGTAGAACACGGCAGCATGGTTGTACACCGCGCCGTTTTCCGCCGAGCCGGGATGCTTCTGCGTGACGCGGCCGACGTCGTCGCGCATCTTCGAATACGGCGGCGCAAACATCTGCACGCCAAAAGGCGTGAACAGCTGCTGCGCCACTTCTTCCAGCATCAGCTTGCGCTGTTCCTCGCTCGCCGCGCCGCCCAGGATCGACCAGGCTTGCGGGTTCAGGTAGATGCGGCCTTCCTTGTCCTTGCTGACGCCGAATACCACACCGTCGTCGGTAATGCCGCGTGCGAACCAGCGGCCGTCCCACAGGTGGCGGTTGGCGGCCTCGTTCAGCTGGCGCGCACCGTCGGCATAATTATCGCGCCCGCATTCGTCGCCGCGCTGTGCGCACATTGCCGACCACAGGTTCAGTGCATAGCCCGCCGCCACCGTCAGCCAGCCGGACACGCCCTTGCCACGGTAGCCCACCATATTCATCGGGTCACACCAGTCGCCCTGTGCGATGAAGCTGAGGCCACGGTGGTCGCGCTCCTTCATCAGCCAGTCCATGGCGCGGCTGATGCGCTGGTGCACGCTCAGACTGTGGCCTGCGGCATCGACCACCTGCTCGTCCAGCAGCGCCCAGTCGGCGGTTTCATCGAGATAGGCCTTGAGGCAGACCGGCAGCCACACGCAGTGGTCGGTGTGCGGCACCTGGTTGATGTACTTGAGCTCCGCACCTTCCACCAGCAGGATCCCGTCCGGCATGGCGCCCGTTTCCTCCTGCTGGCTCAGGGCATGCAGGAAGGCCGCGCGGGCGACTGAGGGCTTGATGAAGCTCATGCCCATATTGTCCTGCAGGTAGTTGCGCGTTTGCGGGTCGGTGGTCAGGCGGTTTACGTCGCCGTGGTAGAAGACCTGGCGCGGCAGCCAGTTGTTGACGAAGTTATCCAGTTCCTTGTCCGGCGTTTCAATGCGCACGCAACCGCTGCCGCCTGCCACGTAGTCCGCATACTCCTGCGCCGCGGCGCGGAAGCCTTCGGCGCTCAGGTAGCGTGCGCGCACCGCCGCGATCTCGGCATCGTCCAGCGCGGGGCCAAAGACGAAACGGAACTCCTCGGCCGCGCCGCCGGCCAGCGCCAGCCGGTATTGCACGGTGGCCGCAGGCGTTTCATAACGCGCGTCACCGCCGGTCAGTATCTCGCGCCGGGCGCCATCCGGATTATGCAGCCCCCCTTCGCCTTCGAATGCTTCCTGGCAGGCTTCCCAACCATCGGGCGCGCGTTCGCAGAGGAAGTAGGTCTTGTCCTTGAAGTCCTTGTTCTTGAAGTAGTCCGCGACCTTCTGGTAAGGCGTGACGCTGCTGGCGACGATGCCGCCCAGGTCATGGCGGTATTCCGCCGACTGGTTCATCCACGACATGTAGCCGATCGGGAAGTAGGGGTAGACGCTGACCTTGCGCGGACGGCCGGACAGGTTGCTGACGCGCAGTGACCACAGCTCCACCACGTCGTCCACTGGCAGCGTCATCGACAGTTCAACGCGCAGGCCGAGGTGTTCGATGGTCCATGCCAGGTCGCTCTTGCCGACCGAGAAGCTGAAGCTGTCCAGCGCTGCGCGCACCGGTTCATATGGCGCCGAGAACAGCTCGCCGGTTTCCTCATCTTTCACATAGAAGAAGCGGCCCGGGTGATGCGCGAAATAGCCCTGCTCCGGCTGCATGAAGCTCTTCGCTTCCATATTCGGCGCGTGCGCGTACTTGGCAGGTTCCGGCTGCATGAACTGCGCAACGGCATAGCCGCGGCAGGTCACCTGGATCATCATCTTGCGGTTCCACAGGAAGCCCGCAGCGCGCGGCATGGCGGTCGGACTTTGCAGTTCGTAGCGTTCACCGTTGTCGGTGGGGCGTAGCATCTTTCTTATCTCCGGTGTTTCAGGCGTGGCGTTCGGCCAGTTCGCTCTGGATCTGTTTCAGTTTGTTTGCGTCCAGCTGGTAGAAGAACATCGCTGCAACAGCCATCAGTGCAAAGGCAGCGGGAATCAGCGACATCAGCCACACGATACCGGCCTGCGAGCCGGTGCTCTGCTCGGCGTTGGGTACATAGCCCAGCGCGGTGAACAGTGCACCGATCACCGCAACGGCCACCGCGGTGCCCAGCTTTTGCGAGAAGGTCGCTGCGGCAAACGTCATGGCCGTGGCCCGGCGGCCGGTGCGCCATTCGTTGTAGTCGGCGGTGTCGGCGTACATGGAGAAGGCCAGCGGCGATTTCGGGCCGAGCACCAGGCCCAGGCCCACCTGCAGCGCGAACATCAGGCCCACCTGGTCCTTCGGAATGACGAAGAAGGCGGCCGACAGCAGCGCGGTCAGCGACATCAGCACCATCATCAGCTTCTTCTTGTCGAGGAAGCGCGTCATCAGCGGTGTGAGCGCGGCGCCTGCGGCCGCAGCCATCATGTATGCGGGAATGAAGCCGGCCAGCAGTTCCGGGCGGCCCACGTAGTACTTGAAGTAGTAAGCCGCCGTCGTGGTGCGCAGCGTGATCGTGACCATGATGATCAGCGCCAGGAAGAACAGCACCACCCAGGGACCGTTGCGCGTAAGGTCTTTCACGTCCTGCATCACGTTGCTCTTCTGCCCCACAGGCGGAGCGATGCGCTCACGCGTGTTGAAGAAGGTGATGGCGAACATCAGTGCCGCGGCGATCGACCAGGCGAACATCGTTATCTGCCACCCCAGCTTGTCATCACCGCCGCCGAAGAAGCGCACCAGCGAAGGCGTGGCGGCGGTAACGATGGTGCTGCCGCCGAAAGCGCAGATGAAGCGCAGGCCGTTGATGGTGGAGCGCTCCTGCGGGTCCGCCGTCATCACCCCCGACAGCGCGTTATAGGGAATGTTGATGGCGGTGTAGCACACCATCATCAGCAGGTAGGTGCCGTAGGCCCAGATGATTTTTCCATCATGGCCCAGGTCCGGCGTGGTGTAGGTGAGCACGGCGGCCGCACCGAGCGGCAGCGGCACCCACATCAGGTAGGGACGGAATTTGCCCCAGCGCGTGCTGGTGCGGTCGGCCAGCGCGCCGATCATCGGATCGGTGAAGGCGTTGATCAGTTTAATCAGGAACATCATCGAGGCCGCAGCGGCCGCCGAGATGCCGAAAACGTCGGTGTAGAAGATCAGCAGGAAGGTGGCGACATTGGTCCAATAAAAATTGAAGCCCATGTCGGCGATGCCGTAGCTGATTTTTTCGCGCCAGGTAAGGATCACGATCAGGCTTCCGGCTCAAAAAGGTGCTGTGCGGGTGCGCCTCCAGGGGCCCCGCCCGCACAGCAAAAAAACAAGCTGGGCGAGTGTGTCCCAGCCTGCCATCGGACCATCAACATTTCTGTCTCCTGATATTTTTGTGATAGCGCTATCATTAAGTGTTTAGAGTGTAATAACAGCGCTTTGCAAAGTCAACCGAAAAAAAAGCCGCGCAGCTTTCGCGGCGCGGCTTTTTGCGGAGGGCTGCCGTTTATACGACGGCGCCGTCCGTCTCGTCTTTTTCCTTGATCGGCTTGATCAGGTCTTCACGCTTCACACCCAGCCACATGGCGACTGCGGCAGCCACGAACACGGAGGAGTAGATACCGAAGCAGATACCGATGGTCAGCGCGATGGCAAAGTGGTGCAGCGTCGGGCCGCCCAGCAGCAGCATGGACAGCACCATCATCTGCGTGCAGCCGTGGGTGATGATGGTACGGGAGATGGTGGAGGTGATCGCGTTGTCGATCACTTCGTGCACCGTCATCTTGCGCTGCTTGCGGAAGTTTTCACGGATACGGTCGAAGATAACCACCGATTCGTTGACCGAGTAGCCCAGCACTGCCAGCACTGCCGCCAGCACCGTCAGGGAGAACTCCCACTGGAAGAAGGCGAAGAAGCCGAGAATGATCACCACGTCGTGCAGGTTGGCGATGATCGCCGCCAGCGCGAATTTCCACTCGAAGCGGACCGCCAGGTAGATCATCACGCCAACCACCACCATCAGCAGTGCGTTCAGGCCGTTCTGGGTCAGCTCTTCACCGACCTGCGGGCCCACGAAGTCATACTTCTGCAGCTGCACCGACTCGGCGCCTTTGGCGTCCACGCAACCCAGCTTGGCAACGTGCTCGCCCTTCGGCGTGACGGTGTCGAACTGCTTGGTGCTGCCCTGCTCCGCCTTGCACAGTGCTTCGAACACTTTGCGCGAGGTATCGCTGGCGCTCGCGCCCGGCGCGGTCGGCAGCTTGATCATCACGTCGCGCGCGGTATCGAAGCCGGTGGCTTCCGGATGCTCGTAGCCCAGGCTGCGCAGGGTGTTACGTACGCCTTCCAGGTTCGCGGCCTGCGGGTACTTCACTTCCATCTGCGTGCCGCCGGTGAATTCGATCGACAGGTGCAGGCCTTTGTGGACCAGGAAGAACACTGCCGCCACGAAGGTCAACGCCGAAATGACGTTGAACACCAGCGCGTGGCGCATGAAGGGAATGTCTTTATGAATGCGGAAAAATTCCATTTGATTCCTCTATCTTTCCGTTGCCGATTATTTGGACTGGCCCGGCACCCAGACGGTACCGATCGACAGCGTTTGCAGTTTCTTCTTGCGGCCGTACCACAGGTTGACCACGCCGCGCGACACGAAGACCGCGGAGAACATCGACGTCAGGATACCCAGGCAGTGCACCACGGCGAAGCCGCGCACCGGACCGGAACCGAAGACCAGCAGCGCGAGGCCGACGATCAGGGTGGTGACGTTCGAGTCCAGGATGGTGGCCCATGCGCGGTCGAAGCCGGCCGAAATGGAGGCCTGCGCCGACGCGCCGGAACGCAGCTCCTCGCGGACACGCTCGTTAATCAGCACGTTGGCGTCAATTGCCATACCCAGCGCCAGCGCGATTGCCGCAATGCCCGGCAGGGTCAGCGTGATCTGCATCAGCGACAGGAGGGCCAGCAGCAGCAGCAGGTTGACGGCCAGCGCCAGCACGCTGAAGAAACCAAACATCATGTAGTAGAGGATCATGAAGACCGCGATGGCGGCAAAGCCGTACATCGTGGAATGCAGGCCCTTGGAGATATTCTCGGCGCCCAGTTGAGGACCGATGGTGCGCTCTTCCAGGAAGTCCATCGGCGCGTACAGCGCGCCGGCGCGCAGCAGCAGCGCCAGTTCGGTGGAGTTCTCGATGGAGCCCATACCGGTGATGCGGAAGCGGCTGCCCAGTTCTTCCTGGATGGTGGCCACGGACAGCACCTCAGGCTTGCCCTTCTCGAACAGCACGATGGCCATGCGCTTGCCCACGTTGCCGCGCGTGGCCTCACGCATCTTGCGGCCGCCGTCGCCGTTCAGGTCCAGCGACACGGCCGGCTGCTGGTTCTCGTCGAAGGTGGCGGTGGCGCTGGCGATGTAGTCGCCGGTCAGGATCACGTCTTTCGACAGCACCACAGGCACTGCCTTGCCGACCGTGAACAGCTCGGAGTTGAACGGAATGGCAGCGGACAGCTCGGTGCCCGGCGTGACGGTTTCGTCCACCAGGCGTACTTCCAGCGTTGCGGTGCGGCCGATGATGGACTTGGCGCGCGCCACGTCCTGCACGCCCGGCAGCTGCACCACGATACGGTCAGGGCCCTGCTGCTGGATGATCGGTTCCGCCACGCCCAGCTCATTCACGCGCTTGGACAGGGTAGAGATGTTCTGCTTCACGCCGTTGTCCAGCGTGTCTTTCAGTGCCGCAGGCTTCATGCTGGCGACCAGTTTCAGGTCGGCGCCATCGGTGCTGTCTGCCAGTTGCAGGTCGGTCATGTCAGCCAGCGCCTTGCGCGCGGCCTGGCGGGTTGCGTCGTCGCGGAACTTGACGATGATGCTGTCGCCCGAGCGCTCAATGCCGGCGTGGCGCACATTCTTGTCGCGCAGCTGGCTGCGCACCGCTGCCTGGTAACCCTGCACGCGCTTGTTCAGCGCAGCCTTGGTATCCACCTGCATCAGGAAGTGCACGCCGCCGCGCAAGTCAAGGCCGAGGTACATCGGCAATGCGCGCACGTTCTGCATCCACTGCGGGGTGTTCGGCATGAGGTTGACCGTGACGATATAGGTCGGGTCGGACGGATCGGCGTTCAGGCCTTTTTCCAGTGCCAGGCGGGCTTTGAACTGGTCGTCGGGGCTGGCGAAGCGGGCGCGCACCGAGTGGCTCGCGCCTTCATCCAGCGTGACGCCTTCGTTCGGGATATTTTCGCGCTTGAGCACAGCTTCCACTTCGGAGGCCACGGCACGCGTGACCTTCACGGTCGATTTGCCGCTGGTGATCTGCAGTGCGGGCGATTCGCCGAAGTAGTTAGGCGCCGTGTACAGTGCGCCCAGCAGCACCACCACGACGATGACGATATATTTCCAGACAGGATAGCGATTCATATTCTTCAGCGTTCTATAAACAGGCGTCGGATACACAAACGGGCGGCAGCGCCGCCCGTACCGTCGTATTACAGACCCTTCAGCGTACCCTTGGGCAGCAGCGTGGTGATGGATGGCTTCTGCACCACGATCTCGGTGTTCGCTGCCACTTCAATCGTCACGTAGGTATCGGTCACTTTGGACACTTTGCCCAGAATGCCGCCTGCGGTCACAACTTCATCGCCCTTCGCGAGCGCTTCCATCATGGCGCGTTGTTCCTTGGCGCGCTTCTGTTGCGGGCGGATCATGAGGAAGTACATGACCACGAACATCAGGATCAGCGGCAGGAAAGTGGACAGGTTGCTCATGGTTGCTGCTTCGGCGCCCTGAGCGTATGCGTTGGAAATGAACACGGATGACTCCAGATAGTGGTATTACTGTTTTAAAAATTTAGCGCTGTATTCTAGCACTCGCTGCAGGCGCCCAGATCGGGGCCTATATCACTTTTTACAAGATCCTGCTTAAACACCCCGCGAACGGTCCGCGTGGAACTGTTTTACCCAGTCCGGGAAGCGGTCTTCGTCCAGCGCCTCGCGCATCTGGCGCATGATGTCCAGGTAGTAGTGCAGGTTGTGGATGGTGTTCAGGCGCGCGCCGAGAATCTCCTGCGCGCGGTGCAGGTGGTGCAAATAGGCGCGGCTGAAGTTGCGGCAGGCGTAGCAGGAGCAGGTGGAATCCAGCGGTTCCTTATCATCCTTATAACGCGCATTCTTGATCTTGATGTCGCCGAAGCGGGTAAAGATCCAGCCGTTGCGTGCATTCCGGGTCGGCATCACGCAGTCGAACATGTCCACACCATTCGATACGCCGGCCACCAGGTCTTCCGGCGTGCCCACGCCCATCAGGTAGTGCGGCTTGTTGGCAGGCAGGCGCGGGCCCACGTGCTCCAGCACGCGCATCATGTCTTCCTTCGGTTCCCCCACCGACAGGCCGCCGATGGCCAGGCCGGGGAAATCGATCTTCTCCAGGCCTTCCAGCGATTCGTCGCGCAGGTTCTCGAACATGCCGCCCTGGACGATGCCGAACAGCGCGTTCGGGTTCTCGCCGCGCTTGAACTCATCCATCGAGCGCTGGGCCCAGCGCAGCGACATGCGCATCGACTTCGCCGCTTCGTCCACGGTGGCGGGGCGGCCGCTGATTTCGTACGGTGTGCACTCGTCGAACTGCATCACGATGTCGGAGTTCAGCACGCGCTGGATCTGCATCGAGATCTCGGGCGAGAGGAAGAGCTTGTCGCCATTGATCGGCGAGTTGAAATGCACGCCCTCTTCCGTGATCTTGCGCATTTCGCCCAGCGAGAACACCTGGAAGCCGCCGGAATCGGTGAGGATAGGCTTGTCCCAGCCCATGAAGCCATGCAGGCCGCCGAATTTCGACATCACATCGTTACCGGGGCGCAGCCACAGGTGGAAGGTATTGCCGAGAATGATCTGGGCGCCGATTTCCTTCAGCTCCAGCGGCGACATGGCCTTCACCGAGCCGTAGGTCCCTACCGGCATGAAGATCGGCGTCTGCACCTCACCGTGGTTCAGTTTCACAGTGCCGCGGCGGGCCTTGGTTTTGCCGGTGGTATCGGTTTTGAGTAGCTTAAATTCCAACATTGCGTAAATCCTAAATCAGGCCCGGTTGGGCGTCGTCAGCAGCATGGCGTCGCCATAGCTGAAGAAACGGTATTCATTGGCGATGGCGTGCGCATAAGCCGCACGGATCTCATCGAAGCCCGCGAAAGCCGACACCAGCATCAGCAGGGTGGACTTCGGCAGGTGGAAATTGGTGATCAGGCGCGTTACGGTCTTGAACTGGTAGCCGGGCGTGATGAACAGGGCCGTGTCGGCACTGCCTGCAACCAGTTCGCCCGTCTGCGAGGCCGATTCCAGCGCGCGCAGGCTGGTGGTGCCGACAGCGATCACGTCGCGGCCCGCCTTGCGCGCCGCCTGCACCGCGTCCACGGTGGCTTGCGGCATGGTGTACCACTCGGTGTGCATCTTGTGCTCGGCGAGGTTCTCGGTGCGCACCGGCTGGAAGGTGCCCGCGCCAACGTGCAGCGTGACATAGGCGAACTGCACGCCCTTCTCCTTCAGCTTTGCCAGCAGCGTCTCATCGAAGTGCAGGCCGGCGGTCGGCGCGGCAACCGCGCCGGGCACTTTGTTGAACACCGTCTGGTAGCGCGTTTCATCGAATTCGCCCGGCGCGTGCTCGATGTAGGGCGGCAGCGGCAGGCGGCCGTACTGCTCGATCAGCTCAAATACATCGGCTTCGAATTGCAGGGTATAGAACTCCCCCGCGCGCTCGCCGACGGTCACATTGAAGGCTTCGGCCAGGCGGATCTTCACGCCGGGGCCGGGCGACTTGGAAGCGCGCACCTGGGCCAGCACCGTGCGCGTATCCAGCACGCGTTCCACCAGCACTTCTACCTTGCCGCCGCTGTCCTTCACGCCGAAGAAGCGCGCTTTCAGCACTCGCGTGTCGTTCATTACCAGCAGGTCGCCAGCCTGCAGCTGGTCGAGGATATCGGTGAACTGGCGATCCACCAGGCGCGCGCCATCGACGTGCAGCAGGCGCGAGGCACTGCGGTCCGGCAAAGGAAATTGCGCAATGCGCTCTGGCGGCAAGTTAAAATCGAAATCGGAGAGCGAATACATATGAAACACGGCTAAAAACGTTGGGCGAACCCTCTATTTTACGCCATCTGCCCAAAAAAACCGCAAACTGATGCCTGAACCGAAGCAAAAGAAGCCTGCCGCCACCATCGAGAGCAAACTCGCGAAGCTGGGCCTGCACTCCGACATGGACCTGGTGCTGCACCTGCCCATGCGTTATGAGGACGAGACCGAGGTGATTTCGATCCAGGAAGCCTGCCTGCGCGGCGGACAAACCTCGCAGGTGGAAGGCGTGGTGACGAAGAACGAAATCGCCTACAAGCCGCGGCGCCAGCTGCTGGTGCATATCGCGGATGAAACCGGCGATGTGCAGCTGCGTTTCATGAATTTCTACGGCAGCCAGGTCAAGCAGCTTTCCGAAGGCGTTCGGGTGCGCGCGCGCGGGGAACTGAAGCACGGCTTCTTCGGCGCGGAGATGGTGCACCCGGCCTACAAGGTGATCAACGAAGGAGCGCCGCTGCCCACCTCCCTTACGCCGGTCTATCCCGCGGGCGAAGGCCTGTCACAGACCGTGCTGCGGCGCGCGATTGCCGAAGCAATGAAGCGCGTGAGCTGGGCCGACACCGTGCCTGCCGAGGTGGTGTCGCGCATGCAGCTCTCGGCCTTTGAATCCAGCGTGCGCCTGCTGCACTACCCGCCGCAGAATGTGGACGAACACGCGCTGGCCGACCGCACGCACCCGGCATGGACGCGCATGAAGTTCGACGAGCTGCTGGCGCAGCAGCTGTCACTGAAGCGCGCGCAACGGGCGCGCCGCATGAAAGGTTCGCCTGCGCTGAAGAGCATCGGTACGCTGTCGGGGGCTTTCCAGGCCGCTCTGCCCTTCAAGCTGACGGGCGCCCAGCAGCGCGTGCTGAAAGAGATTCGCGCCGACATCGGCAAGCCTTACCCGATGCAGCGGCTGCTGCAGGGCGACGTCGGCAGCGGCAAGACGGTGGTGGCGGCACTTGCCGCTGCGCAGGCTATCGACAGCGGCTACCAGGCTGCCCTGATGGCGCCGACTGAGATTCTCGCGGACCAGCACTTCCGCAAGATCGCAGCATGGATGGAGCCACTGGGCGTGAAGGTAGCGTGGCTCACCGGCTCGCTGAAGAAGAAAGAAAAGCTGGCCGCAACGGCGCTGATCGAATCCGGCGAAGCGCAGCTGGTAATCGGCACCCACGCGCTGATCCAGGATACGGTGCAGTTCCCGAAACTGGGCCTCGTGATCGTGGACGAGCAGCACCGCTTCGGCGTCGGCCAGCGCCTCACGCTGCGCAACAAGGGCAGCGACGGGCTGGTGCCACACCAGCTGATGATGTCTGCCACGCCGATTCCACGCACGCTGGCGATGACCTATTACGCCGACCTTGAAGTGTCGGTGATTGACGAACTGCCGCCGGGCCGCACCCCCATCGTTACGCGCGCCATCGACCAGAACCGGCGCGACGAAGTGATCGAACGAGTGCATGCGGCAGCGCTGGAGGGCCGTCAGGTCTACTGGGTGTGCCCGCTGATCGAAGAATCCGAAGCGCTGCAATTGCAGACCGCGACCGAGACCTACGAAACGCTGGCCGCCGCCCTGCCCGACCTGCGCGTCGGCCTGGTGCACGGCCGCCTGAAGCCGGCCGAAAAGCAGCTGGTGATGGATGCATTCGCAGCAGGCGAAGTGCACGTGCTGGTCGCCACCACAGTGATTGAAGTGGGCGTGGACGTGCCGAACGCCTCGCTGATGGTGATCGAACATGCAGAGCGCTTCGGCCTCTCGCAGCTGCACCAGTTGCGCGGGCGTGTGGGCCGGGGCTCGGCAGCCAGCGTCTGCCTGCTGCTCTACCAAAGCCCGCTGGGCCCCATCGCAAAGCAGCGCCTGATGACAATGCGCGAAACGACGGACGGCTTTGAAATCGCGCGGCGCGACCTTGAGATTCGCGGCCCCGGTGAATTCCTTGGCGCGCGCCAGTCCGGCCAGGCCATGCTGCGCTTCGCCGACCTCGAAACAGACGGCTGGCTGGTAGACCACGCCCGCGATATCGCCGCCGCGCTGCTGCAGGACGCCACCCCGGCGAATAAAGCCACGGTCGAAGCCCACCTCGAACGCTGGCTCGGCGGCCGCGAAGAGTTCCTCAAAGTCTGACACCATGGGGTCAGGCCCCCTGTGTCAGGTCCCAGGCTCAACCATTTACGGATGAGGGTCGTCGTCCTTGTGGGTGACGCCTAGGCCGATACCCATGCCGGCGCCGCCCGCCGCGCCCATGTTTCCGCCACCGCCTTTAGCCCCGCCCCCGCCTGCCTCTCCTTTGCCCCGGCCGCCGCTGCCTTGTGTGCGCGTCGGTCCCTGCAAAGGAATAGCTACGTCTTGCGGCACCGGGCTCAGGTCCAGCGCCGTGCGGATAAAGTTGCGCAGCGAAACCACCAGCTCGGCAGTATGGATGGGACGCCCTGCCGCCATATCGCTCGCCGCCTGTCCCGCAAGGCGCACGTGCTCCTCGGTGCCGAGCAGGATGATGTCGGCCAGCGCAGCTTCGACGGCATCGCGCATCCTGCGTGCGCGATCCGAACCGCCCGCCTCCGCGCCTTGCTCGCGCAGGTCACGCAGATGCGTAGGATCGACGGTCAGTTGCCCCGTGAACGAACCGCCCAGCGTTTTGTAGGCAGCGATCAGCGTCCGCAGGCGTTCGTTGATCTGGCGGTTCATCCGCTCGCGGCGCTGCTGGATGGTCTGCATCATCAGCACGCGGATGCCGACGCCGAGCAATGTGAAAACAGCGAGGCCCAGTAAAGTGGTGAGTGCTCCGTGCCATGAGCTGAAATCGAAGTAACGCATTGCTCCTCCGTGGTCTTGATGGAGGCAGTGTAGCGAAATCGGAAATTACGGAGCGCCAGAATAAATCAGGGTCTGCCCCCAATTAAAAGCACATGTAAATGCGGTTGGCGAGGTCGAACATGAAGGCGGGCTGCAGGTAGGCGAGGAAGGCCAGCGCGAGCACGGCTGCTCCGGCAACCCAGAGGGTGGCGCGGAGCAGGCGCGTTTTCATTACGCGGCCTTCAGCGTATCACGCACCAGCGGACGCTCGTCTACCGGCAGGTTGGCGGTGCCTGCGAACACGCCGAGCGCAATGGCGATGCCCCAAACCAGGTCATAGCTGCCTTTGAGGTCGAACACGTAGCCGCCCAACCAGACGCCTAGGAAGCTGCCGATCTGGTGCGAGAAGAACACTACCCCGGCAAGCATGGACATATGGCCCAGGCCGAATACGCCCGCGATGATGCCGTTCGTGAGCGGCACTGTGGACAGCCACAGCACGCCCATCGCCGCAGCGAACAGGTAGACCGACAGCGGCGACAGCGGCGCAAGCAGGAACAGGCCGATCACCACCGAGCGCGCGAAGTAGATGAAGGACAGCAGGTAGCGCTTCGGCAGTTTGCCGCCCAGCTGGCCCGCCATGTAGGAGCCGAAGATGTTGAACAGGCCAATCAGTGCCAGCGCCATCACCGCGACCTTGGGATCGGCAATGCCCTTGTCCTTCAGGTAGGCCGGCAGGTGGACGCCGATGAACACCACCTGGAAGCCGCACACGAAGTAGCCCGCCACCAGCAGCAGGAAGGAGCGGTTGCCCACCGCTTCACCCATCGCTTCGCGGATGCTCTGGTGGTGCCCGCCCGCCTTCTGCACCGCCGGTTCACGCAGGCGGAAGGACATCGGCACCATCAGGAAGACAACAATCGCTGCCAGCAGGAAGAAGGCGTTCTGCCAGCCGACCGAGGAAATGAGTTGCTGCTCCACCGGCATCATGAGGAACTGGCCGAATGAGCTGGCCGCGCCCGAAATGCCGAAAGCCCAGGAGCGCCTTTCCGGCGGCGCCGCACGGCCGATAATGCCGCTCACTGCACCGAAGGCGGTGCAGGCCAGGCCGAGGCCAATCAGTACGCCGGAGCCGATGATGAACAGCGATGGCTGCGTGACGACCGCCATCCAGATCAGGCCTCCCATATAGGCGAAGGCGCCCAGCAGCACTACGCGCATGGTGCCGAAACGGTCCGCCACCATGCCGGCGAAGGGACCGAAAGCGCCCCACATCAGGTTCTGCAAGGCCAGCGCCAGCGAATAGGTTTCGCGCGACCAGCCATTGGCCTGCGAGATCGGCTGCAGCCAGAAGCCGAAGCCGTGGCGCACGCCCATCGCCAGCGTCAGAATGACGCCGGTCGCCAGCAGGACAGTCTTGAGGTCGGGAGCGCGTTGGGCTGTGAACATGGCGGTCGCTGTTAGCAGTAAAACATTCAGTGTAGCGCAACTGTTTCCGACGCGCTGAGGCCCGCTTTATTGCCGCTGGTCTGCCTTGTAGGCCACGCCGATCTGCTTGCGGATCTCATCCATGACACCCATCAGCGCCACCGTTTCGCCCCAGGGCATGACCGGGCTTTCCAGCAGCCCTTCGTTCAGGCAGCGGTTGACTTCAATGACTTCATAGTTGTATCCAGCGCCATTGCGCGGGATATGCAGGTGGCGGCGCACCCCGCTGCGCAGGTCCACCGTGATGTCTTCGGTGCTGTGGAAACGGCCGCCGAGGCGGATAAAGCCCTTGTCGCCGCAGATGGTGAATTCGGTCGGCGTGTTGGCCAGCAGACTGCTGGTGCAGGCGGACATGCCGCCGCCCGCGTGTCGCAGCGAGAAGGCGACCTGCACATCCACGCCGGTCGGACCCAGCACGCCCAGCGCCTGCACGGCTTCCACGTCACCCAGCACATAGGCCGCGATCGAGAGTGGATAGATGCCAAGGTCCAGCAGCGAGCCGCCGCCCAGCTCAGGATTGAACAGGCGGTGTTCCGGGCCAACGTCCGCCGCGAAACCGAAATCGGCCTGCACGTTATATGGCTTGCCGATTTCCCCGCTGTCGATGATGCGGCGCACTTCCTGCACCAGCGGCTGGAAACGGGTCCACATGGCCTCCATGACGAACAACTTCTTCTCGCGCGCGAGCGCAAACACTTCTTCCGCTTCGCGGCGATTGACAGTGAAGGCCTTCTCCACCAGCAGCGCCTTGCCGCCATTCAGGCACATGATGGCGTTCTCGTGGTGCATGGGGTGCGGCGTGGCGATGTAGATCACGTCCACGTCCGGATCATCCGCCAGTGCCTGGTAGCTGCCGTGGCAGCGTTTGGCACCGTGCTCCTTGCCGAAAGCGGTAGCGCTATCCAGACTGCGCGACGCAACGGCCGCCAGTTCTGCATCGGGCACTTGCTTGAGCGCCAGCGCCAGCGCTTTGGCGATCTTGCCGGTGCCCAGAATGCCCCAGCGAATGACTTTGCTCATGGTGTTTGTCGCTTTCTCCGCCTTGCGGTATCAGGCCGCCGGTTTCCGCTTGGGACGGAATACGGTGGCGTCATCATAGAATTCCTTGTCCTGCTGCGGCCACCAGCCGGGAATGCCCAGCACCGGCAGCGGCGTGAAGGCTGCGTTGGTCAGCCCCTCTTCCGCCAGCGTGGCAGCCACCATCTCGTCTATCCACGCGCGACGCTGCGCTTCGCCGGCATCGAACCAGCTATCCGGCGCACGCATGATGCGGGTGTGTGCCGTGATGGCCTTGTAGGGCGCCACCAGCTTTTCCATCAGCGCGTGGCCGAACAGCCAGACCTGCGCGTCCTCGCCGAACATGGCGGCGCGTTCGACAAAGGCTTCATTCCATCGATGGTTGCGCAGCGCGTTTTCCAGCGCGGTGCCTTCGGCATTATCGCGCAGCACGAGCAGTGCAGCATTTTCGTCAAAGATGGTGGCTGCATCGCGTGCAGGGCCGCGCGACTTGCCCACGCCGTCGCGCGCTATCTGCGCCGCCTGCAGTGCGTTCAGCTGCTGCTTGATGCGGGGGAAAGTGAGCCAGATCAGCCCATTGAAGAAGTCGTGCAGATTGTCGCGTGTGGGTACCTTGCCTTCGGCGCCGATGAATTCTTCGTACGCCGAGCCTTCGGGCAGCTCGGCCTGCGGTACGAATTGCAGCGGCAGGCCCCGGTGATTGCGCAGCGCCAGCGACTGGGCGGCGCGGTTGAAATCGGCAATCACGCTGGCCGCGTTCAGGTCCATGCGCAACGCGGCGGGCCGCACGGTATCAAACCATGGACGGCCCCAGTCGATCCCGGCGAACACGCTCCCGCCTCAGACCATCTTCCAGCTGATGGTTTCGCCGGCGTTCAGCGGCACCAGCTGGGTTTCGCCGAAAGGCAGCGATTGCGGCAGCGTCCACTGTTCGCGCTTGAGCGTGATCTTGTCTTCGTTCGGTGCCAGGCCGTAGAAGGCCGGGCCATTCAGGCTGGCGAAGGCTTCCAGCTTGTCCAGCGCACCGGCGCGTTCGAAGGCTTCGGCGTACAGCTCCATGGCGTGCAGCGCCGTGTAGCAGCCCGCGCAGCCGCAGGCGTGCTCCTTCATGCCCTGTGCATGCGGCGCCGAGTCGGTGCCGAGGAAGAAGCGTTCATCGCCGCTGGTGGCCGCCGTTACCAGCGCCAGGCGGTGTTCTTCACGTTTCAGCACCGGCAGGCAGTAGAAGTGGGGACGGATGCCGCCTTTGAAGATCTCGTTGCGGTTGTAGAGCAGGTGGTGCGCGGTGATGGTGGCGGCAATCGGGCCTTCCGCTTCGGCCACGTATTGCGCCGCGTCCTTGGTGGTGATGTGTTCGAAGACGATGTTCAGCGCCGGGAAATCGCGGCGCAGCGGGCGCATGATGCGCTCGATGAAGACGGCTTCGCGGTCGAACAGGTCGATGTCCTGGTCCGTCACTTCGCCGTGCACGAGGAAGGGCATGCCCACTTCCTGCATCTTATCCAACACCTTGTAGCAGTTGGCCAGGTCAGTCACACCTGCATCCGAGTTGGTGGTGGCGCCGGCCGGATACAGTTTGACGGCGTGCACAAAGCCGCTTTCGCTGGCGCGCACGATTTCGTCGGGCTGGGTGTTATTGGTGAGGTAGAGCGTCATCAGCGGCTCGAATTTCATCCCCTGCGGCAGCGCGGCCAGGATACGGTCGCGGTAGGCCGCGGCAGCCGCCACGGTGGTGACCGGCGGTCGCAGGTTCGGCATCACGATGGCGCGGCCGAACTGGCGCGCGCTGTGCGGCAGCACGCTGGCCATGGTTGCGCCGTCGCGCAGGTGCAGGTGCCAGTCGTCCGGGCGGGTGATGGTCAGGCTGGAAGGGGCTTCGAAGGTAGACATGGCAGCTCACAAACTAGGAATGCCGGTATTTTACCTGCTTCACGCTTGACGAAGCGATTCGTCCGGCGTAGTTTGGGTGTGGGACGGAGGGCCATATGCATAGCATTCTAGCAAGCGTTGTACGCCCACGATTAGAGCAGCTTCTTGATGAGATAGCAGCCGCGCACGCGCCCGTTACGCTCATCACGGGGCGCACAAACGCCGTACTGATTTCGTCTCAGGACTGGGAAGATGTTCAGCTCGCGCTACACCCCTGCGCAGCCAATCGGCTTAATGAATGATCCGTGCGAGGAAGTCGCGGGCGCGTTCGGAGCGGGGGGCGGCGAAGAACTCGTCCTTGGCGCAGTCTTCGATGATGTGGCCCTTGTCCATGAAGACCACGCGATTGGCCACTTTGCGGGCGAAGCCCATTTCGTGGGTCACTACCATCATCGTCATGCCTTCCTGAGCCAGGCCGACCATTACGTCCAGCACTTCGTTGATCATTTCAGGATCGAGCGCGGAAGTGGGTTCGTCAAACAGCATGGCGATGGGGTCCATCGACAGCGCGCGGGCGATGGCTACCCGCTGCTGCTGACCGCCGGACAGCTGCACGGGAAATTTGTCCTGATGCGCCAGCAGGCCGACGCGGTCCAGGTATTTGAGGCCGCGCTCCGCCGCTTCGTCCTTGCTGCGGCCCAGCACCTTCACCTGCGCCAGCGTCAGGTTCTCGCGCACGGAAAGGTGGGGGAACAGCTCAAAATTCTGGAACACCATGCCGATGCGGGCGCGCAGCGCATTGAGTTTGGTGCCTTTGGCGCCGACCGAGGTGCCGTCGACCAGAATTTCGCCCTTCTGGAAGGGCTCCAGCCCGTTAACAGTTTTGATCAGCGTTGACTTGCCCGAGCCCGAGGGGCCGCAGATCACCATCACGTCGCCGCGGGCGACACTGGTACTGCAATCGGTCAGTACCTGGAACTGCCCATACCATTTGCTAACGTCTTTTATCTCGATCATATCTGTCCACATCTGGCCTGCAGCACGATGTGGAACAGCCCCCACACTCGCTTGACAGTACACCTTTCCCGCAAGGATACTGCGGAACTTGCTGTTAATTGCCTAATAATTCAACATTCTACCGGCAAACTTGGTCCCGCCGTACCACGACGGAACACAATCTGGAGATCTCCGCACATGGAAAAGAAAAACCGCCTGACCACATACATTCTGGTCGGTCTCGCCCTCGGTATCCTCGTAGGCTACTTTATTAACGCCTCGATGGCCACCCCGGCCAGTTATGCGGACACGATGTCGCTGATCACGACCATGTTCCTGCGCCTGATCAAGATGATTATCGCGCCGCTGGTGTTCTCCACGCTGGTAGTAGGTATCGCGCGCATGGGCGACGCCGGTGATGTGGGCCGCGTCGGCGCAAAAACGCTGGGCTGGTTCTTTATCGCGTCCGTGATCTCGCTGGCACTGGGTCTGGTACTGGTGAACCTGTTCCGTCCGGGCGACGCTCTGCTGGGCCACCTGCCAACCACCGCCGCCGCTTCCGGCCTTGCTACCAGCAGCCTGACGCTGAAAGACTTCGTCACCCACCTGATTCCTTCTTCCATCGTGGACGGGATGGCAAAGAACGAGATTCTGCAGATCGTGGTGTTCTCGCTGTTCTTCGGCCTGGGCGCTGCCGCCGTCGGCAAGAAGGCCGAGCCGATGATCGACGCGATCGACGGCGTAGCGCACGTGATGCTGAAAGTGACCGGCTATGTGATGAAGTTTGCACCGTTCGCCGTGTTCGCGGCCGTATCGGGCACCATCGCCAAGAGCGGCCTGGGTGTGCTGTCGACGTATGGCGTGTTCATGGCCGAGTTCTACTTCGGTATCGCGCTGCTGTGGGCCTTGCTGATCGGCGTGGGCTTCATCTTCCTCGGCAGCCGCGTGATGGCGCTGATGAAGGAATTGCGCGGCCCGTCGCTGCTGGCCTTCTCCACCGCTTCGAGCGAAGCGGCGTTCCCGAAAACGCTGGAAGGCCTGGAGCGCTTCGGTGTGCGTAATCGCATTGCCGCCTTCGTGCTGCCGATCGGCTACTCCTTCAACCTCGACGGCTCGATGATGTACTGCACCTTCGCCGCCGTGTTTATTGCGCAGGCTTATGGCATCGAGATGTCGCTGGGCACCCAGATGACGATGATGGCCGTGCTGATGCTGACCTCCAAGGGCATGGCCGGCGTGCCGCGCGCTTCGCTGGTGGTGATTGCTGCAACGCTGTCGCAGTTCAATATCCCTGAGGCGGGCCTGGTGCTGCTGCTGGGTATCGACCACTTCCTCGACATGGCGCGCTCCGCGACCAACGTGATCGGCAACGGCATCGCTACCGCCGTAGTGGCAAAGTGGGAAGGCGAGCTGACAACCCCGGGGCAGAAAGAGCCCGCGGAAGCGCCGCTGACGTAAAACAAAGGCTCCCTCGGGAGCCTTTTTTAATGCCTCGCTATGCCATTTCGGCGGATTCGTCTTCGCTGCGGGCCTGCTGGCGTTCCCACATCTGGGCATAGAGGCCGCCGGTGGCAAGCAGCTGCTGGTGGGTGCCGCGCTCCACGATGCGGCCGTGGTCCAGCACGAGGATCTGGTGCGCGTCCGCCACCGTGGAGAGCCGGTGTGCAATCACCATCGTGGTGCGGTCACGCGCGATCTCTTTCAGCTGCGCCTGAATTGCCTGCTCCGATTTCGAATCGAGCGCCGACGTGGCTTCATCAAAGATCAGGATCGCGGGATTCTTCAACAAGGTGCGGGCTATCGCCACGCGCTGCTTCTCGCCGCCGGACAGCTTCAGTCCACGCTCCCCCACCATGGACTGGTAGCCATCGGGCAGGCTCTCGATGAAATCGTGGATTGAGGCTGCACGCGCCGCGGCCACAATCTCCTCCTTGCTGGCGCCCGGCTTGCCGTAGGCGATGTTGTATTCGATGGTGTCGTTGAACAGCACTGTATCCTGCGGCACGATGCCGATGGCGTGGCGCAGCGAATCCTGCGTGATGGCACGCAGGTCCTGCCCGTCAATGGTGATGCTGCCGCCATTCACTTCATAGAAGCGGAATAGCAGGCGTGAGAGCGTGGATTTGCCGGAGCCGCTATGCCCCACCACGGCCGTGGTAGTGCCGGCGGCAATCGTGAAGTCCACATCGAACAGGATCTGGCGCTTGGCTTCGTAGCTGAAGTCCACATGCGAGAACTTCACCTGCGCACCATGCGTGAGCAGCGGGCGCGCATCCGGCGCATCCGCCACTTCGCGGTTCTGGTCCAGCAGCGAGAACAGGCGCTCCATATCAGCCAGGCTTTGCTTGATTTCGCGGTAGATCACGCCGAGGAAGTTCAGCGGAATATAAAGCTGGATCATGAAGGCATTCACCAGCACCAGGTCGCCCAGCGTCATCGAACCGTCAATCACGCCCTGCGCTGCGCGCCACAGGATCAGCGTTACCGCCGTGGCGATGATGGCCGATTGGCCGGTGTTCAGCAGGGACAGCGAGGTTTGTGATTTCACGGCCGCGTTCTCGAAGCGCTGCAGGCCTTCGTCGTAGCGCTTCGCCTCATACTCCTCGTTGCCGAAGTACTTCACTGTTTCGTAGTTGAGCAGCGAATCGATGGCCTTGGTATTGGCCTTCGAATCGAGGTCGTTCATGGTGCGGCGGAAGTGGGTGCGCCAGTTCGTCACCAGCACGGTGAAGGTGATGTACAGCGCCAGCGCCGAAAAGGTGATGACGGAGAACCAGATATCGTAGTGCGTGACCAGGTAGCCAAGTACCAGCGTAATTTCGACCAGCGTGGGCAGAATATTAAACAGCGTATAGGAGATCAGCGAACCCACGCCGCGTGTGCCGCGTTCGATATCGCGCGTCATGCCGCCGGTCTGGCGGTTCAGGTGGAAGCGCAGCGACAACCCGTGCAGATGGCGGAATACTTTCAGCGCAATGGTGCGCACGGCGCGCTGCGTGACGCGTGCGAAGAGGAACTCGCGCAGCTCGGTGAACACCGTTGTGGAAAGCCGTAGCGCGCCATAGGCAACCAGCAAGGCCACCGGCAGCACCAGCACCATGCGCGGGTCGCCCGGGCTGATCGTCATACCATCGACCAGGTGTTTGAGCACGACAGGCACGCCGACGTTGGCCATTTTGGCGCCGACCAGCGCCAGCATGGCGGCGATCACACGCCATTTGTAGACCCACAGATAGGGCAGCAGGGTTTTCAGGGTGGCGATATCGCCACCGCCCGGCGCCTTGTCTGGCGGGGCGGCTGAGTAGGCAGAGCGGCGCATGGAGTTGGGATAGCAGTTACAATTTGCCCCATTGTAGCCCTTCAAGAGATTTCATGATGACCACGCCCGACAACACGCCCATCGCTACCGCCACCGCCGGCCTGCCCGCCGGAAAAATGCCGGAACTGCGCGTGATGCCCGCCCCTGCCGATGCCAATGTGTACGGCGACGTCTTTGGCGGCTGGATCATGTCGCAGGTGGACATCGCCGGCTCGCTGCCGGCCACCCGCCGCGCCAATGGCCGCGTTGCCACCATTTCGGTGAATTCCTTCGTCTTCAAGAACCCGGTCTTCGTGGGCGACCTGCTGTCCTTCTACGCCGACATCGTCAAGGTCGGCAATACGTCGATCACGGTGCAGGTGGAGGTTTATGCAGAGCGCAACCGCCTGCAGGCCGATATCGTGAAAGTCACCGAAGCCACGCTCACCTACGTGGCCACCGGGCCTGACCGCAAGCCGCGCCCGGTACCGCCTATCGAATCGCTGCTGCACACCTGATCGCCTACAATCGCTGCATGAACGCCTTCCGTCTCAAAGCATAAACACATGCAGCGCCGCAGCCTGCTGCTTGCCGCGCTGAGTTCCGGCCTTGTGCTGCCCGTGCACGCGGCGCCGCCGGGCAATGGCCGCTATCCCTTCAGCCTTGGCGTGGCCTCCGGCTCTCCGCTGCCGGATTCCGTGGTGCTGTGGACCCGCATCCTCTACGACCCGCTGAACGCAGCGGCAATGCCGCAGGCGGCCTTCAATGTGCGCTGGGAGCTGGCCGAAGACGAAGGCTTCCGCCGTATCGCGGCGCAAGGTTCGGCTGCGGCGCTGCCTGCACTCGCGCATAGCCTGCACATCGACGTGAAAGGATTGAAGCCCGGCCGCTGGTACTGGTACCGCTTCATGCTGGACGATGCGGTAAGCCCGGTAGGCCGCACGCGCACGGCGCCCGCACCGGGGGAGATGCCGGACGCGCTCAAGCTGGTCGTGGCCTCCTGCCAGCACTGGGAATTCGGCTACTACGCTGCGCACCGCCATATCGCCGCTGCCGCACCGGACCTGGTGGCCTTCCTCGGCGACTATATCTACGAATGGGGCGCCTACAGCCTTGAGCACCCCGCGCGGGCCGTGCGCCGCAACGAGAGCTTCACGCTGGCCGATTACCGCGCCCGCTACGCGCACTACAAGACGGACCCCGACCTGCAGGCCTCGCACCACGCGGCGCCATGGATACTGACGTGGGACGATCACGAAGTCGCCAATGATTACGGCGGCCTGCGCGACGAACTGCTGTCGGGCAGCTTTGCGGAACGGCGCGCGGCCGCCTACCAGGCCTGGTATGAGCACCAGCCGGTGCGGCTGGCGCAGGCCAGCAGCTTTGCGGAGGCGCGCATCTACCAACGCTACGACTGGGGCAGGCTGGCGCGCTTCCATGTGCTGGATAACCGCCAGTACCGCTCACCGCAGGCCTGCCCGCGTCCCGGCCGCGGCGGCTCATCTTCCGTCTACCGCAATGCCTGCGCCGTGCTGGCGAACCCTCGCCGCACCATGCTCGGCATGCCACAGGAGCGCTGGCTGAGGGAAGGGCTGGACGGTTCGCGCGCACGCTGGAATATCCTTGCGCAGCAGACCCTGATGGCGCAGTCCTCGCAAGTGCCTGTCCATCAGGCCAGCGACGGCCGTTTCTGGACCGATGGCTGGGATGGCTATCCAGCCGCGCGCCAGCGCCTGCTGGACGCCTTGCGCAGCAGCCGCGCCGCTAATCCGCTGGTGCTGTCCGGCGACGTGCACACCTTCTACGCGGCGGAGCTGAGCCAGCGGCCTACGGCGCAGCGCTCGGGCAGCAACCCCGTTATCGCCACGGAATTCTGCGGCACGTCCATCACTTCCGGCTCGCGCCCGCAGGCGCGCACCGAGGAGTATGTGAAGATGAACCCGCATATCAAGTATGGCCGCAGCGACCGGCGCGGTTTCATGCTGCTGGATGTGCGGCCGGAGCGGACGACCGCCCTGTTCCAAGGCCTGGACAATGTAAGAGAAAAGGCCAGCGGCATTCGCACGCTGGCCTCTTTCGATGTGAAGTCCGGACGGCCGGGACTGGCCCTGGACTGATCAGGCGCCCTGCTTTTCGTCGCGTAGCTGGCGGCGCAGGATCTTGCCGACGTTGGTCTTCGGCAGATCGTCGCGGAATTCCACGTACTTCGGTTTCTTGTACGCGGTCAGCTCATGCTTGCAGAACTCCAGCAGCTGCTCGGCGGTGAGGTTCGGGTCCTTGCGCACCACGAACAGCTTCACGGCTTCGCCAGTATTTTTGTCCGGCACGCCGATGCAGGCCACTTCCAGCACGCCCGGATGGCCGGCCACCACGCCTTCCACTTCATTCGGATACACATTGAAACCGGACACGATGATCATGTCCTTCTTGCGGTCCACAATCTTGGTGTAGCCGCGTTCGTCCATAATGCCCACGTCGCCGGTTTTGAAGAAGCCATCCGGGGTCATCGACTTCGCGGTTTCGTCCGGACGGTTCCAGTAGCCTGCCATCACCTGCGGGCCGCGGATGGCGATCTCGCCAGCGGTACCCAGCGGCACTTCATTGCCGTCGTCATCGAGAATCGACACTTCGGTCGATGGAATCGGCAGGCCGATGGTGCCCGTGAACTCGCGGATATCCACGCGGTTCGCCGTAGCCACCGGCGAGGTCTCGGACAAGCCGTAGCCTTCGATGATCGGCGTGCCGGTAATCTTCAGCCACTTGTCCGCCACCGCCTGCTGCACGGCCATGCCGCCGCCGTTGCAGACCTTGTAGCTGGAGAAGTCGAGCTTCGCGAAGTCGGCATTGTTCAGCAGCGCGTTATACAGTGTGTTCACAGCCGGGAACACGGTCACGCGGTACTTTGCCAGCTCCTTCACGAAGCCCGGAATATCGCGCGGATTGGGAATCAGCACATTGAGGCCGCCCAGGCGCATACCCATGAAGGCGCTGATGGTCAGCGAATAGATGTGGTACAGCGGCAGCGCGCACACGAACACCACTTGCTCCTCCTGCGGCGCCATATGCAGCCAGGCTTCGTTCTGCAGCACGTTGGCGATCACGTTCTTATGCAGCAGCACCGCCCCCTTGGAGACGCCCGTGGTGCCGCCGGTGTACTGCAGGAAGGCGATATCGTCGTGGTTCAGCTTGACAGGGTTCAGCGTGAGGCGGCCGCCTTCGGCCAGCACCTGCTTGAACGAGACGGAACCCGGCAGCGAAAAGGCCGGCACCATCTTCTTCACCTTGCGCACCACCAGGTTGACGATGGCACCCTTGAGGGTGCCCAGCAGATCGCCCATGGTGGCCACAATCACATGCTTGACCGGCGTGTTGGCGACGACCTCCTGCACGGTATGGGCGAAGTTCTCCAGCACGATAATGGCTTCGGCGCCTGAATCCTTCAGCTGGTGTTCCAGCTCGCGCGGCGTGTAGAGCGGATTCACGTTCACCACCGTGTAACCGGCGCGCAGCACGCCCGCCATCGCCACCGGATACTGCAGCACGTTCGGCAGCATGATGGCCACGCGCGCGCCCTGCTGCAGCCCTTTGCCTTGCAGCCAGGCGCCGAACTTCTGCGACATCTGGTCGACTTCGCCGAAGGTGAGGAACTTGTCCATGCAGACGTAGGCCTTCCTGTCGGCGTACTTCCGGAACGAGTCCTCCAGCAGGTGCGTTACGGAGCGGTACTGCGTGCTGTCGATCTCCGCGGGAACGCCTTCGGGGTAGGATTTCAACCAGATTTTTTCCATCTTCTTGCCTCGTCTTTCGTATCAATGCCACGCAAAAAAAGCCGCCTGACCGGCAGGCGGCTTGCCTGGCGGCCGCGCGGTTTATGCGGCCTTCTTGTCGTCCGGCTTGACCTCGTCGCGCAATACGCGGCGCAGGATCTTGCCCACATTCGTTTTCGGGAGTTCGTCGCGGAACTCGATGTATTTCGGCTTCTTGTAGCCTGTCAGGTTCTCTTTACAGTAGGCCATCAGCACTTCCTGCGTCAGGCCCGGATCCTTGCGCACCACGAACACCTTCACCGCCTCGCCGGAGTGCTCGTCCGGCACGCCGATGCAGGCGCATTCCAGCACGCCCGGATGCGCGGCAATCACCGCTTCCAGCTCGTTCGGATAGACGTTGAAGCCGGATACCAGGATCATATCCTTCTTGCGGTCCACAATCTTCACGAAGCCTGCGGCATCCATCACGCCCACGTCGCCCGATTTGAAGTAGCCGTCTGGCGTCATGACCTTGGCCGTTTCGTCCGGACGGTTCCAGTAGCCTGCCATCACCTGCGGGCCGCGGATGGCGATCTCGCCCGGCTGGCCCAGTTCCACTTCCTTGCCTTCGTCATCAAGGATGGCGATATCGGTCGACGGCACTGGCAGGCCAATGGTGCCGGTAAAGCCCTTGTTGTCGGCACGGTTGCAGGTGGCCACAGGCGAAGTCTCGGACAGGCCATAGCCCTCGATAATCGCCACGCCGGTGGCCTTCAGCCACTTGTCGTTCACCGCCTGCTGCACGGCCATGCCGCCGCCATTGCAGATCTTCAGTTGCGAGAAGTCGAGGTGGGCGAAGTCCGGATGGTTCACCAGCGCGTTATACAGCGTGTTCACGGCCGGCAGCATATTGAACTTGTACTTGCCCAGCTCGCGGATAAAGCCGCTAATGTCGCGCGGATTCGGAATCAGGATATTCAGCGCGCCCACCCGCATGCCCCACATGGCGCATGCGGTCAGCGCGAAGATATGGTACAGCGGCAGCGCGCAGACGATGGAGATCTGCCCTTCCACCGCGCCGAGGCCTGGAATCGCCCAGGCTTCCGACTGCAGCAGGTTGGCGATGATGTTCTTGTGCGTAAGCGTGGCGCCTTTGGAAACGCCCGTGGTGCCGCCCGTGTACTGCAGGAAGGCCACGTCATCATGCTTCAGTTCCACCGGCGTCAGCTTCATGCCGGCCGCGTGGCCCAGCGCATCCTTGAAGCGCACGGCGTTCGGCAGCGAGTAAGCTGGCACCATCTTCTTCACATGGCGCACCACCAGGTTGACGATGATGCCCTTGGCGCCGCCCAGCATCTCGCCCATATTGGCCACGATGATGTGCTTGACCGGCGTGCGCGGCAGCACCTGCTCCAGCGTGGTGGCAAAGTTCTCGAGAATGATAATGGCTTCGGCGCCGGAGTCCACCAGCTGGTGTTCCAGTTCGCGCGGCGTGTACAGCGGATTCACGTTGACCACCGTGTAGCCCGCGCGCAGGATGGCGGCAATGGCCACCGGATACTGCAGCACGTTCGGCATCATCACTGCCACGCGCGCACCCGGCTTCATGCCGCGGCTTTGCAGCCAGGCGCCGATGCGCTTCGAATAGGTATCCAGCTCGCCGTAGGTGAGGAATTTGTCCATGCAGACGAAGGCGTTGCGGTCCGCATATTTCTGGAACGATTCCTCCAGCAGATGAACCAGCGAGCGGTATTGGTTTGTGTCGATCTCCGCTGGAACGCCAGGGGGGTAGGACTTCAGCCAAATCTTATCCATCTGTGCCTCGTGTCTCGAATTATCGTTGTGATCGCGCTGTTCGCAAAATAAACGAACGCTCGTGCTATCTGCAGATTAAGATGCTATCGGCAGGCAGTCCAGTATGCAAGCGCTTTTGATAATTTGGAATGTCTGTTCGCGCAGCTTTTTCTGCTGCGGCGCAACATTACTGCGCGCCGAGGGACTCGGTGCGTTTCTCGGCGAGGGTGGTTTCGGCGGGAGGCGGCGCGAGTTGCGCCAGTTGATGAAGGCGCTCATGGCGCTCGACCGAAGGCAGGTTGCTCATGCTTTGCACCGCAGCATAGAAATGCTGGAAGTCTTTTTGCTGCGCCAGCAAGGCACGGAAGCCCGGCAGCAGGTCATTATAGGTGGCCACGGAGGCCAGGTGGGCATTGGTCAGCTTCTCGGCGAAGAAGCGGTCGTAACCCGGATAGCCGCCCCAGCTCACTTTCAGCTGCTGGTATTCGGCCTGCAGTTGCGCGAAGATGCGCGCCTTGCCTTCGCGCTTGCGCTTCGTGCTTTGCTTGCTCGCATAGAGGTCGGCCAGCAGCTGGCGGTGCTTCACCAGCAGCGCCAGAAAGTCCTGCCGGCGGCCGCTATAGCGCGCATAGGCTTCGCGCATCTTCTCGTCGCCATAAACCTCCAGCCAGCGCTGCACGCCCGCTTCTTCCACCGAAGTGGCAAAGGCCTCGTTGAAGCGGGAGTCGCCCTGCACATAGGCTACCTGGTGCGCCAGCTCGTGGAACACCATGCGCGCCAGCTCAGCGTCCGAATAATTAATGAAGGTGGAGAGCAGCGGGTCGCTGAACCAGCCCAGCGTTGAGTAGGCGGGCACGCCGCCCATCTGCACGTCATTGCCCTCGGCGCGCAATTCATCAGCGAAGGCATTGGCGTCGTCCTTGTTGTAGTAGCCCTTGTAGCTCACGCAGCCCGCAATCGGGAAGCACCATTGGATGGGGCGTAGCGAGAGCTCCGGCGTGGCCACCACATTCCACAGCACGAAGGGACGGTCGAGCGCAGCGTAGTTCTTGTAGCTGGCGTTGTCGGGCAGGCCGAGTTCCTTGACCGCGAAGCGGCGGATCATGCGCGCCTTTTCAAGGCGCGCTTTCAGCTTGGGATCGGTGGCGGGATCGCCCAGCCAGTCCTCAATGGGACGGGTGTCCGACCACAGCGAATACTGGCCCTGGGCAGCCTGAAAGTAATACTTGAATTGTGCACAACCTGCCAGCATCAGCGCGCAAGTAGCCGCTGCCAGAAGATATCTGGCCCTTATTTTCAAAGGGACAATCTTGCGCATAACTCACCTTCAAACTGCTTTCTCCACCTGAACGAGTGTATCGTAAAACGTTGGCGCGCGTCCCATGTCGGTAAGGCGCTGGCTGGTGACTTCATTGGCGTTCTTGCCATCGCGCGCGAGCTTCTTCCACCATATCGAAAGGCCAACAACCAGGCCTTTGCGCGCCTTGTCCGTCACCCGCGCCTTGCACACGAAGGAGCCTCGATCGTTGAAGATGCGGACCATATCCCCGTGGATCACGCCACGTGTTGCCGCATCGTCAGGATGCATGTCGAGCTGCGGTTCGCCTTCTGTATTTCGCAAGCTTTGCACGTTGACAAAGGTGGAGTTGAGGAAGTTGCGCTGCGGTGGAGATATCATCGCAAGCGGGTATTTTGCTGCGAGATCGGGGGTAGATGCGCGCGATTCATAGTTCGGCACATAGGCTGGAAGCGGGTCCAGGCCATCTGCCTGCATCGAGGCCGAAAAGAACTCACATTTTCCCGACGGTGTGGGGAAATTGCCGCATGCAAAGGGCGCATCGGGCATGTTCAGTTTCTGCCAGCCCTTCAGCTTCAACGACTCCCAGTCGAAATGAATGGCACGTTCGTCATCCTTGCGGAAGGCCTTTGCTGCCATCTCGTCATCGGTCTCGCGGAAGACAGGGTCGTCGAGGCCCATGCGCGCCGCCAGCAGGCGGAAGATCTCCGTGTTCGGTTTCGCTTCGCCCATTGGAGAGATGGCCGCGTTATTTGCCATCATGTACAGGTGGCCGTAGGCCAGGTGCACGTCCGTATGTTCCAGCTGCGTGGTGGCGGGCAGCAGGATGTCCGCATAGTCGGCGGTATCGGTCTGGAAGTGCTCCAGCACCACGGTGAACAAGTCTTCGCGCGCAAAGCCTGCAGCCACCTTCGGCGAATCAGGCGCAATGGCCAGCGGATTCGAGTTGTAGACGATGACCGCTTCCACTTTCGGGCCGAACTCCGGCGACGCTTCGCGCAGCAGGTCGTTGCCGATGGTGGTCATATTGATTGTGCGCGGCATCTTCCTCAGCAAATCCGGGCGCTGCAGCGCTGGCTTGTTGGTCGGGAAGGTGCCGGAGGTAGATAGCTGCACACCGCCTGCTGCATGGCGCCAGGCGCCGACCAGCGCCGGCAGGCAGGCGATATTGCGCACGGCCATACCGCCGCCATGCACGCGCTGCACACCGTAGTTGACGCGGATGGCAACAGCGTCGCCCGCCTTCGCAGTGCGGCCGTATTCGCGCGCCAGCTCCACCACTTCTTCCACGCTGATGCCGCATACCTCGGCGGTGCGCTCCGGCGTCCATTCCAGCGCGCGCTGTTTCAGCGGCTCGAAGCCCAGGGTGTAGCGGTCGATATAGTCCTGGTCAAGCAGCTCTTCCCTGATCAGCACATGCATCATGCCCAGTGCCAGCGCGGAATCGGTGCCGGGCATCACGGCGATATGCTGGTGGCATTTCTCGGCCGTGAGCGAGCGGTAAGGATCGATGGCGATCAGCTTCGCACCGCGGCGCTTGGCTTCCTGCGCGCGCATCCAGAAGTGCAGGTTGGAGGCGATGGGGTTGCCGCCCCAGATCAGAATCAGCTTCGCGTTCTGGAACTGCTCCATATCGGTGCCGATGGAGCCGCCAATAGTGTATTTGTAGCCGGTGGCGCCCGCCGTGGCGCAGATGGTGCGGTCCAGCAGCGAAGCGCCCAGCTGGTGGAAGAAGCGCGACGACATCGAATCGCCCTGCAGCAGGCCCATGGTGCCTGCGTAGCTGTAGGGCAGGATGGCTTCCGGACGCTCCTGCGCCAGGGGCTTGAGGCGCGCTGCAATCGACTCCAGCGCTTCGTCCCAGCTGATGCGCTCGAACTTGCCCTCGCCCTTTTCCCCTACCCGCTTCATGGGATAAAGCAGGCGGTCGGCCGAGTAGGTGCGTTCTGCGTAGCGCGCGACCTTGGTGCACAGCACACCGGCCGTGGTGGGATGGTCAGGATCGCCTTTGATCTCGGTGGCAACGCCGTTTTCGACGGTGACAAGGATGGCGCAGGTATCGGGGCAGTCGTGCGGGCAGGCGGCACGGACCTGGGTGGTGGTCATGGGAATCCGAATAACGATAGAGCAAACCCTTATCGTAAACCATTCCCGGCCGGCCCGTGGCGGAGCTACAATGTCCAGATAAGCGTCCCTCACGAGGGGGCGCGCATAGAATATTGGAGAAGCAGATGAAACTAGTCGAACCAATCATTGCGTTTCAGGCCGAGCTGCAGGAAATCCGGCGCGATATCCACGCCCATCCCGAGCTCTGCTACGAAGAGCAGCGCACGTCGGACGTAGTGGCCGCCAAGCTGGCCGAGTGGGATATCCCGGTAGTGCGCGGCCTTGGCCTCACGGGCCTGGTCGGCATTATCAAGAACGGCACGTCGAACCGCGCCATCGGCCTGCGCGCTGATATGGACGCGTTGCCGATGCAGGAAGTGAACAGTTTCCCGCACGCCTCGCGCCACGCCGGCAAGATGCACGCCTGCGGCCATGACGGCCACACTGCCATCCTGCTGGGTGCAGCGAAATACCTCGCGCAGCACCGCAATTTCGACGGTACCGTCTATCTGGTTTTCCAGCCTGCGGAAGAAGGCGGCGCCGGCGCGCAGCGCATGATGCAGGACGGCCTGTTCGAGCGCTTCCCCATGGACGCCATCTACGGCATGCACAACTGGCCCGGCCTGGCCCCCGGCCAGTTCGGCGTGTGTCCTGGCCCCATGATGGCATCGTCCAATGAATTCCACGTTACCGTAAAGGGCAAGGGCGCGCACGCGGCCCAGCCGCACAAGGGTATCGACCCGGTGATGATCGCGGTGCATATCGCGCAGGCATGGCAGACCATCATCACGCGCAACAAGAGCCCCCTGGATACGGCCGTGCTGTCGATCACCCAGATCCATGCCGGAAGCGCCACGAATGTGATTCCGGATGAAGCGCAGCTGGTAGGCACCGTGCGCACCTTCACCACCGAGGTGCTGGACCTGATCGAAACGCGCATGCAGGCGCTGGCGGAGAGCCTTGCCGCAGGCTTCGGAGCGGAAGTCGATTTCGTCTTCAAGCGCAATTATCCACCGCTGGTGAACCACGCAAAAGAGACTGCTTTTGCGGTGGACGTGATGCGTTCACTGGTTGGCGCCGACAATGTGGATGCGAACTTCGAGCCGACGATGGGCGCCGAAGACTTTGCCTACTTCCTGCAGGAGAAGCCGGGCTGCTACCTCTTCATCGGCAACGGCGACAGCGCCGGTGCGCACCGCCACGATGGCCACGGCCTCGGCCCCTGCGTGCTGCACAACGCCAGCTACGACTTCAACGACGCACTGCTGCCGATCGGCGCCAGCCTGTGGGTGCGCATGGTGGAAGCGGCGCTGCCGCTTTCAAAGTAAGCCTTATGGCAGCTGGTCCGGTGCCTCGCCAACGCGCCGGCCCGGATTCAGCTTTTCCAGCGCGAGCAGCGCGGCCGAGTGATCGGCCATCGGATAATCGCCGCGAATCGATTCATAACGCTCGGTGACGAGACTCGTCACCGGCAGCGCCACGCCTGCCGCTGCAGCAGCGGCAAGAATGTTGTGCATATCCTTGAGCTGCGTCGTGACCTGGCCGCCCGGGATGAAGTTCCGGTCCAGCATGCGCTGGCCGTGCACTTCCAGGATACGGCTTTCGGCAAAGCCGCCGCGGATGGCCGCCCTCACAGCAGCGGCATCCGCGCCCGCGGCCTGTGCCAGCAGCAGCGCCTCCGCCACGATGTTGATGGTGCCTCCCACGATGAGCTGGTTGCACAGCTTCGATACCTGCCCGCTGCCGGCTGGACCTACCAGCGTTGGCCGGCCCATCGCCTCGAATACGGGGCGCACCTCGTCGAAATCCTGAGCGCTGCCGCCGACCATAATCGCCAGCGTTCCGGCCTGCGCCCCGCCAACGCCGCCGGAGACCGGTGCATCGAGGAAGCGGCGGCCCGCTGCGCTGATGCGCGCGTGGAAATCCTGCGCTTCGGACTGGCGCGTCGAACTCATATCGATCCATAAGGCGCCAGGCTTCGTTGCGGGCAGCGCGGCATCGATCAGCGCAGCGACCACCGGCCCTGCTTCCAGCATCGAGATCACCACGTCCGCATCGCGCACGGCATCGGCGGGCGTCGCCGCGATCCGGGCGCCGGCAGCGCCCAGCTGCTCAGCCTTGGCCCGTGTGCGGTTCCACGCAGCGAGCGGAAAGCCGGCAGCCAGCAGGCGCCGCGCCATGGGCTCTCCCATCAAGCCGATACCGAGGAAGGCAATTTTTGTCGAGAATGGCACCTTGATGACTCCAGCGAATGGACATTGCAGACATTTTAACGATTTGCCTGCGGCCTGCCGGAATTCGCGAACGCCGGTACAATTGAGCGATTGCCTGTCTGGCATTCAAGAGAGAAAGCACAATATGAAGAAGATGATTGCGGCAGCAGCCGCTTTGCTGGTGGCGAATGCTGCCTTTGGGGCCGATGGCCTGGTTGATACCGCGTATGCCGAATACGGCACCGGTTCGAAAATCCGCATGGTGCGCGTTGGCGCTACCCAGGACTGGAAAGACAGCTGGAGCTGGTTCGATTCCAATGGCCGCCACCTGACGGGCTACTGGGATGCGAGCTTCGGCCGCTGGGAAGGCACGCAGTACAAGAACGTGCCGGGCGCGAAGATGCACCTGGTCGATATCGGCTTCACGCCGGTGTTCCGCTACGAGAACAAGAACAAGCTGGGCTTCTACGCCGAAATCGGCATCGGCGCCCACGTTCTGTCCCACCACTACGACAACAACGACGATGGCCTGTCCACGGCCTTCCAGTTCGGCGACCACATCGGCGTTGGCTATGTGTTCAACAAGAACTGGGAAGTCGCGCTGAAGATGCAGCACTTCTCGAACGGCAGCATCAAGAAACCAAACAGCGGCGTCGATTACGGCGTGCTGAAACTGGCCTACCGCTTCTGATCAGCCCAAGCCAAAGCCCGCGCCAGCGGGCTTTTTTTACGGCCGCGTAAACGTGAAAAAGCCCGCTAGATTCATCTAGCGGGCTTTCTCGGTATAACAGCCTGACGATAACCTACTTTCACACTGGTTGCAGCACTATCATCGGCGCAAAGTCGTTTCACGGTCCTGTTCGGGATGGGAAG
>Ga0209282_1000088_pt1 | contig 66037 bp, 62 predicted proteins | sample Mtrugardesep15_FD_187529 | JGI IMG/M metagenome (GOLD analysis project Ga0209282, IMG submission 187529) | Root nodule microbial communities of legume samples collected from California, USA - M. trunc garden sep15 (SPAdes) (version 2) | ecosystem: Host-associated > Plants > Roots > Nodule...
TCGGGCGGGCGGCGCAGCGGAAAGCGCCCCCGCATCCTGCGCGAGTGGGAAGAGGTCCGACCCCGCGAGCCGCAGCATCCGCCACGCCACCACGGCGGCAATCAGCAGCAACATGACTGCGTCGGCAGTGGCCGACGTGTCCGAGAGTCGGCCATGCGGCGAGGCGAGCCGAACGCCGACCATGGCCACGCTGTAGCCGATGCCCGCCAGCACGATGAACACCCGAAGCCGGCGCCGCTTCTCCACCAGGTCATTGCGCCAATGCGACGCCGCGGCAAGCGCGGCGAGCACCGCGAACATCAGCGGCACCGCGCGTTGAAGGCCGCGCAGGCCGGACGCCATGGCCGAGCCATCCGCCGCGGCCGTGCAGTTGAACGCGGCCAGCGCCGCGACAAGCATCCAGGCCGCGGCATGCATCGGCCGCAGCCTGAAGTCGTCGTTGAAGAGCGCCTGCACGAACACCCAGAACAGCACCGCGTTGCCGACCGACACCGCCACCAGCGGCGCCTGCCAGAGCCGGGGCACGCTCGCCTCGAACATCGGCGTGGAGCCGACGACCTGCACCACCAGTCCGAATGCCAATACCGCCCCGGCCCTTGCAGCCGGCAGGCGGGGACGATCGCGGCCCAGAACCAGCGCCAGCAGGAGCAGCAGCGCGATCAGCAGGCCGCGCAGGGCGGCATCGACCAGAAGCCAGGCAGAGGCTGCGGACATGTGTCGGTGGGAGGAGCGTGAGGGCGGCCGACGATAACAGGCGGCCGCCCGGCGACCCCGGCGCCGGCATGGTCAATCGGCGCCATCTCCGGTGCCCTCGAAATCATGCAACTAATAATGTTGCATGAAACGAGACAGCAAGCTTTCGGGCGTTCTCCACGTGCTGCTGCACATGGCCGAGACGGACGGGCCCGTCACATCCGAATCGCTGGCGGCCGCGATGCACACCAACCCGGTGGTGGTGCGCCGGGTCATGGCGGGCCTGCGCCAGGCAGGCTTCGTGAGTTCGGCCAAGGGCCACGGTGGCGGCTGGGTGCTGTCGTGCTCTCTGGCCGCGGTGACCCTGGGCGACATCCACAACGCGGTGGGTTCGCCCGCGCTGCTGGCCATGGGCAACCGCACCGAGAGCCCGGGTTGCGTGGTCGAGCAGGCCGTGAACGCGGCGCTCGACGGCGCCTGTCAGGAGGCCGAGGCCTTGCTGCGGAAGCGTTTCAACAGCATCACGCTGGCCGATCTTTCAAAGGACTTTCACCGCCGCATGACCGGCGGCGGCTTCACTCGCAAGGACATCGAACATGCGCGATGACGCTCTGATCGTGGGCGGCAGTTTTGCCGGCCTTTCCGCTGCAATGCAGCTTGCACGCGCACGCAAGAAGGTGTGCGTGGTGGACGCGGGTGCGCCGCGCAACCGCTTTGCCGCCGCTTCGCACGGCTTCTTCGGGCAGGACGGCACGCCGCCCCTGAAGATGATTGCCGATGCGCGCGCCAAGCTGCTCGCCTACCCCAACGTCACTTTCATCCACGGGAAGGTGGTGGGTGCCCATGCCGATGCGGCCGGCGGGTTCACCGCGTCGCTGGAGGCCGGCGAACAGGTCTCCGCGGCCCGGCTGGTGCTCGCCTTTGGCGTGCAGGATGGTTTTCCGGAGATCGACGGCGTGCGCGAGCGCTGGGGCGCGAGCGTGCTGCACTGTCCCTACTGCCATGGCTATGAATTCAGCGGCCGCAAGCTGGGCCTTCTGCTCGAGAGCCCTCACGCGCCGGATCACGCGATGCTGATCGCCGAATGGGGCCCGGCAGCTCTGTTCCTGAACGGCGGCAACCCGGTCGACGACGAAGTGCGCGCCAGGCTGCAGGCGCGCGGCATCGCCATTGAGCCGGGCCGCATCGCGGCGCTCGAGGGGCCGGGGCAGCATCTGTCCGCCGTGCGCATGCACGACGGCCGCCGCGTGCCGATCGACGCGCTGTTCCTCGCGCCCCGCATCCGGCCGGCGAGCCCGTTGGCCGGGCAGCTTGGTTGCGCATTCGACGACGGCCCGCTCGGTCCGATCATCCGCACTGACGCCACGAAGATGACCACCGTGCCCGGCGTGTTTGCCGCGGGCGATGCGGCCATGATGATGCACAACGCGACGCTGGCCTCCGCCGACGGCGTGATGGCGGGGGTGTCGCTGCACCGGTCGATGGTGTTCGAAAGCTGAGCCCGCCGGAACGGCCCCAAAATCCCTCTATAATTCGACTCCTGAAATGCGGGAATAGCTCAGTTGGTAGAGCGCAACCTTGCCAAGGTTGAGGTCGAGAGTTCGAGACTCTTTTCCCGCTCCACATTTCATGCAAAAGGCCACCTCACGGTGGCCTTTTCTTTTGGGCGCCGCAAAAGCGCTCAGCCTTTTGCCGGCAGCACCGTTCCGCGGCTTTCGCCGAAGCCGATGCGCGCATGCCCCGGCTTCTCGCACCAGCCGCGCAGCAGGACCGCATCGCCGTCTTCCAGAAACCCTCGCTGCTCGCCGTTGGCAAGAGTGACCGGGCTTTGCGCGGCACGCGTCAGTTCGATGATCGCGCCGGCCTCGCCCGGTCCCGGTCCCGAGATGGTCCCGCTGCCGATCAGGTCGCCCGGATTCAGGCTGCAGCCACCCACCGTGTGGTGCGCCACCATCTGCGCCACGCTCCAGTACTGGTGCCTGAAGCTCGTGCGCGAAAGGCGCGAAGGGCCGCTCCCATCATTGCGCGCCTTCTCGCTTTCCAGCCACACCTCCAGGCGTATGTCGACGGCGCCGCTTTCGCGGTTCGCAGGGCTCTCGAGGTAGTCGAGCGGCTGGGGCTCGTTCGCGGGCCGCGACCACGCCTGGCGGTAGGGCGCGAGCGCTTCCATCGTCACGATCCACGGCGAGATGGTGGTCGCGAAGTTCTTTGCAAGAAAGGGCCCGAGCGGCGCCATTTCCCAGAACTGGATGTCGCGCGCCGACCAGTCGTTGAGCAGGCAGATGCCGAAGACATGTTCTTCCGCGTGTTCCAGCGGAATGGGTTCGCCGGCCGCATTGCCCTCGCCGATCCACACGCCCAGTTCGAGCTCGTAGTCGAGCCGCGCGCAGGCGTGGTACGTGGGTGCCTTCGCGCCCGGCGCCATCGTCTGGCCCATCGGCCGGTGGAAGCGCTGGCCGCTGATGCCGATGGTCGACACGCGCCCGTGGTACGCCGTCGGGATCCAGCGGAAGTTGGGCGTCACGTCGCCATCGGGGTTCATCAGCCGGCTGATGTTCAGCGCGTGGTCGATGGAGGTGTAGAAGTCGGTGTAGTCGCCGATGCGCGCGGGCACCGTGTATTCGACCTCGGCCTGCGGCACCAGGCACTCGCGCACCGCGTGCACTGCGGCTGCGGGCGCATCGGCGTGCAGCAGGGCGAACAACGCATGGCGCAACGCCTGCCAGGCGCTTCCGCCGAGCGCGAAGAAGTCGTTCAGCGTCGGCAGTGCGGCGGCACGCGCCGCATCGAGCGCGAGGCCGTCCAGCAGCTGGCGCGCGGAGAGCGCCGCCATGTCGAGCACCAGGTCGCCAATGGCAACGCCGCCGCGAAACGGCTCGGGGCTACCCCTGCGGCGAAACACCGCGTAGGGCAGGTTCTGGATCGGGAAGTCGGTTCCTTCGATATTCGCGGCATCGACCCAGCTCCTGGCGCCGGCGTCGTGCGTGTGGTTGAGCGCGATCATCTGTGTCCAGCCCCCGCGTTCAGACCGACGCCATCAGCGCATCGTCGAAGATCGCCACCGCGCGCGTCCAGCCCGCCGATGCGCCGCGGATCTTGTGCGGAAAGCAGCTGATGAAAAAACCCGTGGGCGGCAGCACTTCGAGGTTGTGCAGCTTCTCGATGTGGCAGTAGCCGATGTCGCGGCCGGCCTTGTGGCCTTCCCAGATCAGCGAGGCGTCCTGCGTCTCGCCGTATTTCTTTGCGGTGTGCACGAAGGGTGCGTCCCAGCTCCATGCATCGGTGCCCGTGAGGCGCACGCCGCGCTCCAGCAAATACATGGTGGCTTCGTAGCCCATGCCCGCGCCCGCCGACACATAGTCAGGGTTGCCGTAGCGCGAGCCCGCGCGCGTGTTCACCACCACGATCTCCAGCGGGCTCAGCGTGTGGCCGATGCGCTTGAGCTCGGCCTCCACGTCGGCGGCGGTCACCACGTAGCCGTCTGCGAAATGCCGGAAGTCGAGCTTCACGCCCGGCTGGAAGCACCATTCGAGTGGCACGTCATGGATCGCGATGGCCGGCTTCTTCTCACCCAGCGCCTTGTCCATGGTCGAGTGGAAGTGATAGGGCGCATCCAGGTGCGTGCCGTTGTGCGTGGAAAGCTGCACCAGCTCCACGGCCCAGCCTTCGCCGTCGGGCAGGTCTTCCTTCTTCAAGCCGGGAAAGAAGGGCTCGATCTGCTCGTAGGTCTGCTCGTGCGTGAAGTACTGGATTTTCGGCGCGAAGGCCGGCGGATCGGAGAGCACATCGTTTTCGAGAAAGATCGAGAGGTCGACGAATTTGCGTGGCATGAGGGCTCCTTGCAGGATGGGAATGGGTGTGAAGGTTCAGGGCTGCTGCCAGCGCAGCAGCCGCTTCTCGGCCAAGGCCAGCAATGCATTGCTCACGAAGCCGATGAGCCCGAGCAGCACGATGCCGGCGAAAAGGTCGCTCGCGCGGAACGCGCGCGCCGCGAGAAGAATGGCCTGGCCCAGCCCGCTTTGCGAAGCGATCATCTCGCCCACCACCGCAACGATGAGCGCAATGGTCAGCGCGAGCCGCATGCCGGCCAGGATGTCGGGCATGGCATTGGGCAGGCCCATCTTCCAGACGAAGGCCGTGCGCGACATCTGCAGGCAGCGCGCCACTTCCGACAGCCGCGGCTCCACGGCCGCGAAACCGTGCACCGTGGCCAGCAGCACCGGCCACATCGCGCCGAAGGCCACCACGAAGAGCACCATGCCGGGGTTCAGGCCGAAGATCGAGATGGCCAGCGGCAGCAGCGCCGAGGCGGGCAGGGGGCGGATGAATTCGAGCGTCGGCTGCACCCAGGCGCGCACTGCGGGCGACACGCCGATGGCCGCGCCCAGCAGCACGCCGAAGAGCGAGGCCAGCAGCCAGCCTTGCACCATGCGGCCGACCGTGGCCTGCGTGAAGGCGAGCAGCTCGCCGTTCCCCGAACCCCCCGAAAGATTGAGCCCGTCGAGCAGGCTCGCGAAGGTGGCTTGCGGTGTCGGCAGGAACACGCGGCTCACCCAGCCCCCATTGCTGGCCATCCACCAGAGCGCAACCAACGCGCACAGCACGGCGAATGAGCCAAGCCAATTCATCGGGCCGACCCGGCTTTGGTCGTTCATGGCTGCACCCCCATGCGCCGCGCCACCACGCGTTGCAGCAACAGCATGCCCGCATTGACCGCAAAGCCCACCACGCCGATCCAGCCCAGCCAGGCGAGCATCAGCGCAGGATCGAAACTCTGCTGCGCGATCATCATCGCGTAGCCCATGCCGTTGGGGTTGGCCGCGATCTCGACGGTGACCGCCACCACCAAGGCCACTGCCACGCCCAGCCGCAGCGCCACAAAGAGGCGCGGCACGATCGCCGGCAGCACGATCTTGAAAGCACGCTCGCGCGCCGAGAGCCCCAGCACGCGGCTCACCTCGAGCAACCGAGGCTCGATCTGCTGCACCGCCGACTGCACCAGCACCAGCAGCGGCCAGAACGTGGCGAAGGCGACGATGGCCAGCTCCATGCGCACGCCGAACCCGAAGGTCAGCATCGCGAGCGGAATCAGCGCCACCGAGGGCACGGGCCGCAGCACTTCGACCGACAGCGAGCCGAGCTGCGCCGCACGGCGCGAGAGCCCGAGCACCAGCCCGAGTGCGATGCCGAGCACCGCGCCCAGCAGCAGGCCGAGTGCGGCCGTGCCGAGCGTGAAACCGGTGGCCTGCCACAGCGAGCCGTCGAGTGCCGCGCCGATGAAGGCTTTTGCTGCGGCGCTCGGCGGCGCCAGCGCATCGCTGCCCAATGCGGACGCGCGGCGCGCGTACCACTCGAAGGCGGCGACGAGCACGGCCGGAAAGATCCATGGCCGCAGCCAGCGAAAGAAGCCGCGTTCAGTCATGACCCTGCTCGATGAAGGCGAACAGCTCGCGCCGCAGCTGCAGATATTCCGGATGCTCCTTGGTCGTGAGCTGGTCGCGCGGGCGCGGAATCTTCACATCGATCATCCGCGCGAGGCTCGGCCGGCCCGGCCCCGGATTGGCCTGCAGCGCGATCACGCGGTCGCCAAGATAGATGGCCTCTTCCAGATCATGCGTGACGAACAGCACTGTGAGTCCTGTCTCGCGCACCAGCCGCGCAAGTTCGTCCTGCAGGCTCTGGCGCGTGAGCGCATCGAGCGCGCCGAAGGGTTCGTCCATCATCATGAGCTCGGGCTTCTGCGCCAGGCACCGGGCAATCTGCGCGCGCTGCTGCATGCCGCCCGACAGCTGCACCGGAAACTTCTGCGCGTGCTTCCCAAGGCCCACCTTGCCGAGCACGTCGGCAATGCGCGGCGCACGCTCCGAAGCAGGTACGCCGGCCGCTTCGAGCGCGAGGCTCACGTTGCCTTCGACCGTGCGCCAGGGCAAGAGCGCGCGGCCGTAGTCCTGGAACACGAAGGCCACTTCGCGCGAGGGCTCCGTCATCTTCACGCCGTTGCGCCGCACCTCGCCGGCACTCGCGGTCACGAGCCCGCTGGCCGCGCGCAGCAGCGTGGTCTTGCCGCAGCCGCTCGGGCCGACGATGCAGACGAACTCGCCGCGCGCCACGTCGAACGAGGTGGGCGACAGGATCTCGCGCCCGCCGAGCCGGATCGCGACGCCGTCGAAGTGAAGAAAGTCGGCGGCAGCGTTCACTTGGCGATCAGCTTTGCAACGTCGATCTGGGTCTTCAGCATGTCCTGGTCCTTCATGAGGCCCACCCAGTAGCCCAGCTGCTTCTCGTTCACCATGGCGCCGGGCGGGGAGATCTGGATCTTGGCGAGCACCTCGGGCGGCAGCTTGATGTACTTGCCGATGGCTGCGCGTACCTTGGCGTCGTTCTTCGGCTGCTGCATGAAGGCCGCGGATTCGACCAGCGACTCGCGGAATGCACGCGCGGCGGCGGGGTTCTTCATCACCCATTCGCGCTTGGCCGCATGCACGATGGTCTGGTTGTTCTCGGGCAGGAAGGTGGAGTAGTAAGACGCCACGTAGCCCGCGCCGCTTTCGGTGATGCGGCTCATGAACGGATCGGCCGAGACCACCGCATCGACCGAGCCGCCGCGCAGCAGGTCGGCATGCTGCGGGAACGAAGCCTCGACGAAGTTGACCTTGCGGTAGTCCACACCGCTGTCCTTGAGCCAGGCACGGAAGGTCACATGCAGGAATGCGCCCAGTCCGGGCACGCCGATCTTCTTGCCGACGCAGTCCTGCGGCCCCTTGATGCCCGAGCCGGCGCGCGCCACCAGGCCGAAGCCCGTGATGGTCTTCGACGTGAGGCCGCCGCCGGCCACCAGCACCAGGTCGAGCCCGCCGTCCACCGCCTGAAGAAACACCGACGGCGTGGGCCCGCCGATCTGCAGCGAGTCGGACTGCAGCGCCGCGGGAATGGTGGAGTTGAGCGGAATGAACTTCAGTTCCACGTCGAGATTGCGCTTCTTGAAGTAGCCCTCTTCGGCGGCCACGAAGACCGAGGCGAAGTCGGACACGGCGGTGTAGCCGAACACGATCTTCGGGTTCGCCTGCGCGCGCGAAGGCATCGCGGCGGCGGCCGATGCGGCGGCCAGCGCCGACAGCAGGGTGCGTCTTTTCATCATGACCTTTGTCTCCTGGGAATGGTTTTCTTTGAGAGCGCCTTGGGCCGCGGCAGGGCGGCGCGCAGACCGCCGACGATGAAGTTCACGAGCATCGGCGCCGCGGCCGGATCGCTGCGCCGGTTCTCGCCGTGCGAGAGCCTTTCGATGCGGCTGTCGTTCAGGTGGTGCAGCAGGGCGCCCAGCGCGAACTGGTAGGCCCAAGCCACCTGCCCGCGCGTGGCATGGGGCAGCGCAAGGTGCAGCGCGTCGATGTAGGCCTCGGCCAGCGGATCGAAGTAGCCGCGCAGCACGCGGTCGGCCTCCTCGGTCGCGTGGTAGAGCTCGCGCGCCACCAGCAGCGCGTAGTACTCGCCCTCGGCACTGGCGCGCAGCGCGAGCACCGGCCCCGTGAACGCCTCGATGATGCGCGGCAGCGTGCGCAGGTCGCCCGGGTCGATGCGCACCGCCCGAAGGCCCGCCAGCCGTTCCTCGATGGTGTGGCTCCAGTGCTCGAAGATCGCATGGAAGAGTTCGTGCTTCGGGCCGTAGTAATAGCCCACCAGTGCCAGCGGCACAGCCGCTTCCTCGGCGATCTGGCGGATGGTGACCGCGTGATAGCCGTGCTGTGCAAACAGCTTCTCCGCCGCCAGCAGGATCGCGTGGCGCCGGTCCGGCCGGGCCGCTTCGGCGCTGGCGGCCGCGGCCCGGTGGGAGCTTCGTTTGACGGGCGGGGTGCGGGTGTTCATCGAAGCGTATTGCACATCTGTACAAAACTATTGAACACACGTACAAACCCTGAGGTCAACCCCGATTGAGCGGCGCGCGGCGCGGCATTACGCTCCCAGCATGTCCGCCCCCAACATCCCCCAGATCCGTCTCTACCAGGACTGGCTGCGCGAGAAGCGCGGCCTCTCCTTCGACACCTACGACGCGCTGTGGCGCTGGTCCGTCACCGACCTCGACGCCTTCTGGCAGAGCATCTGGGACTACGCCGGCATGCGCTCGCCCACGCCGCACTCGGCGGTGCTGGCCGACGCGCGCATGCCCGGTGCCCAGTGGTTTCCCGGTGCACAGGTCAACTACGCGCGCGAGGTGCTGCGCCACGCCGATGCGGCGCACGCGGCCGGCATGCCGGCCATCGTGAGCGACAACGAACTCGGCGAAGTGCGCGAGATGTCATGGCCCGAACTGCGCCGGCAGGTCGCCTCGGCCGCGCTCACGCTGCGTTCACTCGGCGTGCAGCGCGGAGACCGCGTGGCCGCCTACATGCCGAACGTGCCGGAGACGATGGTCGCGTTTCTCGCCTGCTCCTGCATCGGTGCGGTGTGGAGCGTGTGCGCGCCCGACATGGGCACCGCCGCCGTGGTCGACCGCTTCCGCCAGATCGAACCCAGGCTGCTGATCGCCGCCGACGGCGTGCACTACGGCGCCAAGCCGGTCGACCGCAGTGCCGTGGTGCAGGAACTGCGCGGCGCGCTGCCCAGCGTGCAGAAGCTGCTGCTGCTGCGCACACCCCACGCCGCGCAGCAGCTCGCCGCCGATGCCGATTGGCAGGATGCCATCGCGCGGGACGACGCCGAAGTGGCCGCCTTCGAGCCCGAGTGGCTGCCTTTCGACCATCCGATCTGGATCGTCTACTCGAGCGGCACCACCGGCCTGCCCAAGCCCATCGTGCACGGGCAGGGCGGCATCATCATGACGATGTATGCCTGCGGCCTGCACAACGACGTCGGCGCGAGCTACGGCGCCAACAACTTCGGCGAACGGTTTCATTGGTACAGCTCGACCGGCTGGGTCATGTGGAACTGCCAGCTCTCGGGCCTGGCCTTCGGCGCCACTATCGTCATCTACGACGGCCATCCGGCCGGCAGCAAGGAGAAGCCCGACTGGGCCGTGCTGTGGCGCTTCGTCGCCAAGCACCGCATCAGCTTCTTCGGGGCCGGCGCGGCTTACTTCACCAACTGCATGAAGGCTGGCGTGGTCGCGGCCGATTGTGGCGACCTCTCGCGCGTGCGCGCACTCGGCAGCACCGGCTCGCCGCTGTCCGAAGACGTGCAGCGCTGGGGCACGGCGCAGCTGCGGGCCGCTGGCGCCAGCGACGTGTGGTGGTGCAACATCTCCGGTGGCACGGATTTCTGCGGCGCCTTCGTCGGCGGCAACCGCGAGCTGCCCGAGGTGCCCGGCCAGATGCAGTGCCGCCAGATCGGCCACTCGGTCGAGGCATGGAACGAAGACGGCCAGCCCGTCATCGGCGAAGTGGGCGAGTTGGTCTGCACCCGGCCCATTCCGTCGATGCCGCTGTACTTCTGGGGCGACAAAGGCAACGCGCGCTACCTGTCGAGCTACTTCGACACCTACCCCGGCGTCTGGCGCCACGGCGACTGGATCAAGATTGGCGAGGACGGCGGCTGCATCATCTACGGCCGCAGCGACGCGACCATCAACCGCCAGGGCCTGCGCATGGGAACCAGCGAGATCTACAGCGCCGTGGAGGCCCTGCCCGAAGTGCTCGACTCGATGGTGGTCGATCTCGAATACCTCGGCCGCGAAAGCTACATGCCGCTCTTCGTGGTGCTGCGACCCGGCCTCGCGCTCGACGACGCCATGCGCGCAAAGATCAACGGCGCCATCAAGACATCGCTCTCGCCGCGCTTCCTGCCCAACGACATCTTCCAGGTGGACGAGATTCCGCGCACGCTCACGGGCAAGAAGCAGGAGCTGCCGATCAAGAAGCTGCTGCTGGGGCAGCCGCTCGAGAAGGTGGTCAACCGCGAGGCCATGGCCAACCCCGCGTCGCTCGGCTGGTACGTGGAATTTGCGGCGCGCCGCGCGGCCTCATGACGCCCTAGCGCGCGTCGTGGAAGATGATGCCGAGCGTGTGGCGGCGCCCCGAGCGCACACGGCTCACACCATGGCGCATCGTCACGCGATAGGTGCCGCGCGTGCCCGCCACGGGCCGCTGGTTGACGGCGAAGATCACTGCCTCGCCCTGTGCGAGCGCCACCACCTCGGCGCGCGACTGCATGCGCGGCCGCTGTTCGGTGAGCACGAACTCGCCGCCGATGAAATCCTCGCCCGGCCGGCTCAGCAGCACCGTGAGCTGCAGGGGAAACTGCAGGTCGCCATACAGGTCCTGATGCAGGCAGTTGTAGTCGCCCTCGCCGTAGCGCAGCAGCAGCGGCGTGGGGCGCAGTTGCCCCGCCGCATGGCAGCGCGCGAGGTAGGCGGCATGGTCCGCCGGATAGTCCGCCGGCTGCCCCGTCGCGGCGGCCCATGCGTTGGCAAGCGGCGCGAGCCGCTCGTACAGTGCGCTGCGCCATGAAGCCACCATCGGCGGAAGCGGGTTGGCAAAGTACTGGTACTCGCCCTGCCCGAAGCCGTGCCGCTGCATCACCACGCGGCTGCGGAAACGGTCCGGTTCGTCATAGAGCGCAGCCAGCGCGCTGCATTCCTCCGGGCTGAAGATCACGCCCGTGGTTGCAGAGCCGCGCGTGGCAAGGTCGGTTTCGATGCGGGGCCAGTCGAGGGCGGCAACGGACTTTTCGGCAGAGAGTGTCGGCATGCAGCCAGTGTGCGTCCGGCGCGGCTGCGGCGCTCGCCGTTTCCGGACATGGGTGCGGCCCTACAGCCCTACAGCCACTTGCCGCTGCCCGTCGGCATCTGGATGGTCGTCGCCGGGTCGCCGCTGTTCACCAGCGAGTCGATGCCGATGCTCAGGAGCGAGATGAAGATGCTCGCGAAGAACGCGGTCCAGAAGCCCGAGAGCTTGAACCCGCGCACCAGCGCGGCCACCAGCATGATCATCAGCGCATTGATCACCAGCAGGAAAAGGCCGAGGGTCAAGAGCGTCAGCGGCAGCGTGAGCACGATCAGGAGCGGCTTGACGATCGCGTTGGCGAGGCCCAGCAGCAGGGCAGAGATCACGAGCGCGGAAGTGCTTTCGAACTTGATGCCGCGAAAGATCAGGCTGGCCACCCACAGCGACAGCGCGGTGATGGCCCAATGCACGAGGAGGGGAGCGAGGTTGTTCAGCATGGTGTGTGTGAGGCGCGGAAGACGTCCGCGGGGGCAATGCGGACCATCATATCGACAGCGTTTTATGGGGAGCCGCGCCGCGCCGCGCCTCGCCCAGCAGCCAGTCGCTGAAGAACTTCAGCAGCGGCCGCTGGTCGGCGCGCTCGGGCGTCACGAGGTAGTAGTTGCGCTCGCCCGAGAGCGGCCGTGCGCAGGCCACCACCAGTTCACCGCGCGCAAGTTCGTCGGCCACCAGCATGGTCGGCATCAGCGCCACGCCCAGGCCGTGCGACGCGGCCGCGGCCAAGATGGAAAACAGCTCGTAGCGCGGCCCGCCGCGCGCATTGGGCGCATCGATCTGCTGCGCGTCGAACCACTGGCGCCAGCCGTCCGGCCGCGTGCTCTGCTGCAAGAGCGGCATCTGCGCGATGGCTGCGGGCGACACGGCGTTGCCCTTGCGTCCGGATGAGGGCAACAGGGAGGGGCTGCACACCGGCACCACGTCTTCATGCATCAGCAGCAGCGCATGCGTGCCGGCCCAGTTTTCGACCTGCGCGGGCGTGCCGGCGTACAGCGCGGCGTCGAACTCCGCATCGGCAAAGAGAAAAGGGCGCGTGCGTGTCTCGATGTGCACCACCACGTCGGGCTGCAGCGCCGCAAAGCCCTTCAGGCGCGGCATCAGCCAGCGCGTGGCAAAGGTGGGCACGGCCGCCAGCGAGAGCGAGCCGCCTTCGCCCTGGTGCGCCATGGCGTCGAGCGTGTCGCGCTCCATCGCTTCGAGCCGCTTGGTGATCTGCCGCGCATAGGCCGCGCCGCTGGCGGTGAGCGCCACGCCATGGCGGGTGCGGCGGAACAGCGCCACGCCCAGGAAGGCTTCGAGCGTGCCGATCTGGCGCGACACGGCGCTTTGCGTGAGCGCGAGTTCCTGCGCGGCGCGGGTGTAGCTCTCATGGCGCGCGGCCGCGTCGAAGCACACGAGGGTCTGCAGGGGCGGGATCTTGCGGCGCATGTATGCCGGTAGTGTATGACTGGAGTGGTGCTGCTACCAATGGAAACGTGATTGAGAGCCCATGCAAGATGTGCGTTCAGCGCATATCTGGGTGAGGATTCATCGTTTGCGCCCTGCCCTTTGCATGGCTAGGATCGACCCATTCCCCCTCTCTTTCGTTTTTCCCCCAATACCGGAGACAGCCACATGGCCGCCAAAGCGCAATTCCACTGGGACGACCCCCTTCTTCTCGACCAGCAACTGACCGACGAAGAACGCATGATCCGCGACGCGGCCAATGCCTACTGCCAGGAGCGCCTCGCGCCCCGCGTCATCGAAGCCTTCCGCACGGGTGAGACCGACCCGGCCATCTTTCGTGAGATGGGCGCGCTCGGCCTGCTGGGCCCGACGATCCCCGAGCAGTACGGCGGCCCCGGCCTCAACTACGTGGCCTATGGCCTGATCGCCCGCGAAGTCGAGCGCGTGGATTCGGGCTACCGCTCGATGGCCAGCGTGCAGAGCTCGCTGGTGATGGTGCCCATCTTCGAATTCGGCACCGAGGCGCAAAAGCAGAAGTACCTGCCCAAGCTCGCCACCGGCGAATGGATCGGCTGCTTCGGCCTGACCGAACCCGACCACGGCTCCGACCCCGGCAGCATGGTCACGCGCGCCAAGAAGGTGCCGGGCGGCTACTCGCTCAGCGGCGCCAAGATGTGGATCAGCAATTCGCCGATCGCCGACGTGTTCGTGGTGTGGGCCAAGGAAGTCAGCGAAAGCGGCACCGTCGGTCCGATCCGCGGCTTCGTGCTCGAGAAGGGCATGAAGGGCCTCAGCGCCCCGGCCATCCACGGCAAGGTCGGCCTGCGCGCCAGCATCACCGGCGAGATCGTGATGGACGGCGTGTTCTGCCCCGAAGAAAACGCGTTCCCTGAAGTGCAAGGCCTGAAGGGCCCCTTCACCTGCCTCAACAGCGCACGCTACGGCATCTCTTGGGGCGCACTCGGCGCCGCCGAAGACTGCTGGCACCGCGCCCGCCAGTACACGCTGGACCGCAAGCAGTTCGGCCGCCCGCTTGCCGCCAACCAGCTCATCCAGAAAAAGCTGGCTGACATGCAGACCGAAATCACGCTGGGCCTGCAAGGCAGCCTGCGCCTGGGCCGCATGAAGGACGAAGGCACCGCCTCGGTCGAGATCACCTCGATCATGAAGCGCAACAACTGCGGCAAGGCCCTGGACATCGCCCGCCTGGCGCGCGACATGATGGGCGGCAACGGCATCAGCGACGAGTTCGGCGTGGCGCGCCACCTGGTGAACCTGGAAGTGGTGAACACCTACGAAGGCACGCACGACATCCACGCGCTGATCCTCGGCCGCGCCATCACCGGCATTGCCGCTTTCGCCAACTGAGCCGAGAGCGCATGACAGCCAAGCCCGCAGCACTCGACGGCATCAAGGTCCTCGATCTGTCCCGCGTGCTCGCGGGCCCGTGGTGCACGCAGATCCTCGCGGACCTGGGCGCTGACGTCATCAAGATCGAGCGCCCCGGCGTGGGCGACGACACGCGCACCTGGGGCCCGCCGTTCATCAAGGATGCGAACGGCAACGACACCGACCAGGCCAGTTACTTCACGGCGTGCAACCGCAACAAGCGCTCGGTGACCGTCGACATGGCCACGGGCGAAGGGCAAGCGCTGCTCAAGCAGATGGCCGCGCAGAGCGACATCGTGGTGGAGAACTTCAAGACCGGCGGCCTCAAGCAATACGGCCTCGACCACGAGAGTCTTCGCGCGGCCAACCCGCGGCTCATCTACTGCAGCGTGACCGGCTTCGGCCACGACGGTCCCTACGCCGAGCGCGCCGGCTACGACCTGATGATCCAGGCCATGACCGGCATGATGAGCATTACCGGCCGCCCCGACGGCGAGCCCGGCGGTGGACCGCTGCGCGTGGGCGTGGCGCTCACCGACCTGTTCACCGGCGTCTACGCCAGCACCGCCATCCTCGCGGCGCTGCAGGTGCGCGACCGCACCGGCGAAGGCCAGCACATCGACATGGCGTTGCTCGACGTGGGCATGGCCATCCTCGCCAACCAGGCGAGCGCTTTTCTCAACACCGGCAAGGCGCCGCAGCGGCAGGGCAACACGCATCCGAGCCTTGCGCCTTATCAAGACTTTCCGACGCTGGACGGTTCGATGCTGCTGGCCATTGGCAACAACGGCCAGTTCGCGCGCTTCTGCGAAGCGGCAGGGCATCCGGAATGGGCGGCCGACGCGCGCTTTGCCAGCAACACGCTGCGCGTGAAGCACCGCGGCGTGCTCATCCCGATGCTGGAAGAGCTCACGCGCACGCGCACCACCGCCGACTGGGTCACGCTGCTTGAAGACAAGGCCGTGCCCTGCGGCCCCATCAATGACATCGCGCAAGCCTTCGACGACGCGCAGGTCAAGTCGCGCGGCCTGGCCGTCACGCTGCCGCGCGATGCAGGCGACGGCATCGAAAGCATCACCGGCGTGGCGAGCCCGCTGCGCCTCACGGCCACGCCGCCCGTGTTGCGCCATGCGCCGCCCGCGCTCGGGCAGCACACACGCGAGGTGCTGGCCGAGTTCGGCATCGACGCCGCGCGCTTCGATGCGCTCCGCTCGGCAGGCGTGGTCTGAAGGAGACGAGGGACGGACGGCCATGAGCGATCCGATTCGCCCGCCGTTCGAGGTGCTGCGCATCGATCACATCGTGCTGCGCGTGAAGGATGTGGAGCGCTCCATCGCCTTCTACCGCGACGTGCTGGGCTGCGAGATCGAAAAGCGCCGCGACGATCTGGGGCTCGTTCACTTGCGCGCCGGCTCGAGCCTCATCGATCTCGTCACGCACGACGGTCCGCTCGGCCGGCAAGGCGGCGCGCTTGCAGGCAAGGAAGGGCGCAACGTCGACCACTTCTGTCTGCGTATCGAGCCCTTCGACGAAGCGGCGATTCGCGCGCTGATGGCTCGCCACGGCGTGCCGGTGCAGGGCGAGGTGCAGAACAACTTCGGCGCCGAGGGCAACGGGCCTTCGATCTATATCGCCGATCCGGACGGAAACGGCGTGGAGCTGAAAGGGCCGGCAGGCAGCAGCTTCTAGACGGCGCGTCCCACGATCGCCACGCCGAACACCACCACGCCCAGCGCGAGGTTGAGGCTCACCAGCTTGCGGATCATGTCGAGCCGCCCGGCGGCAACGGGCCACGCGCTTTCGTCTACCGCGCGCCGCAGCGCCTTGAACACCGAGGCGCGGATGTACACGTAGATGCCCGCCATCACGATGGCGATGCTCATCATCGCCTCCACCCGCCAGTGCACCGTGCGAAAGCCGCCCAGCAGCAAGATCATGGCCACGCCGGTCACGAAGAGCAGCGTGACCGCCGCATCCACGCCGACGAAGAAGCGCCGCAGCGCCGCGGCCATGGTTCGCAGGCGCAGCGGCGGCTCCAGCGTGGCGACCGCGGCGGGACGCACGGCGAAGTGCAGGGTGGCCATGCCGCCGACCCAGAAGGCTGCGGCGAGAAGATGGATGAAGAGAAGGATGACGTGAGGCATGGGGACCGATCAGAACACCGAAAGGTGCAGGCGCGCAACGTCCGCGGCGTTGCGTTAAAAACGAGTGCTTTGCACGCAAGAAAGAAAGACGAGGCTTTCATGACCCGCACGACCGCGCAGAAGCGCGCCGAGTTTCGCGCCCTGCACCAGCAGGGCTGCTTCGCCCTCCCCAACCCCTGGGACACAGGCAGCGCGCGCTACCTGCAGGGCCTGGGCTTCAAGGCGCTGGCCACCACGAGTTCGGGCCATGCGTGGTCGCAGGGCCTGTCCGACGGCGCCCAGTCGCGAGACGCCGTGCTGGCGCACCTGCGCGATATCGTGGCGGCTACCGACCTGCCCGTGAACGCCGATTTCGAGAACGGATTCGGGGCTGACCCGCAAGCCGTGGCCGAGAGCGTGCGGTTGGCGCTCGACACCGGCGTGGCGGGTCTGTCGATCGAGGACTCGACCGGCGATGCGGCGAATCCGCTCTTCGAGATCGGGGTTGCGGTCGAGCGCTTGCGCGCGGCCCGCGATGCCATCGATTCGGCCGCTGGCGACACGCTGCTGGTGGGCCGAGCAGAAAATTTCTTCGTCGGCCGGCCCGACCTCGACGACGCCATCGCGCGCCTCAAGGCCTATGCCGAGGCCGGTGCCGACTGCCTCTACGCGCCCGGCATCCGCACGCGCGAGCAGATCGCGGCGGTGGTTGCCGCGGTGGCGCCCAAGCCCGTCAACCTGCTGATCGGCTGGGCCAGCGAGCTCAGCATGCAGGACATTGCGGAGCTTGGCGTGCGGCGGGTCAGCGTGGGCGGCGCGCTCGCACGCGCGGCCTGGGGCGGCTTCGACCGTGCGGCGCGCGCGCTCGCCGAGCAAGGGCGTTTCGACGGCTTCGCGGGCGCTGCGCTGGGTGCGGACCTCGACGGGTTCTTCAGGCCGTTCTCCGCTGCGCCCTCTGCGCCCTCTGCGTCCTCCAGGTAGCGCGTTCGCTGGCTCCATGGACGCGCTCCTCGCGGAAATCCGCAGCTGCCAAGCCTGCGCCGCGCACCTGCCGCTCGGCCCGCGGCCGGTGGTGCAGGCCAGTGCCAGCGCGCGGCTCCTGATCGTCGGCCAGGCACCCAGCATGACGGTGCACGCCACCGGGCTGCCGTGGAACGACAAGAGCGGCGAGCAGTTGCGCCGCTGGCTGGGCATCGAGCGCGAGGTGTTCTATGACGCCACGCAGGTCGCCATCATGCCGATGGGCTATTGCTACCCGGGCCGTGGCACCAGCGGCGACCTGCCGCCGCGCAGGGAATGCGCCGAGCTGTGGCACGCCCGCCTGCTCGCGCAAATGAAGAACATCGAGCTGACGCTCTTGATCGGCCAATATGCGCAGCGCCATTTCCTGGGCACGGCGCGCAAGGGCAACGTGACCGAAACGGTCGAGGCCTTTGCGGAGTACGCGCCCCGCTTCATTCCCCTGCCGCATCCGTCGCCGCGCAACACCGGCTGGTTCAAGCACCACCCGTGGTTCGAAAGCGATGTGCTGCCGGTGCTGCGCGAGCGCGTGCGGCAGGCGCTCGCTCAACCCTATGGCACCACGGCGACCGAGGTGCCCGCCGCATCGAAGGGCCGCGCGGCATAGACCACGCGACCGCCCACCACCGTCATCAGCGACACCGTCTTGCCGATGCGCTCCACCGGCACCGCGAAGAAATCCTGGTCGAGGATCGCGAAGTCCGCGAGCTTGCCTACTTCGAGCGTGCCGCGCTTCGCCTCGTCGAAGCTGAACCATGCGCTGCCCGCCGTGTAGAGCCGCAATGCCTGCTCGCGCGTCGGCGTCTCGTCGGGGCCGCGCATCGGCTTGCCGCTCACGGTCTTGCCGTCGAGCATCCATTGCAGCGCGACGAACGGGTTGTACGAAGCCACGCGGTGCGCATCGGTGCCCGCGCCCACGTTCACGCCTGCGCGCAACGCGCTGCCGATCGGCGGCATGCGGCGCGCCGCCTCGCCGCGCACCGCGAGCGCGCGGTCGCCCTGGAAGTACATCGCGTCCTGCGTCGTCCAGCCGATGCCCAGCGCCTTCATGCGCGCCAGCGTTTCGGGCGAGGCGTCGTCGAGGTGGGCGATGGACCAACGCAGGTCCTTGATCGGCACCTCGGCGTTGAGCTTTTCATACAGCCCGAGCAGATGGTCGACCGATCCGTTCTCCTGCCAGTGGATGGTGACGGCCAGCTTGCGCAGCGCCGCCCACTTGATCAGTTCATAGAATTTTTCCTTTGCCGCCGCGTCGGGAAAATTGTTGTTGTACATCGCAAGCGTCACGCGTTCGCCGAGGCCATTGAACTTCAGCATGTCGTCGCCAAAGCCCATCGGCAGCATCTGCGTCAAGTCGCGAAATTCCTGCAGCTCGGCGCCGGGCTTCTGCGCGAACACGCTGTAGGCCACGCGCAACGTCAGCGCCTTGTCGCGCCACAGCTCGAACAGCGCCGCGTACTGCGAAGGCGCGATGCTGAAGCCGCCCGGGTCCACCAGGCCAGTGATGCCGAGGCGGTTCAGCTCGCTGAAGAAGGCGCGCGTGCCGGCCACGTTGTCGGCGTAGGTGGGCTTGGGCAGCTTGTCGAACAGGGCCGAGATGCCGACGATGTCGCCCGTCATCCAGCCCGGCGCGCCATCGGCCGCGGGTTTCATGCCGGCCGGCAGCGTGCCCGCGGAAACGCCGAGCGCTTCGAGCGCCTTCGGCGTCATCACCACCGCTTCGTAGAACAGCTGCACATACACCGGATGCTCCGGCGCGGCTTCCTGCAGTTCGGCCATGGTGGGCCGGCGGCGCTCGGCAAACTGCTGCTCGGTCCAGCCGCCCGCCACGATGAGCCAGCCGCCGGGCCGTGCGCGCGAGGCCGCGGTGCGGATGCGCGCCATGGCCTCGGCGATGGTGCCGGCGCCGATCCAGTTGACCTCGGTCGAGTAGCTCAGCGCCGCGCGCACGGCATGCATGTGCGAGTCGATGAGTCCAGGAATCACGGTACGCCCGCCGGCATCCACCGTGCGGGTGTTCGGTCCCGAGAACGCACGCAACTCACCGGCACTGCCGACGGCCACGATGCGGCCGTCGCGCACGGCAAGCGCCTGCGAAGTGGTCGAGGCGGCGTCGAGCGTCGCGATCTTCGCGTTGGTGACGATGAGGTCGGCCGGCTGCGCCTGCGCGCCGATCGGCAGCAGCAATGCGGTGGCCGCGGCCACGGCCAGGAAGGTGCGCAGCATGCTCAATCCACCTTGATGCTGGCGGCCTTGACCACCTGCTGCGCCTTGGCGGTCTCGTCGGCGATGAACTTGTTGAACTGCGCCGACGGCATGGTGAACGGTTCCGCGCCCAGCTTGTCGAGACGCTCCTTCAGTTCGGGCGAGGCCATGATCTTCGCGACCTCGGCCTGCAGGCGGTCGACCACCGGCTGTGGCGTCTTCGCGGGTGCGAAGAGCCCGACCCAGAACAAATACTCGGAGCCCGGCACACCGGCTTCCGCGGTGGTGGGCGCCTCCGGCAGCGCGGGCGAGCGCTTGGCCGTGCCGACCGCCAGCGCCTGCAGCTTGCCGCTCTTGATGAGCGGAAGGGCCGACACCATCGGCGCGAAGAACCAGTCGACGCGCCCGGCCATCACTTCGGTCATGGCCTCGGGCGTGCCGCGGAAGGGCACGTGCTGCGCGTCCACCCCGGCCGCGAGGCGGAACACCTCGGCGTTCATGTGCGTGGCCGAGCCGTTGCCCGCGGAGCCGTAGTTGAAGCTGCCGGGCTTGGCCTTGGCCTTGGCGACGAGGTCTTGCACATTCGCGAAGTGCGAAGGCGCGGTGACCAGCACGTTGGGCAGGCTCGCCATCGGCGTGATGCCGGTGAAATCCTTGATGGTGTCGTACGACAGGCCCTTGTAGATCCACGGATTCACGAGGTGCCCCGCCGAATGCACCAGCAGCGTGTAGCCGTCGGCCGGCGCCTTGGCTGCAATGGCCGCGCCGAGCGTGCCGCCCGCACCGGGCTTGTTGTCGACCACCACGCTGGTGCCCAGCACGGGCCCGAGCTTCTCGGCCACCAGCCGCGCGACGATGTCGGTCCCGCTGCCCGCCGTGAAGGGCACCACCAGCTTGATCGGCTGCGTGCCGGGCCATGCGCCCTGCGCGTGGGCGCCGCTGAAAAAAGCGCAAGCTGCGAGCGCGGCGGCCATCGTGAGCGCCTGCCGGCGGCTCGGGTTGAATGTCTTCTTCATGCGTCTTGTCTCCGTTGATTTGTTTGGGTGAGCGATGAATGACCGGGAAAGAGGAGGGCGCTACGCGGCAGGCGGCGCGTTCGCCATCACCAGCGCCACCAGCACCGGCCGGTTGCCGCGGTTCTCCAACTGGCGCTTTTCGCCGGGCGCGAATCGGCAGCTGTCGTAGGGGCCGAGCACGTCTTCCTGGTGCGCGCTGTCGAGTTCGCCGACCACGTGGAGCTGGCCTTCGAGCACGAGATAAAGTTTTTCCATCGGCGAGCCGTCCAGGCCCGTGTGGCCGCCGGGGAGGATCTGGCTCATGCCCATCCACATCTGCGTCGAGGGGCCGGCTTCCTTGCCCTGAAGGCGCAGGCAGCGCATGTCGAAATGGTTGGGCGCCTCATAGTGCGGCGCCTCGCTGAAACGGGTCACGTGCATGGCGGTGTTCCTTTCAATCGTTCAGGGCCGCAGCACGACGCGGTCGGTGCTGCCCGAGAGCACGAGCCGGTAGGCGTCCATCGCTTCGTCGAGCGTGAAGTGCCGTGCCACGGGAAAGGGTTTGAGCGTGCCGCGCTCGAAGCCTTCGCGCATCGCGTCGAGCTGCGCCGTGGAGGCCACGCAGTCCATGGCGAGCGAGTCGATGCCGACGAAGGTGTGCATGCCGCGGTAGAACGCGAAGATGTCGAAGGGCACGGCACGCTCGTGCGTGGCGATGAAGATCTGCGTCGCGCCCTTGGCCATGGCTTTGTTGGCGGCCTCGAAGTAGGCGCTGCCCACGGTGTTGTAGACGATGTTCGCGCCGCGCCCGCCGGTGAGCTCGCGCACCTGCGCGCCCACGTCGGCATGCTGGCGCGCATCGATCACGTCGACAGGCCCGCTCGCAAAGCCTTCGAAGAGTCCGGCGCGGCGCTGCACCGCGATCACATGCGCACCGGCCTGCGAGGCCAGTTGCACCGCCGCCTGGCCGACCTTGCCATTGGCGCCGAGCACCAGCACGGTCTGCCCGGCCTGCGGCATGCCGCTGCGCCGAAAGCCTTCGTAGGCAGTGACGAATGGCACGCCCACCGCGCCGGCCTCGTCCATCGAGATGCCCTGGGGCTTGGCGCGCAGCGCGGCTTCGGGCAGCACGAGGTATCGTGCATGCGAGCCGTCGCGCGCGATGCCGATGTCACCGCCCGATCCGTAGACCTCGCGTCCGATCCATTCGGTGGGACCGCTCACCACGATGCCCGCAAAGTCGCGCCCGGGGGTGCGGGGCCACACGGCCTGCGGCATGAGGCCCAGTGCGGCTTTCACGTCGCTCGGGTTCACGGCTGCGGCGGCGACCTGCACCACGGCATGGCCGGGAGGCGCGGTGGGTTCCGGCTGCGGTGCGGCTTCGAGTTGCAGTGCGTCTAGGTTGACGGCCTTTTGGTTCACGCGCAGTGCGCGGGACGTGTGCGGGGCGTGTGTAGCGGCAATGCTCATTTCAGTGTTCACCGCGTGTTGGATTGCGGGTTGTTTGTGTTCGGGTTTGATTGCGTTCAGGGCGCGTGCAAAGGCCACCGGGTACTCCCCTCCGCGAATGTCCCCCGTCTGCGGGAGCGCGCCCCGAACCCAGCGCGCGAAACGCAACCCGACGAACAGAAGAACAAGGCTTCATTTCCTAGCTCCCCGCACCAGGCAAGCCCAGCATCGCGCGCGCCTCGCGCGGGTTGGCAATCTCGCCGCCCAGACTCAGCAGGATGTCGCGCGCCTTCGCCACGAGCTGCGCGTTGCTTTCGGCAAGCACGCCCCTCTCGAGGTAGATGTTGTCTTCCATGCCCACGCGCACATGGCCGCCCATGAGCCAGGCCTGCGCGACGATCGGAAACTCCATGCGGCCGATGCCGAAGGCGCTCCAGAAGGCGCCACGCGGCAGCATGTTGCGTGCATAGAGTAGCGTCTCTGGCGTGGGCGCGAAGCCGTACTTCACGCCGAGCACGAAGGTCCACATCGCGGGTCCTTCGAGCGTGCCGTCGGCGATCAGGTCGAGTGCGAGGTTGATGTCGCCGGAGTCGAAGATTTCGAGTTCGGGCTTCACGCCCGCCTCGCGAATCACCTTGGCCATGCGCCGCACGTTCTTCGGCGTGTTCATCACCACGTCGGGGCCCGAGTTCATCGTGTTGAGATCGAGCGAGCACACGTCGGGCTTGATGAGCGCGATGTGCTCCACACGCTTCTCTGGCGGCAGCAGCGTGGTGCCCGGCGCGGCGATCTTCGGATCGTCCTCGCTCGGTATGTAGCGTCCGCCGGGTCCGGTCGTGAGATTGATGATCAGCTCGCGGTTCTCGCGGCGGATGCGGTGGACCACCTCGCGGTAGAGCTCGACCTCCATCGACGGCTTGCCGGTTTCGGGATGGCGCACGTGGATGTGCACCTGCGCCGCGCCGGCTTCCGCGGCGGCCAGGCATTCGTCGGCGATCTGAAGCGGCGTGATCGGCAGATGCGGCGTCTGCTCGGGCTTTACCAGGTTGCCCGTGACCGCGCAGGTGATGAGTGTCTTGGCGTTCACAGGTGGCGCCCTCCATCAACCACGATGCGCGTGCCGGTGACGAAGCGCATCGTCGTCGCCAGAGCCTCCACCGTGGCCGCCACGTCGTCGGGTTTGCCGATGCGTCCGAGCGGCGTGGTGCTCGCCATCTTGCCGGCAAACTCCGCGCCGCGGCCCGGTACGAAGCCCGACTCGACCGCGCCCGGCGACACCGACACCACGCGCACCGCCGGCGCCAGGGCCTTGGCCAGTGCATCGCCCACCACATCGAGCCCCGCCTTGGCCGCGACGTAGGCGAGGTTGCTGCCCACGCCCGTGAAGCCAGCGATCGACGAGATGTTGGCGATGAGACCGTCGCCGCTTTGCTTCAGCATCGGCGCGAACGCGCGGATGGTTGCGAACACGCCGCGGAAGTTGGCGCGCAGCAGCTCGTCGATGAGCTCGTCCGTCAGCGCGTCCAGATCGCCGGCCGCAATGGGCTGCGTGTGGCCCGCGCTGTTGACCAGGATGTCGCAGCGACCATGCGTGGCCTTTACCTCCGCGGCGGCAGCCTGCAGGCTTGGCGTATCGACGATGTCGGCGCGGATCGCCGTGTGGCGCTGCCCGTTGGCGGAGGGCAGCGCCGCGGCGCGCGCGGCGGCATCGTCGCCCTTGCGGTGCAGCAGCACGCAAGTGGCGCCGAGCGCGGCCAGCCGCACGGCCGTTGCATAGCCGATGGCGCCGAGGCCGCCGGTGATGACGGCCACCTTGCCGTCGAGTCGGGAAACAGGATCGAAGCTCATGGGATGGATGAAGGAAAGGAGGGTGGGTTCAGGGAATGGGGGGGCGCGGAAACTTCATCTCGCCGGACTCGAGCTGGAAGTCGTACTGCAGCGTGGCGGTCTGGCCGTCGGGTGCCAGCGCGAAGCGGCCGATCAGCCGGCGCGTCACGCCAAAGGTCGGGTCGCTCTCCAGGTTCTCGTCGTCATCGGCGAACACCTGCGTGACCAGCACCTTGTGCCCCGGCTTGCTCACCATGAAGTGCAGATGCGCGGGCCGGTTGGGATGGCGCTGCTGCGCGCGCAGCAGCACGCCGCACGGCCCGTCGGTCGGCACCGGATAGCCGGCCGGCCGCACGCTGCGGAAATGAAAGCGCCCTTCGGCATCGGTCGTGAAGCGTCCGCGCAGATTCATGTCTTCCTGCGCCGGGTCCTGGTTTTCATAGAGGCCGATGGGCGAGGCCTGCCACACGTCGACCGTGGCGCCCGCGACCGGTTCGCCTTGCGCGTTGCGCACCGTGCCCGACACGGCCAGCGGAATGCCGGGCGTGCCCGAGCGCGCGATGTTGTCGCCCAGCGCGCAGGCCGGCGAATTCGCGCGCCAGAAAGGCCCGAGCAGCGCGGCGGGCGATTCGCCGTGCGGATCCTGATTGTTCTGCAGCGCCACCACCGTGGACACGCCGAGGATGTCGGCCGCCAGCACCACCTCGTTCTTCTTTTCGCCCGTGGCCTGGCCGATGGCGACGATGAATTCGAGCGCCTGCTCGAACTCTTCCTCGTTCAGCTTCACCTCCTGGACGAAGGCGTGCAGGTGGCGCGTGAGCGCATCCATCACGGTGCGCAGCCGTGGGTCGGGCGTGCGTGCCATGGCTTCGAGCGCGAAGCCCAGCACCGAATCGGGCGAGGTGGCAATGTTCATGGCAGTCTCTGCAATCGTTTGCATGATCTTAGTCCAAAATCCTGGAAAGTAAAATGCCCCTGATCTGCAAGTCGGTAATGGCGAGTAGCCGTTGCCGCGTGTTCACCCGCCGACAATCGTTTGCACTAATCAGCCTCCATGAGCACCAACCCGCCTTCTTCTCCCGTCACGATCCGAGACGTTGCCCGCGCGGCCGGCGTGCATGTGTCGACCGTGTCGCGCGCGCTCAGTCCCGAGAAGCGTTCATTGATCAGCGACGAGGTGCTGCGGGTGGTCGAGGAGGCGGCGCAACGCCTGGGCTACCGGCCCAACCGTGCGGCCTCGGCCTTGCGCACCGGCCGCACGCACACCATCGGCGTGCTGGTGCCCGACATCACGAACGCGGTGTTCCCGCCCATCCTGCAGGGCATCGAGGCCAGCGCGGCGGCGCGCGGCTACTTCGTGTTCGTCACCAACGTGGCCGACCCTGCCCTCGCGCGGCCGGTGCTCGAACGCATGCTGGCGCAGCGCGTCGATGGCGTGATCCTGGCCACGGCCACACGCGACGACCCGCTGGTCGATTTCGTCACCAAGGCCGGCATGACCACGGTGCTGGTCAACCGCGCCGACGAAACCGGCCGCCTGCCGGCTGTGGTGAGCGACGACCGGCTTGCGATGAAGCTCGCGGTCGACCATCTCGCGGGCCTGGGCCACAAGCGCATCGCACATCTGGCCGGCCCGCAGAACATTCCCACCGGGGTGGGCCGCCGTCTGGGCGTGGAGCAGGCGCTGCGCGATCACCGCATGAAGCCCTTCCGCGTGGTCGAGTGCGCGAGCTACAGCCGCGAGGCCGGCGCGGCCGCGATGCGGCAGATGCTCGAAGCCGGCGCGGCGCCGCAGGCGGTGGTGTGCTGCAACGACCTGGTGGCGCTCGGCGCCTACGACGCGCTGCGCGAGGCCGGCCTGTGCGTGCCCGCGGACGTTTCCATCACCGGCCACAACGACATGCCGCTGGTCGACATGGTCGATCCGCCGCTCACCACCATCCGCCTGCCGCACCGAGAACTCGGCTGGCGCGCGGCCGAGATGCTGTTCGCGGAAATCGACGGACAGGCGATGTCTGCGTCGACGGTGGTGCTGCGGCCCGAGTTGGTGGTGCGCAAGTCGACGGGCGCGCCGGCGGCGCGCTGATCAGCCGGCGCGCGGCGCGACCTTTCTGCGCGCCGCCGGCCGCCGCGGCGGCTTCGCTTCGAGCACCAGCTCGGCCGGCAAGGTGTCGTTCCACGATTCGGTGAAATAGGCGCGGTCGCTCGGCACCACTTGCGGCAATGCACCGCGCAATGTTTCCAGCGACTGCTCGGCCGCCTTCAGGTCGCCCGAATGCGCCGCGTACCAGGCGTGCTCGAACAGCAGACTGCAGTGCTGCAGGCCGGGGTAGCGCCGGCGGCCGGCCTGGTGGTCGGCCAGCCGCGCCTGCGCCACTTCGACCCAGCGCGCCGGCCAATGCGCGGCATCGAAGGCATCGGCGAGCGGGCCGGCGAGCTTCGAGATGGCGGCCGGCTCCAGCGGCTTTTGCGCGCGGAACTGAGCGAGCGTGGGCTGCCGCTCGGGCTTGCAGTGGCCGCGCGCAATGCGCATCAGGTAGATCGCATTCCAGGCCGAGCGGCCCTGGCCGTCGGCGTGGCCGCAGAGCCACTCACTGAAGGCGATCCACTGCACGGCACGGCGCGTGGTGTCGGCATGGCCGTCGTGCGTGAGCGCCGGCAGGTCCGAGAGCCCGACGCGGTCGAAAAGCCAGGCGGCCATGCCCATATTGGCGGCCACGTGTTGCGCCGCGTCGAAGGAGTGTGATTCGAAGGCGGCGGCCAAGGCCTCGCCGAAACGTTGCAGCGATTCTTCGGCGAGCGAAGCGGCCGCGGGCCTGTCGTTGGCGGCGAGCGTCAATGCGCGCGAGCGGCACACCAGGGCCCACAGGTTGCACCATTCGAAGCGTACGTCGGGGTGGTGCCGCAGCACCAGTCCGCGCGCCGCATGGCCGGCCATGCCGGTGAGGAGCGATTGCGCGAGCGGCAGGTCGCGCGCGGTGTAGGCGCACCAGGCCGAAACGATGCATTCCATTGCGCCGAGGTAGTCGTTGGCCGCCACGTGGTGGGCGAGGCGTTGCTTCTTCAGGGCCTGCAGGCGGCGGCGCGCCTGCTCGTTGTCGCCGAGGCGGCGCCACAACATGGCCTCGTTGAGCGTGACCAGCGCGCGCTGGAAGTCGGTGGCCGCCAAGGTGGCTGCAAGGCGGATCGATTCCAGCGCACTGGCCGGTGACCCATCGAGGCCTCCGCTACTCGCCACGGGCGCGATGAGCCTGCCTTGCCGAGCCGCCTGCTGCGAGGCGACCAGCTGCTTCCAGAAGGCGGCATCCTGCAGGTGCACCGCATCGGGCGGCGTCGACGAGCCGGGCTCTGCTGAACGCATCTTCCGCGAGCGCAGTCCGAGAAAAGAAGCGACCTCGGCGGCCGTGGCCGTGCGGCCATCGACCTGCATGTGCACGCGCTTCGCCTCCGCCGGGGGCAGCCAGAAGGGACCCTGGCTACGCCGCTCGGCGTTGAGAAAGCGCGGCTCGCGCTGCGTGTCCTCGCCCCAGCCGACCTCGATGTTCCACGCCTTGAAGTCGCGGAACGCGCGGCTCACCACCATGCGCAGCGTGCTCGCATCGGACACTTCGCCGCGCAGGTCGGCCAGCCGCACGAGGCCGCCTTCGGCATCGTGCGCGTGCTTCATGCGTGCGAGCAGCCAGAGCGACTGGAAAGCCGCGCGCCGGCCGTTGACCGATTGCGGCGAGGTGAGTTCGATGGAGAGCGGGGAGGGTGTAGCAGGCTTCGGCACGCCCGCATTGAACCTCAATTTCCGTTCGGCGGTACTGCCGCTTTGTTCAGAACCTGTGGCGGTCCGCGACGGATGGCAGCTGGCTGCGCCCGATGCCCAAGTCGCGCAGCTCATGGTCGCTCATGCCGGCCAGGTGCAGTGTGTCCGCGCGGCTGCGGCGGCGCTCCGCGGCGCGGCGGCGCCAGCTGCGCAGGGCATGCATCAGGCGTTGATGAAAGGGCGAGTGCGTCGGCGCTGTCACGATGGGCTCCTTGTGGGGGTGCGCTCATCTTGCGGCGAGGCATGCTATTGTGGAAGTTGAGATTCCTGACACCTTCAATCAGCTTTTCTGATGAGACAACTGAACCTCGATCAACTGCGCACGCTCATCGCCATCGCGGACCTGGGCACTTTCTCCGCGGCGGCCAAGGCGCTGCATCTTGCGCAGCCCACCGTGAGCCTGCACATCAGCGAACTCGAATCACGCTTGGGTGCGCCGCTGGTGGTGCGCGGCAACCGGCGCGTCACGCCCACGGCGGCCGGTGCGGCACTGGTCGAACGCGGGCGAAAGCTGCTGCGCGACACCGACGATGCCGTCGAGGCGGTCAAGCGCCAAGCCGAAGGCCGCACCGGCCGCGTGCGGCTCGGCACTTCCACCGGCGTGGTGGTCGACCTGCTGCCGCAAGTGCTCGAAGCCCTGGGCGCCCGGCATGCGGGCATCGACGTAGAGGTGAGCATCCTCGGCTCCTACGAAGCCATGGCGCGGCTGGCCGCCGGCACGCTCGACATCGGCCTGGTTGCCATGCCGCAGCCGCCGCTGCGCGACATCGCCGTCACGCCCTGGCGCGACCAGGCCATGATGGCCTTCGTGCCGCAGCGCTGGAAGGCGCCCAAGCGCGTCACGCCTGCGTGGCTCGCGGCGCAGCCGCTGATCTTCAACGACGCCACCACCCACATGTATCGGCTCTCGATGGAGTGGTTCGCGGCGGCCGGCTTTGCGCCGCGTGCGCGCATCGAGCTCAACTACGACGCGGCCATCCGCAGCCTGGTGGCGGCCGGCTACGGCGCGGCGCTGCTGCCGCTGCAGCAGACCACCGATGCCGCGCTGAACGAGCGCATGCAGATCCTGCCGATCACGCCAAGGCTCACGCGCCGCCTGGGCATTGCGCACCGCCAGCCGGCCCTGCTCGACGGCGCCACGCAGAGCGTGCTACAGGTGCTGACGGCTTTCCGGCAGCTCTGACCAACCTCAATCTGCTGAGGTTCCGTTCGGAAGGCCCTCGATCGGGCATTCGGCCGTACCGATGGTGCTGCGCGTGATCGACTCCACCTTCTCGCGCGTGCCCTCGGGGTCGTTGATCCACTGCGTGTAGAAGTCGTAGGGACAGTCCGCCAGGCCGCGGTCGCCGTCGCCCGAGTTGATGACGCCGGTGTAGCCGCGGTGCAGCAGCTTGAAGAGATGGTTCTGCGACTGGCCGTTCTTGCGCGCATCACGAATCAGGCTGAGGGACATCTCGGCGTAGTTGATGCCCATTTCCTCTTCGCCGCATTCGCCCAGCGTGCGGCCGTCAAAGCCGATGAGGGCCGAGTGGCCGAAGTACGAATACACGCCGTCGAAACCCGCCGCATTGGCCACCGCCACGTAGGTGTTGTTCATGAAAGCCATCGCCTTCGACACCAGGATCTGCTGCTCCTTGGCGGGGTACATGTAGCCCTGGCAGCGGATGATGAGCTCGGCGCCGCGCATCGCGCAGTCGCGCCAGATCTCCGGGTAGTTGCCGTCGTCGCAGATGATGAGGCTGATCTTCATGCCCTTGGGGCCGTCGCTCACGTAGGTGCGGTCGCCGGGGTACCACCCTTCGATGGGCGTCCACGGCATGATCTTGCGGTACTTCTGGACGATCTCGCCCTGGTTGTTCATGAGGATCAGCGTGTTGTAGGGCGCCTTGTCCGGATGGGACTCGTGGCGTTCTCCGGTCAGCGAGAACACGCCCCACACGTTGGCGCGGCGGCAGGCGTCGGCAAAGATCGCGGTCTCCTCGCCTGGCACGGCGGCGGCGGTCTCGTACATCTCCTTGGCGTCGTACATGATGCCGTGCGTGGAATATTCCGGAAAGATCACGAGGTCCATGCCGGGCAGGCCCTTCTTCATGCCGACCAGCATTTCGCCGATCTTGCGGGCGTTGTCCAGCACCTCGGCCTTGGTGTGCAGGCGGGGCATCTTGTAGTTGACCACCGCGACGCCCACACCGTCGTTGCTGCTCGAAATATCACCATGTCTCATGACGCTGCTCCTGGAGGAAGGTTGAGAAAGAGAGAAAACAAAAAAGCCCGAGCCGGTGTTCAACCGATTCGGGCTTGGTGCGGCGGTGGGTTCGTGTCGTCGGAGCCGATTGTTCTCAACTCAACACAGGCTGCCCATACGTCATTTCGCTGATTGCAAGGGTCGTTCAGCGGGGCCGTGCGTAGTCGGATTCGATCCAGGCGGTTGCGCTGGAGCTCGTGAGCCTGAAGGCGGGCGAGACGTTGACGCTGGCAAGCTCCGTGTCGTCCGCATCGTCGTGCGCCGTGAGCGTGGCCGAGGGGCTGTCCTCGTCGGGCACGATGGCGAGCGACACGCGCACGCGCTGGTCGCCCTTGGCGGTGACGGTCACGCTCTTGTTGAGCGTGGCGTGCAGCTGCTGCTCATGGCGGCGAATCACTTCGGCGGCGGTCTTCACCAGCGTGGAAAACGCAGGGCCGTCAAGCGGCTTCGGGTTCTTCTTGTCGCGGCCCATGGTCCAGGGGCCGACCAACGCAGGCTCCGGGTCGCCGTGGCGGGTCATCTCGACGGCCCAGCCGTCGTCTTCCTCGTTCTTGATCACGCGGGCGGTCCATTGGCCATCGCGCCAGAGGCGGGGTTCCTGCAGGGGGAGGGTGTCGGAGTCGGTGGAGTCTGTGGCTTCTGTCATGCGGATGTACGGGTTCTTGCGCCGCCCATTTTCGCCTGCGCCTGCGGGGCCGCCGCTCAGAAGACCGACAGCCCGGTGCGCGCGACGAAGAGTTCCAGCGCTTTCATCCCCAGCAGCGAGTTGCCCGTGGCGTCGAGCGCCGGTGACCACACGCACAGCGTGAGCCGGTCGGGCACCACCGCCACGATGCCGCCGCCCACGCCGCTCTTGCAGGGCAGGCCGATCGAAAACGCCACGTCGCCCGCGGCATCGTAGGTTCCGCAGGTGAGCATCAGCGCGTTGATGCGGCGCGTCTGCCGCTCGCCGGTCACCTCGGCCTGGCCGTCGATCGGATGCGCGCCGTCGCGGCACAGGAAGGCCGCCGCGCGCGCAAGCTGGCGGCAGCTCATCCGCAGCGCGCACTGGTGAAAGTAGGTGTCGAGCACCACGGCCACGTCGTTGTCGATCTTGCCGAAGCTCTTCATGAAGTTGGCGAGCGCAATGTTGCGGAAACCGGTCGCGGCTTCGGATCTCGCCACCTCGTCGTCGAACGAGATCGGCTCGCCGCAGAGGCTCCCCATCAGCGCAAGAATGTCGGCCTTGGCGCTGCCGCCGGCCTGCAGTGCCTGGCTCACCAGTCGGTCGGCCACGGCGATCGCACCCGCATTGATGAACGGATTGCGCGGCTTGCCGTGCTCGTTCTCCAGCTGCACCAGCGAGTTGAACGGATTGCCCGATGGCTCGCGGCCGATGCGCTCCCACAGCGCGTCGCCCATGCGCTGCATCGCCAGCGTGAGCGTGAAGAGCTTCGACACGCTCTGGATCGAGAACGGCGTCTCCGCGTCGCCGGCAAAAGCTTCGGTGCCGTCGCAGGTGCGCAGCGCAATGCCGAGCTGGCGCGGGTCGATGCAGGCCAGCGCGGGGATGTAGCTGGCCACCGTGCCGGCCTGGCCCAGCAGCGGGCGAAGGGTGCGGGCGATGTCGTCGAGCACCGGTTGGAAGTCCGCGTCTTTCATGCCTGTGCCCTCCGCCGGTTGACCATCACGATGCCGATCGCCACGCCCGCCAGCGCGAGCATCAGCTGCAGCGTGAGCGGTTCGCCCAGCAGCACCACGCCGAACACCAGCGCGAACAGCGGCGTCAAAAAGCTGAACGACGACATCTGCGTGGCGGGATAGTGCCGCAGCAGCCACATCCAGGTGAGATAGCTCGCGAATGCGCCGACCACGGTCTGCAGGCCGATCGAGGTCCAGGCCCATGCCGAATACGAGAAGCTCCATGTTTCGCCGAGCAGCAGCGACAGCACGGGGCACACGGCGGCGGTCACACCCACCTGATAGAACAAGGATTTCTCGGCGCTTGCGGTGGCCAGGCGCGTCGTGCGCAGCGCCAGCGTGGTGAGGCCCCAGAGCATGCCGCCCACGAGCCCCATGGCATCGCCGATCAGCTGGCCCGAGCCCGTTTGCCGGAAGCCTTCGCTGAACGCGAACAGCACCGCCGCGAAGGCGATGGCGAGGCCCAGCCACTGCACGCCGCGCAGGCGCTCGGCAGGCACCCAGCGCGGCAGCAGCAGCGACACCCAGAACGGCGCCGTGTACAGGAACACCGTGAGCCGCGAGGCCGAGGTGTGCTGCAGGCCCAGGTAGATGCATGCGAACTCGCCCGCGAACAGCAGCCCCACCAAGAGGCCGCCCGGCAGCGTGCCGTCACGCTCGAAAAGCGGCACGCGGCGCGACGCGCACCACAGCCACAGCAGCGCCACGGCGCCCACCATGCGGATCGTTGCCTGCCAGAGCGGCGGCACTTCGGTCACCGTCGTCTTGATGAGGATCTGCTGCAGGCCCCAGAACGCGCAGCATGCGATGAGAAGGCCGATGGCGAGGGAGTCGAGGTGGGTCTTGCGCTGGATCATTCGTCGCGTCGTTGTCGTTGCTCGTGCCGTTGCTGCGGCTGGTTCATTCACTGGCCGGCCACCGGGTAGGGCGGCTTCCCGCGCGTGCCGGTCATCAGGTCGGGCACCACGGTCTCGACGTCGGGCACGGCGCGTGCGGCGCGCTCGAGTTTGCGGGCCAGCGCTGCCGAGGGCACGCAGCCCTGCAGGTAGACCCAGCGTCGCTGGATGACAACCCACACGCTGCTCTTCTGCACACCCGGCACGGCCAGCAGCGCGGCCCGCACCTTGGGTGCGAGGGGCTTGTCGTAGCGGTACGCGTTGCTGTCGGTGCATTTGCCGGCGAGCCAGCAGCTGGTGCCACGCTCCAGCCGTGAATGGGTCTGGGCGCGCCGCTCCTCGGCGGTATAGAACGGGCCTTCGGGCATTGCGCAGGCGGGCAGGCCGGCGGAAATGCGGAAGAAGGGGTCGTCGAACCAGTTCTGCTTGAGCGGTCCGGCCACTTCCTGCGCCGTGGCGGCCTGCGCCGCGAGCAGCAGGAAAGGCACGAGCGCGGCCAGACGCCTCACAAGGGGTGTTCCGTGTAGAAGCGTCCGCCGTGGAACAGCAGCGGCGAGGCGCCCGCGTTGTGCGTGCAGCGCTCCACCTCGCCGACGAAGATCACGTGGTCGCCTTCGTCGTAGCGGCTGCGGTTGAAGCACTCGAAGCTCGCCGCCGCGCCGGCCAGCACCGGCGCGCCGCCCAGTCCTTCGGTAAAGCCCACATCGGCCCAGCGGTCGATGTTCTTGGTGGCGAAGCGCTCGGCCAGATCCTTCTGGCTGGCGGACAGGATGTTGATGGCGTAGTGCGAACCGGTGCTGAGCGCAGGCATCGAGCCCGCCGCGCGCGCCAGGCTCCAAAGCACCAGCGGCGGCGCGAGCGACACCGAGTTGAACGAATTGGCCGTGAGGCCGACCAGCACGCCGTCGGCCGAGCGCGCGGTGACGATGGTCACGCCGGTGGCGAACATGCCGAGCGCGCTGCGGAATTCTTCGGTCGAGAAGGAAGGCGGTTGCGCCTGGGCGGGAGCGGTCACGGGAAAAGCCAGAGAGTGCGCAGAATGACGCCGCTCTATTCTGGCCCAAGGCCGGGCGGGCCGTCGCCGAGCCCTCCGCTGCTCCTTTGATCTTGCCGGCGATTAGATAAAAGCTTCGCCAAATTCCTAAGTCTCCCGCCAGAAGTCATAGGGAAAGCTCTTATATTTTCATACTAACTTAACACTGATAAGATTAAAATGCGCCCCGCGATCGACGGGAGCGCTTCCACATAAAGGAGACGACATGCTCGGACGACAACTCTCTCGGCGCTTGCTGCGGTGGGCGCCGCTCGCTGCGCTGGCGCTCTTCGGCGCCGCGGCATCGGCCGCCGGCGCCTACCCGGACCGGCCCGTGCGGCTGGTTGTGCCCTACACCCCGGGGGGCATCAGCGACGTGCTGGCGCGGGCGCTTGCCGAGCGCATGCGCAAGGACCTGGGCCAGCCCGTGATCGTGGACAACAAGCCCGGCGCCAACACTGCGCTGGGCGCACGCCTGGTGGCCTCGGCCGAGCCCGACGGCTACACGGTGCTCTTTGCCACCGGCGCGACCGCGGTGCTCAACCCGCTGCTCTACCCCAAGCTGTCGTACAACCCCGAGAAGGAGCTGCTGCCGGTGGCCCGCATCGCGGTCACGCCGGTCGTGATGCTGGTCGGCAACAGCTCGCCGCACCGCACGCTGCGCGATTTCATCTCCGACGCCAAGGCGAACCCGGGCAAGCTCAACTACGCATCCACCGGCACCGGCAGCTCGCTGCATCTGGCGGTCGAACTGCTGCAAAACGCCACCGGGGTCTCGCTCGTGCATGTGCCCTACAACGGCAGCGCGCCGGCCCAGGCGGCCTTGATGGCCGGGGATATCCAGTTCTTTGCCGACTCCACCGGCAGCGCCATGGGCTTGGTGCGCGGCGGAAAGCTGCGCCCGCTCGCGGTCACCACGCGCGAACGGCTGCCGGCGCTGCCCGATGTGCCGACGGTCGCGGAGAGCGGCTATCCCGACTACGAGGTCACCACCTGGTTCGGCCTCATGCTGCCGCGCAACGCGCCGCCCGACGTGGCGAACAAGCTGAACGCCTCGGTGGCGCAGGCGGTGGCCGACCGCAGCTTCCGCGAGCAGTTCGAGGCGCTCGGCCTGGTGGTGCCGCCGGCGCTGAGCCCGGCCGAGTTCAACGCCTACATCGGCCGCGAGCGGGAGCGCTGGGCGCCGCTGATCCGCGCCAAGCACATCGTCCTCGAGTAACTCCCGCAACTTCACCGGAAGCCATTGCATGTTCGAAGCCAACCTGCTGCGCGGCAAGCGCATCCTCGTGACCGGCGGCGGCTCGGGCCTTGGCTGCGAGATTGCCGAGCGTTACCTGCAACTGGGCGCCGAGGTCCACATCTGCGGCCGCCGCCAGCAGATACTCGACGCCACCGCCGCCGAGCTGACCGAGCGCCATGGCGGCGTGGTTCGCGCGCACGCGGTGGACATCCGCCATGCAGACGCGGTCGACGCCATGGTCGAGCGCATCTGGGCCGAGCACGGCCCGCTCGACGGGCTGGTCAACAACGCGGCCGGCAACTTCGTGAGCCGCACGCAGGACGTGTCGCCACGCGGCTTCGACGCGGTCGCCAACATCGTGCTGCACGGCACCTACTACGTCACCCACCACGTCGGGCGGCGCTGGATCGAAACCGGCCACAAGGGCTCGGTGATCTCCATCGTCGTGACCTGGGTGCGCACCGGCGCGCCATTCGTGGTGCCCTCGGCCATGAGCAAGGCCGGCGTGGACGTGATGACCAAGTCGCTTGCGATCGAGTGGGGCCGCTACGGCATCCGGCTGAACGCCATTGCGCCGGGCATCTTTCCGACTGAAGGCGCGAACAGCCGGCTCAGCCCCAAGGCCGCCTGGGAAGACGGCGCGGTGCGCAACCCGATGAACCGGCTGGGCCGCATGCCCGAGCTGCAGAACCTGGCGGTGTTCCTGATGGCTGACGGCGTCGAGTGGATCACTGGCGAGACCATCGCCATCGACGGCGCGGGGCACCGGCAGAACGGCGCATCCTTCACCGAGCTGGCCGATCTGGACGACGAGGCCTGGCGCGGCATGCGCGAGGCGATCCGCGGGCAGGACGCGCGCGACCGGGCGCTGCGCGAAGCCGCTTCGGAACCCGATGGGCCGGATGCCCGAGGCCACTCATGAGGATCGACCGGATCGTCGACGAAGTGGCCGCAGCAGGCCGTGGTGACCACCCCGCGCTGCTGCTGGAGGACGGACGCGCCCTGACGTATGCACAACTTGCCGCGCGCATCGAAGAAGCGGCGGCTGCGCTTGCCGAGGCGGGCCTCGCACCGGGGCAGCGCATGGTGCTGGTCGGCGAGAACAGCGAGGACATGGTGGTGCTGCTGCTCGGCGCAATTCGCGCAGGCGGCTGGGCGGTGCCGCTCAATGCCCGCATGTCGGGCGGCGAGATCGATGCGATCTGCGCGCACTGCGAGCCGCGGCTCGTGTACTTTGCGGCCGGCGCATCGGGCGAGGCGCTGGCCCACGCCGATCGCCGTGGCGCCGCCGGCGTGCTTGCCTGCGCGCCGGGCGGGCGCTTGCAGCGCTGCGAAGGCCCGGGCACGGCCGCCGAGGATGCGGCCGACGACGTCGCGCTGATGATCTACACCTCGGGCAGCACCGGCCTGCCCAAGGGCGTGATGCTGAGCCACGGCAACCTCGATTTCGTCACCCGCGCCTCGATGGTGCAGCAGGTGCTGCTGCCGGACGACGTGATCTTCCATGCATTGCCGATCTCGCATTCCTTCGGGCTGATCTCGGCGCTGCTGTGCGCCCTTCGTGCCGGCGCCACGCTGCGCCTGGTGGGTCGCTTCTCGGCCGGGCTGCTGGCCGAGGCCATCACCAGTGGACAGGTGACGGTGTTCCAGGGCGTGCCCGCGATGTACGCGCGGCTGCACGAATGGGCGCAGCAGCATGGCCGCGCGCTCACCCCCAACCGGCTGCGCATGGCCTACATCGGCGGTTCGCTGGTCGATGCCACGCGCAAGGCGCAGACCGAGGCGCTGCTCGGCCTGCCGCTGCACCACGGCTACGGCCTGACCGAATCGGCACCCGCGGCGACCCGCACCTTCGGCCATCCGCCGCCCGCGGACGTGACCGCCGGCTGGCCGATTCCCGGCGTGGAGGTGGTGCTCGCGGATGCGGACGGCCGGCCGGTGGCGAACGGCGAGCGCGGCGAAGTCCTGGTCCGCGGGCCCAACGTGATGAAGGGCTACTTTCGCGACCCGGCGCAAACGCGCGCGGCGGTCGATGCCAACGGCTGGCTGCACACCGGCGACATCGGCGTCTTCGGTCCGGCGGGCGATCTTTCCATCGTGGGCCGCAGCAAGGAGATGATCATTCGCGGCGGCTTCAACGTGTACCCGGCTGAGGTCGAGAAGGCGATCGCCGGCTTCCCGGAGGTCGCGCAGTGCGCAGTCGTCGGGCGCAGCGTGCCGGGCGACGAGGAGATCGTCGCCTTCGTCGAGCCGCTGCAGGGCCGCGGTATCGACACCGTGCGGCTCTGTGCCTTCCTGCGCGAGCGGCTGGCGCCCTACAAGGTGCCGGCCGAAGTGCATGTGATGGCGCAACTTCCCGCCAGCCCCACCGGCAAGCTGCTCAAGGCAAAGCTGAAGTCGCTGGCGCAGGCCGCACCGGCGCAGGCGCGGCCCTCGCTCGACCGCGTGCTGGCGCCGCGCTCCGTGGCGGTGGTGGGCGCATCCGACAACCCGCACAAGGTCGGCGGGCGGCCGATCCGCTACCTGCTGGAGCAGGGCTTCGGTGGCCGTATCTACCCGGTTCATCCGCGCGCGGGCGAGGTGCAGGGCCTGCAGGCCTACGCGGCACTCGACCAGTTGCCGGAGGTGCCCGACGCGGCGGTGCTTTGCATCGGCGCCGATCAGGCCGAGCAGCAGCTTGCGGAATGCGCGCGGCTGGGTGTGGGCCATGCGCTGCTGTTCGCGTCGGGCTATGCGGAGGTCGGTGCCGAAGGCCGCTTGCGGCAGGAAACCCTGGCCGGCATCGCCCGCGCGGGCGGTGTCCGCCTGGTGGGGCCGAACAGCATCGGCGTGGCCAGCTTCGACAGCGGCGCGGTGCTCTCCTTCGCATCGATCTACAGCGACCATGCGCCGCTCGACGGTCCGGTGGCGATCGTCTCGCAAAGCGGCGCCTTCGGCGTGTCCGCCTATGCGCTGTTGCGCGAGGCCGGCTGGGGCGTGCGCTGCGTGGCCGCCACCGGCAACGAGGCCGACGTCGATACCGCCGACCTGGTCGATGCGCTGGCACGCCGGCCCGGCGTGCGGCTGGTGCTGCTCTACGTCGAGCACGTGCCCGACCTGGTGCGCATGGCCGCGGCGCTCGATACGGCGCGCGAGCGTGGCGTGGCGGTGCTGGCGGTGCGCTCCGGGCGTTCCGCGCACGGCCGACGCTCGGCCGATCTGCATACGGGCTCGGGCGGCGCGGCAGGTGACGTGCTCGACGCGCTTTTCGAGTCGCACGGCTGCCGCACCGTGGGCGGGCTGGCCGAGCTCGTCGGCGCCGTGCCGCTGTACCTCGGGCCTGCGGTGGGTGCAGGCGGCCCGGGCGGGCTGCCGCGGCTTGCGCTCGTCAGCAACTCCGGCGCGTCCTGCGTGCTCGCGGCGGACGAGGCGCAGGCCCGCGGGCTGCCGCTGGCGCCGCTGTCGGCGGACGCGGAGCAGCGCCTGGCCGAGCTGTTGCCCAGCTTCTCGCTCAACCGCAATCCGGTGGATCTGACGGCGATGCTGCTGGCCGAACCGGCTTTGCTGGGCGCGGTGGTGCAGGTGGTGCTGCAGGACGAGGCCGTGGATGCCGCCACCCTGGGCCTGCTGGCCGTCGGCGGACCGAGCTACGACCTGCCGCGTTTCGTGCGCGAGTGCCGGGCCGTGGTGGACAGCGTGGGCAAGCCGCTGGCGGTCTACAGCCCGCATTCGCATGTGCGCGAGGCCTTCGCCAAGGATGGCTTCGCGGTGTTCCCGGGCGAGGCCGAAGCCATGCAGGCGTTGCAGGCTTTCGCGCTGCACCGCGGCCAATCGGCCGGAGCCCGCGCAGCGCTTGCGCTCGATCTTCCGGAAGCGAGCCGCGGGATGGCCGAAGTAGCCCTGGGCTAGGTTGCCGCTGGCTGGTGGTCCAGCCCCGCGATGAAGATCGAGAACACGTCGTGCCCGATCTTCATCGGGTCCTTGCCGACGATGTCCCAGGCGTTCTGGCGGTCCACCATCACGGTGGCCAGGCCGTGGCAGGCGGTCCATGCGGCCAGTGCCGCGGGGCGCACCCGGGCCAGCGGCACGTTGCGGTGGCTCAGGTAGTCGCCCACGCAGGTTTCCAGGATGCCGTAGGAGCGCGTGGCGGCTTGCTCCAGGTCGGGGAACTGCAGCTTCTGCGGAATGGCCGGGCCGTACATCAGCTGGAACAACGCGGGCCGCTCGATCGAGAACTGCAGGTGCGCGAGCATCACGCTGAGCAGCCGTTCGCGCGGATCGCTGAGGCTGCGCAGCGCGCGGATGCGCTGCTCGAACATCATGCGAAAGCCCTGCGCCGCAATGGCCGCGAGAAAGCCCGACTTGCCCTCGAAGTGATGCAGCGGCGCGGTCTGCGACACGCCCACGTCGCGCGCCGCCTGGCGCAGGCTCAGCGCGGCAAGACCCTGCGCATCGAGGATCTCGATGCCGCGCATCACCAGCGCGTCGCGCAGGTTGCCGTGGTGATAGGTCGAGCGCTTGGCCTCCGCGTCGGGCGCTGGCGCATCGTCGCCGGGCGCCGCCGGAACGGCGCGCGATCCGGCATGCGGCCTGGAGGCGGAGGAGCTTTTCTTCATAGGCCTCCGAGCTTAAACCGGCAGCTTGCGCGCGGCGCGGCTCAACCGAAGAACCAGTAGCAGACCGCGACGGCCGCAACCACGCCCGCCAGCTCGGCCGCGAGCGCGCAGGCCACGGCGTGCCGCGCGCGCTGGATGCCGACCGCGCCGAAGTACACGGCCAGCACATAGAAAGTGGTTTCGGTGCTGCCCTGGATGGTGGCGGCTACCAGCGCGGGAAAGCTGTCCACGCCCTGGGTCTTCATGGTCTCGATCAGCATGGCGCGCGCCGCGCTGCCCGAGAAGGGCTTGACCAGTGCGGTCGGCATGGCGTCGACAAAACGCGAATCCCACCCGCCCATGTCGACCAGCCAGCGCAGCCCGCCGAGCACGAAGTCGAGCGCGCCCGAGGCGCGCAGCACGCCCACCGCGCACAGCATGGCAACGAGGTAGGGCAGCAGGTTCTTCGCGATGTCGAAGCCATCCTTCGCGCCCTCGATGAAGCATTCGTAGACCTTGATGCGCCGGATCGCACCGGCCAGGAGGAACGCGATGATCACGCCGAACAGCGCCAGGTTGCCCATGAGCGAGGAGAGCGACGCGATCGCCGCCGCCGACAAGGTGCCCAGCAGCGCCATGAAGCCGCCAAGCAGCAGCGCGCCGGGCACCAGGTAGGCCAGCACCACCGGGTCCCACAGCCGCAGGCGCTGCGCCACGGCCACCGAGAGCAGTCCCACCAGCGTCGATGCGCTGGTGGCCAGCAGGATCGGCAGGAAGACCATCGTCGGATCGCTCGCGCCCTGCTGCGCGCGGTACATGAAGATGGTCACCGGCAACAGCGTGAGCGACGAGGCGTTGAGCACCAGGAACAGGATCTGCGCGTTGGTCGCCGTGACCGGGTCGGGATTCAGCCGCTGCAATTCGCGCATGGCCTTGAGGCCGATGGGCGTGGCCGCGTTGTCCAGCCCGAGCGCATTGGCCGCAAAGTTCATCGTGATGAGCCCGAGCGCCGGATGCCCGGCGGGCACCCCCGGCATCAGCCGCCTGAAGAGCGGGCCGAGCAGCCGCGCGAGCCAGCCGACCAGCCCCGCCGCCTCGGCGATGCGCAGGAAGCCGAGCCACAGCGTGAGCGTGCCGAACAGCAGCACCATCACCTCGACCGCGAGCCGCGCCATGGCAAAGAGGCTTTCGACGATCGCCGCAAAGACGGCCGGGTCGCCGCCCACGAGCCAGCGCCCGAGCGCGGCCAGCATCGCCATTCCGAAGAAACCCAGCCACAAGCCGTTGAGCACGCGTGTTCTTTCCCTTTTTGTGAGCGCGATCATAGGGCTCCGCTCGCGGCCGCCTCGGGCTACAGTGCGGCCCATGGCAGCCTCTTTCCTTATTCGCAGGCTCGCGGCCCTGGTGTGGGTCGCCGTGGCCTCGGCATGGCTGGCGGGCTGCGTGGGCCTGCCGCCCCAGCCGCCGCGTGCGCCGACCGCGGCCATCACCGACGTGGCCGACACCGCGCTCGGCCAACTGGCGCGGGCGGGCCCGGCCGACGGGGCGGCGCCGCTGTCGGGTTTTCGCCTGCTGCCGGAGGCGGCCTTCGCCTTCGATGCCCGCATTTCGCTCGCGCGGAACGCCGAGAAGTCGCTCGACGTGCAGTACTACCTGATCCAGAACGACGACGTCGGCCTGTTGCTGCTGCGCGAACTGCGCGATGCGGCGGCGCGCGGCGTCCGGGTGCGGCTCCTGGTGGACGACCTTTACACGACTGGCGAGGACGAGGTGTTCGGTACGCTCTCGGCCTTTCCGAACGTCGAGGTGCGGCTGTTCAATCCGCTGCCCTCGCGCGCCGGTTCGCTCGCGTTGCGGCTCCTGTTCTCGGTGGCGGATTTCGGCCGCATCAACCACCGCATGCACAACAAGCTGCTGGTGGCCGACAACAGCTTTGCCGTCTCGGGCGGCCGCAACATCGCGAACGAATACTTCATGCGCGGCACGGCGGCCAACTTCATCGACATGGACGTGCTTTCCAGCGGCCCGGTGGTGCGCCGGATGTCAGAAGGCTTCGACCGCTATTGGAACAGCGAGCATGCCTGGCCCATCGAGCGGATCGCGCCGCTGCGCATGACGGCGGAAGAGGCGCAGAAGCGCTTCGACGCCATTTCCAGCGCTGCGCAGCCCGACGTGCCTATCCGCCCGCGCGACGTGATGGACAGGTCGCCCGTGGGCGAGCAGCTCACCACCGGCAAGGTCGATCTTCACTGGGCGCCGTTCACGCTGTTCGTGGACGACCCCGCAAAGATCACGCGCGCGCCCGGGGCGGCCTATGCGGGCAGCGTGAACGAGGGTGCGCTGGGCGTCATCAATTCGGGCAAGCGCGAGGTCAAGATCGCCTCGCCGTACTTCATTCCGGGCCCGCCGGGCATGGCCATGATGAAGGCGGCCATCGACCGCGGCGGGAAGATCACCGTGGTGACCAATTCGCTGGGCGCCACCGACGAACCGCTGGCCTACGCGGGCTACGAACGCTACCGCGCCGACATGCTGAAGATCGGCGTCAACATCTACGAGATCGCGCCGATGCTCACCCGGCGCTCGTCTCACTTCGGCGACTTCGGCCAGTCGATCAGCCGCCTGCACGCCAAGATCGCGGTGATCGACGAGGATCGATTCTTCATCGGCTCGATGAACCTGGATCGCCGCTCCGCCGCGGTCAACACCGAGATGGGCCTCGTGATCGACAGTCCGGAACTGGTGGCCGACTACGAGAAGCTCCTGAGCGGAGCGCGCGTGAGCCTGGGCTACCGGCTGCGGCTCGCACCCAACGGACGCCGGGTGCAATGGCTTGAGTACGACGATGCCGGCGGAGACATCGTCCATGAGGACGAGCCCGGGGAGTTTCTCTGGCTGCGCTTCAAGAACTGGCTGCTGCTGCCCATCGTGGGCGAAGACCTGCTCTAGCCGCGGTTTCAGCGCACTTCGATCAGCAGGTCCGGGCGAAAGCCTTCCTGTTCGCCCTTGCTCCGATAGCCGAGCGGGTTGGCCACCACGCGGCAGCCGTCCTTCACGTAGTCGAAGGCGCAGTGCAGGTGGCCGTGCAGCCACAGCCGCGCGCGGGGCAGCAGTGCGTCGAGTGAATTGCAGAAACCGGCGGTGCCCGGCGTGAGGCCATAGCGCGGATCGGCACTGGCGAGGCTGGGCGCGAAATGCGTGATGGCCACGGTGGTGCCGTCGAACGGCTCGGCCAGCGCGGCGTCGAGCCAGGCTTGGCATGCCAGGCCCTGTTCACGCATGGCGCCGGCCATGAAGGGCTGGCCGTGGCGCACCGTGGCGGCTTTTTCAAGGTAGAAATCGGCCGCCCGCATGGCTTTGCCGCGCTTCTTGAGCGCGTCCGCCAGGCCGTCGGTGGGCGTCACCAGCGCGTCGAAGTCGGCCCAGAGGGTGGTGCCGATGAAGCGGATGCCTTCGATGACCGTCGTCTCCCGCTCGAGCCAAAGGATGTCGAGCTCCTGGCAGAGCGCGCGCAGGCGCTCGTGGGTCTGGTCGAAATCGGCGTTGTCGTATTCATGGTTGCCCGGCACATACATCACGGGCACAGGCCAGCCGTGGCGGGGCGAAAAGCGGCCAAGGCCGAAATCGGTCTCTGTCAGGCGGGAGCCCTGCTGGTAGGAGCCGATGTCGCCCGCCAGCACCAGCATGTCGGCCCCAGGCGCGGGCTCGGCCTGGAACCGCGGATGGGACTCCAGGTGCAGGTCTGAGAGCAGTTGAAGCTTCATCGGCGATCAGTCTAGAGGAATCAGCCCATGCATAAAGCGCATGAGGTGGGGCTTTCAATATTAGGGATAACCCCTATTCTTAGGACATCAACCACTCCAGCGCAGCCAAGAGCAGCGCACTGTCATGTTCAGCCTCATTGCCCAAGTGGCCCGTTTTTTCCGTTCTTCCAATGACAGCAACCCGGCCAGCCATGCCGCGGCGCTGATGGAATCCGCCGACGTCCGCGCCGGCCTCGATGCCCACCACGCGCAGGAACTGCGCGCGGCGGCATCGGCCTGGCTCTCGGTCGTCCGCTAAGCCAATCCGCGTCCGCCGGGCAATTTCTGCCCGAGGGCCGGATCCGCGAAAGCCGACGCGGCCGAGCGCAGCAGCGCGGTGCGCAGCCATTCGTGCGCGTGCCCATGCTGCGCGCGCCGGTGCCAGATCGCATCCACGTGCACCATCGGCTGGTCGAAGGGCAGGTCGCGCAGCACCAGCTGGTCGTCGATGCCGGTCACGGTGACGAAATGCCGCGGCAGCACCGTGAGCAGGTCGGAGTTTGCGACCACCCGGCCTGCCGTGAAGAACTGGTTCACCGTCACCACGATGCGCCGCTCGCGCCCCATGGCGCCCAGCGTCTGGTCGATAAAGCCATACGGCCGCCCCGAAAAGCTCACCAACAGGTGCCGCGCGGCGCAATAGTCGTCGAGCGTCAGGGGCGCCTCGGCGAGCGGATGGCCGCGCCGCATCACGCACACATACTCGCCCCGATAGAGCCGCTGGGTTTCGAACGGCACCCCCACACCCGACTGCCCGCGCGCCGCCAGGCTGGCAATCACGGCTGGAAAGTAGCCGATCGCCATGTCGACTTCTTCCTGCTCCAGCATGCGCCGCGGATCGCGGGTTGTAAGCGGCAGAACGCGCAGCGAGATAGCGGGCGCTTCCTTCTCCACGATTTTCACCAGCCCCGGAATGAGCTCGGCGGCCGTCGCATCGGCCATGGCCAGGAGGAAGGTGGTGTCTGCCGTGGCGGCATCGAACTCGCCAGGCGCCAGCGTGTGCTGCAGTTGCCTGAGCGCATCGCGCACGGTGGGCCAGAGCGCCAGCGCGCGCGGCGTGGGCTCGACGCCCGCGCCCGAGCGGCTCACCAGTTCGTCGCCCAGCACTTCGCGCAGGCGCCGCAACGCGTTGCTCACCGCCGGCTGGGTGATCGAAAGGTTGCGCGCGGCGCGCGTGAGGTTGCGCTCCGCCATGACCTCGTCGAAGACGCGGAGCAGGTTGAGATCGAAGGTGCGAAAGTTGACGTCCATCAGTGGTATGAATGATAAACATCAGAAAGATAAAGTGGATAAACACTAGGGCAAACCCTAATATCTCTCCATCGGCACTCAGCCATTCATCCCTGGAGGGATTCATCATGACCAGCTTCGTCCACGTAGACCAACCCACTGTGCACCCTGGCGTCCAGCGCGCCGAAGTGCTGTTCGGCCAGATCAAGGCCGCCCGCGCCGGCGCGAACGGCTCGCGTCCGCTGATTGTCCTGCTGATCGTCGCCGTGGCCTCCGCGGTGCTGGTGGTCGCCGACACGCTCGTTTCCAACTGGGACGAAGGCGCTCTGCTCGCCGCATGGGCTGTGCTCTGCGGCGCCGTTTTCGGCATTGCCGCGCTGTTTGCCGGCTCGGTGCGCAATGCGGCCGCCAAGGTGGCCGGCGTTTTGAGTGCAGCCGCCCAGCGCCGCGCCGCCGCCCGCGCCGACGAGCGCTTTCTGGCTACCGCGCACAGCGACCCGCGCGTGATGCAGGAACTGCAGGCCGCCGTCTGGCGCCAGCAGTCGGAAGGCAAGGCCTCCACCGCTGCCGTCGCCAAGGTCGACGCGCTGGCCCGCCAGGCCGCACGTGCCAACGACGCCCGCATGCCGACGCTCTATGAAGCCATGCGCCGCATGAACAGCTCGCGCTACTACTGATCGACCCAGTCGATTCTCCGGCCGAGTCATGAAAAAGCCGCCCTCGTGGGCGGCTTTTTCGTTGCTGCGGCCCGGCGGGCCGCACAAGGGTTGGCGTCAGGCCGCCAGGCGCTGTTCGATCGCAGCCTTGGTTGCCGGCAGTTCCTTCGGCAGGTGGTGCGCCAGTTGCTGGAACAGCTCGGTATGCAGCTTCAGCTCGGCCTCCCAGGCGGCCTTGTCGATGCTGGTGACGGTGGCGAACTGCTCGGCGCTGAAGTCCAGGCCGGTCCAGTTGAGGTCTTCGTAGCGCGGGCTCACGCCGAAGACGTGGTCCACGCCTTCCGCCTTGCCTTCGATGCGGTCGATGATCCACTTGAGCACGCGCATGTTCTCGCCGTAGCCGGGCCACACGAACTTGCCGTCCGGACCCTTGCGGAACCAGTTGGTGGTGTAGATCTTCGGCTGCTTGGCGCCCGAGGCTTCGAGCTTCTTGCCCAGGTCGAGCCAATGCTGGAAGTAGTCGCTCATGTTGTAGCCCATGAAGGCCAGCATGGCGAACGGATCGCGGCGCACCACGCCCACCTGGCCGACGATGGCAGCGGTGGTTTCGGAGCCCATGGTGGCGGCCATGTAGACGCCTTCGGTCCAGTTGCGGCCTTCGGTCACCAGCGGCACCGTGGTCGAGCGGCGGCCGCCGAAGATGAAAGCGTCGATCGGCACGCCGGCCGGATCGTCCCAGGCGGGGTCGAGCGCCGGGTTGTTGGTGGCGGCCACGGTGAAGCGCGAGTTCGGGTGCGCGGCCTTGGCGCCGGTTTCCTTGGCGATCTGCGGCGTCCAGTCCTTGCCCTGCCAGTCGATCAGGTGCTCGGGCAGCTTCTTGCCGGGCACGTCGTCTTCCAGGCCTTCCCACCAAACGTCGCCGTCGTCGGTTAGCGCCACGTTGGTGAAGATCACGTCGCGGTCAAGGCTCTTCAGGCAGTTGGGGTTGGTCTTGAGATTGGTGCCGGGGGCCACGCCGAAGTAGCCCGCCTCGGGGTTGATGGCGTACATGCGGCCATCCTTGCCGGGCTTGATCCACGCGATGTCGTCGCCGATGGTGGTGACTTCCCAGCCGTCGAAGCCGGCCGGGGGCACCAGCATCGAGAAGTTGGTCTTGCCGCAGGCCGACGGGAACGCGGCCGCCACGTGGTACTTCTTGCCCTCGGGCGAGGTGACGCCCAAGATCAGCATGTGCTCGGCCAGCCAGCCTTCGTCGCGGCCCATGGTGGAGGCGATGCGCAGCGCAAAGCACTTCTTGCCCAGCAGCGCATTGCCGCCGTAGCCCGAGCCGTAGCTCCAGATTTCGCGCGTCTCGGGATAGTGGACGATGTACTTCGTCTTGTTGCAGGGCCAGGACACATCCTTCTGGCCCGGCTCCAGCGGAGCGCCCACGGTGTGCACGCAGGGCACGAACTCGCCGTCGGTGCCGAGCACCTCGTACACGTCCTTGCCCATGCGGGTCATGATCTTCATGTTGACCGCCACGTAGGCACTGTCGGAAAGCTCGATGCCGATGTGCGCGATGGGCGAGCCGAGCGGGCCCATGCTGAAGGGCACCACATACATCGTGCGGCCCTTCATGCAGCCGTCGAAGAGAGGCTGCAGCGTGGCACGCATCTCGGCCGGGGCCATCCAGTTGTTGGTGGGGCCGGCGTCTTCTTTCTTCTGGGAGCAGATGAAGGTGCGGTCTTCGACGCGCGCCACGTCGCTCGGGTCGGATGCCGCGAGGAACGAGTTGGGGCGCTTGGCCGGATTGAGCTTCTTGAAGGTGCCCGCGTCGACCAGCTTCTGGCACAGGCGGTCGTACTCTTCCTGGCTTCCGTCGCACCAGTAGATGGACTCGGGTTTGCAGAGCGCGGCCATGTCGGCCACCCAGGCCACCAGTTTTGCGTTCTTGACGTATGAGGGTGCCTGAATGGCGAGTCCCTGCATCGTGGGTGCGTTCATCGGAAATCTCCTAAGTTGAAAAATCGTCTTTCCGAACGGGGCGCCGCGCCTGCTGTGGCGCGGAGGTCCGTTTGAGAAAACGTTTCGGCTTCGGGAGACTGCGTCAACGCGGGCCGCAAAACCCGCGGACGATGACGCGATTGGCTGTCAGGCCAAATAGACAGCGATGGACGCGAGCAGCAGCATCAGCACGCCGCCGGCCAGCGGCAGCACGAGCGGCATCAGGTGCACGACCGATTCGACGGCGTCTTTTTCAACGGCGGCGGCGTGGTGGGGCTCGACGGGAGTGGGGTTGGACATTGATTACCTCGAATACTCAAATTCAAAAACTGGGGGGCATTTTACGGGTCGGGCACGCCCGACCGGTCTAGGGGGTTGCCAACCCCCTCAGTGCTGCTCTTCGGCCTCGAAGCCCGCGTCGTGCAGCGCGCCCAGCACGCTGGCCAGGTGGGCCCGTCCGCGGGTCTGCAATACCAGCTCGATGTCGACGTTCTGCGCCGCCAGCATGGTGAATGCACGCTGATGGTGCACCTCATCGACGTTAGCGCCCGCTTCCGCCACAGTGGCCGTGATCTGGGCCAGTGAGCCCGGAACGTCACGCGCACTCACCCTCACGCGGGCCAGCCGGCCGGCCCGCACCATGCCGCGTTCGATGATCGCCGCCAGGAGCAGCGGATCGATGTTGCCGCCCGAAAGCACCAGCCCCACGCGCTTGCCCTTGAAGCGTTCCGGATGCCGGATCAGCGCCGCCAGGCCGGCCGCGCCGGCGCCTTCGACCAGCGTCTTCTCGATTTCGAGCAGCATCAGCACGCCCTGTTCGATGTCGCCTTCGTCGACCAGCAGCAGATCGTCCACGTGTTTGGCGATGATTTCCCGCGTCAGCACGCCCGGCGTGCCGACCGCGATGCCTTCGGCGATGGTGCTCTTGCCCTGCAGGTGCTGGGTGCCCTTGACGGCGTTGACCATGCCCGGAAAGCGCGTGGTCTGTACGCCCACGATCTCGATGCCGGGCTTGCGGTCGCGCGCGGCGATGGCCATGCCCGCAATCAGCCCGCCGCCTCCGACCGACACCACCAGCATGTCCAGATCAGGCACCGCATCGAGCATTTCGAGCGCGACCGTGCCCTGGCCCGCGATGATGGCCTCGTCGTCGTAGGGATGGACGAAGGTGAGGCCTTCTCGCTCGGCCAACTCAAACGCATGGGCGCGCGCCGCGTCGAGCGTGTCGCCATGCAGCACCACCTCGGCGCCAAAGCCGCGCGTGCGCTCGATCTTCACCCCGGGCGTGAAGCGCGGCATCACGATGAGTGCGCGCAAGCCCAGCCGCTGCGCGTGATAGGCCACACCCTGGGCATGGTTGCCGGCCGACATGGCCACCACGCCCCGCGTGGTTTCCTTTCCGTCGCCCTGCGGTCCGTTCTCCGAAAGATCGACCAATTTGTTGCACGCCCCGCGTTCCTTGAACGAGGACGTGAACTGCAGGTTCTCGAATTTCAGGAACACCTGCGCGCCCACGATTTCCGAGAGCGTGCGCGATTCGACGCATGGCGTGTTGAGCACCTGACCCTGCAGGCGCGCCGCGGCGCGCCGGATTTCTTCGATTCCGACCATGGCGGGCATTGTGGCTGGAATCGCACCATCAGGGTTTTTACCGTTCCAGCGTCTTCCCGAAGGCAAAAGTCTGCGTTATGGTCGCCCCAGGAATTCCCTCGTCTGGAGGTTGTCTGATGGTCAAGCGTGCGGGTGTCGATGTCGTGGCTGCTGCGGTGCGCGGGCAGGCCTTGCCGTCGCCCGGACTCAAGGGTGCGCCGGTGCTCGAGCTGATGTGCTCGCACTTCGTGCTCACGCTGGCCGCCAAGCAGGGACCGCGCTTCAACGTGCGCCGCGACATCAACGGCCTGCTCTCGCTGACCGGGCGCCACCTGGTGTGGCCGGCCGCGGTGCTGCACCGCTTGCGAGAGTTTCTCGGCCGGCGCTGCGCGGGCAACGAGGTCTGGAAGGGGGTCGAGAATTTCGACGGGCGTACGCTGCTGGAGCGCCATGGCGTATGGCGCGGCCCGTATGAGGAAGGCACGCTCTTCTTCTATCTTGACGAATACGCCAAGGACCAGCCCAAGGACCTGCTCTCTGTGCTGGCCGTCACGCGCGACTGGCTCACGCATGCGCTGCGCAAGCAGTCGACGCTGGTCGAGAAGAACATTGATGCGCTCGCGGGCTTGCTGCAGCTCAACAAGGCCGAGCGCGCGCTGCTCCTCTACGGCACGCTCGCGCGCTACCAGCGCGACCTGCGTTCGCTCCTGGTCGAGTTCAAGGTCAACAACGCGCCCGAAGCCTATGCCGCCATTGCCGACATCGCGGGCGTCAACGCGAGCGAGGTGGGCGAGGCGCTGCGCGCGGGCTCGCGGCTGGAGCGCATCGGGCTGGTCGAGAACCTGATTTCCGAGCACAACATCACTGACCTGGCCGACCTCATGAAGGTCAGCGAAAAGCTGCCGCCGGTGCTGATGCGCGAATACCGCGACCACAACGAGCTGATGGCCGTGTTCACGCGGCCTTCAGCCAAGAGCGCGCTCACCAAGCAGGACTTTTCCTTTGTGGAAGAAGACGCGCAGATGCTCGTCACGCTGCTGCGCGCGGCAGTGGCGCGCAAGGAGCCCGGCGTCAATGTGCTGCTCTACGGGCCGCCCGGCACCGGCAAGACCGAGCTCGCCAAGGTGGTGGCGCAGGCCGCGGGGCTCGAACTGTTCGAGGTCGAATATGCAGACCGCGACGGCAACTCGCTGAGCGGCCGCGACCGCTACCGATCGCTGCAGATCGCGCAGGTGTTCCTCAAGGGCAGTGCGCAGGCCGCGCTGCTGTTCGATGAGGTGGAAGACGTGTTCCCGCCCATCAGCACCGAAGCCGCGCAATTCATGGCGCGCGCCGAGCAGATTCCGGCGCCCACCAGTGGCAGTGTGAGCGGCAAGGCCTGGGTCAACCAGATCCTCGAGGCCAATCCCGTGCCCACGCTCTGGGTGACCAACCGCATCGAGCAGATCGACCCGGCGTTCCGGCGCCGCTTTGCCTATCACCTCGAACTCAAGTCGCCGCCGCCCGGCGCGCGCGAGCAGCTGATCAAGAAATCGCTCGACGGCATTGCCGTGTCCGAGGCCTTCACCGCCAAGCTGGCCGAGCGCAAGGGGCTCACGCCCGCGCAGATCCGCACTGCGGTGCGCTTTGCCGGCCTGGCGCAGACCGACGGCGCCTCGATGGAAACGCTGATCGAGCGGCAGTTGAAGAACGCCGACCTCGCACTCGGCACGCTGGACACCGGCCTTGGCGAGCGGCGCAGCGTGACCACCTACGACCTTGACATGCTCAACGTCGAGACCCGCTTCGAGATTCCGCGGGTGGTGGCGGCGCTCAAGGCGCGCGGCCACGGCACGCTGTGCTTCTACGGCGCGCCCGGCACCGGCAAGACCGCGCTGGCCGAGCACATCGCCAAGGCCATCGGCCGGCCGCTCATCATCAAGCAAGCCAGCGACCTGATGAGCAAGTATGTCGGCGAAACCGAGCAGAACATGGCCGCCATGTTCAAGGAAGCCGAAGCAGAGAAAGCCGTGCTGCTGCTCGACGAGGCCGACAGCTTCCTGCAGGACCGCCGCGGCGCCCAGCGCACCTATGAAGTGACCGAGGTCAACGAGATGCTGCAGGGCATGGAGCGCTTCGACGGCGTCTTCATCTGCACCACCAACCTGCTCGACCGGCTCGACCAGGCGGCGCTCAGGCGCTTCACTTTCAAGATCAAGTTCATGCCGCTCACCGCGACGCAGCGCGAGCGCATGTTCGTGACCGAGGCGCTGGCCGGCGATGGCGCGCTGCTCACCGGAGAGATCAAGGCGCGCCTGGCGCAATTGCGCCAGCTGTGCCCGGGCGATTTTGCGGCCGTGAAGCGGCAGACGGACATCCTCGCAGTCGATTTCTCGGCCGCCGAGTTTCTCGACCAGCTCGAGGCCGAGCATCGCATCAAGCCCGAGGTGCGCGAATCTCGCGGCATAGGCTTCGTGCAGTAGCAGTCAGGCGGAGAAAGCCAAGAACAGATCCGCCGGCACATGGCAGGCAAGAACACCCGGTCCGCCGCGGCGGAGACGGAGGAGGGATCGATGGAATCAGGCAATGCGAATGCGCGGGAGAAGCCGCGTTCCGGCGTATCGGCCACGGCCGCATTCGTGCTGGCTTGCACGGCGCTCGCCATGGCCGGCTGTGGTGGCGGGGGAGGCGGCGGAGGAGGAGGGGGCGGCGGGTTCCCGATCATCGCCCCGCCCACGGCCGCGCCGCCGGCCAGCGGCGGCGGCGGCGACGACGACGCGATTCTTGCGTCGTCCACCGTGTCGGGCCTGTGCGCCGCGCCGCGCAGCGGAATCGATCCCGCCACCGGCGCGGCCTACCCCGACAAGCCCGGCACGCTGACCGACGAGAAGCGCTGGGTGCGCGGCTGGATCGATGAAACGTACCTCTGGTACGGCGAGGTGCCGACCACGCTCAAGGCTGCCGACTACGCCACGCCCGTCGCGTATTTCAGCGTGCTCAAGAGCCCGGCCCTCACCGCCTCGGGCCGCGCCAAGGACCGCTTTCACTATGTGTACGACACCGAGCGCTACCGGCAGCTGTCGCAGAACGGCGTGGCGCCGGGCTACGGCATCGAGTTCGCGTTCGTGCACAACTCGCGTCCGCGCGACCTGCGCATCGCGTTCACCGAACCCGGCTCGCCCGCGGCAACGGCCGGCATTGCGCGTGGCGCCAAGGTGCTCGAGGTGGACGGCATCGACGTGATCAACGGCACCAACACCGCCGTCATCAACCGCGGCATCTCGCCGACCGCCGTCGGCGAATCGCACACCTTCAAGCTGCAGGAAGGCAGCGCCACGCGCACCGTGACGCTGGCGGCCGCGAGCGTCACGCGCACGCCGGTGCAGAACGTGAAGAGCATCGACACCGGCAGCGGCCGCGTGGGCTACCTGCTCTTCAACGACCACATCACGACCTCGGAGACGCAACTCATCGACGCGTTCAACCAGTTCAGGCAGGACGGCGTCCAGGACCTCGTGCTCGACATGCGCTACAACGGCGGCGGCCAGCTGAACATCGCGAGCCGGCTCGCCGCCATGGTGTCTTCGTCCGGCGCTACCTCGGGCAAGACCTTCGAGCGGCTCGTCTTCAACGACAAGAACCCGTTCCGCCTCACGCCCGCGCAGTCGCTCATTCCCTTCTACGGCACCAGCCGCACCGGCGCGGCGCTGCCGAGGCTCGGCCTTTCGCAGGTGACGGTGCTGGTGGGCCCCGACACCTGTTCGGCGAGCGAATCGGTCGTCAACAGCCTGCGCGGGATCGACGTCAAGGTCAACCTCGTGGGCGGCGCGACCTGCGGCAAGCCCTACGGCTTCTCTCCGCAGGACAACTGCGGCACCAGCTACTTCGCGATCCAGTTCCAGGGTGTCAACGCCAAGGGCTTCGGCGACTACGGGGACGGCTTCGCACCCGACTGCGCCATCGCCGACGATTTCGACCATGCGCTCGGCGACCCGGCCGAAGCACGCCTGGCGGCTGCGCTGGCATTGCGCGGGGGCGCCGCATGCCCCGCAACGGCGTCCGCCAAGACATTGCCGGGGCTCGGGAAATCCGGGGCGACGGAGGAGCAGCCTTACCTGCTTTATCGCGCGCCCCTGCAGGAGATGCGGCTGCTCGACGCCGTGCCCGCGCCCGGCTGACCCGCGTCGACGGCGCCCGCCGTTACCGCTTGAAACCTTGCCCTTCGCCACGCTGAAGGCCTCCGCTTTAGAGTGCTAGCAAACGTTTGCGCAAACGTTTGGCATTTAGTTCTAAACCGCATGCAACCCCTCGAGAAGGAGCCGGGATGAAGATTCGGATTCAGCGACGCAAATGGATGGCGGCGGCCTTGCTGGCCACGGTGCTCACTGCCTGTGGCGGAGGCGGCGGCAGCAGCAACAGCGGCATTGGCCTCGCTCCCGGCTTCGGCGCGGCGCCGCCGCCGGCGCAGAAGATCATCATCGACAGCGACTACAACACCATGAGCGACGACGGCCAGCTTGGCGTCATGGCCGCGCAGCTGCAGGCATCGGGCAAGGTGCAGGTCATGGGCATCAGCGTGGTCCCGGGCAACCAGTGGCTCAAGCAGGGTGTGGCCGATGCGCTCAAGTCGGTCGAGCGGCTGGGCGTGGGTGAGCGCATCGGCATCTACGCGGGTGCGAACCGCGCGCTCAACCACGACTATCCAACCATCGAGGCCGAGATGGCGGCCGGCTCCGGCGGCGACGGCTACCTGGGCGCCTGGAGCTCGCCCGAGCCCATGAGCGATGCCGACCTCAAGCCTTCGCCTGACGGCTTTGCGACCCACACGGTGCTTCAGCCCCGCAGCGCGGTGGACTTCATCGTCGACACCGTCAAGGCCAACCCGAACGAGATCACCATTCTTGCCATCGGCCCGCTCACCAATATTGCGCTGGCGGTGAAGCAGAACCCCGAAATCGTGCCGCTCATCAAGAAGATCATCTACATGGGCGGCGCCATCGACGTGGCGGGCAACACCACCAAGTTTGCCGAGTTCAACTGGTGGTTCGACCCCGACGCCGCGCAGTTCGTGGTGCGGCTGCCGATTCCGCAGGTGGTGGTGCCGCTGGACGTGACCGACACCGTGTTTCTCACCAAGCCCATCTACGACCGCATCGCGCATCCCGCCAAACCGACGGCCGTGACCGAGGTGTTCAGGCAACTCAACGGCTATGGCTTCAGCGGCACCAACGGCTTCGAGAACAACCCGGCCTACACGCAGAACATCTGGGACACGCTCACGCTGGCCTACCTCATCGATCCGAGCTATGCCACGCAAACCGTGGAGCGCTACGTCGACGTGGTCGCCAAGCCCGGCGCTGCCGACAATGGCCGCTCCGTCGGCTACACCTCGCAGCCTGCGGGCGCGGCGCTGCAGAAGATGACGGTGGTGAAGAAGTTCGACAACGCGCGCTTCTTCGAGCTGTATGTCGACCTGCTCACGCGGCCGGTGCCGATCGCGCTGCCGGCGAGCTGATCGCCGGCGCGCTGCGCAAGACTAGAAGGCGCTGCACACCCGCAGCACCTCGGTGCCGTAGGCCTCGAGCTTCTTGGTGCCGATGCCGCTGATGCCCTGAAGGTCTTCGAGCGTTGCGGGTGCGCGCTCGGCAATGGCCGCCAGCGTGGCGTCGTGGAAGATCACGTAGGCCGGCAGGTTGTGCTCGCGCGCCACCTCGGCGCGCCAGGCCTTGAGCGCCTCGAAGCGCTTCTTTCCGGTGTCGTCGAGCTTGGCGGCGGCCGGTGATGGCGCGCCCTTGGCGACCTTTTCTCGGCGCGGCTTGCGCTCGGCCGGCGACGTGATCGACTCGCGCAGCGTCACGTTCGATTCGCCCTTGAGCACCGCGCGCGATCCTTCGGTGAGCTTCAGCGTGTTGAAGGCTTCCGCATCGACCGCCAGCGCGCCCGTGGCGATGAGTTGCCGCAGCACGCCGCGCAGCTGCACCTCGCTGAACTCCGCGCCCAGCCCGAAGGTGCTGATGCGCTCGTGCCCGAACTGCTTGACCTTCTCGGTTTCCTTGCCGCGCAGGATGTCCATGATGTGGCCCGCGCCAAAGCTGATGCCGCTCAGCTGCTGCACGCGGTAGATGGTGGAGAGCAGCTTGCGCGCGGCATCGGTGCCGTCCCACACCTGCGGCGGGTTCAGGCAGTTGTCGCAGTTGCCGCAGGGGGTGCTCTTCTCGCCGAAGTAGCCCAAGAGGCGCACGCGCCGGCAGTCGCTCGCCTCGGCCAGCGACAGCAATGCATCGAGCTTGCCCCGCATCACCTGCTTGAACTCTTCGCCGGCGGGGCTCTCGTCGATCATGCGGCGCTGGTTCACCACGTCTTGCAGGCCGTAGGCCATCCAGGCATCGGCCGGTGCGCCGTCGCGGCCCGCGCGGCCGGTTTCCTGGTAGTAGCCCTCGATGTTCTTGGGCATGTCGAGGTGGCCGACAAAGCGCACGTCGGGCTTGTCGATGCCCATGCCGAAGGCGATGGTCGCGACCATCACGATGCCTTCTTCGCGCAGGAACCGGTCCTGGTGCTTCTGCCGCACCGCCGCATCCAGGCCTGCGTGGTAGGGCAGCGCATTGATGCCCGCACCCTGCAGCATCACCGCCACGTCTTCCACCCGCTTTCGAGATTGGCAATAGACCACGCCCGCATCGCCTTCGTGCTCGCGCTCGATGAAGCGCAGCAGCTGCGTGGTCGCGTCTTTTTTCTCGACGATGGTGTAGCGAATGTTCGGCCGGTCGAAGCTGGAGACGAACTGGCGCGCCTCTTCGAGCTGCAGCCGCTCGACAATGTCGGCGCGCGTGAGCGCGTCGGCGGTGGCCGTGAGCGCAATGCGCGGCACGCCCGGATAGCGCTCGTGCAGCACCGTGAGCGCGCGGTACTCGGGCCGGAAGTCGTGGCCCCACTGGCTCACGCAATGCGCCTCGTCGATCGCAAACAGCGAGAGCTTGCCGCGCTCCTTGAGCGAATCGAGCTGCGATAGAAAGCGCGGCGTGTTCACGCGCTCGGGCGCCGCGTACAGCAGCGTGATCTCGCCGCGTAGCATGCGGCGCTCCACATCCTGCGTCTGTTCCCAGTCGAGGGTCGAATTCAAGAAGGCCGCGTTGACGCCGGCCTCGTGCAGCGCGCCGACCTGGTCGTGCATCAGCGCGATCAGCGGCGAGACCACCACCGAGACGCCGCGCCCTGCGCGCTGGCGCGCAATGGCCGGGATCTGGTAGCACAGCGACTTGCCGCCGCCCGTGGGCATCAGCACCAGCGCGTCGCCGCCACCCACCACGTGATCGACGATCTCCTGCTGCGGCCCGCGGAACTGCGAATAGCCGAAGACCTCGTGAAGGATGTCGGCGGGTGCGCTGCTGCTGCCGGGGGCGTCGAGGGGGAGGGGAGCGAGCGAGGACACAGGCAGCGGTGCGAAGGGGCGGAAATGGAGAAAAACAGATCGAGGCCGGATTGTCCCCCAGCCGCACCGGCATGACCGTGGCATGAGGTTTGCAATGGTGAAGCCCGTCCTGCCACCCTCCCTGTATAGACAGCAATCTGGTGCATTTTCCCGAGGGATGCACCGGAAATGGTACTTCCGGGTTATCCTGTATATACAAGTTGGGGCGCTTGGCAACAATGCGAGGTTCGTGCTGCCCGGTCACGGGAGCGCATCGCCGAGCTTTTTTCCCCAGAGAACAGAACCAGGAGTACCCATGGTCAAGACGGTAGTTGTGAAATTCGCGTCCCTGCTGGCCGCAGGTGCATGTGCAGCGGGCATGGCCGGAACCGCCGCCGCGCAGGAAACAAAAATTGCGCTCGGCATGTCGGGCTGGACCGGCTTTGCGCCGCTCTCGCTGGCCGACAAGGCCGGCATCTTCAAGAAGAACGGCCTGGACGTCGAACTCAAGATGATTCCGCAGAAGGACCGCCACCTGGCGCTGGCTTCCGGCGCCATCCAGTGCGCGGCCACCACGGTGGAAACGCACGTGGCGTGGAACGCCAACGGCGTGCCTATCGTGCAGATCTTCCAGATGGACAAGTCCTACGGTGCCGACGGCCTCGCGGTGCGCAACGACGTGAAGGGCTTTGCCGACCTCAAGGGCAAGACCATCGGCGTGAGCGCGCCCGGCACCGCGCCTTACTTCGGCCTGGCCTGGATGCTCAACAAGAACGGCATGACACTGAAGGACGTGAAGCTGGTTTCGCTCGAGCCGCAGCCCGCCGCCCAGGCCTTCGTGGCCGGCCAGAACGACGCCGCCATGACCTACGAGCCCTATCTTTCGACCGTGCGCGCCAACCCCACCGCGGGCAAGATCCTCGCCACCACGCTCGACTACCCGATGGTGATGGACACCGTGGGCTGCGCGCCCACCTGGCTCAAGGCCAACGCCAAGGCCGCGCAGGCGCTCACGCAGTCGTACTTCGAGGCGCTCGACATGATCAAGGCCGACCCGGCCAAGGCCAACGAATTGATGGGTTCGGCCGTGAAGCAGACCGGCGAGCAGTTCGCCAAGTCGTCGGCCTTCCTGCGCTGGCAGGACAAGGCGGCCAACCAGAAGTTCTTTGCGGGCGAGCTCTCCGGCTTCATGAAGGAAGCCACGCCCATCCTGCTGGAGGCCGGCGTGATCCGCAAGGCGCCGGAAGATTTCACGGCCATGTTCGATGCAAGCTTCGTCAAGTAAGGCCCTGCCGCAGGTGCCGCCGCGTGCGGCGGCACCTGCGCCGGCCGTCTCAACCCAAGCCGCCGCGCCCGCGCGGCGCCGTTCGTTCGCGCCGCTCGAGCCCATCAGCGGCCGCGCCCGCGTGCTGCTCGGGCTGGCCTTCTTCGTGGCCTTCGTCCTCGTGTGGTCCATTGCCACCATCGGCGGTTTCGTGCCGCCGACCTTCCTTGCCAGCCCGCCGACCATGCTCAAGGAAGGCTGGATGCTCTTCGCCGAGTTCGGCTTCATCGGCGACGTGGGCATGACTGTGTGGCGCGTGTTCGGCGGCTTCCTGCTCGCGGCCGTGCTGGCGGTGCCGCTCGGCATTGCCATGGGCACATGGAAAACCGTGGAAGCCTTCTTCGAGCCCTTCGTCTCGTTCTGCCGCTACCTGCCGGCGTCGGCCTTCATTCCGCTGCTCATCCTGTGGGCGGGCCTGGGTGAAATGCAGAAGCTGCTGGTGATCTTCATCGGCTCGTTCTTCCAGGTCGTGCTGATGGTGGCCGTGACCGTGGGTGGCGCGCGGCGCGACCTCGTCGAGGCGGCCTACACGCTCGGCGCCAAGAGCCGCGGCATCGTGGCGCGCGTGCTCATTCCGGGTGCTGCGCCCGGCATTGCCGAAACGCTGCGCCTCGTGCTGGGCTGGGCCTGGACCTACGTGATCGTGGCGGAGCTCATCGGATCGTCGTCCGGCATCGGCCACATGATCACCGACAGCCAGGCCTTGCTGAACACCGGGCAGATCATCTTCGGCATCATCGTGATCGGCGTCATCGGGCTCGTGTCCGACTTCGCTTTCAAGGCGCTCAACCGCCGCCTCTTTGCATGGGCGGCCCTCTGATGACGAACAACAACCAGCTGTCCATCCAAGGCGTGTCGCGCATCTTCACAGGCACCAAGGGACAGAGCACGCAAGCGCTGCTGCCCATCGACTTCGAGGTGAAGGAGAACGACTTCGTCACCATCCTCGGCCCCTCGGGCTGCGGCAAGTCGACGCTGCTGCGCATCGTGGCGGGGCTCGACTTCCCGACCACCGGGCAGGTGCTGCTCGACGGTGAGCGCATCGATGGCCCGGGCGCCGACCGCGGCGTGGTGTTCCAGAGCTATACGCTCTTTCCATGGCTCACGGTGGCGCAGAACATCCGCTTCGGCCTGCGCGAGCGCGGCATGAGCGAGGCCGACCAGAAGGAACGCAGCGAATTCTTCATCGCCAAGGTGGGCCTGCGTGGCTTCGAGAGCCATTTTCCGAAGCAGCTCTCGGGCGGCATGCAGCAGCGCACGGCCATTGCACGCGCGCTCGCCAACGACCCCAAGATGCTGCTGCTGGACGAGCCCTTCGGCGCGCTCGACAACCAGACGCGCGTGCTCATGCAGGAGCTGTTGCTCGGCATCTGGGAGTCGGCGCGCAAGACGGTGCTGTTCGTCACGCACGACATCGACGAGGCGATCTTCATGGCCAACCGCGTGGCGGTGTTCAGCGCGCGGCCCGGCCGTATCAAGACCGAGATCGCGGTCGACTTTCCGCATCCGCGCAGCTACACCATCAAGACCTCGCCGGAGTTCATGGACATCAAGGCGCGGCTGACGGAAGAAATCCGCGCTGAATCCATGGCGGCGGTGGAACACTGACATGAAACGCGACCTGCCGTCCCTCGCGCTCTATGCGCAAGTCAAGGATCACATCTCCCGCAAGATCCAGGACGGCACCTGGCCGGCCGGCCACCGCCTGCCGTCGGAGAGCGAACTGGTCGCGCAGTTCGGCATCTCGCGCATGACGGTGAACCGCGCGCTGCGCGAGCTGATGGAGCAGGGCCGCATCGTGCGCGTGGCCGGTGTCGGCAGCTTCGTGGCCGAGAACAAGCCGCAGTCCACGCTGCTGCAGATTGCCAACATCGCAAGCGAGATCCGCCAGCGCGGGCACGACTACCGCTGCGAGGTGCTCGCGGTGGAGCGCGTTGCCGCATCGCCCGATGTGGCGGCCTGGCTCGACATGCGCGCGGGCACCTCGGTGTTCCACAGCGTCTGCCTGCACCTGGAGAACGACACGCCGGTGCAGCTCGAAGAGCGCTATGTCAATCCGCTGGTCGTGCCCGATTTCCTCGAGCAGGACTTTGCCGCCGTGGCGCCCAGCGAATATCTGGTGCGCAATGTGCCCTTCGACCAGATCGAGCACGTCGTCGATGCTGTGCTGCCCACTGCAGAGCAGGCGAGCCGGCTCGCCATGGAGCCCACAGATCCCTGCCTGCTGCTCACGCGCCGCACGTGGACACGCAACACGCCGGTCACCTGGGTGCGCTGCCTGCATCCCGCGTCGCGCTACAGCCTGGGCAGCCGCTTCAAAGCCGACGGAAACCCCAGCTTCGGCTAGACCTATGGCTCTCCCCCAGTCTTCGCGCACTTCGTGTCGCTTCGCCAACCCCCTCGCCGGGGGCAACACCAGCGGCCCGGCAAAGCCGGTTCCGCGGTGTTCCACGAAGGAACCGTGAGTCTTTTTTAAATGTCCGAAGGACTGAGTTTTCTCTCGCAACCACTTGTATAGACAGGTTCAAATGCCAACAACCAATCACACCACCACCCTGACCCTCACGCCCGGCAAGGTGGACCTCGCGATGCTGCGCCGCATCCAGGCGGGCGGCGTGCGGCTGGCGCTCGACCCCTCGGTGCAGGATGGCATGGCGCGCGCCGAAGCGGCGGTGCGCCACATCGTCGACAACGACCAGGTGGTCTACGGCATCAACACCGGCTTCGGCAAGCTTGCGAGCACGCGCATCGGTAACGACCACCTGGCCGACCTGCAGCGCAACCTCGTGCTCTCGCACAGCGTGGGCACCGGCGAGGCGCTGGCCGCGCCCGTCGTGCGCATGGTGCTCGCGACCAAGGCCGTGAGCCTGGCGCGCGGCCACTCGGGCGTGCGGCCTGCGCTGGTCGAGGCGCTGCTGGCCTTGTTCAATGCGGGCGTCATGCCGCGCATTCCGTGCAAGGGCTCGGTCGGTGCCTCGGGCGACCTTGCGCCGCTCGCGCACATGGCCTGCGTGCTGATCGGCGAGGGCGAAGCCACCACGGCCGACGGCACCGTGGTCAGCGGCGCCGAGGCCATGCGCCTCATCGGCCTCGCGCCCTTCGTGCTCGGCCCCAAGGAGGGCCTGGCGCTGCTCAACGGCACGCAGGTGTCGACCGCGCTCGCGCTCGCAGGACTGTTCGGGGCCGAGGACGTGTTCGCCTCGGCCTTGATGTCGGGTGCGCTCTCGCTCGAAGCCATCCAGGGTTCGATCAAACCTTTCGATGCGCGCATTCACGCAGCCCGCGGCCAGCCGGGACAGATCGCGGTGGCCGGTGCCGTGCGCACGCTGCTCGAAGGCAGCGAGATCGTGCCGTCGCACGCCGACTGCGGCCGGGTGCAGGACCCGTATTCGGTGCGCTGCATCCCGCAGGTGATGGGCGCCTGTCTCGACAACCTCGCGCATGCGGCACGCGTGCTGGTGATCGAAGCCAACGCCGCGTCGGACAACCCGCTGGTGTTCACCGACACCGGCGAAGTGATTTCGGGCGGCAACTTTCACGCCGAGCCGGTTGCCTTCGCGGCCGACATCATCGCACTGGCCGTGAGCGAAGTCGGCGCCATTGCAGAACGCCGCATCGCGCTACTGCTCGACACGGGCCTCTCGGGCCTGCCGCCTTTCCTGGTGCATGACGGCGGCCTGAACTCGGGCTTCATGATCGCGCAGGTCACGGCCGCGGCCCTTGCGTCGGAGAACAAGTCGCTTGCGCATCCCGCGAGCGTCGATAGCCTGCCGACCTCGGCCAACCAGGAAGACCATGTGTCGATGGCGACCTTCGCGGCGCGCCGGCTCGGCGACATGGTCAACAACACGGCAGTCGTCGTCGGCATCGAAGCAATGGCCGCCGCGCAGGGCATCGAACTGAAACGCGGGCTCAAGAGCTCGCCCCTGGTCGAAGCGGAATTCGCGAACATCCGCCGGAAGGTCGCTTTTCTCGAACGCGACCGCTACCTCGCGCCGGACATCGAGGCCATGCGCCAGTGGGCGCTGAAGGCCGACATGCCTGCCGCGCTGCTGGACATCTTGCCCAGCCATTCGTAAGTAAGAACCACATACCGACTAGGAGAACCGATCCATGAACGCTCCGGAAAAATTCGCACTGAACAACGACATCAACCCCGAGACCGCCGATCCGCGCCACGATCCGACGCGCGTGATCCGCGCTCCGCGAGGCAGTGAACTGAACTGCAAGAGCTGGCTCACCGAGGCGCCGTTCCGCATGCTGCAGAACAACCTCGACGCCGAGGTGGCCGAGCGCCCGCAAGACTTGGTGGTGTACGGCGGCATTGGCCGCGCCGCGCGCAACTGGGCTTGCTACGACCAGATTCTTGCGTCGCTGAAGGAACTCAACGACGACGAGACCTTGCTCATCCAATCCGGCAAGCCGGTGGGCGTGTTCAAGACGCATGAGAACGCACCGCGCGTGCTGCTCGCCAATTCGAACCTGGTGCCCAAGTGGGCCAACTGGGAGCACTTCAACGAGCTCGACCGCCAGGGCCTCTTCATGTACGGCCAGATGACGGCGGGAAGCTGGATCTACATCGGCAGCCAGGGCATCGTGCAAGGCACCTTCGAAACCTTTGTCGAAGCCGGCCGCCAGCACTACAACAACAGTCTCGCGGGCAAGTGGATCCTCACGGCCGGCCTCGGCGGCATGGGCGGCGCACAGCCGCTCGCGGCCACGCTCGCCGGCGCGGTGTCGCTCAACATCGAGTGCCAGCAGGCCAGCATCGACTTTCGCCTGCGCACGCGCTATGTCGACAAACAGGCCCGCGACATCGACCATGCGCTCGAACTCATCCAGCAGCACTGCGATGCGAAGGAAGCCGTGTCGATCGCGCTGCTTGGCAACGCGGCCGACATCCTGCCCGAGCTGGTGAAGCGCGCGAAGGCCGGCGGCATCAAGCCCGATCTCGTGACCGACCAGACCTCCGCGCACGACCTCATCAACGGCTACCTGCCTTCGGGCTGGACCGTGGCGCAATGGCAGGCCGCAATGAAGGACCCGGCGCAGCACGCCGCGCTCAAGGCCGCAGCCGCCAGGTCGTGCGCCGTGCATGTGCAGGCCATGCTCGACTTCCAGGCCATGGGCATCCCCACGGTCGACTACGGCAACAACATCCGCCAGGTCGCTTTCGACGAAGGCGTGAAGAACGCGTTCGACTTTCCCGGTTTCGTGCCCGCCTACATCCGCCCGCTGTTCTGCGAGGGCAAGGGCCCGTTCCGCTGGGTGGCGCTGTCGGGCGACCCCGAAGACATCTACAAGACCGACGCCAAGATCAAGGAGCTGTTCCCCGAGAACACCCACACGCACCGCTGGCTCGACATGGCACGCGAACGCATCGCATTCCAGGGCCTGCCTGCGCGCATCTGCTGGCTGGGCCTTGGCGAGCGCCACATCGCGGGCCTGGCCTTCAATGAGATGGTGAAGAACGGCGAACTCAAGGCGCCCATCGTCATCGGCCGCGACCACCTGGACACCGGCTCGGTTGCCAGCCCCAACCGCGAGACCGAAGCGATGAAGGACGGCACCGATGCCGTCAGCGACTGGCCGCTGCTCAATGCGCTGCTCAACACCGCGGGCGGCGCCACGTGGGTCAGCCTGCATCACGGCGGCGGCGTAGGCATGGGCTACTCGCAGCACTCGGGGGTGGTCATCGTGTGCGACGGCACCGATGCGGCCGCCAAGCGCATCGAGCGCGTGCTGTGGAACGACCCGGCCACCGGCGTCATGCGCCATGCCGATGCGGGCTATGACATTGCGGTGGCCACTGCGAAGAAGCAGGGCCTCAAGCTGCCGATGGTGCGCTGAGCCGGGAGCGAAGCGGCAAGCCTCCGCCCACAACGTCATGGCACCGCTTACGCGCGCCGAAGGCATGGAAGCTGCATTGCTCCACATGACCGTCGTCACGGCGGCGCGCATTTCCCGCGCGCCGCAGTAGACATCGCTGCACCTTACTTTTCTAACCCACGGAAACCGTCACATGAACACCCGCCGCACCCTTATTGCCACCGCCCTTTCGGGTCTCGCCTTCTTCGGCTTTGCCGCCACCGCGCAAGCCCAGGGCGAGCCGCTGCGCGTGGCCACCGATGCCACCTTTCCGCCGATGGAATTCGTGGAGAACGGCAAGCGCACGGGCTTCGACGTGGAACTGGTGGAGGCCATCGGCAAGACGCTGGGCCGCAAGATCGAGTGGATCGACATCGACTTCAAGGGCCTTGTGCCTGGCTTGGTCTCCAAGCGCTTCGACATGGCCGTGTCTGCCATCTACATCACCGACGAGCGCAAGAAGGTCGTCGACTTCACCGTCCCGTACTACGCGGGCGGCCTCGTCGTGATGGTGAAGGACGGCAACACGGCCATCAAGACGCCGGCCGACATCAACGGCAAGAAGGTCAGCGTGCAGGTGGGCACCAAGTCGGTCGCCTACACCAAGGAAAAATATCCGCAGGTGCAGCTGATGGAAGTCGAGAAGAACCAGGAGATGTTCAACCTCGTGGATATCGGGCGCGCCGACGCTGCCGTGACCGGCAAGCCCGCCGCCTATCAATATGTGCGCACGCGCGGCGGCCTCAAGGTGCTGCCGGAGCAGATCACCACCGAGGAATACGGCATGGCCATCCGCAAGGACACGCCCGAACTCACCAAGGCCGTGAATGGCGCCATCGAGAAGCTCAAGGCCGACGGCACCTACGCGCAGATCGTCGCCAAGTGGTTCAAGTAACGTCAGCCCCGCGGCTTTTCACGCGCTACGCGCGTGTAACTCCACTCCCCATGGGGGAGGCGCGGCCGGCTTGGAGCGGCCCGGCGCTCGGCCGCCGAAAAGGTTGACCCATGGACTTCGACTTTTCGCCGGTCTGGCAAGGTTGGCCCGACCTGCTGCGCGGCGCGCTCGTGACGGTGGAAATCACCGCCTGCGCGCTCGCGCTCGGTTGCGTGCTGGGCTTGCTGGTGGGTATCGGCCGGCTCAACCCTAAGCGGCGCTGGCTGTATGGCGTATGCACGGCCTACGTGGCGGCGATTCGCGGCACGCCGCTGCTGGTGCAGCTGTTCATCCTGTTCTTCGGCCTCCCGCACTTCGGCATCCTGCTGCCGGCTTTCCTGTGCGGTGTGCTGGGGCTGGGTGTGTATTCGGGTGCCTACGTGTCGGAGATCGTGCGCGGCGCGATCCAGTCGATCGACAGGGGCCAGACCATGGCCGCACAGTCGCTGGGCATGACGCCCGGCACCGCCATGCGCGAGATCGTGCTGCCGCAAGCGGTGGTGCGCATGATCCCGCCGCTGGGCAACGAGTTCATCGCGCTCATCAAGAACTCCGCACTGGTTTCGCTGTTGACAATCCACGACGTGATGCACGAAGGGCAGAAGATCATCAGCGTGTCGTACCGTTCGCTAGAGGTGTACCTTGCGATCGCCCTCGTCTACTTCGCGCTCACGGGCACGATGACGCTGGTGCTGCGGCACTTCGAGCAGAAGCTGCGGCAGGGCGGATTGGTGCGATGAGCGTGGTTCGCTTTTCCCGCGCCGCGCTCCCGGCCATGCCCTGGAAGAACGGCGGCGGCACCACGCAGGAGATCGTGAGCTGGCCGCAGGGTGCGGGGCTCGACAGCTTCGGCTGGCGCGTGAGCATCGCGACCATCGCGGCGGCCGGGCCGTTTTCGACATTCGCGGGCGTGGACCGCAGCATCATGCTGCTGGAGGGCGACGGCGTGCGGCTGTTCACGCACGACGGGCGCGTGGAGCACCGGCTCGACGTGCCGGGCCGGCCGTTCGCATTCAGCGGCGACGATGCGATCGACTGCACGCTGCTGGGCGGCCCGTCGAACGACTTCAACATCATGACGCGGCACGGAGAGTGGCGCGCCGACTTGCAGGTGCTGGACCACGCATCGGCCATAGAGAGCGCGCCGCATGGCGTACTGCTGGCCCTGCGGGGCGCATGGCGATTGAACGGCGAGCCCTGCGCCGAGGGCGAGGGCCTGTACTGGACCGGGGCCGCGCACACGTGGCAGGCCGTGCCGGAGAGCGAAGGCGCGCGGCTCGCTGCGGTTCGCATCGTGCCGGCGTAAGCTGTGCAAACACTGGACAAGACATGAAAAATCCAAGCTCTTCTCCATCGGCAGACGGCCTCTGGACGGGGCTGCGCCTGGCGCCCGGCGCCGCGCCCGGCACCGCCTTGGACGCCAACACCGAAGCCGCGATCGTTGTGACCGATGGCACCGTCCGGTGGGTCGGCGCGCGCGCTGCGCTGCCCGCCGGATTCGCGGACCTCACGCCGCATGACGGCAGTGGCGCACTCGTCACGCCGGGCCTTGTCGATTGCCACACGCACCTGGTCTACGGCGGCCAGCGCGCCAACGAGTTCGCGATGCGCCTTGCCGGCGCCACTTATGAAGAAGTGGCCAAGGCCGGCGGCGGCATCGTCTCGTCGGTGCGCGCCACGCGCGAAGCCGATGAAGACACGCTCTTTGCAGCGGCCGCGCGGCGGCTTGAACAACTGCTGGCCGACGGCGTGTGCGCCATCGAGATCAAGTCGGGCTACGGCCTGTCGCTCGAACACGAGCGCAAGCAACTGCGCGTGGCGCGGAGGCTCGGCGAGGCGTACGGCGTCACGGTGCGCACCACCTTTCTCGGCGCGCATGCATTGCCGCCGGAATACACGGGCCGCAGCGGCGACTACA
>Ga0209282_1000092_pt1 | contig 63125 bp, 104 predicted proteins | sample Mtrugardesep15_FD_187529 | JGI IMG/M metagenome (GOLD analysis project Ga0209282, IMG submission 187529) | Root nodule microbial communities of legume samples collected from California, USA - M. trunc garden sep15 (SPAdes) (version 2) | ecosystem: Host-associated > Plants > Roots > Nodule...
TGGGAAAGTCCTGGCCCCGCAAGATCAAGGAAATGCGCGGATCGGTCAATTCGGACATTCGGGTTGGGGGTGGACATGTCCCTTCCCGGGCCCAAGCCCAAGCCCCCGCTCCAGATCGTCCGGCAGGGCAACCCCGGCAAACGCCCGGTCCGCCAGGGCGTGAAGCTTCCGCCGTCCGAACTGGTCGAGCCCGACTGGCTGGAGACCTTCCCGCAGTGCGGCGATGATCCGGACCAGTCGGACGTGAACGAGCGGTGCCGCGAGGTGGCGCACCGGGAGTGGGCGCGGGTCGTCCCGGTGCTGAAGCACACCGCCGGCCTGACGTCGGTGGACGCGACGGTCCTCCTGGACTACTGCCTGTGCGTGGCTCGGATCGACCAGTGCGAGCGGGAGATCTCGATCCGCGGCCTGATGTGGCGGGGCGAGCGCGGGATGCAGAAGAACGGCGCGACGACGGTGGTGGGCCAGTATCGGCAGCAGTTGGCCCGGTACGTCGGCGAGCTGGGGCTGTCTCCGAGCGCGCGGGGCCGGCTGACCCCGCCCGAGGACGACCCCGATGACGACGACATCTTCGACTGAAACCGAAGTCCTGTCGCCGGGCGACGTCGAGGACGGCCTGCCGGTTCCGCGGGCGGCACTGTACGCGCTGGGGATGGACGACGAGGAGATCGCCGAGGCGCTCGCTTCGCGGCCGTTGGTCGTGGCGTCGCAGTTGCACGAGCAGCCGGGTGCCTGGTTCGACGTCGCAGCGGCGTCGCGGGCGATCCGGGCGATCGAGTCGTTCAAGCACACCAAGGGCCGGTGGGGCGGGACGCCGCTGAAGCTGGCGGCGTGGCAGAAGGTGTGGATCGTCGCCCCGGTCTTCGGGTGGCTGTACTACGACCACGAGATCGACGCGACGGTGCGTGTGGCCCGCGCGGTGTGGATCGAGGTGCCGCGCAAGGCGGGCAAGTCGACGATCTCGTCGGGGATCGGCCTGACGCTGCTGCTGGCGGACCGGGAGATCGGCGCGGAGGTGTATGCGGCGGCCGGCTCGCTGGAGCAGGCCAAGCGCGTGTTCAACGACGCGAAGACGATGGCCCGGACCGCGCCGGCGGTAAAGAGGAAGATCGTCCCGCTGAAGGACGTCATCGACGTCCCGGGCACGGGCGGCGTGTTCCGCGCCCTGTCGAAGATCGCGGAGACGGCGCACGGCCTGAACGTGTCGGGTGCGGTCATCGACGAGGTCCACGTGCACAAGTCGCGTGACCTGATCGACGCGATCGAGACGGGCACGGGCGCCCGCGACCAGCCGCTGATCGTCTACATCACCACCGCGGACGACGGCGGCGAAGGCACGATCTACGACGAGAAGCACATGTACACCCGCCACGTCGCCGAGCGTGTCGTGGAGGACCCGGCGCACTACGGCGTGGTGTGGGGCGCGGAGGTCAAGGACGACCCGTTCGACGAGGCGACGTGGCGCAAAGCCAACCCGGGGCTGGGTGTGTCGCCGACGCTGGCGTACATGCGCCGGGAGGCGAAGAAGGCGCAGGTCACCCCGACTTACCTGCCGACGTTCAAGCGTCTGTCGCTGAATCTGCGGGAGCGGGCGGCGACGCGGTGGCTGGACATGGCCCTGTGGGATTCGTGCGCCGGCCTGGTCGACGAGGCGAAGCTGAAGGGCCGCCGGGCGTGGGGCGGGATCGACCTGTCGGCGGTGTCGGACCTGTCGGCGTGGGTGCTGGCGGTGGAGTCTCCGGACCCGGCCCTCGAGGTGGAGCTGGTGGCCAGGTTCTGGCTGCCGGAGGAGCGCGTGGAGGTGCTGGAGCGGCAGTTGAAGATGCCGCTGCGGCAGTGGGCCCGCGAGGGGTTCCTGAAGCTGACCGAGGGCGACGCGATCGACTACGACACGATCGAGAAGCAGGTCCTCGCGGACTGCAAGAAGTTCCACATCCAGCGCATCGGCTACGACCGGATGTTCGCCGGGCAGCTGGTGCAGAACGTGGACCGCGAGACGAGGCGCGGCGTGAAGATCGAGCCGATCGCGCAGACGTACCTGGGGTTGTCGTCCGGGTGCAAGGAGCTGGAGCGGCAGCTGAGGTCGGACAACGTCCGGCACGGCGGCCATCCGGTGCTGCGCTGGCACGCGTCGTGCGTGGAGACGATCAGCGACAACGCGGACAACATCCGCCCGGTGCGTCCGGACCGCAAGAAGTCGTCGACGCGGATCGACGGGATCGCCGCCGCGGTGATGGCCGAGTCGGGCTACCTGCGCAGGCCGAAGGCGAAGTCGAAGGTCGCGGCCGGGTTCTGACACTTCCACCATTCGAGGGGGTGCCGTGGCCCAGCAGCATCCCGTGGAGTCGCCCGAGTGGTGGCTGGAGCGGCTGTACACCGAGTTGTGCGAGCGGCAGAAGTACGCCGCGGTGATGCGGAAGTACTACGACGGGGATCCGCCGCTGGCCGCGATCGCCGACAAGGCGCGGGACGCGTTCCGCCGGCTGCTGAAGCAGGCCCGTTTGAACGTGTGCGGCCTGGTCGTGGATGCGACCGCGGAGCGCATGCAGGTCGACGGGATCCGGCTGGGCGATTCGGAGACCGGCGACGATGAGGCGTGGCGGATCTGGCAGGCCAACAACCTGGACGCCTACAGCGACCTGCTGCTGACGGAGACGGTGAAGGTCGGCCGCGGGTTCGTGCTGATCGCCCCGAATCCTCGGGATGCGCGGACTCCGCTGGTGACGGCGGAGGACATGACGCAGGCGATCGTGGCGTACGCGCCGGGTTCGCTGCGGATCCGCGTCGCCGGGCTGAAGGTTTGGTTGGACGACTGGACCGGGCGTCTCATGGCGACGCTGTTCCTGCCGAAGGCGATCTACAAGTTCCAGGCGGACGTACCGAAGGTCGGCGGCGTGGCCAAGCCGCAGTGGACCAAGCGCGAGGTGGAGGGTGAGGCGTGGCCCGCCCCGAACCCGCTCGGCGAAGTGTCCATGGTCGAACTGCGGAACCGCCCGGACCTGCTGGGCCGGGCGCACTCGGAGATCGAGGATGTCCTCGACGACCAGGACCGGCTCAACAAAACCTTGATCGACCGGATGATGGCGCAGGAGTTCGCCGCGTACCGGCAGCGGTGGATGACGGGCTACGACATCCCGCGGGGCGACGACGGTCAGCCGATCGAGCCGTTCAAGGCGGCGGTCGACCGGCTGTGGGTGGTGGAGGACGAGAACGTCCAGTTCGGCGAGTTCGACGCCACCGACCTGCGGCCGTACCTCGACGCCGCGGAGGCGGACATCCAGCACATGGCCGCGCGTACGCGGACGCCGTCGCAGTACCTGCTGGGGACGATGGTCAACATCTCCGGTGATGCGCTGAAGGCGGCGGAGTCCGGTCTGGTGTCGAAGGTGCGGCAGCGGATGCGGCCGTTCGGCGAGTCGCTGGAGGACGTCGCCCGCCTGTACTTGAAGGCTGCCGGGGATTCGCGGGACGCGTCGCGGTGCGAGGTGATCTGGCATAACCCGGAGTTTCGCACCGAGGGCGAACTCGTCGACGCGCTGACGAAGATGGACAAGCTCGGCGTGCCGCGTGAGGCGCTGTGGGAGCGGTGGGGTGCGTCGCAGACGGAGATCGCCCGCTGGAAGGTCCTGCAGCGCGAGGACTCCGCGCGGGTGATCGATCTCGCGTCGGCGTTCGGCCCGAAGCCCGAGCCGGCTCCGGCAGGTGTGGAGGCCGTGAATGGCGCGGTCGGATGATCTGGCGCGCGCCCGCTACGTGCAGACGTCGACGCTGACGCGCCGCGTGGTCGAGCAGGTGCTGGCGTTGTGGCGCGGCATCCCGCCTGAGGGTGTGCTCTGGGAGATGGAGGGCGCGACGGGGCGCCGGATCGTGAACCTGGTCATCGCCGGGCAGCTGACGGTGGGGCAGGGCGCGGAGGCGTTCGTGCGAGCGTCGATGGCGGCGCTCGGCGCGACCGCCCGGCCGCTCCTCGGGTCGCTCGCCGCAACGGGGTTCGCGGGGATCACCGGCAACGGGCTGCGGCTGGACACACTGCTGTACCTGCCTGCGGTGCGCGCGGCGCAGGCGCGTGCGGCGGGAGCGACCGACGAAGACGCCATGCAGGCCGGCATGTTCCAGATGGCCCGGCTGACAGGCACCGTACTCGCGGACACGTCCCGGTCGGCGACGCAGGTCGCGATGGCCGCGAACCCGAACGTCAAGTACTACACGCGCGTGGTGAACCTGCCTGCGTGCGCCCGCTGCATCATCCTCGCCGGCCGCACCTACTCGTACTCCGAGGGCTTCAAACGGCACGAAAACTGTGACTGTGAAGTCCAACCGCTGGACCGGGCGGACTGGCAGGCGGTCCGCACTCCGAAGCAGCTGTACGAGGCGATGGACCCGAAGGAGCGACGCCGGGTGTTCGGCGTCGCCGGGTCGCAGGCGATCGACGAGGGCGCGGACATGGGGCAGATCGTGAACGCCCGCCGCGGCATGTCGGACGCCGGGGACGCGACGACGACCGAGGGTGTCACGGTCCGCGGCCACTACGGGCGGCAGATGCGCCGGGCCGGCGGGGCTGTGGACCGCGGGCAGGGCCGGTACAGCGTCGCGACGACGCCGAGGCTGAGCCCCGATGAGATCTTCCGCCGCACGGACGACCGCGACGAGCAGGTCGCGCTGCTGCGCGCGAACGCCTACCTGACGTAGGCCGCATGCTTCCCCGCCGCGAGGGCGGGGCGAGTTCGAAGGGAGTCGGCCGCGATGGCTGACGACACCACCAGCACCACCACGGGCGCCACCGGCGCCACGGCGGCGACCTCCGCGACCCCCGGCGCTGCGACGGCACCGGCGGCGACTGCAGGCGACGCGCTCCCCGAAGGCCTCGGCGAGGCCGGCAAGAAGGCACTGACCTCGGAGCGGGAGGCCCGCCGCGAGGCGGAACGTCTCGCAACCGAAGCCAAGCGCCAGTTCGACCAGGCGGCGGCCGAGTTGCAGCAGCTCCGCGACCGCGACAAGACCGAGGCGGAGAAGCTCGCCGACCGCGCGGCGGCAGCCGAGAAGACCGCGGCGACCGCACAGTCGCAGCTGCTGCGCTACGAGGTCGCGGCCGAGAAGAACCTGCCTCCGGCGTTGGCCGCGCGCCTTCAGGGCGACTCGAAGGACGAGCTGCTGAAGGACGCCGACAACCTGCTTGCGCTGCTTGCCGCGCAGCAGCAGGCCGCGACGCCGAGCTTCGACGGCGGCGTGCGCACCACCGGCGCGCAGCCGGTCGACATGAACACCCTGATCCGCCAGAAGGCGGGCTACCAGTAACAGCTTTCCGGCGCGGTTGATCCGGCCGGCCCTTCCTACGAAAGGCAGGCCCAGCCGTGGCCTACGACAACATCACCTCCAGGACGGACGCTGCGGCGCTCATCCCCGAAGAGGTCTCGAACATCATGCTGGGCAAGGCGACCGAAGAGTCCGCCGTGCTGCGCATGTTCAAGCGTGTGCCGGTCGGCCGCGCGCAGGTCAGGTTCCCGGTGCTGTCGGCGCTGCCGATGGCGTACTGGGTCACCGGCGACACCGGTCTGAAGCAGACGACCGAGGTCAACTGGACCAACAAGTACCTGAACATCGAAGAGATCGCCACGATCATGCCGATCCCGGACAACGTCCTCGCCGACGTCGAGGCGAACGTGTGGGACGAGGCGATGCCGCTGCTGGTCGAGGCGTTCGGCCGCGTGCTGGACTCGGCGGTGTTCTTCGGCACGAACGCGCCGTCGAGCTTCCCCGACGACATCCTGACCGCGGCGACCGCGGCCGGGAACAGCGTCAACGAGGGCTCGACCGCGGCGAACGGCGGCTTCTTCGGCGACATCGACAACGTGTACGAGAAGGTCGAGTCGGACGGCTACGAGATCAACGGCTGGGTCGCTGCGGTCAACGCCCGCGCGAAGCTGCGCCGGGCCCGCGACACGCAGGGCCGCAAGCTGGACGAGTCGCGGGTGTCGGGTGACCTGCGCAGCCTCGACGGCTACCCGATCATGTACCCGATGCGGGGCCTGTTCCCCGTGGCGGGCGGCGTCGGCGTCGATGGTGTGCGGTTGTTCGGCGGCGACTGGTCGCAGTTCGTCGTCGGCGTCCGCCAGGACATCACGATGAAGGTGCTCGACCAGGCCGTCATCCAGGACAACACCGGGGCCATCGTGTACAACTTGGCCCAACAAGATATGACCGCCATCCGGCTCACTTTCCGTGTGGGCTGGCAGGTCTCGAACACCATCAACAACGACCAGCCCACCGAGTCCGCGCGTTACCCGGTCGGTGTCCTGAAGTCCGTTGGTGCCTAGGTAGAATGGGCCTAGGTAGAGGCTAGGGTAGCTCCCGAAAAGCGTTCCCCTGAACGCCTGCCTCTGCCCCGTGAAATCAGGGACTCGCGCTCAGGGAGCGAGATTGAAAACCTGCAAGGGCTGTGGGCTCACCAAAGAACTCGCCGAGTTCTACAAGAACGTTGGCATGCGCGATGGCGTCTTGAGCTGGTGCAAGAAATGCATCATCAAGCGCTACGCCGCCGGACGATCCGAGCGCGCCAAGCGCGACCGTCTCTACTTCCAACAGATCAAGATCGAGCGCGGCTGCGCGGATTGCGGATACAACGCGAATCCCGTCGCCCTCGACTTCGATCACCTGCCGGGATTCGAGAAGCTGTATCGCGTCTGCGTCATGGCGGGCATGAGCCGCAAGATGGTGGATGCCGAGATCGCCAAGTGCGAAGTGGTCTGCGCCAACTGTCATCGGATACGGACGGCAACGCGGCTTGCAGACGGCGAAAGCAGTCTTGCTGTTTGACCGAACTGCCCATAGTCGAGAGCGCCCAGGCGACCCGCCGGGCGCTTTCGCGTTTTTCGAGGAGTTCAAGACATGGCTGACAGCGCACCCTACGTGCGGGTCATCGAAGCGGATGTCCCGGCGGTGTCCACTGCTGGCAACGACGACGACACCGTCCTCACGCAGGCGCCGTTCGACTGCACCGTCACCGCGGTCGAGTACGTCCCGGAAGCGGCGATCACCGGCGCGGCCACGAACCACCGCACCTTCTCCCTGGTCAACAAGGGGGCTGCGGGTTCGTCGTCGACGACCGTGGCGTCCCTGGCGTTCGACAGTGGATCGGTGACCGCCACCGCGAACAACGAGAAGGCGATCACCCTGTCCGGGACCGCGGCGAACCTCGACCTCGCGGCGGGCGACACGCTGCTGTGGCGGTCGGTTCACATCGGCACCGGCATCACCGACCCCGGGGGCCTGGTCCGCGTGACTGTGGCCCGCCGCTGAGGAGGACCAGCATGGCCACGCGCAAGAGCGCCTCGGACGACCCCACCCGCAACCCGAAGAAGCTGCCGCTGGACCCGGTCGGCGTCGTCGTGCAGCAGGCGATGAACGAGGCGACGGAGAAGGGCTTCCTCGGCGACGAGGTCGACCCCACGCCCAACAGCGCCTACACGCTGTCCGGTGTCCTCGCCGGGGAGCCGACTCCCGAGACCGACAAGGACGCGGCGAAGGCCGCCCGCGCCGCATCGCACGGCGCCTGACCGCCGACGGCTGAGAGGGGGCTGCTGTGGCTCTGCTGCCCCCTCTGGCGACTGCCGAGCGTCTGGGCAAGATGCGAGGCGAGGTGCTGACCGGCGCCCGCCTGGACCAGGCGACGGTACTGCTGGACATGGCGTCGGACGAGGTCCGCGGCTACCTCAAGCAGCAGATCACCGCGGGCACTTCGACTATCACCGTCTCGCTGCGTCGGTCGGATCCGCTTGAGGACCCGTGCCGCTGCGAGGTGGTGCTGCCGCAGCGCCCCGTCAAGGCCGTCACGTCGGTGAAGGTCGACGGCGTCGTGCCGGCGCGGTGGTGGTGGGACGGAGACCGCGTTTTCCTGCCGCACACGTGGTGGCGGGCGGGTCAGCACCGGCCGCCGCAGGTCGAGGTGACGTACGAGCATGGCTGGGACGAAGTCCCGGGCGACATTCGCAACGTGACGCTGCAGGCCGCCGGGCGGGTCTTCGTGAATCCGAGTCAGATCCGGTCGGAGGTCGTCGGCGGCATTTCGACGGTGTACGCGGTGCCGATCAGCGGCCAGGCACTCGGGGTACTGCTGACCTCGGCGGAGGAGAAGACCCTGAACCGGTACAAGCGCCGGGCGGGCACGACCCGTGTGAGGTCGTGATGCTGTTCCTCCAGTCGGTGGTGATCCTCCGGGCGCCGGTGGTCGAGGACGCCCGCTACAAGGACAAGAAGCGCGACTGGGCGAACGCCGAGCCGATCCCGGTGTCGGGCGTGAACGTGCAGCCCGCGGCAACGCCGTCCCAGTCCAAGGAGTACGTCGAGGACCGGCAGACGACGGTGACCGGGTGGCGGCTGTATACGCCGCGCGGCATGGATCTGGACCTGCGCGAGACGGACCGGATCTTGTTCGACGGCATGACGCTTGAGGTGGACGGCAAGGTGGGGCGGTGGCCTGCGCCGGGCGGCGGCGTGCATCACGTCGAGGTGGAGTTGCGCGAGGTCGACTGACCGTCGGGGGGTGGCTATGGCCACGGTCCCCGGCGGCGGCCGGTTCCAGCGCAATCCGGCGCTGTTCCGCGAGTTGGCGCACTCCGATGGGGTGCGGGATTACCTGCTGGAGCGGGCGACGGTCGGCGCGGGCCTGACCCGGGCGAACGTCAACACCTATGGCGGCCCGACGTGGAAACGCGGTGTGACCAGGACGGGCGAGTTCGGTCGGCAGACGTTCGCCGAGCTCGAACTACGGCCGTCAGGCTGGCGGTCGAAGTTCGGCAGCAACGCGCCGTGGACGGTGCAGGTCGAATACGGCACCGGCAAGGTCAAGCGGAAGCGCCGCCGGGTGCGGAACGTGTCGCTGCTGAAGCGCCGGATCTCGCTGCTGAAGGGCGCGGGCTCAAGCGGCGCGGCTCCGACGTACCACTACGTGACGACGTCACGCCGGACGCGCCCCCAGAAGGGCTGGTCGCCGAAGCAGCGGCCTATCCGCAAATCGCTGATGCAGCTTAGGAGTGTGTGATGCCGCGTATCCGCTTGGCCCACTGGCATGACGGGCACGCGCCGGGCGACGAGATCGACGTGGACGACGACCTGATGCGCTCGTTGCAGCGCGACGGCCGCGTCAACGCCGTGCTGCCGGATGAGGTGTTCGCCGGGGGCGGGTTCCTGCCGGCCGGTCTGTCGGAGGCGGTGAACGAGACCGGCGAGCCGGAGGCGGTCGAGGCTCCGCCGAAGCGTCGAGGCAAGGCGTCGTCGTGAGCCTGCCGGTCGTCGTCTTTCCGGACGCTGAGGCGCTGGTGGTCGGCTATCTGGCGGATCGGCTCGGGTCGACGTACCACGTCGGCACGGAACTCCCGGAGAACCTCGCCGGGGCGCTGCCGGTGGTGGTGGTGTCGCTGCTGGACACCGTGGACGTCCTGGATTTCGTCCTCGAGGAACCCGCGCTGGAGATCGGCGTGCTGGCGGCGGACAAGGCCGCGGCGAACGATCTGGCCCGGCTGGTGCGTGCGCACATGTTGGCGATGCCGGGCGCGCAGATTCCCGGCGCCGTGGTGTACCAGGTGGCCGGGGCGGGCTTCGCCTGGGAGCCGGACGAGCCGACCGGCCTGCCGCAGTACGTGCTCGCGTTCACGCTGCGGACCCGCCCCGCGTAGCCAACCCGTAACCCCCTTTTCCTTCGTCCCGCCGGTGATCCGCGCGGGCGTTTCCGCATGCCCGCAAGGAGGCAGTAATGGCGAACGACGCTGACAACGTCAGGGTTGGCCAGACCGGCAAGATCTTGGCCGCGCCCATCGGCAGCACGGCTCCGACGGACCTGGTGACCGCGTGGGACGCGGCGTGGGTCGAGCTCGGGTTCCTGTCGACCGACGGCGTGTCGATGACGTACAGCACGGAGACGGAGGACATCGACGCGTGGCAGTCGCTGTCCCCGATTCGGAAGATCCTCACCGGCGTGACGCTGTCGCTGGCGTTCACCGCGCTCGAGTTCAAGAGGGCTGCGGTGACGCTGTACTTCCCGGATTCGTCGATCTCGACGTCCGGTGGCGTGCACACCCTGGCGATCCCGTCGGCGCCGCAGTCGGACGAGCGCGCGTTCGGCCTGGAGTGGGTCGACAACGCGGTCACGAACCGGCTGATCATCCCGCGCGGTGAGGGCACGGACCGCGGGGAAATCACGATCGCGCGGAGTGCCGCTGTCGGCCTGCAGTTGACGGTCGAGGCGTACGCCACCAGCGCGCCGGAGATCGCGACGTGGCTGTCCAACGACCCGTCGTGGGCTCCCTGATCCTGACCGGCCCCTATATACGTCCGCCCGGCGGGTTCCTTTGCGGGTTGCCGCCGGGCGGGCTCCCAACCCGCAATGACCCGCATGGAGAACACGATGACCACAAGCAAGACCCCCGGAACGAAGCGGCTGGACCTGGAGGAGCGGCTGAAGCAGCGGCGTGCCGCGCTGCCTGAGCCGGTTCCGTGTGAGGCGTTCGGCGTGGAGTGGACGCTGCCGCCGATGCAGTCGCTGCCGATCGACGTGCAGGAACGCGCGGCCACGACCCGCGACATCGGTGTCCTGCGGGCCGCTCTGGGTGACGCCAAGGTCAACGAGATGATCAAGGCCGGGTTCACGGTCGGCGACATGGAGTTGATCGTCGAGGAGTGGCAGGAGCGCTCCGGTGTGGAGCCGGGGGAATCGAAGGCCTCGTAGCGCTCCTGGACGAGCACTGCGAGGCGGTCCAATGGGACCTCGCGCACTACTGGCCGGGCCGGTCGATCTACGAGTTGTACCGCGGCGAGATGACGTGGCAGGAGCTGCGGGTCTTCCTGCGGTACCTGCCGCCGGAGTCGAGCACGGCGCAGGCGATCTGGCCGAAGACGGCGGAGGAGTTGGAGCGCGAGCGCTGGTCGGCCCCGGCTGACCGGTTCATGCTCGCGTCGCTGATCGACAGCGTCCGCGAGCAGACGTACGTGCAGGTCAAGTTGCACGGAGACCCGAAGAAGACGCGGCACCTCAAGCCTCCGGAGCCGATCGAGCGGCCCGGGGTGCAGGGGCGGACGAAGACGATCCGGTTCGGCGGCAAGCACGGTTCGGGCGCGGCCCAGCTGGCTGAGGTGTTCGGGGCTCCGAAGGCGTCCTGACCGTACGCGCTGAGGGGAGTGAATCCCTTTGGCGGGTCCGGGTGGTGTGCTGGTCGGTCGCGGCTATGTGGTGATCCGGCCGGAGTTCGCGGGCGACTGGGACCGGCGTGTCCAGGGTCAGACTTCGCGGTCGGGGGCGCTCGGCGGCCGGTCGTTCGGGGCGGCGTTCGCGAAGGGCGCCGCCGCCGGAGTATCCGGCCTCGGGAAGATCGTCAAGGCGTCGGCGATCGGGTCGGGCATCGCCGGCGCGGCGGTCGGGATCCAGAGCCTGGGCGCGGCCGCGGTGGCCGCGTCGGCGGTGGCGGTGCCGGCGTTGTCGGCGATCGGCACGGCGGGCGCGGCGGTCGGCGTCGGCCTCAAGGGTGTCGGGGACGCGTTCAAGGCGTTCGACTCCGCTGCGCAGGACGCGAAGGCCGCCGCGACGGCAACGCGCCAGGTGGAGTCGGCGCAGCGCGCCCTCGCGCAGGCGCAGAAGGGCGTGTCCGAGGCGCGGGTTGCCGCTGCCCGGCGGGTGGCCGACGCCGAGCGCGCGGTCGTCGACGCGGAGAAGGACGCCGTCCGGGCGCACCGGGACGTCATCGACGCGCAGCGCGACGCCCTCGACGTGCAGAAGGAGTTGACGTCGGCGCGCCTGGACGCGACCCGGCAGCTCGAAGACCTGAACGCGCGCGTCAAGGATTCGGCGCTCGATCAGCGCGACGCGGCGCTGCGCGTCACGGAGGCGGAAAAGGCCCTTGCTGAGGCCCGGCAGGGCAACGACGCCGCCGAGGTGGCCCGCGCCGAACTGGCGCTGGACCGGGCGAAGGCGAACGTCGACCAGCAGGCGCGGGACTACAAGCGGCTGCAGGAGGACGCGGCCAGGGCGAACAAGGCCGGCGTCGACGGCAGCGAGCAGGTGGTTGCGGCTCGGGAGCGGATCGCTGACGCGAACGAGCGTGTCGGGGAGGCGGCGGACCGGGCGGCGGAGGCGGACCAGAAGGTCGCGGACGCGCAGCGGGATGTCGCCGATGCGCACCGGGACGGCGCGAAGCAGATCGCGGACGCGAACGAGGCGGTTGCGGATGCGGCCCGGGCGCTGGCGGATGCGCAGTCCGCTGCGGCGTCGCAGGTGTCCAAGGTCGACCAGGCGATGGCGAAGCTGACGCCGAACGCCCGCGACTTTGTTGAGACCGTCAAGGAGTTGGGTCCGGCGTGGGGTGAGGTCCGCAAGGCCACGCAGGAGAGCTTGTTCGCGGGGGTCGGCGACAGCTTCCGGGACATGTCGACGCAGATCATCCCGGATGTGCGGGACGGTCTCGCGGGCGCGGCGGGCCAGATCAACCTGATGTGGCGCAACTGGATGGACGGCGTCAAGGAGCTGTCGCAGGACGGCACCCTGCGGAAGTTCTTCGACAGCAACACCAAGATCCTCGGGAACTTCGTCAAGATCCCCGACCAGATGACGCAGTCGTGGGTGCGACTGTCCATCGCTGCGACGCCCGCGCTCGACAAGCTCACGCAGAAGGTCGCGGACGCGTCCACGCGGTGGAGCGACAAGATCGCGGAGTCGTTCGAGTCGGGCCGCCTGGAGAAGAAGATCACCGGGGCGTTCGACACCCTGGGGGTGCTGCGGGAGCCGCTGCGCGACATCGGCACGATCTTCAAGAACTTTTTCGACGCCATGATCGGCCCCGGCGGCGAAGTCCTCGGCTTCATCAGCGAGTTCTTCGATGAGCTGGCGCGGATCACGTCGCTGCCGAAGGTCAAGGGCGCGCTGGAGGACATCTTCGGTGCGATGGCCGACATCACCGAGTCGGTCCTGAAGGGCCTGACTCCGCTGATCGAGCACGGCCTGCCGGTGCTGGCGGACGGCTTGGAGTGGGTCGCGGATGTGATTCCGGCGGCGACGGCTGGGCTGCGGGATTTCGCGGGCGTGGTGATCGACTGGATCGGCCCGAAGATCGTCGCGGTCGCCGACGGAACGGCCGCGTTCCTGAACGCGTTCCGGACCGGCGACGCCGTGGGCATCGACGGTCAGGCGTCGGCGCTGGAAAGGTTCGGCGCGGCCGCTCGCGGGTTCAGCGACGCGAGCGCGGAGAACTTCCGTGCGTTCATCGACGGCTTCAAGTCCAACGACCAGGCCCCGATGTGGGCTGAGTCGTCGAACCGCATGGCCGACTCGTTCGACCGGGCGGGTTTCGCCGCGCGGTCGATGGCGGAGGCCGTCAAGTCCGAGTTGGTCGTCGCGCTGGACGCGGGCCGCGGCGCGTGGGCCGGGCTGCAGCCGGTCATCGAGCCGGTGGGCCGGATCCTCATCGGGATCGCGCAGCAGGGCTTCGAGCGCATCGGCACGGTGATCCAGCGCGTGTTCCTGCCGGTGGTCCGCGCGGTCGGCGACGTCGTCCGCGACCACGTGGCGCCGGCGCTGGAGCAGCTCGGCGGGAAGCTCGCCACAATGCTCGACCGGGCCCAGCCCGTGATCGCGTTCCTGGACACGTTCCTGACGTTCCTGGTCAAGGTCGGGAGCACGGTCCTCGGCACGGTGATCCCGCCGCTGATCCGCCTCGCCGGCCCGGTCCTGGGGTTCCTGTTCGACACGCTCGGGTTCCTCGTCGACGTGGTGGGGCTGGGCTTCCTCGCGCTGACCAAGTTGGGCGAGGGGGTTGCCTGGCTCGGCGACCAGGTGGTGCCGGTGTTCGAGGCGATCGGCGACGCGGCGAAGTGGCTGTGGGACGAGGTCCTCAGCCCCGTGGTCGGCTTCATCGCCGACTCGTTCCGCGGCTGGGGCCTGATCGCGACGTGGCTCTGGGACGAGGCGATCAAGCCCGCCGTGGAGGGCATTTCCGGCGCGGTCTCGTGGCTGTGGGTTCAGGTGATCGAGCCGAACTTCCGCTTCATGAAACAGATCTTCCAGGAGTTGGGCGACAAGGCCACGTGGCTGTGGAACGAGGCGATCAAGCCTGCTGTCGAGGGGATCTCGGGCGCGGTGTCCTGGCTCTGGGTCCAGGTGATCGAGCCCAATTTCAGGTTCATCAAGGGTGTCTTCCAGGACGTCGGCGACTGGGCGAAGGGCGCCTACGACAACGTCTCCGAGTGGTTCGGGAAGATCGGCACCACGGTCGGCGAGGTCACCGGCGGCATCGGCACCGCCTTCTCCAACGCCAAGCAATCCGTCAAGGACGCATGGGAGGGCGCGGAAGGCATCGCCGAAGTCGCCGCCCGGCCCGTGCGGTTCATCGTGGACAAGGTCTACGGCGGAATTCGCGCAGTCTGGAATTTCGTGATCGGCGCGGTCGGCCTCGACTCGCTGAAGCTCCCCGAGTACAAGCTGGCGTTCGCGGGCGGCGGCGTCGTCCCCGGGTACGCGCCCGGCCACGACTCCGTCACCGCGCGGCTGTCGCCGGGCGAGGGCGTGCTGGTGCCCGAGGCGGTCCGCGCGCTCGGGCCGAAGTGGGTCTACCAGACGAACGCGCACTTCTCGCGCGGCCGGAAGCCGGGCGCGCCGGAGCGGTTCGCGTACGGCGGCGTCGTCGGCCACGGCAAGGGCATGCCCATGGGCGGCCTCAACCCGGTCGACCCGCGCGACTGGGACGACTACGCGAAGAAGGGGATCAACTGGGTCCAGAAGGGCCTCGGTGTCGCGTACGAGGGCCTCAAGCAGGTGCCCGGCGTCGGCGCGGTCATCGAGTGGGCGGAGAAGCTGGTCCGCGGCGCGGCCGCCGAGGCGGCGGAGCGGCTGCTGAAGCCGGTCGTGAACTGGGCAGGCGACGGCATCGCCAACGCCGCGGGCCAGGGCGTGAACCGCGACGCCCCGTACTTCAAGGCGCTGCGCAGCGCCCCGGGTTCGCTGGTGGACCGGCTGGTCGCGCGGATCCGCAAGGACGACGCCGAGCAGCAGGAATGGTCCGGCGGCGCGTGGATGAAGCCCGCGGACGGCGCGTACGGTGCGGCGTTCGGGCAGGCCGGCCCCATGTGGGCGTCCGGCCGCCACACGGGGTTGGACATTCTCGCGCCGTTCGGGTCGGACGTGCGGGCGGTCGCGGCGGGTTCGGTGGTGGACCGGGCGACGGGCGGACCGTACGGCAACCACCTGCTGCTGAACCACGCGGGCGGCATCCAGTCGCTGTACGCGCACCTGAACGAGATGTTCGTCGCGTTCGGGGACGCGATCGCGGCGGGGCAGCGGATCGGCACGGTCGGCATGACCGGCAACACGACCGGGCCTCACCTGCACCTCGAGGCGCGGTCGCTGACGCGCGGCAGCTTCGACCCGATGGAGATGCTGAACGGCGCGACGGGGAAGGCGGCTCCGCCGGGGCAGGTGCGGGACTGGATCGTGCAGGGCTTGTCGATCGTGGGGCAGGGCGGCAACCAGAAGTGGATCAACGGCCTGTACACGATCGCGATGCGCGAATCGGGCGGCAACCCGCGGGCGATCAACCTGTGGGACTCGAACGCCGCGAAGGGAACCCCGAGCAAGGGTCTGCTGCAGTTCATCGACCCGACGTTCCGGGCGCACGCCCTGCCGCCGTACCTGGACATCTGGAACCCGATCCACCAGGTCGTGGCGGACTGGTTCTACATCCGGTCGCGGTACGGCGACATCAGCAAGGTGCAGCAGGCCGACCCGTCGCAGACGCCGAAGGGCTACTCGTTCGGCGGCGTCGTCCCCGAGCGGAAGGGCCGGGGCACGCACGACGCGGGCGGCTGGCTGGAGCACGGCAAGGCCGCGCTCAACCTCAGCGGTACGCCGGAGGCGGTGCTGACGGGCCCGGACTACTCGCTGATGCGGGCGGCCGCGGTGGCGAACAACCGCAGCAACGGCATCGGCGAGGTGCGGGTGTTCGTCGGGGATCGGGAGCTTACGGACATCGTCCGGACCGAGGTGCGGGACTACAACGGCGCGGTCGTGGCGGCGTTGTCTGACGGCAGGGGGTGACCGGTGGCCCTTGTCTCGAATCTGCTGACGGCGAACGACGCGAACTTCGACAGCACGGTCGGGACGTGGGTCGCCGGTTCGAACACCTCGGTCGCCAGGACGACGGCGCATTTCCAGGGCAGTCCGGCGTCGCTGCGGTTGACGTCGGCTGCCGCCGGGGCGTTGTCGGCGTTCTCCGGCAAGTACGCGGTCAGCCCGAGCACGGAGTACGAGGCGTACTGCTACGCGGGCAACGCTGTCGCGACCGCGGGCCGGATCGTCTCCATCAAAATCGACTGGTACACGTCGGGAGACGTCTACATCTCGTCGTCGACGACCACGACCCCGGAGACGCTGCCGAACAGCACCGCGTTTGCCGGGCCGATCGTGGTCGTCGGCACGTCCCCGTCCAACGCGGCCAAGGCCAGCCTGCAGGTCAACGTCACCGCGGGGATCACCGCCGGGTCGCAGGCCGTCGACATCGACACGCTCGGGCTCGGGCTGCCGGTGCAGGACACCGGCAACCTGATCCCGTACAACACGGCCAGCGCCGAGATGGACACCTCCGGGTGGTCGGTCTCCAACGGCACCCTGGCCCGGTCCACGGGCAGCGCGGAGGGCGCGTACTGCCTGCGGGCGACGTCCACCGCGTCCGGGGACATGACCGTCACGTCCGCGGCCCGGTTCCCGGTGACGACTGGCGTGGCGTACGAGCTGTACCCGTGGGTGTTCGCTCCCGCGGCCGGCAGGTCGCTGATCCTGGAGATCCGCTGGTACGACGCCGCGGTGGCCGGGACGCTCCTGTCGACGTCGTCCCGGACGGCGACGACCTTCCAGAGCGTCGCGTGGGAGCGGCACACGGTCCTCGGGACCGCGCCGGCCACGGCCACGCACGCCGAGGTGCGGCTGCGGCCGCAGACCACCGGCGCCGCCGAGGTGTGGTACTTCGACCGGGTCACACTCAGGACCCAGCCTTTGCTCGCGGGCAACTTGTTGTCGTATGCGGCGCAGTCCCTCGAGGTCGGCATCGCCGACTGGACCGCCGCCGGGAACTGCACGCTGGCTCTGTCGGCGCCGCAGGAGTCGTCGGCCGCCGGCGGCTACTCGCTGAAGGCCACGTGCACGGCGTCGGGTCAGGCCCGCATCGAGGCGGCGGCCACGGTCGCTGTCACTGAGGGCCTGTACTACAACGCGTCGGTCAGGTTCCGGACGGTCGGCGCTTCTCCGGCGTCGATCTGCTGGCTGGACATCGACTGGTACGACGCGTCGATGGTGTACCTCGGTTCGGCGTCGCCGGACCAGGACTCGACGATCACCGGCGACGTCTACAACTCGGACACCATCGGACGGCTCGCCCCGCCGGGCGCGGCGTTCGCCAAGGTGATCCTGCTGCCGCAGGCGACGGTGGCCAGCCAGGTGTTCTTCCTCGACGAGATCTCGTTCGCGTCCGGCACGCCGCCGTATGTGGTCGAGGCGCACCCGGAGACCGGGTCGGTCACGATCACTCTGAACAGCCTGGCCGGCGTGGCGGTCTTGGACCTGTACCGGGTGGATCCGGACGGCACGCTGGCGCCGGTGCGCGGGTTCGGATCCGACGTCGAGGCGTACGCGGTCACCGGCAGCACGATGCTGTTCCAGGACTACGAGGTGCCGCTGGGTGTGGCGGTGCGCTATCAGTTCACGAAGGACGCCGGTGCGACGACCCGCACCTATGCGGTCGCGGTCGACCCGCCGGACGACGAGGCGTACGTGTGGTTCACCGACCCGGGGCAGCCGGCGCGGAACCTGCTGCTGGCGGTGTCCCAGGCCCCGGACTGGCAGCAGGCGGTGGAGCGCGGCGTCTACCGGGTGCGCGGCGCGGCGCGGCCGGTCGTGATCTCGGATGTGCGCGGCGACGACGAGGGCGACCTGAGCGCGGCGACGTACACCGAGAGCGAGGCGCGCGCCCTGAAGTACCTGCTGGCGGAAGGCTCGGTGTTGCTGATCCGGGCGCGGCCGGGCTGGGACTTGGACAAGGTCTACGTCTCGGTCGGGAACACGTCGCGGAACCGGGTGTCGCAGTACGGCCCGGAGTGGGCGCGGCGGTGGACGCTGCCGCTGACGGTGGTGGACCGCCCGGTGGGCGGTATGGCCGGGTCGGCGGGCCGGACGTGGCAGGACGTCCTCGACGATCCCGAGACGCCGACGTGGGGCGATCTGCCCGCGAAGTACCCGACATGGCTCGACGTACTCCAGGGGGTGGACTGATCATGCGCACTGTCACGCCCCAGTTCCTGAACGCGATCAAGGGCTCGTACCGACTGTCGATCCTGGCGGAGGTACTGTCGCCCGACGACGACGTCCTCGTCACCAACCTGCCGATCCAGGCGGGTTCGGTGACGGTCGACGCCGGATCGGAGATCCGCTACACCTGCTCGATCACCGTGTCCGACATCGCGTACCTGCCGCGCCTGGAGTCGGACCCGCTGGCGCCGTACGGGAACATCCTCAAGCTGCACCGCGGTGTCCGCTACACCAACGGCCAGGTCGAGCGTGTCCCCATCGGGGTGTTCGTCATCGACCAGGCGGGCGGCGACCTCGACATCGGGCCGCTGACCGTCACCGGCAAAGGACTCGAGAGCGTCCTGCAGGCGAACAAACTCACGGAGCCGTACTCGACGACGGGCACGACGACGCACGTCGGGGCGATCACCGCGCTGGTGACCGCGGTCATGCCGTCGGCGAGTATCAGTTCGTCCGGCGTCACCGACGACCAGATTCCGGCGACGAAGACGTGGGACGTCGACGCGGACCGGTGGGCGGCGTGCCGCGAACTGGCCCGCGCGATCGGCGCGGAGTGCTTCTTCGACGCTGCGGGGACGCTGGTGATCCGCGACATCCCGCCGGCGCCGGAGGCTGCGACGCCGGTGTGGGAGGTCGCGTCGGCTGAGGGCGGGGTGATGGTGTCCGCCGAGGTCACGATGTCCCTGGCGGGCCTGTACAACGGGGTGCGGTGCCAGTCCGACGGGAACTCCGTCGACAACACCGCGCCCGTGTCGGCGCAGGCGGTGGATTCGGATCCGCTGTCGCCGACTCGGTGGGGCGGGCCGCTCGGCTACCGCCTGAAGATCGTCAAGTCGCCGTTGTACAAGGACGCCCCGCAGTGCGCCGCGGCGGCCGCGCGGCTGCTGCCGCAGGTCCTCGGGCCGAACCGCACGGTGGGCCTGCGGACCGTGCCGAACCCGGCGTTGGAGGCGGGCGACTGCATCCGCGTCGTCTACGGCGACATCCCGCCGGAGCTGCACACGGTGCAGTCGCTGACGATCCCGCTCGTGGCCGCCGGGGACTTTCCCGTCGGTACCCGCTCGGGTGTCGAGGAGGTGCCGTGATGGCGGACGGCGACTACGCGGACATCGCCGCGCGCGAGGCGGACGCGGTCGAGGCGCGGATCGACAAGAAGCTGGCCGCGGCCGCGGACTTCGGTATCGGCACGGTGACCGCGATCAATCCGGGGAGTGTGACCGGCACGGTCGCGGTCGACCTCGGTTCCGGTACGAGTTTCCCGATGCGCCGCAACTCCGGCTACTCGCCGACGGTCGGCGACAAGGTCAAGTGGTCCCGGTCTGCGGCGGGCGACTGGTTCTGCGACTACAAGCTCGCCTGAGCGCTCCCCTTCTTCCCCGTTCTTGAGCAGCCCCCGAGCGGGGTGGAGGTGTCATGCCCGATTCCGACAGCTACGGCCAGGGGATCAACCTGGCGATCAACGGGGACGCCCCGGACGCGCAGCAGTTGGTGTCCGACCTGGAGAAGATCATCGGCAAGTCGGTGATGGTCTTCACGAACTCCTCGCACCGCGCCGCGACCCTGTCCGGCACGGGCGGTGCACCCGCCCCCACCGAGGGCATGGTGACCTACCTCCTCGACACGCACTCGGTCGACTACTACAACGGCTCCGCCTGGAAGGGCTTCCACGAGGCGATCCCACGGGCGTCGCGGGGCCGGGTGGCGTCGTCGTATTCGACGGACGGCCCGGTGGTGGGCACGATCACCGGCACGAACCTGCTGTGGAACGCGTGGGTGAACGCGGTGCCGGTGTTGACCAGCCGCCGGTATCGGGCGCATGCGGCGTTCACGTGGATCAGTTCGGTCGTCGGCATGAACTGCAAGATCTGGATCGGCTATGTACCGAGCGCGGTGGCGCTGCCGGGCAACGGGACTGGTGCGACGCAGGTGGGGCCGCGGACGTGTACCGAGCCAGCGCCGAACTGCAACCAGTACATCGCCTGTTCCGGTGAGTTCAACGGGTCGGTGAACGGCAACATCAACATCGGTGTTTACGCACAGAAGGACACCGGCCTGTCCGGTGGTTTCACGGTGCAGGCCGATCCGATCGAACTGTGGCTTGAGGACGTCGGCCCTGCGGTGTGACACCGCATCCAACCCGCAACCGCCCCGCCTCGGCGGGGTTTTCGCATGTCAGGAGGCCCGCATGGCTGGTGCCAAGGGCTACGACGTTTCGGACTATCAGTCCGGTATTCCGGCGGATGCCGGGTTTGTGTTCATCAAGGCGACCGAGGGCGCGCGGACGGGTCAGCGGAACTGGCGGTCGAAGCAGGCGGATGCGCGCCGCCGGGGTCTGGTGGTGGGCTACTACCACTTCTTCCACGCGGAGAACGCGGTCGCGGACGAGGTGAGCCACTTCTGTTCGACGGTCGGCGACGTGCCTGTGTCGGAGCTGCTGGTCCTGGACTTCGAGCCGTACAACCAGCCCGTCACGGCGGCGGTGGCGACGGCGAAGAAGAACCAGTGGCTTGCCGCGGTCAAGCAGCGCTACCCGCGGCACAAGGTCGGGGTGTACACGAACCGCGACTGGTGGTTCAAGACGGACGACAACGCCGGCGACTTCCTGTGGATCGCGGACTACCAGGCCGGTCCGGGTGCTCCGCGGGTGCAGGCGCAGTGGGCGTTCCACCAGTACACGGATGCGCCGTTGGACACGAACGTCTACCGCGGGTCCCTCGAGGAGCTGCGCGCGTGGGTGGGGGGTGTCGCGGTGCCCCCGCCTCCTGCTGCTCCGTCGTGGGTGTCTCCGCCGCGGGTGACGCGGGCTCAGCTGGGCTGGCCTGCCACGGCGTCGTCGCTGGTGTCGCAGAGGCAGCTCGGGGTGAAGGTCCACTACTTGGGGACCGGCTACGACTTCGGGCCGCACGCGGACTGTGCGGCGTATGTGAACGGGCTGCGGCAGTCGCATCTGAATCATCCGACGGAGAACTACTCGGACATCGCCTACAACGAGCTGGTGTGCGAGCACGGGGTGCGGTTCGAGGGTCGGGGCTACAACCGGCGGACCGGGGCGAACGGCAACGCGGCGCTGAACTCGACGCACTACGCGGTGTGCGCGCTGCTGGGCTCCAGCGGTTCGACGCAGCCGACCGAGGCGCAGTTGCACGGGCTGCGGGACGCGATCGAGGCGTACCGGCAGTACGGCAGCGCCGGCAGCGAGATCAGGGGCCACAAGGACGGGTTCCCGACGTCGTGTCCGGGCGGGCCTCTCTATGCGTGGGTGCAGGCCGGCGCGCCTCGCCCCTCAGGCGGACCGGTTGGCCCGGTGCCGAGAAGGAAGGCCGAAGTGAGCGTTGTCGAGAAGGATCTGAAGTCGGGCTGGGACCCGGTGGAGACGCTGTTCAACTGCGTGGGCGTGCCTGCGTCGCTGAGCGTCGGCTGCGACCTGGGTGACATCCGGGTGGCGGTGTTCGTGCTGACGAACTCCTCGGACGACTGGTATCTGCTGGCGGATGTCGAGGTGTTCCGGAAGAAGAACCTGGCGTTCTGGAGCGACACGACGAACCCGGCGCTGCCCGCGGACACCCGCAAGATCGCGGTGAAGCGGTGGAAGCGGCACGACGACGACGATGCGCTCGCGGTGCCCGCGGTGGTCACCCTGAAGTACAAGCCCGAGGTGATCTGACGTGCTGGGTGTGTCCGGGAAGTGGGCGCGTGACGCGGGCGAGCGTGTGGGCTTCACCGCGCTGGAGGCGGGCGCGGCGATGGCGGTCGTGCTGCTGACGCCGCTGCAGACGTGGTGGGCGGCTCCGTTGACGGTGGCGTTCGCGGGTCTGAAGACGTGGGCGGCGAAGCATGTCGGCGAGAAGGGCACCGCGGCGCTCCTGCCGAAGCCGGGGCCTGGGTCGTGACCGTGCTGCGGCGGCTGCGGCGCAGGCTCGGCCGCCGTGGCGCTTCGCTGCTGTTGTTCGGCGCGCTGTACCTGCTGTACGGGTACGGCCTGCTGGTCGAGCCGCTGATCTCCACGGTGTCGTTTCAGATCCTGGTGGATCTGTGGCCGGTGGATGTGTGGGCGTGGCTGTGGATCTGCTCGGGCCTGGTCGCGGTGCTGTCGGCGTGGTTGCCGCAGGGCCGGGACTGGCTGGGCTTCACCGCGCTGTATCCGATCGCGATGGCGTGGGGCTTGGCCTCGTTCGTGTCGTGGTGGCCGCGCGGGGACAATCCGCGGGGCTGGGTCGGTGCGGCTGTGTGGTGCGTGATTGGGGGGCTGATCACTAAGGACGCGGGTTCTCCTGAGCCCGGGTTCCGCAAGAAGGGTGGCGGCTCCGATGCCGGGAATTGACTGGGACACGATCCAGACGGGGATCGTGGGGGTGGGGACGGTCGTCGGGACGATCGTGGTGGCTCGGGCGTCGCGCAGGTCGCGGCAGCAGGAGAGGCGTGACGATTTCACGGTGCTGCAGGCGGAGTTGCGGCAGCAGAAGGCGCACGCGGAGCGGCAGAACACGGAGCTGCGGACCGAGGTTCAGCATGTGCGCGTGGAGGTCGCGGAGGAGCGCGCGGGCCGCGCTGAGGACCGGCGGCTGTGCGAGGAGGAGCGGCGGCAGTCGCAGCGGAAGATCGACGCCTTGCTGCGGTTCTTGTGGTCGATGGCGCGGGTGATGCAGGTCCACGACGTGCAGGTGCCTGCGCTGCCACCGAGGGACAAGACGACGTTGGAGGAGTACGACCTGCCGGGCGTGTAGCCCGAACGAGGCTGCGGCCCCGCCCCCTTCGCTGGGGCGGGGCCGCTCTTCTGTGTTCGGCTACGGGCGGGCGTGCTGCCCGGCGAGGCGGAGCATGCCGCCGCGGTCGCGGGCGTTGCCCATCTCGTTGATGACGCGGACGGCCCAGCCGCTGCCGGTGCGGTGGACGGCGGCCATGACGCAGGCGTTCTCCCGTGCGTCGAGGCGGGGCCAGAACTCGCCGATGTTGTCGGCGCGTCCGGACGTCAGGTCGTAGGTGCGCATCGTGATGTTGGCGATGTCGGAGAAGGACACGCCTTCCTTGTAGGCGGTGACGATGAACACCACGGCGTCGATGCTCGGGTGGATCTTCTCCAGGTCGGCTTCGAGTTCCTCGTCGTCGCCGTCGCCCTTCCCGGAGCGGTTGTCGCCGAGGTGAACGAGGGAGCCGTTGCTGAACGGGTCGAGGCTGTCGAACCAGGCGAGGCGGACGGGTTCGCCGTCGGCGAGGGCGACCGCGGCAAGGTCGAGGTCGGAGCCGACGTGCCGCTTGATCTTGCCGAGGAGGCCTTTGCGGCCGCCGCCGGATGTGTCCCAGGCGAGGCCGACGCGGATCTTGGTGACGTTGCCGAGGGATTCGAGTCCGGCGTTCTTGGTCATCTGGAGGCCCATGCAGGTGTGCACCTTCTTCTCGCGGGGTGGTGCGGGGCATCGCGGTGCCGCCCGCATGGGTGCGGCCCGAGCTTCGGAGGGTAAGCGGCTTTTCGGATTCATGCACATCCCGCATGTCACAGCGTTGATCCATGCGTTCATCGCATAGGTTGGTAGCGGTCGGATGGCGCGGACATGGAGCGGCCCCGGTCACCTCGCGGTGGCCGGGGCCGCTTCGTCGTGCCCGACGGTAGCGGTACGGCGCGGCTGGGGTGGCGAGTTCGCCCGTTCCACGCTGTGATTCCCGGTAGCGTTTGGGTCACGCTCGGTTCGAGGGAAGGGGATTGGTGTGCCTCGTACACAGTGCCGCGCGTGCGACAACGCGGGCGTGGTCTTCGTGCAGCGGCAGAGGCGGCGACCGGACGGGACGACGGAGACCGTCGAGGTCGAGGAGAAGTGCAAGCCGTGCAGGGGTACGGGCTGGGTTGATCAGGGAGGCGGCTGACGTGGAGCCAGGCGAACCGGACTACGTGGACGCGGCCGCCGAGTCGATGCCGGCGGTCGTGTGCCGTCGCTGCGATGGTGACGGCTGGTACTACCGGCAGACCGCGGCGATGATCGGCGGGCGGCTCACGACGGTGGCGAAGCCCGAGCCGTGCCCGGAGTGCGCGTCAGGTGAGGATCGGGTGCCGACCGGGCGCGTCAACTCAGCCACCGGCCCCGGCGCGAAGCTCAAGCGGTGGGAGAAGGTGCCGGTGCCCGGTGTCGACGACTGGGGCCCAGACCGCGCGTAGGGCATCATGGAAAGCCAGGCGAGCAACAGACCGCCCCCGTTCCCAGTAGCCCTGGGAGCGGGGGCGGTTCGCGTGTGTCAGCGCTGTGCGTCGAGGAACGTAGCCCATGCCTCGGCGCTGGCGGTGACGATCGGCGAGTCGTGCACCTTGCTGTCGCGGACGCCGATTTCCGGTTGGATCGGCGCGACTTCGACGCAGTTCCCGCCAGCGTTTCCGCTGTACGAGGACTTGCGCCACGCGCCAGCCGTGCGCTCAATGGTCATAGCTCTCCCGCAATCTGCTTGATGAGATCTACAGACTGACCCGTGGTCAGGGCCTGCCCCCGGATGATTCCATACCGCTGTGTGAGCACGCTGACCTCTTCGGGATCCGCCACGTGCACGCCACCGAGCTGGCCCTCCACGTAGCCCAGGATCCGCCTGCGGGACGTCTCCAGCAAGACGATAGGACCGTCGAGTCCGGTGTGTTCCTGGACGTCGGTCGGCATGACCTGGACGGTGACGTGGCGCAGGGCGGCGATGTCCACGAGTCGGAGGAGTTGTGCGCGCAGGACCTCGGGGCCGCCGATCGGGCGGCGGAGCGCGTGGGCTTCTATGACGAAGGAGAGGTTCGCCGGCGGGCGGCGGTCGAAGAGTTGCTGGCGTTCGATGCGCGCCCGTACGAGGCGTTCGACTTCGTCGTCTTCGAGGGTGGGGGTGTGGGCGTTGATGACGGCGCGCGCGTATTCCTCGACCTGGAGGATGCCGGGGATGGTGTTGGGCTCGTAGGAGTGGAGCCACACGCAGTCGCGTTCGAGGTTGGCCTGTTCGCCGAAGCCTGTGGGGTAGTTGACTTCGGCGATGTGTTCGGCTCCGGCGAGTAGCGCGCCGTCGGCTCCGGTGATGCGGTCGAGTTGGATGATGAGGTCGGGCTTGGCTGCGCGGATGCCTTGCTCGACGGCTTTGAGCATGGGGAGGCCGTAGCCGTCGACGAGGTCGGCGACTTCGGCTTGGGTCATGCCTGCGCGCTTGCGGTAGAAGGCGACTTGGCGACCGAAGTAGACCAGAGTGTTGGACTTTTTTGACTGACTGCTCACCGCTTCTGCCCCCCGAGGGATACACGGGACTACACGAATGGCCTTGAGGGATACAGATTTTCGGCTGTATCCCAGTAGCACCTATCCACCATAGGACGCCAGGGGCAGGCTGGGAACCGAAAGAGCCCCCGCGACGCGGTCAACGTCCGGGGGCACGGTCGAACGCTTGAAGGAGCGCCGACATGACGAGCCTAACGGCCGTACGCCCGCCGCGGGAGAGCCATCTCATGGACGAAGACAGAGCCCCCCGGCGACACGAGCACACCACGCCCGCCGCGCCCGAGGGCCCGGCCCCGGAGGTCGAGCAGCGTCCGGTCGGCCGGCGCAGGCCGCGCATGACGATCCGCGTGTACCGCGTGGGCGTGGACGGTTCGGCCCTCGTGTCCGAGACGTCGTCCTCGCGCGGTCCCGCGTGGGAGGTGCGCTGATGCCGCAGCCGACGGCCTTCGACTGGTGGGTGCCGGACGACCGGATCACTCCCGCCGAGCACCACGGCATCGTCCGGGATGTGCGCGAGGAGATGCGGCAGCGCGAGCGGGAGTTGCGGCCGCCGTCGGGTCCGGAGCAGCCGGAGCCTCCGCGACGTCCGGCGAGGTGATCTCCCGCCCGCGCCCCTCCCCTGTCCCCCGGTGGCAGCGCGCGGGCGGGTCCAACTTGTTGTGACCACTCGTACGGGTGAATAGGTGTCACCTACACGGGTGAACGCGGGACAAGTCATTCCATGTGGACACGGGTAGCGCTACCGTGGCGCATTCTTCCCCCTTGCCGGCCCAGACCCCGCTGGCAGGCGGTGCACAACCTCGAGCCGTAATGCCCAACGCCGGGCCCCGACCCCGCCCGGCGTGCACCGGCTGACGCCGGCGGAGCGCAGGCGTCAGCCGATCAGATCCCGCAGCGGCACACGAACCGCATGCGCGATGCGGAGGAGGGTCGAAATTGATGCGTCGGTCAATCCGTACTCGATGCGGTAGATCGTCATCTTCGTTACGCCGACGTGGTGCGCAAGTTCCTCTTGGGTGAGCTGTGCGTCTAAGCGTGCGTTGCGGATCCTGCTCCCGAGCCTGCGGGCCCAGTCTTGGATCCAGTCGGGGCGGGGATCGCGCGGCACTCGCTGACGATGTCGTGATCATGCTGCGTAGCCCAGAACATGGATGTTCCATTTCGTGATCTTGGACGGCTGGCGGGGGCGCTGGTCGAGCCAGATAGACCCCCGGGGACTGGGCACCTCCGGGAGGGGGCGGGCGGGACCGGGGAAAACGTCAGGGAGTACCCCCGGTCCCGCTCCGAACCACTCAAGATAAGTTCGCCAAATCAAGAATCGGGCGAACCGCAGGCCACCAGGTCAGACGGATTGGTAGCACATAAGAGATTGCGGGATACGCCTAGGGTATCTAGAGTGGCCGCGTCCATACATCACCGCGATTACCTGCGGCAACGCCCACTTTCCGGATCTTCTTTCCGAAGCACAAGAGAATCATCCGAGATAACCCCTACCCTGGCGTTACCGTCCAAAGGGGTGCCCGTGGCCTTCGACATCGAACCGCTGCTCCAGTCCTGGTACCGCTCGCTCCGTGCTGCCGACCTCTCCCCCAACAGCCTGAAGGTCTACCGGGAAGCGTGCACCCTGTTCCGGCGCTTCCTGTTGGACTACGTGCCCGCCGAGGCCGGCATGCGCCCGGCCCCCGAGTCGCTGGAGGAGATCCACCGCGAGCACTTCGAGGCGTGGCTGACGCATGAGATCGCGCGCACCTCGGTCAGCTCGGCGGGCACCCGGTACCGCGCCGTGCACGCCTGGTTCAACTGGCTGGTGCGCGAGGAGGAGTTGGACCGGTCGCCGTCGGCGAAGGTGCCGCAGCCGCGGGAGGATTCGGCGCCGGTGGCGGTGCTCGCGGCGGACGCGCTCCAGCGGCTGCTGAAGACCGCGGCGGGCACCGACTTTCGGTCGCGGCGGGACACGGCCATCATCATGGTCTTCCTCGATACCGGGCTGCGGGTCAGCGAGGTGGCGAACCGGGTGATGGACGACCTGGACCTGGACAACCAGACGCTGGCGGTGGTCGGCAAGGGAGGCCGGCCGCGGGTCGTGCCGTTCGGCAAGAAGACGTCGCAGGCGATCGACCGGTATCTGCGGGCGCGGGCGAAGTTCGATCCGAAGAACCCGGCCGTGGCCGACGCGCCGCTGTGGATCGGGCTGACCGGGCGGGGCGGGCTGACGGCGCACGGGCTGCGGTCGATCCTGGACTACCGGACGAAGCAGGCGGGGCTGGAGCACATCCACCCGCACCAGTTCCGGCACACGTTCGCCCACGAGTGGTTGGCGGCCGGCGGTACGGAGGAGTCGCTGATGCGGATCACGGGGTGGCGGTCGCGGTCGATGCTGGAGCGGTACGGCGCGAGTGTGGCGGAGGAGCGGGCGCGGGATGCGCATCGCAGGCTGAGCCCCGGCGACCGGCTCTGACTTGGCCGGCCGCCGGGGGCGGTGTGCGCTAGGTGTTGATCCACAGTCCGCCGGGCGAGCGGTTCCAGTGGCCGTGCGCCATGTTGGTGCGGGTGGCGTCGGTGAGGAATCGGGCGCCGTCCGCGCTGTAGTCGTCCCGGTTGAGGATGACCCGGAACTTTTCGGGATGGTCGAAGATCAGCACGTGGACGCCTTTGTCCAGCGGGCGTACTTCGAAGAGCACTTCGGGTATGGCGCGGCTGATGGAACGCGGGCTCGGGATACTCGCGATCATGTGACCCCCTCGGCACACATCGCAATTCTCGAACTCGTGTTCGAGTTCGAGCAGGGAGGAGCACCACTTTACGCGTATCGATACAGCCGCGTGGCCTGAATCACACTCTTAGGCCGGAAAAAGTCCGTGCGTATTCATTTGGTTACGCCTCGTTCGAATCACCACCGTTGTGTTCGGAGACCGGCTGTCCGATCTCTTTCATGAAGCGTCTGAACTCGCCGACCGTGAGCGGGGTGTCTTCCGAACTGATCGACACTCCGTCACTCGATGCCGCGGTGACGACGACATCCGCTTCGTCAGGCAGTTCACCGATGTACTCGCGGAACGTCGCCTCCTGGGCGCGCCTGAGGCTGACGCCCTTCAGGCCGGCGGCGATCGCGCGCACGAGCGCGGGATTGATCTTCACGGGCTGACTCTTCGCCAGCCGCTGGACGATGCTGATGCTGGGGCGGTAGCCGGTTTCGGGGTCGACGGCCCGGTCGAGGAACGCGTTGTAGGTCATCTCCCCCTCCGGCCCCACCTGGCTGCGCACCAGGCTCGACAGTGTCTCCTTGGCTTCGGTCACGGTTGTCCTCATGTGCAACCCCCGAGCGCCCGCGCTGTCAGGGAGTGGGGGCGGCGTACGCATCCGGGGCGCGGGCTTCCCGGACGTTCCATTGTCTGCGTAGTGATACAGCTACGGCTACTGCTCGGTCAAAAGCTGGCGTCAAAAGCTTCCGTGCGCCGGTTTCACGCCTCCCCCTAGACACCACCGCCTCTTCTGTGCTTCGCTTTAGCCATATCGATACGGCTAGTCAGTCGGACCGACAGGATCTTGGCGGCTGGCCTCACTTAAACGCCTGTATGTATCCGTATGGATACGGCTAGGGGGTGACCAGCATGAACCCGTACGAGTCCATGGACCCCGAAGAGCGCACCGCCCGAGCCCAGATGGCCGCGCACGAGAGCTGGGCCAAGACCACCGACCGCGCCGCCCGCACCAAGACCGCCAGGGACGCGCTCCTCAGCAAGTTCGCGAACGAGGCCGACCCCGACGGGGCCCTCACGCCCGAGCAGGCCGCCGCCGCCGCGCGCAGCAGGCAGCACGCCCACATGGCGCGCATGCGGATGGCCAAGGCGACCAAGGCCCGCCAGGCCCGGCAGGCCGCCGAGGCGCAGACCGAAGACGTCGCCTGACCACGAGACCGGAAGGCCAGCACGCCCCATGCGCAATCCCGAACCGCGGCCCGCGCTCGCGCAGCTCGTCAGCGACGCCCTTCGCGAGCACGACCTGTCCTTGAGGACGTTCGCCGATCGGGCGATCGACCCGGAGACGGGCTACCGCCTGTCGCACTCGCTGGCCAACAAGATCCGCACCGGGCGGTCGTTCCGTCCGACGCCGCGGGTGATGCGTGCGATCGCGGCCGGTGCGCGCAAGCCGCTGGCCGTCGTGCAGTCGGCTGCCGCCGCGCAGTTCCTCGGCATGGAAATCCACCGCGGCGACGCCGCCTGACCCAAACGGCCGGACCCGAAGGCCCGGCCGCGACCCACCCCTATCCCAAGTAGGAGCAAGTCTTGAGCAACATCATCCCCGATCAGCCGAACGAGCTGGTCCTCACCGAGTCGCGGACCATGCGGCAGCGCACGATCGCCCGCACTGATGTCCTCGACAAGGTCAAGGCCCTCGCTCTCCTCCCGGACGGGGTGCACGCCACCACCGAGATAGTCGCCGACTACTTCGAGGTCGGCCTCGACGCCATCGAGAGCGTCATCCGACGCAACCGCGCCGAGCTGGAGGAGAACGGCCTCCACACCTTCCGTGGTGAGGAGTTGAAGGAGTTTGAGGCTGTCAATCCGACAGTCTCAAACGCGAAGCGCCGGGCGCTGCGGGCCTTCAACCGCCGGGCGATCCTCAACGTCGCGCAGCTCCTCGCCGAGTCCGCGGTAGCGAAGGACATCCGGTCGTACCTGCTGGAGCTCGAAGAGCAAGCCACGCCGGCCGCGCGCACGGAGGCGGCGGAGCGCGCCGTCCTCGGCGAGGCGCGGATGCGGGTGCTGAAGGCCGCCGAGGGCATCGTCGACGCCGAGTGGCTGGCGATGAAGGCCCGCATGGTCGTGGCCAAGGCGTTCGACGAGGAGCCGGAGGTCGACCCGGCGGAGCGTCCGCTGTACGTGCCGGACTTCCTGAAGGCCAAGGGCCTGAAGAAGAAGCAGATCGTGTCGGCGCAGTCGTGGTTCGGCCGCCGGGTCGCGGCCCTGTACGAGGCGGCGCACGACGAGCGGCCCGGGAAGCGCACGGAGGACACGGCGTCGGGCTCGGTGCGTGAGACGTACGCGTGGATTGAGCGGGACCGGCCGCTGTTCGAGGAGGTCTGGACGCGCTGGTACGCGGAGCAGTTCGCGACCCCGACGCAGGACGACCTTCCCTTCTGACCCGAAACGGGTGCGGGCCGCCTCATCTGCCAGACCAGGCGACCCGCCGCCCACCACCACGAGATCGAAATCCCTCAGAGAGAGGTGGAGGACGTGAACAAGCGTATCGAGATGATCCGCGAGGACATCACCCCGTGGGCGGAGACCGGTAACGCCGACTCGATCAGCGCCTACCGAGTGGGCTGGCCGACCAGCCGCACGAACCTGATGGCCGAACGGGTGCTGGCCGCGGCGTACGCGCAGGACCCGGCCGCCGAGGTGCGGACCGTTGTGGCGCAACTGTTGGCGGATTTCCGCGAGGAGGACGCCGAGTTCGAGCGGGCGATGAAGCTGGCGCACGACGTGCGCCGGATGGCGGGTGTCCGATGACTGACGCCGATCTGACGGTGCTGGATGCGGACGCGGTGGTGTTGTCCGTGGACTACGAGGACGCGCTGGGGACGACGCTGGCGGTGATCCGGGTGCGCCGGAACTGCGGCCGGCGGCCGGTGGAGTTGAAGGTGTCGGCCGAGGTGTGGCGGCAGTTGAAGGTGCCTGCGCCGCCGCGGCAGGTCGAGGAGGTTCCCGAGTCGGAGCCGCGGCTGGATCTGTTGCCGTTGCTGCGTGACCGGGTGGTGCGGGGCGGCGGGTCGTGGAACGTCGTGCGCGCGCAGTGTGTGCTGCGGCCTGCGGACGTGTCGGTGCCGGCCGCGTTGGAGCTGCTGGATCGGCTCGCGGCTGAGGGTGTGCTGGATGCGGTGGGTGCTGCGGGTGAGCCGCGGTGGATCCGCCCGGTCCCGGATGTCGACGGTTCCCCGGGGGACTTGTTCGACCCGCCGCCGTCGTTGACGGGCCCGACGCCGGCCCCGCTGCTTCCGGAGATGCATTGCACCCGCTGCGGCAAGTGGACGTCCGACCTGGACGCCGGTGGCGGCGACACCTGGTACTGCAAGCGTGGGTGTCACGTCGACCCGGTCGACCCGGCTGGCGGTGCGCGATGACCCCCTCCGAGCACGCGCACGCGCAGGCCCTGAACGAGGCGCACGACCTGTTCGGCGGCCACGAGATCGACGACGACGCGTGGGGCCGGGTGCGCGACGAATGGGTTGCCGCTCGGGAGCGCCGCCTGGTCGGCCTGCCCCCGCGTACCCCGCACACGAATTCCCCCGCCCCTGCTGCCGCGCCCGGAGGTGCTGCGCTGTGACCGAGCACGACGATTACACCGAACCCGGCTGGTACGAGGAAGGTCTCGCCGAGCAGAACGCCGAGTTCGCCGGCGAGTCGGTGAAGGACTACCGCGACCCGGCCGACGACCAGCCCGCACCGCAGGCCGACGCCGCCGACGACGACCCGGACGGCTGCTACGCGGAGTTCATCGACGGATCGTGGACGTACTGCGGCTGCGCCGACTGCAACGAGCGCGAGACCAACGACCGCGAGGCCGACATCGAGCAGCACGGGGAGTACCCGTGGTGACGCTGACGAGGATCCCTGACCCGGTCTTGTTCCGGGTTGCGGCGGATGTGATCCGGACGAACGGCTGGAACCAGGGCGAGTTCTTCGGGCCTGGGTTCCCGTGGAAGCCGCTGCACGAGTGCCCAGTGTGCGTTCTCGGCGCCCTGCACGTCGCGGCTTCCCGGCTGAGTCCGGAACCCGTGAATGTCGAGGCGGCGATCGGGCTGCTGCGGCGTCTGACCGAGGACTTGGTGTCGGACTGGAACGACGAGCCGGACCGCACCGTCGCCGAAGTCCTCGCCCTGCTGGACCGTGCCGCCGCCGCTGCCGAGTCTGCGCGCGCCACCGAGGCGGGTGGCAGTCGTGCCTGAGTACGAGCCGGACACGTCTACGCCGGGCCTCACCGTGGTCTGGTTCGAGAAGCACAGCAGCTACGGGATCCTGCACGCCCCGTCCCGACTGGCCATCGCGAAGGGATGGGGGCACCGCGAGGACGCCGTCGCGACTGCGGATCGGCTGGACGGGATCCTGCCGTGGGCCGCGACCGCCGCGAAACTCCAGGAGGCGTCGCCCGACATCGTGACCGCCGTCGCGAACGTCGTCTGGGACAACAGCGGCACGTTCCTTGCGAAGGCCGAGGCGGGTGACTCCCGTGGCTGACCTGTCCCGCGCCGAGCACATCGCCCGCGCCGCCGAGCTGCTGGCCCGGTCCGATCACCTGATCGACCACCTCGACAAGCTCAACCAGTTCCGCGAGAGGCGGCCGTACGGCACCCGCAAGGGCGAGGAGGAGACCGCGGCCCGCCTCGCGCAGGTGGCCGGGGTGCACCTGAAGTTCGCCGACGTCCTGGGGCAGCAGCCCGCCGAGGGTGTGCGGACCGCGCCTGAGCCGACGCCCTGGATCAGGGTCCGCCGCGGCGGCAACGAGGAGTGGTACCGCGACGAGCGGATGTGGGCGCTGCGCCTCGACAGCAAGCCTGACGGTCCCGATCGGAACGTGTACGGCTGGCTGCTGTTCGGCCCGTCGTGCGCCCGCGACGGCGAGTACATCGGCAACAGGATCGACGGCACGACGCACGCCATGCGGTGCGCGGACGAGTACATCGCCCGGTACCAGGCGGGCCGGTCGTGACCGCCGAGACACAGGCCGCCGCCACCACGGCGGCGGCCACCCGGCCCGGGATCTACGACATCCCCGCGCACGTCTACCACGCCGACCGCACGTCGCTGTCGTCGACAGGCGCCCGGAAACTCCTGCCGCCGTCGTGCCCGGCCAAGTTCCGCTGGGAGCAAGACCACCCGCCGGCGCGGAAGAAGGAACTGGACTTCGGGACCGCGGTGCACTCCTACGTCCTCGGCAGCGGCCAGGAACTCGCGGTCATCGGGGAAGCGGACTGGCGGTCGAAGCACGCGCAGACGCAGAAGGCCAGCGCCATCCGCGAAGGCAAGGTGCCGCTGCTCGCCAGCGAGTACAAGCAGGTCCAAGAGATGGCGAAGGTCCTGCGCGCCCACCCGCTCGCCGGGGCGTTGTTCGCCGAAGGAGCCGGGTACGCGGAGAAGTCCCTGTACTGGGTGGACTCCGCGACCGGTGTGACGTGCCGGGCCCGGCCGGACTGGATCCCCAACAACGGCGGCGGCCGGCTGTGGCTGCCCGACCTGAAGACCACGGTGGCCGCCGACGACGAGTCCGTCTCGAAGCACCTGCACAACTACGGCTACCACCAGCAAGCCGCCTGGTACCTCGAAGGCGCCCGCGCGCTGGGGCTCGGCGACCGCGACGCGACGTTCGTCCTGGTCTTCCAGGAGAAGACCCCGCCGTACCTGGTCCGGTGCGTGCAGCTCGACCTGATGGCGCTGCGCGTCGCCGACGCCAAGAACCACCGCGCCCGCCAGAAATTCGCCGAGTGCACCGCCTCCGGCGAGTGGCCCGGCTACGGCGACGACACCAAAGCCGACTTCATCTCCCTGCCCCCGTGGGTGGAGAACCGCGACATGGAGGAGTACCTGTGAACGCCCCGAGCAATGCCCTCGACCGCATGGTGGGACCGAACGCGCAGGTCCTGGCGGGTTCGCAGGCGACCGCGATCGAGCAGTCGCGTGCCGTCGCCGAGGTGCAGGCCATGGTCGTCGTCGCTCAGCAGCGGCCCCGGAACATCCAGGCGGCTCTCGCTGAGATGCGGCAGTCCTGCTCGATGAAGGAGATGGCGGAACGCGCCTTCTTCCGCTTCCCCCGCGGCGACAAGAACGTCACCGGCCCCACCGTGCACCTGATGCGGGAACTGGCCCGATGCTTCGGGAACATCACGCACGGCATCAGCGAACTGGCCCGCAACGACGAGGCCGGCGTCAGCGAGATGCAGGCGTACGCGTGGGACCTCCAGACCAACACCCGGTCGGCGCAGATCTTCATGGTGCCGCACAAGCGCGACGGCAGGCGGGCCTCGCGCCTGGAGGACCAGCGTGATGTCTACGAGCTGACAGCCAATCAGGGGGCGCGCCGGGAGCGGGAGGCGATCCGCCGGGTGCTGCCGCCGTGGTTCGTCGAGGAAGCCATCTCGATTTGCAACAAGACGCTTGAGCACGGCGGCGGGAAGCCGCTGCCGAAGCGGATCGCCGACGCCATCGCCCTGTTCGAGGGGATGGGGGTCACGGTCGACGCGATCGAGCAGAAGCTGGGGCGGCCGAACGGGAAGTGGACGGCGCACGACGTCGCGCAGCTGGTGGTGATCTGGAAGTCGATCGACCGCGGTGAGGTGACGGCCGAGGACGAGTTCCCGGCCGAGCGCGTGACGGTTGAGGAGGTCAAGCGGCCTGCGGCGGCCCCGTCGACGAACGGGCGTGCGCCGGCCGAGGAGCCCCCGGCTGAGGCTGAGCCGCCCGCGGACGAGGACTTGTCGGGTGTGTGGCCGGAGCCCGCGCCGATCCCGGGGACAGAGTCGTGAACCGCCTGCGCCGGTGGCTGGCTGAGGGCCGCCTGCTGCGTGCGCAGCGCCGCAGCATCCGCGACGCGGAAGCCCGCGAGGCGACCGACTTCGACCGGTGGGAGCGGGAGCTGAAGTTCGCCGAGCGCCACCGCGACGGCTGGCCGGAGGACGCGCAGTGATGGCCGGGATCGAGGGTCACCAGCGCCCGCAGACGACGCGCCGCCTCCGCCCGTCCGAGGCGCGCCTGACCGCCGTCGAGCGCCGCGAACTCGAGGTGCTTCAGGCCGTGCATGACATGTGCCGCGAACCGGACGAGTGGCTGGACGTCCTCGCCGACCGGCCCTGCAACGACGACACCGGGGAGGGGCCGTGAACGCCGGACTCATCCTCCTGGCCGGCCTGGTCGGGTATCTGCTGCTGGTTCTGCTGCCCGCGGTGTGGGTGGCGACGAGGGCGAAGAAACGCAACGCCGCCGAGCGCGGCCGGGACCTGAAGGACGGCCGCCGGTGATCACCTTCGCTTTGCTGGTCCTCGCCGCTGTGCTGCTGTACGGCTGGTCGAAGGTCGGCCGCTGATGGGCCTCCTCTTGTGGATCGTCGACCATCCGTGGCTGTGCGCCGCAGCGATCATCGCCGGGGTGTGCGGGTTGGTCACGGCCGTGTGCGGCGCGGTGTGGCTGGTCGGTGTCCTGCTGCACGGAAGGCCCGCTCCGCGGTGGACGCAGTCGTGTGCCCGGCACCGTGTGCATGAGCCGCCTCGCTATCCGTGGACGCGGCCGCCGCGCCTCGACCCGCACCCGGACGTCGGCGAGCCCAGCGGCCCCGAACTGCCAGCCAAGCCGGACGGCCCGCCGCCCGGCCACGTGTGGAAAGCACCCGCCGACCACGACGCCGACACCCAGCCCATCCCGCGCATGAAGGAGCCCGCCGCATGAACGACAAGCCGCTCACCGTCCGGGATTTCCGTGAGGACCTGCTGAAGGCCGTCATCGGGCACGCCGCCCTCTGCTTCGACCGGATCGACCACACCGAATCCAAGGACCGTGCTGAAGACCTGCTGTACCACCTGTTCATCGGCGGAGTCGTCGTCGCGTACCAGGGCGACCGGTTCCTGAAGGCCCTCGCTGAGCACGCCCCGCACGTCGTTGACGAGGTCGTCGCCGATGTGGCGGCGGCCCTGGAGGACGGCAGCACTCTCGCCGAGTACGCCGACGACGAAGCCACCCGGCTTGGCCTGGACCCGTCGCAGTGGGGTCGAGAGATGGTCGCGTGGGTCCGCTCGCTGAACCTGCCCGCCGAGGCCCGCTCGTGACCGCCCCGATGACCGACGCGCGCCTCGCCGAGATCGAAACACTGTCGGCTGCTGCGCGGGGCGAGGTCAGTCTCTGGGTACTCGGCGACACCGTCCCGGAACTGCTCGCCGAAGTCCGGCGGCTGCGGGCGGAGGTCGAGCCACTGCCGGACGCGGAACTGACGCTCATCGGCGAGGAACTGGAGCAGCACCAGGCCCGGCTCATTGCCGCCCAAAACGCACTGATCGACCACGACCGCGACGGAGTCATCCACAACGTGGCCCACGCCGGAGCGATCGCCGAGAGCTTGATCGTGCACCACGTCCCGGGGCTGCTCGCCGAGGTCGCCCGTCTCCGTGCCGAGCTCGTCCACGCGCAGGCCGACCTCCTCGACATCCGAGGGCACCTCAGCCCCAACGGCTACCCCCGGCGCGTCCCGATGGAACTCGGCGACCGCGTCGCCCCGGCCGTCGAATGGCTCCTCGACCGCGTCGACATGCTCAAAGCAGGACTCGCCGAGGCACGTGCGGCACTGATCGTCAGGCCCGTGGTCACCGGGCACTGCCCCGCCTGTGGCAGAAGCAGCCTCTTCCTCGGCGACGGCGGATACGTCACCTGCGCCCAGGCCGACTGCCCCCAGCCGGACGCGGCCAGCGCCCAGCTCGCGGCGAAGGAGGCGTGACGTGGACTTCTACGCCGTCGCGCACCTCGTCATCGGCCTGATCGTCGGCCTCGCCCTCATCTACCTCGCGTGCGCCGTCGACCGCCTCGCCGACGCCGTCACCACCCGCGAGACCGACCGAGAGGAGTGGTGACCGTGACCACCGTCCTGTTCATCGTCATGACCGCGGTGCTCGTCACCGTCGTCATCAACAACGCGATCCAGCGCCGCATCAACGCCGCCCACCAGCGGTGCATCGACGCCCACATCGAAGCGCTCACCGCCATCAACCGCACCCTCGGCAACCACCAGCGCGCGCTCGACACCCTCCGCGGGATCCGCCGATGACCGAGCCGCGCACGTACACGATCGAACTCCCGGCCGGGCTGGAACTGCTGACGCTCAACCAGCGCATGCACTGGCGGCCGCGCAACGACATCACCCAGGCACTCCGCCAGGCCACGTTCATCGTCGCCCGCAACGCCAAGATCCCCCAGCTCCAGCGGGCCCACGTCATCTGCCGCATCCACTTTTCGGTCCGCCGGCGCCGCGACATTCACAACTGGATGCCCACCGCAAAGGCGTGTGTCGACGGCCTCGTGGACGCCGGCGTGCTCACGGACGACAACGACGACCACCTCGACGGACCGGTCATGCAGCCCGGCATCCCGCAGCCGCAAGCCGTGGTCGTGCTGGAGATCCGCGAGGTGACGGCGTGACCGCACTTCGCATCGGCAGTTTTTGCACGGGATACGGCGGACTCGACGCCGCGGTGCAGCAAGTCCTCGGCGGTCAGGTCGTGTGGCACGCCGACAACGACCCCGCCGCGTCGCAACTCCTCGCCCACCACTGGCCCGGCACCCCGAACCTCGGCGACATCACCGCCGTCGACTGGCACCAGGTCGAGCCGGTCGACGTGCTCACCGGCGGCTACCCCTGCCAGCCGTTCTCCCTCGCCGGCCACCGGAAAGGCACCGACGATGACCGCCACATCTGGCCCCACATCGCCACAGCCCTTGGCGTACTACGACCGCGAGTCGTCGTGCTGGAAAACGTCGCCGGCCACATCTCTCTGGGCTTTGCCGATGTCCTCGCCGACCTTGCCCGCCTCGGGTTCGATGCGGAGTGGGCAACTCTCCGAGCGTCCGAAGTCGGTGCCGCCCACGCGCGGAACAGGCTGTTCGTCGTCGCCTGGCCTGCCGACGCCACGAGCGAGGGACGCGTACGTGCGCGGGTACCCGGACCAACTCCCGAACGTCGTCGCGCTCCTGCCGACACCGACAGTCTCGGAGGCCACGGGAACGGGACATGCGGCGGACGGCGGGATGAACCTGCGGCACACGGTCAGCCTGCTGCCCACCCCGCGCGCGACGGACACGGGCACCCCCGGCCGACGTGCGAGCGAGGGCTTCCGGCCGCCGCTGTCGCAGGTGGTGCTGCCGCTCCTTCCGACGCCCTGGGCGTCGGAAGGAGCGAAGGGCGGCCCGAACCAGCGCGGTTCGTCGGGCGACCTGACGCTGTCGTCGACAGCCCACCGGATTGGGGCCGGTTCGCCCCCGCCGTCGACAGGTGGGCCGCCGTCCTCGGACGACCCGCCCCCCGGCCAGTTGACGATCGCGGACGCCTGAGCCCGGACCTGGTCGAGTGGCTGATGGGCCTGCCCGCCGGCCACGTCACCGCCGTGCCCGGCCTGACCCGCACCGCCCAACTCCGGCTCCTCGGCAACGGCGTCGTCGTACAGCAGGCCGCGCACGCCCTGCGCCTCCTCCTCGACCGCGCGCCGGAAGCACTCGCCGCCCTGCCCGCCCTCGACCCCGCCCGGAGCCAGCGATGACCGAGTCCCGCCCGTGCCGGATCTGCGGATCCACCGACGACGTCCACCCGTACCTGGTCGGCCCGCGCTGCCCCGACCACACGCCGGCGGCCATGGCCGGCCGGCCCGAACCGAACGCCGCCTCGTACTGCCCGCCGGCGATCTGCTGGTGCGGCACCTGCCCGTGGGCGGCCGCGCCCGTGCCGGCCACACCGGCGCACACCGCCATCGACGACGAGCACATCCGCAGCGGCAAACGCTCCACGAACCGCCGCGGACTCGTCGCCGCCCGCCTCAACCAGACCGCCCGGAGCCCGCGATGACCACGAGCGTCGAAGTCGAGACGAAGACGTGCACGAAGTGCGAGACCGAGCTGCCCGTCGCCGAGTTCAACCGCGACCGCAACGGCACCGACGGCCTGCCCACCGTCTGCCGCGACTGCAACGTCGAGTACTGCCGCGCCTACCGCGCCCGCGGCGTCAAAGGCCACGCCCCACAGATCCCGGAGTACCCCGTGACCGTCCACCACGTCGCCAACAACCATGCGCCCGCCTACAAGACCGCCACCGCGACCGACTGGAGGCACCGGGCCGCGTGCCGCGGCGAGGACCCGGAGCTGTTCTTCCCGATCGGCAGCACCGGCGAAGCGCTGCTCCAGACCGAGGAGGCCAAGGCGGTCTGCCGTCGCTGCCCGGAGATGGAGGCGTGTCTGGCCTGGGCTCTCTACACCAACCAGGACGCGGGCGTGTGGGGCGGCATGTCCGAGGACGAGCGCCGGGCCCTGAAGCGCCGCGCGACACGCAACCGCGCCCGCGCGTCCGCATGACCGCCGGGCCCGGCTGTGGCGGCTACCAGCCGGGCCCGGTGAACCACTGATGGAGGGAGGAGGGGCGGTGTCAGGACTCGTCGGCTTTGCGCCTGCTGGTGACGGTGGGTTCGCGCAGCCGCGGGACGTCGTGGGCTCGGGCGATGCGGCGGATGGTCTCGCGGCTGTAGCCGGTGGCCTCGGCGACTTGGCCGGGCTTCACTCCGGCGCGCAGGGCTTCGACGACGGCATCGGCGAAGGCGTCGGCGGCGTCTTCCTCGGCTCTCTTGCGGGCTTCGGCGGCGGCCTTCAGGCGGGTCACGGCGTCCTCCGTCGTCATGTCGACATCGTGCCACAGGGGTGTGGCCTATCCGGCGTGGTGGTCATGCCAATCTCATGTGGCCAAGTGTATTGTGGCTATGGGGGTGATCGGGAGCCGACCTGAGAAACGGCTGATTTCGCAACCCCTGAACCAACCCACCGAAAGGCCACACCACGTGGGGAACCGCCTGGGAGACGAGGTCCTGGACCACGCGCCCCCCACCCTGACTCACCGGGAGAAGCTGGTGCTGCTCGTGCTTGCGAAGGACGCGAACGAGACCACGCGACGAACCTGGCTCAGCGTGGAGGATCCGAAGATCCTCAAGCGCGCGGGCGTGTCCCGCTCCCAGATGTACTCGGTCCTCAAGGCGCTTCAGTCCAAGGGCGTACTGAAGAAGGTCGAGGGCGGCAGGAAGCACGGCTTCGCGAAGTACGAACTGATCGTGTTGGGACCGCCTCAGCGTCCCGGAATACCGGACGCTGAGGACGATTCTCAGGGTCCCGAAAACCGGGACGCTGAGACCTCTCAGGGTCCCGGATTCCGGGACCCTGAGCCTGATCTCAGCGTCCGCAAATCCGGGACGCTGAGCGGCTCTCAGCGTCCCGAAAACCGGGACGTCAGCGTCCCGGAATCCGGGACACATACTCCTTCTACCTCTACAACAAGCAAGCAGGCAGGCAGGCAGCGTCCGAGCCGCGACGCGTTCACCGCCATGCAGCCGCTCCAGGAAGCCATGACCGCCGCAGGCATGGTCGCCTCCTGGACCATGCGCGCCGAGCAGATCGGCGAGCTGGTCGACACCGTCAACCGCGTCGGCATCCCGGCGATGGTCGAGCACGCCCGCCGCTCCTGGCGCAAGGACAACCCCCCGACCTACATCACCGCGCTCCTGCGCGGATGGTCCGGCCTGCCCACCCGCAAGGCCCCCGCCACCCCGACCCAGGCCGCCCCCGAACCGGACTGGTGCGGACAGTGCGCGCAACCCGACTACCGCTACATCGACCACGGCGACGACCGCTGGGGCCCCTGCCCCACCTGCAACCCCGGAGCAGCGCGATGACCTACACCGACGAAGCCACCCTCTTCAGCACCGGCTACGCGCCCGGCGACGACGTCCGCACCGCGGAACTCGCCGTCGCCGGAGCAGCCATCACCCGACGCGACCTCGCCGAAGCCGCCGCCGAGATCGTCACCCCCGACGACTTCCACCAGCCCCACGCCGCCCTCGCGTTCAAAGCCGCCCTGCACCTCGCCGGATCCGGCGCCTGGGTCGACGTCGCCGCGGTCGCCCGCCACCTCGCCCAGACCGGCGGCCTGTCGGTGTTCCGCGGCGACGTCACCAAACTGTTCGATCTCGCCCGGCACGCCGCACCCGGGGCCGCCGGCGGGGTGCGCTACCACGCGCTGATCGTCGTCGAGGACGCCGCCCGCCGCCGCCTGCACCAGGCGTGCACCCGCGGCCTCCAGGTCGCATCCAACCCCGGCTTCAACCCCGCGACCGACATCGAACAGGTCATCGCCGACGTCCAGGCCGTCGCCACCGGCGGCGGAAACGACCAGCCGCTCATGGTCGCCGACGACTTCGAGGCGTACCTGAACACCCTGGAGCAGCCCGACCGCAACCCGGTCGTCCCCACCCCGTGGTCCGACGTCGACCGGGTCGCGAAGATCCGCGGCGGGCAGCTCGTCATCATCGGCGCCCGGCCCGGCGGCGGGAAGTCCCTCGCCGGGCTCGGCATCGCCACCCACACCGCGATACGCCGCGGCCGCCCGGCCGCCGTGTTCTCGATGGAGATGCCCCGCCAGCAGGTGATGGACCGGGTCATGTCGTCGCAGGCGTGCGTGTCGCTGACCGCGTTCGAGGAGCGCAGCTTCGCCGAGTGGGACTGGCGCCGCATCGCCGAGGCCAAGCCGAAGGTCGAGGCCGCGCCGCTGCTCATCGACGACACCCCGCACCTGACCGCCGCGCACCTGCGTACCCGCCTGCGGTGGATGGCCGGACGCGGCACCCCTGCGGAGGTCGTCGTCGTCGACTACCTGCAACTGATGCACGTCGACTCGCGCTCCGGGGAGTCCCGTGTGCAGCAGCTCGGCGCGCTGTCACGGGGGCTGAAGCTCCTCGCGATCGAGTTCGGCGTCCCCGTGATCGCCCTGACCCAGCTGAACCGCGCGTCCGAGGGGCGGCACGACAAGCGCCCGCAGATGTCGGACCTGCGCGAGTCGGGGTCGATCGAGAACGACGCCGACATGGTCCTGCTGCTGCACCGCCCCGAGGAGCCCACCGAGGAGCAGCAGATCGAAGGCGCGAAGTCCCGCACCAGTGAGGTGGACCTGATCGTCGCGAAGAACCGGCAGGGTCCGAACCAGATCACCGTCCCGCTGTCGTGGCAGGGCCACTGGGCCCGCCTCTCGAACCTCGCGAAGGACCCCGGATGAACCTCGCCGACGCGTGCCCGAAGTGCGGCCGTCGAGACAACGAGCCCAAGGGCGCGCAGATAGCCCGGCAGACGCTCGTGGCCGTCTACCGCTGCCCCGACTGCCGCCACGGCTGGTGGACCGGCTGGGGCCTGCCCGCCCACACCGAGAGGACCGCAGCATGACCGCCGCCCCGGACCACTACCCGCTTCTTCCGGTCGGGCTCTGCCCCGGCTGCCGCCGCCCGGTGCGGCTCCGCGTCGACGGCGTTCTGCGTCACCACCGCGCGCCGAACGGCCGCATCTGCCTTCAGCGTCGCGTCGACCAGGTGCCCACCACCTTCGTCCGCTGGCTGTACCTGCACCGCAGCCGCAAGGACGCGTGGACCAACCCGATCACGCAGTTGGCGCAGTGCGAGTTCGGCGGCCCGCGGATGTGCGGCGACCACGGACCCGACCAGCAGGCGTGGACCACCGCGGAGCAGCTGCACACCGACGTGCACATGCGCCGCACCCACCGCAACGGTTGCGACTGGTACTGCGAGCAGGTCGCCGTCGCGGGCGCGGTGTACGCCGGCCTGATCGCCGCGCAGCCGGCCGACGCCGGGGCGGTGCGGTGATGCCCGCCCGTGTGCAGCGGCAGCGGACGACCGCCGTGGTGGCCGTGGTCGGATACGTCGCCGCGATCGTCGCCGCCAACTGGGTGACCACCCGGTACGGCCTGGTCTCCATGGGCTTCGGCCTCACCGCGACCGCCGGGACCTACGCGGCCGGTCTCGCGCTGCTGCTGCGCGACGCGGTCCAAGACGCCCTCGGTCGCCTGTGGGTGATTGCGGGCATCGCGGCAGGCGCTGCCCTGACCGCCGTCACCGCGCCCGCCCTGGCGTTCGCGTCCGCCGCGGCGTTCACCGTCGCGGAACTCGCCGACACCGCCGTATACACGCCGCTGCGCCGCCGCGGATGGGCACGTGCCGCGCTCATCTCGGGCGTGATCGGCGCGGCCGTGGATACGTGGGTGTTCCTGCATCTCGCCGGGTTCCCAGTCACCCGTGATGTCGTCGCCGGGCAACTCGTCGGCAAGGCCCTGTGGGCGACCGCGTTGCCTGTCGCCGTCATCGTCCTCGTCAGGCAGGTGCGCCGTGCGCTTCCTCGCTACACCCTCGGGGCCTGACGTGCGGGCCGCGATGAGCGCCGGACTCCTCGGCTGCATGACGACCCCCGCGCAGGGCAACGTCGTCCCCGACGGTGCGCTGTACGCCTGCGACAACGGGAAGTTCGGCAAGGGCTGGCCCGGCGTCGAAGCGTGGTGGGCGTGGCTGCAGAAGACCGTCGCCCGGTACGGCGCGGACCGATGCCTGTGGGCGGTCGCCCCGGACATCCCGTTCGACGCGGTCGGCACCTTCGCCGAGTCCCGGCCGTGGCTGGCGAAGATCCGCAGCCTGGGCATCCCCGCGGCGTTCGCCGCCCAGGACGGATGCGACGTCGATGGCCTGCTGCCGTGGGGCGAGTTCGATGTTCTGTTCCTCGCCGGCTCCACCGAATGGAAGATCGGCCCGGTCGCTGCCCGGTTGTCGCGTGAGGCGAACGAACGGGGCCTGGCCGTGCACATGGGCCGCGTCAACTCGCGGCGGCGCTTGGCCGCAGCGGAGTGGTTCGGGTGCGCGTCGGCCGACGGCACGTACCTGGCGTACGGCCCGGACACGAACCTGCCGACGCTCCTGGGCTGGCTCCGAGACCTGGACCACCAACCATCCCTGTTCGCGCACGCCGAGGAGGCCGACCGTGCCTGACGTCGACCTCGCCGCGATCCGCTCCGCCGTGCGCACTGTGGTCGCCCAGGTGCGCGCCCTTCCCGTCGACTGCACGGCGCTGACCGGCCCGGTCTGGTACGGCGACGGGTGGAAGCAGGCGCTGGACACGGTCGAGGAGTACGCCGACGCGTGGCCCGACGACGGTGACGACGTGGGCGCGCTGGCTGCCGAGCTTGCCCGCACGGTCTCCGAGCTCCGTGCTCTCGCCGACCGGCTGCGGGAGGTGACGGCGGAACGGGACGCGCTGCTCGCGGGCGACTGCCCGGTGGACGGCTGCGGCGGGGGGCGGTACGAGCTGCAGCGGGCCGGGGTCGAGGCGCCGATCGTGCGGATGAGCTGCGGCCACGACGACCCGGAAGCCGTCAGCGCCCCTGAGTCTCCCGCAGAGCCGGAGCCACAGCCCGCCCCCTAAATCACCCACGACGACCCCTGATTAAAGCCACGAGACCGAGAAGAGGCCATTCCGTGCCCACGCATCCCCCGCTTCCCAGCCCGCTCCCTCCCGGCTTCGCCCAGCACGGCAAGTGCGGCGCCTGGTGGACCGGCCACAGCCGCCAGCACTGCGCGGCTCCTGGCTGCTGCATCACGTTCAGCTCCGAGACCGCCGCCGAGCGCCACCGCAAGACCGTCGACGGCAAGCGCGTCTGCGTCGACCCGGCGTCGGTCGGGCTCGTGCCCAACGAGAAGCCGTGGGGCACCTGCTGGTCCCTGCCCGGCCCGACGAACGGCTACGACCACCGGGGCCTCCGCGAGGCAGACGAGTTCATACCGGAGGCCGCCGACGGATACGCAGCCCCGCCGTCCTGGTGACCACCCCACCCCGCCTGACCGCCGCCGTCCGACTCGGACTCACCGACACCACCTGAGGAGAAACCCCGTGACCTACGACTTCACGATCAAGAACGCGCCTGCCGGTACCGACGACTGGTTCGGCTTCAACAACTTCACGATGAGCCGGGTCATCGACGCGATGGACGAACTCGGCATGATCCAGATGGCCGACTCGCCGACGTGGCCCAAGCCCGAAGACCACGGCCTCACCCACCGCGACGTGTGGCAGTGGGAGGACGAAGACGCCCGCCCCAACGCCCCCGAGCCGGTCCGCGCGTTCCTCGACGCCCACGACCGGGCCCGCGACGGCGCGCCCGAGAACACCACCGGCATCGCCATCTACAAGCTCGGGTCCAACGACGGGTGGCTGGTCACCGAGGTCGAGCTGCGCGCCGCACTGAAGTCGTGGGACGCGGCCGCACCCGAGCAGCAGGCCGCCGCCGCAGTGCGGGCGCAGCTGCGTGACGCCGAGCGATGGCCCGCCTGGATCGCCTACATGCGCACCGCGGCTGCTTGCGGCGGCTTCCGCGTCTACTGACCCCGCCCGCCTGACCCCGGCTGTTTCCGGCCAGCCAACCACCAAGGAGAACCGTGACCGACGTCCCGTACACCGAAGACGACTTGATCGCCGAGGCCGCCCGTCAGCACCGCACGCTTACCGAGGACCCGGACTTCATGGGCGTCGGCGAAATGATGGACGGCGAGGAGATCGAGAGCACCAAGCCCGCACCCGAGCGCGCCGAAGCCGAGTACCCGACGATCGGCGAACGCGGCCCGTACTGGGAAGAAGCCCTCGACGAGGAGCAGTACGACGCCGTCCAGCGGAAGATCCACCGCCTGATCGTGGACGCCGCCGATACCTCCGCGTGGGCCATCCGGTGCGGCGCCGACGGGTACGAGCCGCTGCCGACTGTGGCGAACATCAGCGTTGAGGGACGGCCGCTGGCCCGCCTGCACTTCGCGTTCCCGCCGAACGTCGCCGAGAGCGCCCGGAAGGACCTCATGGTCGCGCTCGCCGAGGCCGCCGCCTCGCTGAACCTCCGCATCGACAAGTCCGCCTGACCCGACCGCCCGGCCGCCGCCCCCCGGCGGCCGGGCCCCACACCCCGGAGGACCTCGTGCCGATCGAACTCGCCGCCCAGTGGAGCGGCAACAACACCAACCGCATCTGGGACACCTTCGGGGCCGCCGACATCTACGGCCCCACCGAGAAGAACCCCCACTGGCTCATCGTCACGACTCCCGACGGCGACAAGCCCTGCCGCGCCAGCGAATGGATCGTCCTCACCGAACGCGGTTTCGACGTCCTCGCCGACCGCGACCCGCAGATCCGCGCCTACCTGGAGTCCAAGCCCCGCGCCTGGCACGCGTGGTACGCCCGTCACTTCGGCTACTTCTGGGCACCGTGTCCGCTGTGCGGCGAGTACTTCGGCGGGCAGGAGTGGCGCAGCGTCGACGGCAAGACGTCGGTCATTCCCGACCCGGACTACCCGCCGGGATCGGGTCGCGGCACCGGGATCTGTCCCGCGTGCACGAAGGCTGGGCGCGGCTACGACGAGCCGATCACCGGCGAGGACGAGTGGCGGATGCAGCACGGCAAGGCCGCCCCGTGACCCCGCCGATCCGCATCCGCCGCCGCTGGGAGCCCGAGTTCGACCACTGGGACCGGCCGCTGATCCTCATGGCCAAGAGCCCTTGGTGGTGGGCATGCCGTTCCTGCCTCGGACTCGCGTTCGGAGCCGCCGCCACCCACGCCGAGGCTGTCGCTGCTGGCCTCGCGCACCTCAAGACCCACACGGAGACCCGATGACCACTCCCCGGGTGCAGGTCACACGGCGCGGTTATATCAACGTCAAGGCGGAATGGGGAAACCTCCGGAAGGCTGACCAGCGGGCATTTCAGGCGCTGATTGCCGAACCCGATGCACAGGGATGCTGCGCTTGGCACGGGAACATGAGGGCTGGCTGTCCGGAATGGGTCAGGATCGATAGTGCGAGCCAAGAGCGAATTCGCGGCCAGGCCAGACGGCTTCTCGTTCAGAGCCACAACATGCCCCTGCGAGACGTGGACCAGGTTCTCATGACCTGCGACAACCCGGGCTGCATGGCATGGGAGCACGTCGTCGTTCACCGAAAACAAGACCAGCGGATCACCGCAGAGGAGAAGCGCCGCGCACTGGTCAACGCTAGTGGCCATGTGCCGTTCTGCAAGGACCATTCGGGCGCCAACTTCAAAGCATATTTCACCAGGAGAAAGCACGGTGTCGTCGTCAAATTCAAGTGTCGAGAGTGCGAATCACATAAACGACACGACCGGGATGGCAGGGGAAAGGCTTTCAAGAATCTGAGGAAGGACTACTGATGACCGACCAACAAGGCCCGACCCGCCCCCTGTCGTCCGGCGACCCCGCGCCCGGCCAGCACGCAGACAGCGAGGTGGCGGACGTCCGCCTGACCCTCAACGAGGCCGTCGACCTCCTGAACTGCTCAACGGAATTCACGCTCGGGCTGATCGCACGCGGCGAGATCGACCTGACCCGCGTGTCCGTCCTCGCCTACCGGGAGCGCGACGACCAGCAGCGACGGGAAGCCGCCGACGAAGTGACCCGGCTCGGGCAGGAGATCGAAGCCGACGACCTGGACGCTGTCCTCCGCGCGGCCCGCGACGACCTCCACGCCCAAACCGCCGCCCCGTACCACCAGGAGCGGAAGGCAGTGTTCCTGCGGCGGCTCGAAGCAGGCGACATCCCGGCGGGCGACAACGCGGAGCACTGCCCGACGTGCGCGCCGCTCAACCTGCCGTACCCGTGGATCTGCAAAGGCCACCCCGAGGCGTACACCCGCGCCATGGACATCGCCCGCGGCGAACCCGCTGTCGGCACCGCGTCGATCCCGGACGGCGGGTACGTCGAGGTCTACACCGAGGCCGGCTGGATCCGCGCCGACCCGGTCAAGCTCGCCGCCGACCTCGCCCAAGCCATCAACGAACGCGACGACGCCCGCCGCGAAATCGCCAAACTCCACAACCGCGACCGCACCTCCACGTGGAAACGGCAAGCCAACGAACTCGCCCGGCAGGCCGTGACCCTCGGCGACTACGAGGCGACCCTCGCCCGGGTCAAAGCCCTCGCCGAACGGTGGCGGTACGTCCCCGGCAAGCACGACGCCGCCCGGCAACTGCTCGCCGCGCTCGGGATCAAGGAGACGCGGTGACCGACCACGGCCGGCTCAGCATCACCCACGGCATCGGACAGCCGATCATCGTCGAGGTCGAGAACGGCGCGTTCAAGGTCAGCGCCGAAGCGGCGAACGCCTTCGAGGTCCGCGACTTCGTGATGCAGCACCTCGGCGAGGCGTGGATCGCCGCGAACCCCGGCGTGCTCTGGCACCTCGCGATCTACCCCGAGAACCACCGCACCTCGTGCCCGGAGCACACCCGCTTCAAGGTCTGCTACTGCGACTGCATGGCGTGCCGGCCCGGCGGGGTGTGCGCGTGCGAGCAATGCAAGGAATGGCACCCCGGACACCAGGAGACGACGTGACCCCCGACGTACAGCGCGCCATCAACCTCGCGCGCGGCCACAAGCCCGACCCCGCGCAACTCCTCACCGCCGCCACCGAAGGACCGTGGATGTACCTCCGAGACTTCCGCTGCATCGTCGCCAACCCCGAAGTCCACGGCAACACCGTCACCTACGACCTGTCCATCGTCGAACCCGGAGACGCGTCGGACGCCAACGCCGAACTCATGGCCGAGGCCCCCCGGCTCGCGGCCGACCTCGCGCAAGCCCAACGCGACGCCGAGCACTGGGAGGCGGCGGCGGCGAAGAACGGCGAACTGTATGCCGCCTGCGAGAACCAGCGGGACGACCTGCGAGCGGCGCACGACAAGGTCCGCAACCTGGTCGCCGAGTTCCGGCAGATGTTCCCGCACGCCGTCGTGGAGCACTACGCCAAGGCCCTCCTCGCCGCGCTCGACGGCGACGGGCCGAAGGACGAGACGTGACCGAGTTCGACGACCTGCTCGACAAGCTCGCGTCGGTCAACACGCAGACCCTCCGCTACGAAGTCGAGAAGCTGCGCGCGATCAAGACGTGGGCACTCGACCACCTCGGCATCGACTACAAGCCCGGCGACACCGTGGTCATCACCTCGCCCAAGCCGTCGCAAGTCGGCGGCGGATGGGACCGCTACCGCGAAGCCCTCGCGCCCGGCCAGACCGGCACCGCAGGCGAGATCACGTTCAACCCGCACGGCAAGCGGTGGCAGTGCACCGTCGTCATGACCCGGACATGGACCGTGAACGAGCAGCGCGACGGACTCGGCCATCTCAGGGAGACCACCCGCCGCTGGAAGGGCCCGGCCGACGAAACACCGGACGGTTTCGAGCCGCCGTCCCCCTACGACCGGCAGCGCTACCCGGACGGGGAGCCCGTGCACTTCTTCATGGACGTCACATGGCTGGCCAAAGCCACCACCGCCGACGCCGTCCGCGAGACCAACCGCCAGGAGCAGCAGTGACCGAAGAACACTTCGACCTGGTCACCTCCGGCTTCCCGATAACCACCGGAACAGACGGGCGCGCCTACCTCGGCTGCGACACGGTCATCAAACTTCTCCGCTCCATCGCGACCGGCGCCGAACGCGCGGTGGACGAAGGCAACGACCATCCAGGGCAAGTGCTGGCCAATCTCACCGAAGTCCTCCGGCTGTACGCCGACGACCTCGAATGCCGCGCCATCGCCCACACCACGGAGCCCAAGTGACCACCGCCCTCCCGAACTGGGTCATCGACCTGATCAACGCCGTCGACGTCCACGAGTACGAGCACGACAAAGAGCACCACTGCCTCGGCGACGCGCTCAACGCCGTGCCCGCCGACGTCGTCCAGCAAGCCCGAGGCGCCCGGTTCTACCTCGCGCAGATGCCGGTGCCCACCGACGCCGAACCCGACCACGAGCCCGCCCCGTCCGGCGTCCTCGCCGACAACACCAACCAGGAGACCTGAGTGGCCCGCAAGCTCGGCGACGTCATCCCGCCCGACGAACTCGCCCAGGACATAGCCGACGGCTTCATCCGCCGCCGCACCCACCCCGGCATCTCCCTCTCGATCTACACCTACACCGAGACGTGCGCCTACGCCGAGCACTGGACCACCGCCACCCGGCTGTGCCGAGGGCTCATCGTCGACGACTCCACCGGCGAGATCGTCGCGTGGCCGTTCCCCAAGTTCTGGAACCACCACGACCACGTCAACGGCAAGCCCTACGCCGGGCCGCTCCCGCTCCACGAGCCGTTCGAGGTGTATGACAAAGTCGACGGCTCGCTGGGCATCGTCTTCCGCCACAGCGGCCGGTGGCACGTCGCCACCAAGGGAAGCTTCGAGTCCGACCAGGCCAAGTGGGCGCAACGCTGGATCGACGACCGCCAAGCCGGAGCGTTCCTCGTCCCCGGCTGGACCTACCTCGTGGAGATCACCTACCCGGAGAACCGCATCGTCGTCCGCAACGAAGGGCCCGGCACCCTCACCCTCCTCGGCACCTACGACAGCGACGGCACCGAGATCCCCCTCGACCGCGCACGCGACACCTGGGAGCTGACCGGCGGCGACATCGTCATGCCGTACCCCACCGACACCCTCGCCGCAGTCGTGCAGGCCGCCGCCGACAGCCGCCACCCGATCACCGGCGAGCCGCTGCCCGGCAACGAAGCCGAAGGGTGGGTGGTCCGGTTCGCGTCCGGTCTGCGCGTCAAGATCAAGACCACCGACTACGTCCGCCTCCACGGCGTCCTGTCCCGCACCAGCCCCCGCACCATCTGGGAAGCGCTCGCCGCCGGGAACGACCCCGCGCAGCTCCTCGACACCGTGCCCGACGAGTTCCGCGACTGGGTCCAGCAGACCGCCGACGACCTGCGCACCCGACAGGCCGCTTGGATCGCACAGGCCGAAGCGGCCTACCTCGGCGTCAACGTGCACCTGTCGATCATCGGCGTCCGCGACCGCAAGACGTTTGCCGAGCACGCCGTGCAGAGCCGGTACAAGGCCGCGCTGTTCCGGCTCCTCGACGGACGCGACATCACCGAACTCGCGTGGCGGGCAGTCAAGCCCGAGCCCGCGCTGATCGACACCGTGCCGAGCCCCTGGACGCCCGGCGAGTAGACAGCAAAGGGCCCGTCGCTGCGGCACACGGCGACGGGCCAGACGTCCGGGTCAGGAGTCGCCACCAGCGTACGCCGCCGCGAGGAGACCACGTGCACACCGACGACACCGCCACCGAGCCGACGTGCATCCGCCACAACAACCGCCACGGGGACCCCTGGTGCCCGCCGTGCGCCGACGACATCCGCGCCGGGATCCTGGCCCTCCCCGACCTCCACACCCGCCTCCTCCACCACGACGGCATCGCCACCCGACCCCGGCTCATCGGCGGACGCACCAGCATCGACCCCGCCAGCCCCTCACCCGAGTACGACCACGCCGACGAAATCGCCAAGACGCTCGCAGCCTGGGCCACCGCATGGGCCGACCACCTCGACGACCAAGTCACCCGCGAACACTCCTGGGCCGACCCCGTCGACGACCAGCCGACGCTCCTTCCGTGCTGCGCCGCCGCGGCCGACGCCGACCAGGACGCCGACCTCCAGGCCCACGCCGGCTACTGCCCATGGCGGCGGTACGTCGAAGCACGCGGACGATCCGACGCCGAACGCCGCGGCCTCACCAGCAAGCCCATCACCCCGAGGATCGCCGCCAGCTACCTCAACCGGCACCGACGCAACACCGAGCTGCTCACGTCACCCCTCGCGGAAGACCTCGGCAACGAGATCCGCAGCCTCCACGCCCGGGCGCTGCGGCTCCTCGGCGGAGACGAGACCAGCAACGAACCGGTGATCACCAACCTCCAGGCGGCCCTCTGCCCCAAGTGCCAGAGCACCGCCACCCGCCGCGAAGTCGACATCACCCGCAGCGGCATCCGCAGCGACCGCGTCACCTGCCGACACTGCGACCTCAACATCGACTGGGACGTCTTCCTGGCCATCCAGGAACACCGGCACGCGCAAGCCGGCCGGATCGGACGGCACGTCGCACAGCGGCACCTCGCCGACAGCCACACCGCGGCGTGAAGGAGAACCCATGCCCAGCTCACTCGGACCCACAGGCATCAGCGAAGGACCGTGGCGCGCCATGGACGAACGCAAACTCGCCAAGGACGAAGAAGCCGTCGCCGCCGTCGGCATCCCGTGCCGCGAGATGATCGAACTGGCGGAGGTCATCCTCCACTGCGAACGCCCGCGAGGCCACGAGGACATCCACGAGTGCCGCATCGACGTCCACAGCTACCTGCGCTGGTCGTACGCCGGACGCCGCATCCTCCCGCTCGACCCCGAGCACGAAGCACGCGAACGCGAGGCTTCCCTCCGGCGGCGGCAGGAGTACCACGCCCAGAGGCGTGACCGCCTGCTCCAGCGGATCTTCCTGTGGGACCGGCGCGGCAGCGACCGAAGCGACTGAACCTCAGAACACGCGGCGTCGGGCACCGGACGTAAGATCACCCGAGTGTCCGACGCCGCCATCCCCGCCGACCTGATCGAGCTGAAACGCGCCGTCCTCCGCGCCCAAGACGCACTCCGGCACGCCACCGACGACGACCGCGAACAACTCCGGGCCGCCGAACGCGAGGCTGTGCTCGCGCTGTACCGGCACCCGGACAAGGCACGCGTGCACTGGTGGGACCTGCTGCAAGCCGCACGCGCCAGCGACCAGAGCGACTGAACCCCAGACAAGCCGCAGCAGTCCGGCGCATCCTGAGGACATGGCCGCGCCGCCGTACGTCCGCGTCACCGGGATCCCCGAGCCCGTACGGCTCCTCGCCTGGATCCGGCACGAACGCGGCTGGCGGGCATGGGTCGCGTGGGGCACACCCGAGCGGAGGCAGACCGTGCACCCCGACTGGATCACCGCCGTCGACGGACAGGACTACAGCGCCGTGCGACGCATCCGGACCGGGCGGGCCGGGCGGGTTGCGACGGGGATGGAATGGCGGAGGACCGGATAGCAGAAGGCCCGCCAATCGCATGACGGGCCAGCGCTCACGACACCGGACCGAAGGCGCAGATTCCAAGCAATCCGATGATGACCACACCGTAGCGGGCGGCGGCGACAACGGGCGGAACCCGGCGGCCGCTTCCGGATGTTCCGGTACCGTGGATCACCGGACAACTACACACGGCGGGCCCCGGGGAGACTGGAACTCTCACACCGGGGCCCGGGCGCGGAACAAGTTCCGCAGCACACCACAGGAGACGTGACTCCCATGGCCCGGAAGCTATTCAAGCGCAAGCGATCAACCGCCGGAACCAGTACCACCCGCATCACCCGCCTCGACCGCGGCATCCTCGCCACACGGTTCGCCATCTCCGGCACCGTCGCCGTAGCCGCCGCCGTCATGAGCTACCAGGCACTCGCCGCCCTCAACGCCCGCGGCCACATCGCCGACCAATGGCGGTGGGTCTGGCCCGTCATCGTCGACGGACCCCACCTCGCCGGAGCCCTCGCCGTCGTCGCCGCCCACCGCCGCCGCGAATCCGCAGCATGGGGCTGGTTCCTCCTCCTCGCCGCCACCGCCGCTTCCGTCGCCGCCAACGTCGCAGCCGCACCGCCCGACAACCTCTCCCGCGTTGTGCACGGCGCCGTTCCGGTAGTCGGCGTCGTCCTCGTCAAAGACCTGTGCATCGGCATCCGGAAGCACCTCGAAGCCACCGCCGCCACGGAAGCAGCGGAAGCACCCGCCGCACCCCAGCCGCTTCCGGCCCCGGAACGCGTCGTCATCCGCGTCCCCGTCGTCGAACCTCCGCTCCCCGTTCCGCCCAAACCCACCGCACCCCCGCCGACGCTCCGTTCCGTTCCGAAGGCCCGGAACGCCAAGACCGGCAAGACCACCGCCATGGACCGGTACAAGATCCAAGCCCGGAAGTGGCGGGCGGAAGAACCCGGCATCACCGGAAGCGAGATCGGCCGCCGCCTCGGCAAGAGCGACCGCTACGGCCGGAACATCGTCGACGCGATCGAGGAAGACGACCGCAAGGCCGCCGCCTCCGCGACCGCCACCGCCTGAGCCCGCCGTGGACTTCACTCGGCCGGAACCCCCGGCCCTCCCACCCGGCGTCATCGCCACCCACCAACCCTGGCACCGCCGCGCCTGGGACCTCGCCTGCCGGTACCGGTGGGAAGCACTGCCGTACTACGCCGCAGGCTCCTGGTGGCTCGCCGTCGAAACGTACGCGATCGTCGACACCCCCGGCGCCGGGGAGATCGCCGCGTTCTCCGGCGTCGCAGCCCTGTCCGCCGCGGGCACCGTCGCGTCCATGGTCAAAGGCTGGGGCAAAGCCGTCGTCGTGTCCCTCGGGCTCACCACGTCCATGGGCTGGGCCGCGTGGCAGGCCGCCGACCCCGAGCCCGCGGCGGGGCTCATCATGCTCGGGCCGCTCGCCACCGCCGCAGGCATCCCGTACTGGCGGATGCTCGCCAAGGCCCGCGCGGAACAGATCCAGCGCCAGCACGAGATCGGGCAGCGCGACCACGAAGTCGAACTCGCCAAGCTCAGCGTCATCCAGGCGTACGCCGCATCCGGGCGCATCCCCGGGCCGCGGCAACAGCCCGAGATCGAAACCGCGCCCGTCGAAGCAGCGCAGCCCCGCGACTCCATCCCGTGGCGCCCGCCCGGCAACACGTCGGTCCGGCAGCCCGTCCCCATCGGCCCGAACACCACCATCGACATCGTCGGCGGGCACATCCTCATCGCCGGACGCACCCGGGCCGGCAAGTCCGTCATCGAGAACGGCCTCATCAGCACGCTGTTGGACCTCGAAGAACAAGACGCCCTCGTGGTCGGCATCGACATGAAGTTCGGCGGGGTGGAATTCCGCCCGTACTCGGGGGTCGGCATGCGCGTCGCCTACACCCCCGACGCCGCCGAAGACCTCATCGACTGGGTCATCGAGCAAGCCCGCCGCCGCGGCGAGCAGCTCGGCGTGTCCTTCGCGGACACCGGCAGCATCCGGAAGACGTGGCACGCCACCCCCGAAGGGCCGCAGATCGTCCTCGTCATCGACGAAGTCGCCGAGCTGACCCGGCAGGCACCGAAGACCGCCGAAAAGCTGGAGACCATCCTCGCGGTCACCGCCGGGTTCGGCGTCACCGCGGTCCTGGCCACGCAGTTGTCGTCCGCGGACGTCTTCAACAACCGCACCAACGGGCCCGCGAACATCGACACCGTCGTCTGCCTCGGCACGAAAAGCCCCCTGCACACGCGCATGATCCTCGGCGAGGACGCCACCAAGCTCGGCTACGAAGCGCACCTCCTGGAGCAGCAGGGGGAGTTCTACGTCCGCTCGCACCGGCACCGGAAACCGGTCGTGGACCGGTCGTTCGACCAGACCCCGCGGATCCTGGAAGAGCATCTGCGGTCGCTCGGCCGCGGGGCGGTGCTGCTGCCTCCTGAGGACGAGCCCGAAGCGTTCGCGCCCGCGCCGGACCAGGTGGTGCCGGGCGGCCGGTTCGAGGACGCCTCCACCAAGATCACCGCGTATCTGCGTGCGCACGGCCCGGCCACACCGCAGCAGATCGCCGAAGGCCTCGGCCGGCCGGACAAGGAGGCGAGCATCCGCACGCTGTGCGCCCGGCACGCGGACACCAAGGTCTTCGGCACCGACAAGCGCGGCACCTACTGGGTGACCGGCGCGAAAACAGTCCGCAGCAACATCGTCCCGTTCGCAACACGCCGCAACACGTAAACCCCAGGTCAGACCTGTTGTTGCTGTTGCGGGGGCTGCCCGAAGGCGGCCCCCGAAGGGGTGCCCCGCAACGCGCAACACCCACGAGAGGACCCCGTCATGTCCAAGCGGAAGACCAGCATCACCTACGTCGACACCGAGACCGGCCGCGCCCACACGTTCCCCGCGGAGGTCGCGCCCGGAGCCACCCGCAAGGAGATCGCCGCGCGCCTGGCGAAACACCTCGGCGTGCCGGCCGGGCAGATCCGCATCACGCGCGGCGTGTGACGACACCGGCATTGCAGCCGCATTCTGACGGCCGATCAGGGGAAGAAGGGTTATCCCGAACACCGCAGCAGAGGAGTGGAAGCCATGAGCGACGGCCGAGCCGAGCGAGTCCACCGCATCGCCGTGGGCTGGCTCAACACCCTGGAACAGCGCGCCGCAGTCGCCGCGGCCTCGCTGCCCGAGGACGTGCGCGCCGGCTACCTGGACGAGACCAGGGAACTGGTGACCCAGGCGAAGGCGGAAATGGGTGACGTCATGGGCGAGGAGCCGGCCTGAGCAACCTGTTACGCCCAGCAGAAGGTGCCCGCCGGATCCATCCGGCGGGCACGCAGTCACCACGTCGGACGCCCGGCCGCGAGAGGATGAGACATGCCCAACACCAGCACCCCCGACGACCTGATCGCGTGGCTGCGGGCGCAGATCGACGCCGACAAGAAGTACGCCGAGCAGTGGCACGACCTCGAATGCGACATCCATGTGCACCTCGGTCAGCCCGGTATCACCGCGCAGATCGCCGCGTCCCGCATGTACTCCGCTGTCCCCGGGGCCATCTGCACCTGTGGCGGCCCCGACCGCATGCGGCGCGAAGCCGACGCCAAGCACGCCACCCTCGACCACGCGCGGAGGAACATGCACCCGCACGCGTGGTCGCCGTGGCTGGACGTCGTCAAGCACCTCGCCGCCGTGTACGCCGACCGGCCCGGCTACAAGGAGGAATGGAAGCCGTGAGCGAGATACGCGACGAGGCGTACTGGCTGGCGTACGGCCACTACCTCGAAGGCGACGTCGACAAACTGAACGGCACCGACGGTATCTGGCCCGACCGCGCATACACACCCGGCGACATCATCGCCTGCCCCAAATGCGCCGTGGTCGCCGAGGAGTTCCGCGTCGACTACATCCGCTGGAAGCAGGACACCCCGCAGGAGATGCACCGCGACGCCGGACTCCACGCCCGCGTGCTCACCCTCGGACCGTGTGGGCACAGGTTCGCCGAATACCCGAAGGTCACACCCGCCCCGCCCTGACCTGCGCGGCGACTTGCATGCTGAACATCAACGCGTTGATACTGGCCTGACGGATTACATCGCGCCCAAAAACCCCCGAGAGCCCAAGCGGTCCGGGGGTTTCGCATGCCCCCGGGAGGTCCCGTGAACGCCGACCTCGTACAGCGCCTCGAAGAACTCGGCGTCGACCTCGAACAGCTCACGCTGGACGACATCCTCACCGGCGCCGAAGCCGCCCGCCGCCCACCTGCCGCACCGGAGACGCCATGACCGACCGCACCCGCACCGAACGCGGCTTCGTGATCTACGACGAGATCGAGACCAGCTACGGACACACCGTCCGCGTCCAGGAATCCAGCGCCGCCATAGCCCCGCACTGCTGGCTGTTCGTCGGCGACAGCAAGCGCTCCCCGGGCACCCACAGCCCGCACCTGACGGTCGAGCAGGCCGTACGGATCCGCGACGCGCTCACCCGCTTCATCGACGACGTTGCGGAAGGACGGGTATGACCGACGATCTTGTGGCTTTTCTGCGGGCCCGGCTGAAGGACGATCAGGACGTCGCCGAGTCCACACGCCAGGCCAGCCTCTCCTGGCGGAACTTCGACATGGACGGCGAACTCCGCGACGACGTAAACGCCGGAACCGTCTGCATCGTCCCCGCCGACGAAGACCGCGCCCACATCGCCCGGTGGGACCCGCAGCGGGTGATTGCCGAAGTCGCGGCCAAACGGCGGATCATCGACGCGTGGCAGGCCGTCTACGACGACATCCAAGAGCCCTACACCGGCGACCAGCGCATGGGCGAAGGCTTCGGACTCGACCACGCCGTCCAATGCCTCGCCACCGCATACGCCGACCACCCGGATTTCCGAGAGGAATGGAAGCCGTGAGCCGCCCCCACAGGCCCACCGGCTGGTACGCCTGCGACTGCGTCGACGACGAAGAACCACCCGTCGACCCATACGGCTGGCATCCCGTCCTCCAGAACGACAGCGAGAACCTCCACATCGAAATCTGGTTCCGCACCAAGGAAGAATGCGTCGCCTACATCAAGACGCAGATCGCCGGATACGGCATGTACCCCGACTGACCTGCGCGGCGACTTGCACGACGATCAACGCCGTGTCAACATCAATCGACGAACTTCACGCGCCCAAAAACGCCCCCGGCCACGCTGGGGGCGTTTCGCATGCCCGGAGGTGATCATGACCTCCGGTGGCGAGCCCAAATACCGCAAAGGCGACGGCTGCACCGCAGCCCAGTTCGCCAACGACCGCGGGCTGCACCGCTCCGTCGTCAACGCCTGGCGCACCCGCGGCTACCTCAACGAAGACGGCGAACGCGTGTTCATAACGCCGCGCGGCGAAGCGTGTATCAAGGGACGCATCGTTCCCGTCTATCTGGTCGAAGACCTCGCCGCGGCCGAGCGAGCGACGCGCGACAAGGGCGGCCACGACCGCCGCGATCCGATCCTCGCCTGGAGCCAGCGGAACCTGCGCGCCAAACGATCCGCCGAGCGGCAGGCAGCCGCGTAGCCAGTACGCAAAGCCCCGGCCGTCCCTCCCACGCCACACGGCGGACGGCCGGACCAGACGCTGACACTGCCGAGCCCCGCTCCAGGTCAGCCGTGCGGGCCCGGACTCTGGGCGGGGCACGGGCCCGCACAAACTTCCCCAGGAACTTCCCCACCGAGGAGGACGCGTGCTCCACGACCACTTCGCGATCCGCAGCCGCGTCATCGCCGAACTCCACGACCACAACGGCCTCCTCGTCGCCCGCTGCGACACCGAGAACCTCGTCACCCAGGTCGGCGACCAATACTTCGCCGAACGCGCCGCAGGCATCGGCAGCCCGCCCGCGCAGGTCACCGGCATGAAACTCGGCACCGGCAGCACCGCCGCCAGCAAGACCGGCGCCGGCGCCGCCCTCGCCGCCTACCTCACCGACTCCCACCAGGCCCTCGCGGCGACGTACCCGCAGTCTTCGCTCAACGGCAGCGCGCGCCGTATCACCTGGCGGGCCGTGTGGGCAGCGGGCAAGGCCACCAGCGCCAGCCCCATCACCGAGGTCGTACTCGTCAACGAGACCCTCGCCGACGCCACATCGCTGGCCGCCGCGACCATCGCCCGCGCGCTGCTCACCAACATCGCGGCGAAGAACAGCGCGGAGACCCTGACGGTCACCTGGACCCACGACTTGCTCGGCAGTTGAGCCGGCACCCGGCAGCGACAGCCTGACCGGGAGGAGGCCGCGTGACGTCCTACCGCATCTGGCCCGCCACCGACGGCCCCGGCACCGAGGACAACGCCGACCCCGTCACGTTGGGCACACGTTTCACGCTGTCGGCGACCGGCTGGGCCACGCACATCCACTACTGGCGCAGCAGCACCAGCGACACGGGCACCCACAACGCGGCGATCTTCAAAGTCTCCGACGGGTCCGTCGTCACCGGCACCACGGTTGTCGCACCCGCGTCCGGCATCGGATGGCAGACCGTCGCCCTCCCCGCCCCCGTGCAGCTCGACGCCGCGACCATGTACTGCGTCGCCGTGCACCACCCCGACGGGCACCCGCCGTTCACCGGCTCCTACTGGGTCGTCGGCGGCCCCGGAGCCACCGGCATCACCAACGGCATCCTCACCGCCCCCAACTCGGCGGACGCGGGCGGACAAGGCGTCTTCAACGGCGGCAGCAGCCTCGCCCACCCCACGGGCAGCTTCAACCAGACGAACTACTGGGTGGACGTCACGGTCAGCGACACCGACCCGAACGCCCCCATCTTCGACAGCGCCGCCGACACCATCGGCCTCACCGACGCCGTCACCAAAGCCGTCGACTACGTCCGGACGCCCGCGGACACGATTGGCATCACGGACACCGCCACCGCGGCCGTGGACTACCAGCGCAGCACAGCCGACACCGTCGGCCTGACCGATGCTGCCGCAGCCGCCATGGACTGGAACCGCGGACCGGCCGACACGATCGGGATCACCGACCAGGCCACCGCGATCCTCGACCACGCCAGCCAGCCCGCCGACGCTGTAGGCATCACAGACGCGGTCACGACCGCCCTGGACGCCGTCCGGACGCCCGCAGACACCGTCGGGCTCACGGACCAGGCGACGGCGGCCCTCGACGCCATACGCGGCCTCGGCGACACGGTCGGGATCAGCGACAGCGTCACCGCAGTACTCGGCACACCGGGCCAGCCCGACCCCGACTGGGACTTCCGCCTCGGGGCACCGTACGCCGACTCGTACCGCCTCGGGCCGCCGCACGACTGAGGAGGCCGCGATGGAGATGTCCGTGACCCGCACCGACTACGTCAAGTCGGACGTCGCCGCCACCGCCGCGGCACTGGGCGCCGTCACCAGCAGTCGCGCCGCGTTCCTCGACGACAACGGCAGCCCACTCGAAAGCGACTGGGTCGAAGCCGAGCTCGTCGACGGCGTCCTCCGCGTCTACGTCGGCCCCGACGGGCATCCGCTTCCGCTCGGCACCTACCAGATGTGGGGCGAACTCGTAGCCCCGCCCATCACGTACCGGGCGGCTGCCGGGCTCGTGACCATCACCCACTAAGGAGCACACGATGCCCCGCGTAGCCATCCCCGTCACCACGTTCACCCGCGCCGGAGTCGCCCTCCCCGCCGTCACCACCGGCGACGCCACCAACAACCACTCCGTCGCCAACGACGGACGCGTCGGCCTCATCATCAAGAACACCGGCGCCACCACCCGCAACGTCACGTTCTACACCGTCAAGCAGGTCGACGGACTCACCGCCGCCACCCGCGTCGAATCCATCCCCGCCGGTGAGGAGCAGGGCTTCGGGCCGTTCGACCCCACCGACTACGGCATCTCGCTGAGCGTCGACGTCGCCCACGCCGAACTCACGCTGAGGGCCGTCCGGCTCTGACCCGCAGCACCACCAACCCGCAACCCGCTGAAGGAAACCCGCAACCATGACCGGACCCGCACTTCCCGCGTTCAAACTCGGCCGCAGCATCCGTCGGCAGACCAGCTACTCCGCCGACCCCGAACAGGCCCTCGCCGATTCGGACCTCGCGGGCCTGGACATCCAGGAAGCCAAGGTCGTGGCGTCACTCCAACACGAGGACGCGTACTACTACGTCCTCATCGCCGACGCATGGCCCAACCCGGTCTGCCTGCCCGCCAACGTCATCGACGCGGCCTTCGAACTCTCCGACCCGCGCCGCAGCATCGAGACCAGCCACCAGCGCGGCGACGAGACCGCCGAGCACGGCCCGCCGTTCCTGGCGCGAGGCGCCGTCATCGAGATCATCGAGAACGGCGCGACGGCCAGCGACGCAAGCGCAGGCGAAAGCGTCATCGTGCCCAACGACATCCGCATCAACGGCCAGTCGCTCCTCGCACCCGACGACACGCCCGTCATCGTCCACGAAGTCAGCAGTCGCGGCGACGAGGCCGTCCGCGTCACCCTCACCCTGTACGCCCGCCGCGTGTCCTACCGCGCCGAGCACGACACGGAGGCGTGACATGGCCCGCATCCAGATCCTCGAACTCCCCAGCGAAGAAGTCGGCAACGTCTGCGTCACGCCGTTCGCGATCATCGTGGACCAGTACGAGGGCGACCCGCTCTCCCCATCCGGCAGCGACATCGGCCGGTTCCTCGACCGCTGCGGCGCACGCGTCAGCCTCATCACGCCCGAGACTATCGACATCCCCGGCCTCACGCCGGAAGAGATGGCCGCGTACGGGCCGCGCCCGCACGTCGGGACGGCAACCGTCGACGTCGTACCGAACCTCATGGGATTCGCGGACGCCATACGCCAAACCGTCGAAGCCATCGGGCCGCAGAAGATCGGGCTGTACGTCGGCGAGCAAGAGGTGCGCGACATCGTCAAGGCCGAACTCGCAGAGAACACAGGCGCCGTGCTGGACGCGCTCAAGGACGGGCGAGGCTGACACGTGACCCACGTCCGCCTCCAGATCTCGGACCGTCTCGCAGTACCCGAGGGCCTGATCGGCATGCTCGGCGGCACTGAGGTAGCGCGCCACCACGTGAACGACGCGTACGGCGGATACACCACGATCATCGTGGACATGCCCGGCGCGCCAGCCCACGCGCACACCATGACCCCGATCTTCACGAAGCATGACGACGGGCGCGTTGCACTCGCCAGCATCGAGTACACCAGCGCTGGCGGAGATCGGATCCAGATCCAGCGCAGGCCCTGAATTTCAGAAGCGGCCTTCTTCCTGGAGACGGCCTCGTTTCTGAGCAGGGCCTTCCTCGTGACCACGGCCTGGACTGGCCACGCCGCGCGCACCCGCTGCGGACAGTACCGAGCGAGGCACGCACACACACCGATGAGGACAGGAGGCGAGACCTCTGTCGTTCCACCTCATCCTCGACCAGCCCACCGAGGGCACCGGGTTCACGCGCATCGTGGACGAGACGCACATCTTCAGTAGTGCAGAGTTCACAGCCCTCGTACGGACACGGCCGCGGCCACGGGCCAAGCGCACGCAGGTACGCAGGCAGCACCAGCGCAGGCAAGCACAGGAGTAGCCCATGCCCAGGCGACTCCCGCCCCCGTGCACACGGCCAGGCTGCGAGCACAGCAAGCCCTGCCCCGTACACGCGAGGCAGCAGGACAGGCAGCGAGGCACAGCAGCAGAGCGCGGCTACGGACACCGATGGGCCACCGAGGTCCGTGCCGAGTACATCGAGCACCATCCGTGCTGCTGTCTGTGCCGGGAGCCCGCCGAGGTGCCGGACCACTGGCCGGTCAGCCGCAGGGACCTGGTGGCGCAGGGAGTTGCGGACCCGGATTCGTGGAACCGGCTCAGGCCGTTGTGCAAGCGGTGTCATGATCAGGAAACGGCACGGTTGCAACCGGGTGGGTGGCATGCGGAGCACCCGAGGTGATCATGAGTAACGATCATCAACCTTGATCACTGATCATGGTATTTGATCATGTTAACGGATCATGAAATTCGGACATCTCGGGCATACGCGCAAAACGGACATCTGGGATATAACCCCAAGATCAATTCTGCCCTGACA
>Ga0209282_1000097_pt1 | contig 59941 bp, 52 predicted proteins | sample Mtrugardesep15_FD_187529 | JGI IMG/M metagenome (GOLD analysis project Ga0209282, IMG submission 187529) | Root nodule microbial communities of legume samples collected from California, USA - M. trunc garden sep15 (SPAdes) (version 2) | ecosystem: Host-associated > Plants > Roots > Nodule...
CCGGCTGACCCTTCCCCTGCATTACAATGCTACGAGCGATCGCTACGAGCCCATCGCCTGGGACGATGCCTTCCGCCTGATAGCGCAGGAATTGAACAAGCTCGACGATCCCGACAAGGCGGAATTCTATACGTCCGGCCGGGCCTCCAACGAGGCCGCGTTTCTCTATCAGCTTTTCGTGCGCGCGTATGGGACGAACAATTTCCCTGACTGTTCCAACATGTGCCACGAGGCCACCAGCGTCGGGCTTCCGAAATCCATCGGCGTCGGCAAAGGCACGGTGACGCTGGAGGATTTCGATCTTGCCGATGCAATCTTCAGCTTCGGCCACAATCCCGGCACCAACCATCCCCGGATGATGACGACGCTGCACAATGCCGCCAAACGCGGTGTCCCGATCATCGTCTTCAATCCGTTGAAGGAACGGGCGCTGGAACGCTTCGCCGCACCACAGGACCCGATTGAAATGGCGACGCTGTCCTCGACGCCCATCGCCTCCGCCTATCATCAGCTCCGCACCGGCGGTGATCTCGCCGCCCTCAAGGGCATCATGAAGGCGGTGTTCGAACTGGATGCGGAAAGCCTTGGTGCGGGTGGCGCCGGCGTGCTCGATCGAGCCTTCATCGAAGAGCACACGGCCGGCCTTGAGGCGCTGCGTGCCGATATCGACGCCACTTCCTGGGATATCATCTCATCCGTCAGTGGACTGACGAAAGAGGCGCTTGAAAGCGCTGCGCGGATTTATGTGAAGGCCTCGAACGTCATCATCTGTTACGGCATGGGCATCACGCAGCACGCCAAGGGCACCGGCAATGTGCAGCAGATCGCAAACCTGCTGCTGCTGCGCGGCAATATGGGCCGCCCGGGCGCGGGCATTGCACCCATTCGCGGCCATTCCAACGTGCAGGGAGACCGCACCGTCGGCATTACCGAAATCCCGAACAAACCCCTGTTGGATGGCATGGAGCGCGCTTTCGGTTTTCGGCCGCCTGCGGAAAAGGGACATAATGCCATCGAAGCCATCGGGGCGATCCTTGCCGGGAAATCCAGGGCGCTCATCTGCCTTGGCGGAAACCTCGCCGTCGCCATGTCGGATACGGCAGCGACCTTCGAGGGCATGCGCAAACTCGATCTCGTCGTTCACATTGCGACAAAACTCAACCGCTCGCATCTTCTGACGGCCAGAACATCGCTGATCCTGCCATGCTTCGGACGCACCGATCTGGACACGCAGGCCTCAGGCCCGCAGGCGGTGACCGTCGAAGATTCGATGTCGATGGTGCATGCCTCGCGCGGTTTCCTCAACCCGCCGGGAGAGCTTGTAAGATCGGAGCCAGCCATCATCGCCGCTATTGCCAAAGCGACCATCGGCAACCGTTACGGAATTGACTGGGATTGGCTGATTGCCGATTACGACCGCATCCGCGACAAGATCGAGGAGGTCTTTCCCGATTTCAGGGATTTCAACAGCCGGGTCCGGGTGAAAGGCGGTTTCCGCCTCGATGTCGCGGCGTCCTATCGTCGCTGGAATACGGAGAGCGGCAAGGCCAATTTCCTCGTCGCCACGGGGCTTGAGGAAGATCCGCTCATCTCCAATCCGGACGCGCTCGTCCTGACGACCATCCGCAGCCACGATCAATACAATACGACGATCTACGGCATGGATGACCGTTATCGCGGCGTCTTCGGGCGCAGGGACATTATCTTCATGAACCGGCACGACCTTGCCGAGCGTGGCCTGAAGGATGGCGACCGCATCGACATTCACGGCATCGGCGCAGAAAGCGCGGACAGACACCTCGTGCAGGGTTTTACGGCCGTCGAATACAATATCCCAAAGGGTTCGGCGGCCGGCTATTATCCGGAGATGAATGCGGTGGTGGCGCTTGGCCATTATGATCGCCTTTCCGGAACGCCATCCTACAAGGGTGTTCCGATCACCATAAGCGCGTCGGCGACCTGAAGAGCGGCTTTCCGCTGCCTCGAGTCAAATTCACGGAAACCTCACCACCGACCATCTTGCGTGGCCTGTGGATGAGCGATCGTACATGCGTATTTTTCGATATAACGTCGCACTGTTTTCCCGCTATCCTGATGTTTCGACGACGGGGGGCAACCAAGACCTATGTATAGGTCAGGTTGTGCTGAAAAACCCGTATTGTCTTCAAAAATCGCGTCGGGGGAACAATGTCGATTGCGTCAATGATGTTTCGTGCTCGCGAGCCGGAAGGCGGAACGCACCATCTGGCCTTTGGCCTTGGGGCGCTAGCGCTGGCGGCCGCGGTATTTTACGTCGATACCTATACCGACATAGAAGGCGCGATCGCGGTTCTCTATGTGATCACGATCCTTTTGGCCGCACAGGCGATAACCCGGTCCGGACTGATCGCCATCTCCTGTATCTGCGCCATTCTTTCCCTGTTGTCCTATGCGGCAACCCATGCAGAGGACGCGGATTTCCAGTCGGCCCTTCGATTGGTCGTCGCCCTTGCGGCACTTGCCGTCACGACCATGCTGCTTCTGAAAACGGAAACCGCCCGGCTGGCGATGTTGTCCGTCAACGCGGCACTGAAGGAAAGCGAGGAGCGCTATCGCTCGATTTTCGACCGCACGCGCGTCGCACTCTGGGAGCGTGACTATTCAAAGCTTCACGCTCTGCTCATGGGCCTCAGGCAGCAGGGCATCACCGACATGCGCGCTCATGCGCGCGCCAATCCGGATTTCACGCAGCGATGCATTGAGCTCATCACGGTCGTTGCGTCGAACGAAGCCGGCAAGGAAATGCTCGGCTACGACTCCTCGATCCGCGGTACCCTTCAGCAATCGGTCGTTTCCTCCTCCGGCAAGTTCATTGATGTATTGCAGGCGATCATCGACAACCGGCGTGTCTTCGAAGACAAAGTGGTCGTGCGCACCGACAGCGGCGAAGACAAGCTCGTGCTGCTTTCCATCAGTTTCCCCGCCGAAGCGACCTCCTTCAACCGGGTGGTGGTCAGCATGGTGGATATCACCCAGCGCGAAATGGAGCTGAAGGCGCTGGCGGAAGCACAGGCGGAACTGACTAAGGCCTCCAAGGCGGCGGCAGTCGGCGCCATGTCCGCATCGCTCTCTCACGAATTGAACCAGCCGCTCGGTGCCATCATCGTCAATGCGCAGACGTTGCTGCGCTGGCTCGACCGAGATCCGCCGGATCTCGCGGCCGCCCGCCGCTCGGCCGAACGCATGATCCGCGATGGCGAGCGCGCCAGTGACATCATCCAGAACACACGCAGTTTGCTCACCCATACGAGCGGCAAGGTGGAAACCTTCGACCTCGATGAGTTCATCGATGAAACCCTCAGCCTTCTCGAACATGAACTGGAGCGCAGCGGCACCACGGTCCATGTGGAAAAACAAGCCACTCCGCCGATAACGGCCGTCAGGATCGAATTGCAGCAGGTTCTCATCAACCTCCTCACCAATGCCATTCAGGCCATGGACGAGGCGGGTATCGGCAATCGCGCCATCACGGTGCGGAAAAAGCGCGAAGACGGGGATAATATTCAGATCGCGGTTGAGGACAGTGGCCCCGGCTTTCCCGCGCAGATGAAAGACAAGCTGTTTTCGCCGTTTTTCACGACGAAGGAGACGGGAATGGGCATGGGGCTTTCCATATGCCGCACCACATTGGAAGCACGGGGCGGCAGGCTCACCGGCGACAATCACCCTCTCGGTGGGGCGGTGTTTACCATTTCCATGCCGATCAGCCAGGAGATGGAACATGCCTGAGCCACGCAAGACAACGAAGGAGCCGCTTTCACCCGTCGTTTTCATCGTTGATGACGATGTGTCGATGCGGGAGGCGCTTACCGATCTTTTCCGCTCCATGAAATTCGATGCCGAAGCGTTCGACAGCGCCGCCGCTTTCCTAGAAAAAGCCAATCTGAACCGGCACGGCTGCCTGCTGCTGGACGTGCGGCTTCCGGGCACAAGCGGTCTTGATTTCCAGATGCAGCTGGAACGCGTCGGCAACAGGATGCCGATCATTTTCATGACAGGCTTCGGTGATATTCCGATGAGCGTGCGGGCGATGAAAGCAGGAGCCGTGGATTTTCTGACCAAGCCCTTCAAGGAACAGGACATTCTGGATGCCGTCGCGGCTGCGATGGAACGGGACGCGTCACGCCGCCGCGAAAGTGCCCAGAACGAGGCCGTCACCTCCCTTGCCGGGCAACTGACGCCAAGGGAGCGTGAGGTCATGGGCGCCGTTGTCCGCGGCCTGATGAACAAACAGATCGCCTACGAACTCGGTATCAGCGAAGTTACCGTGGAGCTGCACCGGGGTAATGTCATGCGCAAAATGGAGGCCAGATCAGTCGCCGACCTCGTGCGAAAGGCGGAACTGATTGGCGAGAAGCTCCGACCACCTGTATCTTAGTATGGTATCTTTCAAACGGGCCTGAGCGCATAGAGAAAGAAAGAAATAGAAAAGGTCGCTCTCATTGCCCCCCGTTCCCGTCATTGCCGTCGTCGACGACGATCCCGCCATCCGCGAAGCCATGGATGATCTCATCATGTCCTTCGGTTACGAATGCCGCCTGTTTGCATCTGCCGAGCATTTTCTGGAGTCGCAGCAGCAGGCGGGCATCGACTGTATCGTCGTGGATGTGAAAATGCCCGGTCTGTCCGGTATCGAGTTGCAGAGCGAGCTGAACAGGCGCGGCAGCCATCCGCCGATGATCTTCGTAACCTCCTACGAGGATGAACGCACCCGGAATGCTGCCCTGAGCGGCGGCGCTTTGGCCTTTCTTCGCAAGCCGGTCAATATCGGCAATCTGATCGGATGCCTGGAATCCGTTCTCGGCCAGCGGCCCTGACCGCAGCGTGACGCTCGGCCACCTGGCAATCGAGCATCGCCGCCCTTCCCAGACTGCGCAGACGGCCTTCCATCACGCTGACCTCCCCCTATCCCCATGAATATCCGTCACTACGTTACGCCCCGACGCCTTGCCGTCCGGGCACGCATTGCGTTGAGCGCATGACTTCCGGCGCGCATGTCCTCCGCCAACACCTTCCGCTATACGAACTAGACCTCTGTATAGATGCCGACGCCTCCACCTCGCCGTAGCCTTTGTTCCAGTCAAGCGCCTCCCTTCCGGACGGTCCTTGCAGCACCATCACCCTTTTTGTGGAGCAGGGCATGACCTCCATCAGTCAGAATGCAGACGAGCGCCAACCTCGTCACTTCAAAGTCGCAGCGGTGTTGGCATTGGGTGCGATTGCAGTGCTCGGTGGCAATGCTCTCCTGATCAGGAATACCGAAACGGCACTTGCCGCCTCCGAGGACGTCGCATCGGCCAGCGCCTTCCGCGTCCTCACACCGCAGACGATTGACGGGCTGGCGGGACTTTCCACCCCTGTGACGACCAGCGGCGATGCAGCAGAAGGCGTGGCTGTTCCGGCCGTGGACAAGACGTCCTGCGTCGCAACCCGCGCCGCCCGGAAAACGGACCGGCATGACACGCTCGATCCCAGAGCCTTCTGCCAGTTGCAGCATCGCCTCTTCAATGCCGAGTTGATCGACCGCATCGCCGTGCTCCAGCTCGCATCACAACCCCGCTTTATCGATACCTCGTCCCAACTCGCCATGAACAAGGAGTTCTGAAATGGAAACGTTGACCAGACGCGCAGTCCTCGCAATCGGCGCCGTCGGCGGCACCGCCCTTGCCGCCAGCACGGCCGGAGCAGCGTCGTTCGGCAATCCCGATCAGCCCGCCGAAGGAGCAATCAATGCCAATGCCGCCGGTCTCAGCGATCCCGGCCCGAAGAACCCTGCGATCAACGACCAGTTTCCGTCCTTCCAGAGCCCACCGGCGACCGATGTCGGCGACATGCAGCTTTTCTGGGGCTCGTTTAACAACGCCGCCAAACGTATCCAGAACGGCGGCTGGGCCCGTCAGGTGACCAAGTCGGACTTCGCGATTTCGGATGCCGTCTCCGGCGTCAACATGCGGCTGGGACCGGGCGGCATTCGCGAGATGCACTGGCACCGGGCGGCAGAATGGGCGATCATGACCAACGGGCGTTGCCGCATCACGGTGCTCGATACGCAGGGTCGCGCCTATGTGCAGGACGTCGAGGCCGGTGACCTGTGGTATTTTCCGGCGGGTTATCCTCATTCGCTACAGGGACTTGGTCCCGACGGGTGCGAATTCGTCATCGTGTTCGATGAAGGCGACCAGTCCGAATATGGCACCCTGCTGCTGACGGACTGGTTGGCGCATACCTCTCCCGAACTGCTGGCCAAGAATTTCGGCGTCGCACAGGATGTGTTCCGCAACATTCCGCTGCAGAACCTCTGGATATTCCAGGGCAAGGAGCCGGGTCCACTCTCGAAGGATCAGGAAGCCGTTGCCGGCGCCGGTCTTCCGCCTTTTCCCTTTACCTATAAACTTGCCGCATCAAAACCGCTGAAGGAAAATGCCGCCGGCGTTATTCGCCTTGCGGACAGCAGCGCCTTTACCGTGTCCAAAACCATTGCCGCCGCCGTTGAAACGATCAAGCCAGGCGGTGTACGCGAAATGCACTGGCATCCCAATGCGGACGAATGGCAATACTGGATCAAGGGTGAAGGCCGGATGACCGTGTTCGACGCGGGCCCACGCAGCCAGACCGCCGATTTCCGCGCCGGCGATATTGGTTACGTGAAAAGGAGCCAGGGCCACATCATCGAAAATACCGGAAAGACCGATCTGCAATTCGTCGCGGTCTTCAAGGCTGCCGAATACCAGGAGGTCAGCCTGTCGTCCTGGCTGACGCACACCCCGCCGGCACTGGTCGCCCAGCACCTGAATGTCAGCATCGAGGATGTAGCGAAATTTCCCGCCAACCAGCCAGCGATCATGCCGGGCTGAATATTTTGTTCCTCTATTGACCGGCGTTTTGGCACGTCCAATCCGCCGGTCTTTCCTCACCCCGATAATGCTCCTCGCGGCAATACCCATATCGAAAGACAGGAACGGGCCATGAAACCATTGACAATCCGCATCGCCGGCGGCTCGCTTGCCGGTCTCTTCACGGCGATATTGCTTCAGGAGGACGGGCACGATGTGAGAGTGTACGAACGCTCATCGTCCGGGCTCGCGGGGCGCGGTGCAGGACTGGTGCCGCAGCAGGACCTGTTCGAGGTTCTCGGTCAGATCGGCTGTGAAAACGTCGCCCATGTCGGTGTGGTCGCGAAGGAGCGCATCTATCTCGATGCCGGTGGTCGCGTCGCCCAGCGCCAAAACACGCCGCAGATGCAGGTTTCCTGGGACTACCTCTTTGAGAGCGTATCCTCCCGTCTCCTGGCGGACACCTATCGTCTCGGACACCATATCGAGGCGGTTCGGGATGCCCCGGAGGGAGTGAAGTTGTCCTTTACCGACGGTAGGGAAGAGCGCGCTGATCTGGTGATCGGTGCGGATGGTCTGGGTTCGGCAATCCGCAGCGCCGTCAACCGCCGCTCGGAAAACACCTATGCGGGTTATGTCGCCTGGCGCGGGCTGGTCCCTGAAACAAACCTGCCTGCCGATGCGGCCCTGCTCCTGGACCGCTTCGCCTTCTACATCGCGCCCGGAATTCACGTTCTGGGTTATCTGGTGCCCGGGCCACGCGGCGAGACCCAGCCGGGACAGCGCCGTTACAACTGGGTCTGGTATCGTCCGACAACGGCGGAAGAGCTTGCCCGAACCTTCACCGGCGGTGATGGCAGGCATTTCGAACATTCTTTGCCCCGCGGCGAACTCTCCGAGAGCCGCCGCGCGCAATTGCGCGAAGACGCCTTTTCGTTTCTGCCGCCGCAATTGGCGCTCGCGGTGGAAGCGGAGGAAACCCCATCCATTCAGGGGATCTTCGACTATGAGGCGGAACAGATGGTGTCGCAGCGTATCGCGCTGGTCGGAGACGCCGCCTTTGTTGTTCGTCCCCACACCGCAATGGGCGTTTCCAAGGCCGCGGGCGACGCGATGGCGTTGCGCGATGCCCTGCGGCAAACGGAGGATCTGCCCAGCGCCCTTTCACGATATCAGAGCATCCGCCTGCCGGTGGGCAAATCAATTGCCGCCTATGGACGCCGCCTTGCCGAAACCGCGATGTAAACACGGGTCAAAAATCAGCAACGCTGCCGCCTTGCGTCACTCCACCTTTGCGCTACGCTTGCGCAGGGAATTTTCAATGGAGGGACTGAGGCATGTGCAATACCTGCGTGATCGAGAACGTGAAACGAAACATGCTGTCACGACGCCTGCTGTTCAAGGGTGCCGTAGCGGGAGCGACGGCAATGGCGGCGGGCAGCCTGGCGGCCCCGGTGCTGGCACAATCACCCAGACAGGTCATCGATCTCACCCATAGCTATGACTCTACCTTTCCCACATTCGATGGCAAACCGGGCATAGAATTCGAGTGGGCGGCAGAGATTGCCAAAGACGGCTATCAGCTCCACAAGCTTACGATCTACGAACATACCGGAACGCATATCGATGCACCGTTCCACTTCAGTGCCAGCGGCGCGAGCGTCGACCTGCTGGAACCGCAGAAACTCGTCGCGCCGCTGGTCATCATCGACATTACCGACCGTGCGAAAGAGGATGCCAATTCCACCGTCGAAGCCGAAGACATCGAGCGCTGGATCTCAGCGAATGGCGACATACCGGCAGGTGCGATCGTGGCGTTGCGTTCCGGCTGGGCGACGAAGGTGAAGAGCCCCTCATTCCGCAATGACGATGCCGGAAAATTCGCCTTCCCCGGTTTCGGAAAATCCGCAACCGACCTGCTGCTCGAGCGAGACACGGTGGCCATCGGCGTTGACACGCTTTCACTGGATCCGGGCAATTCCGCAGATTTTGCGGTTCACAATTCCTGGCTCCCGGCGGGGCGCTACGGGATCGAAGGCCTGAACAACCTCGAGGCTCTGCCGGTCAAGGGCGCGACCATAATCGTCGGTGCACCAAAGCATAGCGGTGGAACGGGTGGGCCGGCGCGTATTCTGGCTCTGGTCTGAGGCATGCACATCCGAAAAGGGCAACCTGCCGCCGCCGGCGCATGAACTCCGACTGAATAGTCTCTTCAGCTTCCATTCCAATGGGACCGTCTAGAACAAAGACGTTCAACCGCGGTCCCATCCGCCTGAGGAGACAGTCATGATCCGGAAGTCTTTCATTGCAAGTGCACTCGTCGCTCTCGTTGGCCTCTCTGCTGCGGCGCCCGCCATGGCCAATGATGTGCGCATCGAACAATATGGCTGGTCCAACTCTGCCGGTGGCGCGCAGGAAGGGTATGGCAACCGGATCCGCACCTACCAGAATGGCGGTTACAACCGGATCATCGGCCACCAGTATGGTCGTCAAAACCTTTCGGCTGTCGGTCAGGAAGGGCATGACAATTACGGTTCCACCACCCAGAACGGCAACCGCAACGTGGCCGGCATCGGCCAGTTTGGCTCCAACCACGCCACCATCCTGACCCAGGACGGCAATGGCAACATTGCAGCCGGCGTTCAGGTCGGTCGCGGTTGCAGCGCCAATGTCAGCCAGGGCGGCAACGACAATGTCGCGGCCTTCGTGCAGGCCTGCCCGTAACAACATTGCCATGACGTGAAACGATCGAGATCGAGTACCAGATCATCAGGGAGACGTGCCATGCCGCATAATGTCAGACACCCGCGCCGCCTGGCGGCAATCCTTGCACTGGCCCTTCTCCCTGTCGGCGCCGTTGCGGCCATGTCGACAGCAAAGGAGCCGGCCGATGGGCGGCTCTGCGAGATCAAGGCAACACCGCAGGCGGGCATGGTGAGACTGGAGGCCGTCGCCAAAGGTGATACCGGTCCCGGCGGGACCTACTCCTTTCACGTCGAAAAATCAGGCGGCAGCGGCAGTTCCGTCATCAGTCAGGGTGGCGACTTCAACGCCGCCGCCGGACGGTCGCAGCTGCTGAGCTCGGTGACGCTCGATGCGAAGGGAGCCCACTACACGGCAGTGCTCGATCTCGTGATCGACGGGAAGAGCTTCAGTTGCACGAAGCAGATCGGTAGCGATTAAGCTGCTGCACGCCATTAATTTTCACCTGAGAGGGCGCCGGTTCTGGCGCCTTTTCTTTTGCGCACCCCGAGTGACTGAACGCGATGTGAATGGGTAATTCCGGTGGGGTTCAGTTGCGGAATGCGATTATGGATCATCGGCAAGGCGCTGATAAATGGAGATAAGAATGGCCCGCAACATATTGAAACTTATTACAGTTACCCTGTTTGTCGGCGGCCTGGCACCGATCGGATTTATAGCTCCCGCCCATGCCGGCGGCCGCATCTCCTTCGATCTAGCGCCCAGCAGTAACGCCGATGGCGACCTGCTTTCGACCGGGCTGCGCGCCTATTCGCTTTATCGAAACTTCAAGGATGCCGACATAAAGCAGCTCGGCCGTGGCAATGCGGCAGGTATCGCCCAGAATGGCGGCGGCAATCTTGGCTTCATCCGGCAACGCGGCAATGGCCATTCCGCGACGCTGCAGCAGAACGGCAACAACAATGCCTATGGCATTTTCCAGTATGGGCGCAACACCGAAACCAACGTGGTGCAGGATGGCGACAATGGCAGCGGCCTGACCTTCAGTTATGGCTGGTAAGGACGGAAGGCCGCTCGCCGCAGTTTGGTCCGGCAAGTGCTTCCCCCGGCATCAGGAAGGCCGCAGCCGTTGCCCTGAGGTCATGGCGAACGTCCTCGCTCATGCGGGGCCCACGTCGCGTAGGGTTGCGGCAGGTGGTGATTTAATTTCAGCTTTTCACGATATCACGGACCGGGCCTCCACTCCCTGTTCAGCGTCGCATAGATGAACTCGTCACCCCATACGCCGTCAAACCGGTCGTTCTCGATCAGATGTGCTTCCTTCCGCATGCCCAAACGTTCAGCGACACCGATCGATCCGTGGTTCAATGCGTCAAGTCGTGCAAAAATGCGGTGATAACCGAGTGTCCTGAAGCCAAGCGTGATCATTGCCCTGACAGCCTCAGTGGCATAACCTTTTCCCGAAAACACTGGATTGAAAATATAGCCCACCTCGGCCTGTAGAGCAGCCGCACTGGCGATTTTGAGGAGTACCTCCCCGACAAGCGCCCCATCCTCGACGCGGATGACGGCAAGTCGCAGCGTATCTCCGTCCTTCTCGAAAGGGGCCGAGAGCAGGTCGGAAAACTGCGCCTCCATCGCTTCCGCCGATGGCGGCGAGGAGTAGAGGAAACGATAGACCTCCTCGCGCCTGTGATAGTCACCATAGGCCGCCATATCCGCGGACTGAAACCTGCGAAGGATCAGCCGGTCGGTCGTTATAGGGAGTGAGGTCTCAGTCATCATCGTAGCGCCTTTTCATCAATCCCCGACATCTGGTGGCGCGTCCTCGAAATCACAAGTCATCACACCTCAATTGGAAAGGAAAACCCGGCTTTTACGCGGTCCATCACAACCATGGTCTTGAAACCCTTGATATCGTGGTTTTCGTAGAAGAACCGGCGGGTGAAAACCTCGTAGTCTTCCATGTCCTTTGCCGTGATCACCAGAATGAAATCAGCATCGCCAGTGACATAATATCCGATCATGACCTCGCGCGTCGTCCGGATCGCCGCTTTGAAGCGGTCGACGATGTCGGCCCGCTCGCGCTCAAGCGAGACGAGTACGATCATGGTGATGCCGCGTCCCACGGCCTTTGGCGAAACGATGGCGACATCCGCCTCGATGATGCCCTCCTCGCGCAGTCGCTTCAAACGCCGCTGACAGGCCGTCGGCGACAAATTGACGATCTGCGCCAGTTCTTCCGAGGTCAGGCGATTGTTTTTCTGGACGGCGTCAAGCAACGCCCTATCAGCTCTATCAAAAGTAATCATGCATAATTCCTGCGCTTCGGGATGAAAACAAGCATTATTCCGGCGTTGAAATACAGAAAAATGCCGCTTTGCGATCATGCCGCGCCGTTAGGCTACTGGCAAATAAAAAGGGAGCATTTTTATGAAAGGCATCGCAAGCGCTGCGTTGAAAAACCTGCATCGACGCGATTTGATCGAAGACCGTGCGTTTGTGAATGGGGCATGGTTGGAGCGCGACCAGACGTTCGCCATCGTCGATCCCGCGGGTGGCGATCACCTGGCCGACGTATCGTCCTGCACGCTCGATGATGTCGATTTTGCGATAGATGCAGCCAGCAAGGCTTTTGCCGGCTGGCGCGATATGCTGCCTGTTGATCGCGGCGACATTTTACGCAACTGGAGTGCGCGCATGCGGGAGAATGCGCATGACCTCGCCACGATCATCAGCGCCGAACAGGGCAAACCGCTGGCGGAATCACGCGGCGAAATCGCCTACGCCGCTAATTTCCTCGACTGGTTCGCGAGTGAGGGGGAGCGATCTTACGGCGAAACAATTCCAACCCATCTGAAGGGCAGCAATCTTTCCGTACGAATGCAGCCGATCGGCGTTACCGTCGCCATCACGCCATGGAACTTTCCCTCAGCGATGATAGCGCGCAAGGCCGGTGCTGCGCTTGCCGCCGGCTGCACGATGATCGTCAAACCTGCTCCCGAAACACCTCTCTCCGCACTGGCGCTGGCAAAACTTGCCGAAGAGTCCGGCGTACCACGTGGCGTATTGCAAGTTCTGCCGGGAGAAGCCGCCCCCCTTGCGCGCCGCCTTCTGGAAAACACCGAGGTGCGGGCATTTTCCTTTACGGGTTCGACCGAGGTGGGACGAATCCTTCTGACGCAATCTGCGGCGACGGTGAAAAAAGCATCCTTGGAGCTTGGAGGGCACGCACCCTTCATCGTCTTTGCGGATGCAGATCTCACAGAGGCGGTCAAAGGCTGTCTGGACGCAAAATTCGCCACTTCCGGGCAGGACTGTCTTGCGGCAAACCGCATTTATGTGCAGCGCAGCCTTTATCCACGATTTGTTGAGCGGTTTGCCGAGGCGACGTCCAGGCTGACTCTTGGTCACGGCCTCGAAACCGGTGTCGATATCGGCCCCATGACGCGGCCGTCCGTCGCCGAAAAGTGCCGCCAGCAGGTTGCCCAGGCGCTGTCGGCCGGTGCGCGGCTCGTCTGCGGCGGACAGGACAGTCCGCTCGGCGGCAACTTCGTCACCCCGACCGTGCTTGCCGATGTCACCGACGACATGCTGATCGCCCGCGAAGAAACCTTCGGCCCGGTGGCCGCCATCTTGCCGTTCGATGACGAGGCGGAGGTGATCCGCCGCGCCAATGCAACAGAGATGGGACTGGCGGCCTATCTCTACACCAACGATCTCGGCCGGGCGATGCGCCTGACCGACCAGCTTGAATACGGCATGGTTGCCGTCAACACACCGAAATTCACCGGAGCGCCCATTCCATTCGGCGGCTGGAAACAATCAGGCCTTGGCCGCGAGGGCTCGCGTCACGGCCTCATGGAATATCTCGAACCCAAATATGTCTGCTTCGGCAATCTGGCTGCCTGAAAGGATCTCGCCTATGACCATCGACATCAAAAATATCGCGGAAATGGATCGAAACGCCGTTCTGCATCCCTTCACGCAGCTCAAGGATTTTGCCAGCGGCAAACTCGGGGAACCCACCATCGTTGAAACCGGCAAGGGCATCCGCATTCAGGACGCGCACGGCAAGCAATTGATCGATGGATTTGCCGGTCTTTACTGCGTCAATGTCGGTTATGGCCGCACCGAGGTAGCTGAGGCGATTTCGCGGCAGGCCTACCGCCTTGCCTACTACCATTCTTACGCCGCCCACACGACGGATGAACTGGCGATCCTTTCCGACCGCCTCGTCAGGATGGCACCGGGCAAAATGAGCAAGGTGTTCTACGGCATGTCGGGGTCCGACGCCAACGAGACGCAGGCCAAGCTCGTCTGGTATTACAACAATCTGCGTGGCAAGCCGCAGAAGAAGAAGATCATCTCCCGCGAGAGGGGATATCACGGCTGCAGCGTCGTCTCCGGCTCGATGACAGGCATGAGTTTTTATCACGACCACATGGACCTTCCACGGGCCGGCATCCTCCATACCGGCGTTCCGCATCACTATTGGGGCGCGGAAGCCGGTGAAACCGAGCTGGAGTTTTCAAAAAGACGCGCCGCCGAACTGGAGGCCCTCATTCTGCGCGAAGGACCGGACACGATCGGGGCATTCATCGCCGAGCCGGTGCTCGGAACGGGAGGTATCACACCGCCGCCGGAAGGTTACTGGCCAGCCATCCAGGAGGTTCTCAAAAAATACGATGTGCTGTTGATTGCCGATGAGGTTATTACCGGCTTCGGCCGCACGGGTTCGATGTTTGGTTCACAGCATTACGGCATCGAGCCGGATCTGATCACCGTCGCTAAAGGCCTGACCTCGGCCTATTTCCCGCTTTCCGGAGCCATCGTAGGGGAGAAAGTCTACAAGGTGATGGAGGACGGCGCGGATCGCGTCGGCGCCTTCTCCCACGGCTACACCTATTCCGGCCATCCTATCGGCGCGGCGGCTGCAAACGCCGTGCTCGACATCGTCGAAAAGGAAGACCTGCCGGGCAACGCACGGGCCGTTGGCAGCTATTTCCAGGAACAGCTGAAGGCGAAGTTTGCCCAGCTTCCTATCGTCGGCGAGGTGCGCGGTGTGGGACTGATGGGCGCTATCGAGTTCGTCGCTGATCGGGAAAAGAAGACCCGTTTTGCCCCTCATCTGATGGTGGGTGCACGCGTTTCAAAGGCGGCGCGCAACGGCGGCCTCATTGCGCGCGCCATGCCGCACGGCGATATTCTGGGCTTTGCACCGCCGCTCGTCACAACGAAGGCGGAGGTGGACGAAATCATCGCCATCGCGGAAGCCGCCGTACGCAGCGTCATGGACGATCTGGTCCAGGCCGGCGAGAAAATCTAACCGGCAGCTTCAGTTTTCAACTATCGCAAATGCTGCTCATTTCGACGGCAACTGCGCCTCTTTACGGCGCAGTTATCATCTGCGCTGCATAAGGCTTCATCTTTTCGCAGAAGCATGCATAATGTCATGAAATTACCTTCGTCGAAAACGAGACAATTTCATGCGTCGTCAAGCCAATTCACCCAGCCCAGATCCAGTTTCCACTACGAGACCCGTGGCATGGCGGCCGACGCTGGCCAAGCAGAAAGGCGAAACAAAACATTCCGCACTGACGGAACGCATCATTGCCGATATCGACGCCGGCGTTTTGAAGCCGATGGACCGCATGCCGACGCACCGCGATCTCGCCCGCGAACTCGGCTTGTCTGTCCAGACGGTCAGCCTTTCCTACAAGGAGGCGGAGCGGCTCGGTTATCTCAGCGGCGAAATCGGCCGCGGAACCTTCGTGAAGACGCGGGTGACGGAGCGGGCAGGTCGGATGATGCTCGACCACAGCCCGACCGAGGTGCTCGATCTATCCATTATCCGCGGCGTTTATCTCGATGACCATGAAAACGCCTCGCGCGCCATTCTTCGCGAGATGGCCGACGGTGACAATTCTGGCTTCATGCGCCCCTGCCGGCCGGTCGCGGGCCTTGACAGCCATCGCGAAACGGCCAGAACATGGCTTGGCATGATGGGCGTGACAGCCGGTGCGGAACGCATTCTTGTGACCAATGGCGCGGCGCACGGCATTTTTCTCGCTCTGAGTTGCATCATCCGTTCTAACGACGTGGTTCTCTGCGAGAACCTGACAGACCACGGCATTATCGGCCTGTCTAATATCCTCGGCTTCAGCCTCAAGGGCCTGCCCACGGATGAAGAGGGCATTTTGCCAGACGCGCTGGAGGCCGCCTGCGCAGCCGGAGGCGTGCGCGCTCTGGTGCTTATCCCAACCCTTAACAATCCGACCGGGCATGTGTCGGGCGCGGCGCGACGGCAGGCCATCGCCGCGATTGCCGAGCGATACGGCATTTTTGTCATTGAGGACGAAGTCTACCGTCCGATGATCGAGGATGATCTGCCATCCATCACAGAAATGCTGCCTGACCTGGGCTTCTTCGTCACCAGCTTCACCAAGACAGTGCTGACCGGGCTGCGCGTCGGTTATCTCGTCGTGCCACCCGCCTATTCCATCCGCGCCGCCTCCATCCTGCGGGTGTCGAGCTGGAGCGGAACCTATCTTACCGCCGAAATCGCAACGCGTTGGGTCGAAAACGGCACCGCACGGCGGCTGCTGGATGTCCAGCGCACCGAGGCCCGTACGCGGCAGAAAATTGCCGTGGACATATTAGGCCACCATATATGCTCGACCCACCCCCTCTCCTTCTGCGCCTGGCTGAAGGTTCCGCCGCGCTGGACGGAGGATGGTCTGGTCCGCGCGCTCACGAACCAGAATGTCGCGGTAACCCCATCAGAACCCTTTATTGCCGGTCCGGGCCATGGTGGCGGCATTCGCATATGCCTGGGCGGCCGCCTCAATCATGCAAGCCTCGCCAGGGCCTTGACCACCGTGCGGCAGACATTCGAGCAATTGCCACCGGTTTACGACATAGGTTCGATCGGTTGAGGCAAAGCCCCAAAATCATTGAATCATTACAATATAATAATTGACATGATTTTATTTCGCTCTCAACATGACAATCATGAAGAGCGAAAACCTGTCCATATCTGCCGATAAAAACCAGCTTCCGGTCTCGCTGGCCGCGATAGAGCGGGCGGCAACGCGGCTTGCGGGGCAGGTGGAGCGCACACCGCTGGTTCGCTCGGAGTTTCTCTCCGAACGCTGCGGTCATCCTGTTCATCTCAAACTTGAAACCCTTCAGCCCATCGGCGCCTTCAAACTGCGCGGCGCGATGAACGCCATCCTCTCGCTTGACGATGCGACGCGTCGGCGCGGTCTCGTCACTGCCTCCACCGGCAATCATGGCAGGGCCGTTGCTTACGCCGCCGCCAAACTCGGCATTCCCGCCACGATCTGCATGTCAGCGCTGGTGCCGGCAAACAAGGTCGAGGCGATCCGCACGCTTGGCGCGGAAATCCGCATAGTCGGCAGATCACAGGATGATGCGCAGGAGGAAGTGGAGCGCCTGAGCAATAGCCTAGGCCTAACCGCTATCCCGCCTTTCGATCATGCTGACGTCGTGGCTGGCCAGGGCACTATCGGCCTCGAGGTCGTCGAAGACATGCCTGAACTGGCGACAATTCTCGTTCCTCTCTCGGGCGGTGGCCTTGCGGGCGGTATCGCCGTTGCGGTGAAGGCGCTGAAGCCAAGGGCGCGGGTCATCGGCATTTCCATGGCACGGGGTGCGGCCATGCATGCGTCGGTCAAAGCCGGCCACCCCGTCTCGGTTCGCGAGGAAGAAACGCTGGCGGATTCGCTTGGCGGCGGGATTGGACTGGCGAACCGCGTGACCTTTGCGCTTTGCCAGACACTTCTCGACGAGATCGTGCTGGTTTCCGAAGATGAAATTGCAGCCGGCATCCGCCATGCATCCCGCAAGGAAGGCCTCACAGTGGAAGGCGCGGGCAGCGTTGGCTTTGCAGCAATCCTCTCCGGCAAGATCGTGGTGAGCGGCCCCACCGCCATCATCGTGTCGGGTGGAAATATCGATCCGGCGGTTCACAAGACGATCATCGAAGGGCCTGCCGAATGAGTCAAATCACCATCCTTACCGAAAAAGATCTGCGCGCTGTGGTGAAGCTCGACCTCTCCGCAATCGACTGTGTCGAGCGGGCCTTTTCGGCGCTTGCTACGGAGGCTGTCGCCATGCCGCCGATCCTGCGGCTCGATATCCCTGAGTTTCGTGGCGAGGTTGATGTGAAGACGGCCTATGTGCCGGGTTTCGACGGTTTCGCCATCAAGGTCAGCCCGGGTTTCTTCGACAATCCTAAGCTCGGTCTGCCGAGCCTGAACGGGCTGATGATCCTCTTCAGCGCCAGGACCGGGGTGGTGGAGGCCCTGCTTCTCGACAACGGTTATCTTACCGATGTGCGCACCGCCGCAGCCGGTGCAGTCGCGGCAAGGCATCTCGCCCGCGAGGACGCTTCCGTCGCAGCGATTTTCGGGGCGGGCATGCAGGCGCGTCTGCAACTTGAAGCCCTGACGCTGGTGCGACCGATCAGATCAGCGCGGATCTGGGCACGGAACCATGACAGGGCCGAGAAGCTGGCCAGCGATTTCGCCAGAGAGCACGGTATCGACGTTATCGCGATGACCGATGCCCGAGCCGCTCTGCAAGGAGCCGACATCATCGTCACCACGACACCGGCCGAAAAGCCGATCCTGCTCGCCGACTGGCTGGAAGAAGGCCAGCATCTGACAGCCATGGGATCGGATGCCGAACACAAAAACGAAATCGATCCGGCCGTGTTCGCCAAAGCGCGCTATGTCGCGGACCGGCTGTCGCAGACCCGCATTCTCGGTGAACTACATCATGCCATCGCCGCAGGTCGTGTCGCGCCGGATCAGCCCTTTCCGGAGCTTGGCGCCATCATCGCCGGCAAGGCGCAGGGCCGACGCTCGAACGACGACGTCACCTTTGCCGATTTGACCGGCACCGGGGTGCAGGACACCGCTATCGCCAATCTCGCCTTTACCCGCGCGAAAGACGCGAACAGCGGCCAGATCATCGAAAACACTGTAAAAATGGGAGACGCAGCGTGAGCGTAACGCTGAACTTTACACGCGAGGAATATGCCGCGCGCCTGTCCAAAACCCGCGATGCCATGGAAAAGGCCGGTATCGACCTGCTTGTCGTCACCGACCCGTCCAACATGCATTGGCTGACGGGTTATGACGGCTGGTCCTTCTATGTCCATCAATGCGTGCTGGTGCCGCCGGAAGGCGAGCCTATCTGGTATGGCCGCAAGCAGGATGCCAATGGCGCCAAACGCACCGCCTACCTCGGCCATGACAACATCATCGGTTATCCGGACCACTACGTTCAATCGACCGAACGGCACCCGATGGATCTGTTGTCGCAGATCGTCGATGACCGGGGTTGGTCAGGCCTGTCGATCGGCGTCGAGATGGACAATTATTATTTCTCGGCTGCTGCCTTCGCATCTTTGCAGAAACATCTGCCGAACGCCCGCTTCAAGGATGCCGCCGGTCTCGTAAACTGGCAGCGCGCCGTCAAAAGCCCGACCGAGCTCGACTATATGCGCAAGGCCGGCAAGATCGTCGAGCTGATGCACAAGCGTATCGTTGACGTGGTAGAGCCGGGCATGCGCAAATGCGATCTCGTCGCCGAAATCTACGATGCCGGCATTCGTGGCACCGCGGAATTCGGCGGGGATTACCCCGCGATCGTTCCGCTGCTCCCATCGGGCGCCGATGCGTCTGCGCCGCATCTGACATGGGACGACAAGCCGATGCGCTTGGGCGAAGGCACCTTCTTTGAAATCGCCGGCGCTTACCGCCGTTATCATTGCCCGCTCTCACGCACCGTCTTTCTCGGCGGGCCGACGCAGGCGTTCCTTGATGCGGAGAAGGCGACGCTTGAGGGCATGGAGGCCGGTCTTGCGGCTGCCAAACCCGGCAATACCTGCGAAGATATCGCCAACGGGTTTTTCGCGGTGTTGAAAAAATACGGGATCATCAAGGACAACCGCACCGGTTATCCAATCGGCCTCTCTTATCCGCCGGACTGGGGCGAGCGCACCATGAGCCTGCGCCCCGGGGACCGCACGGAACTGAAGCCCGGCATGACGTTCCACTTCATGACCGGTCTGTGGCTGGAAGACATGGGGCTCGAAATCACCGAGAGCATTGCCATCACCGAAACGGGTGTCGAATGCCTCTCCAACGTGCCTCGGCAACTGTTCGTGAAAGGCTGAGAGATGTTAAACATCGCGCTACGCCCCTCACCTATCACGCCGACGGTCGATTTTGACAGGAAAGGCGTACAGCACGGTCATCTGCGGCTGCCATACAGCCGCGATGACAGTGCATGGGGGTCGGTGATGATCCCGATCTGCGTCATCGCCAACGGCGACGGGCCGACAGCCCTTTTGACCGGCGCCAATCATGGCGACGAATATGAGGGGCCAGCCGCGCTTTTCGAACTTGCCCACACACTCGATCCAGCTGACGTCAGCGGGCGTATCATCATCGTGCCAGCGCTCAACTATCCGGCCTTTCGCGCGGGTACACGCACCTCGCCGATCGACCGCGGGAACCTCAATCGCAGCTTTCCCGGTCGGCCCGACGGTTCCGTGACAGAGAAGATCGCCGATTACGTGACCCGTCATCTGTTACCGCTTGCGGATATCGTTCTTGATTTTCATTCAGGCGGCAGGACGCTTGATTTCCTGCCTTACGCTGCCGCTCACGAATTACCTGACAAGACACAGGAAGCCCGGTGTTTCGAGGCGGTTGCAGCTTTTGCTGCCCCCTATTCTATGAAGATGCTGGAGATTGACGCCGTCGGTATGCTGGACACGACAGCCGAGGAACTGGGCAAGGTCTTTGTCACCACTGAGCTTGGCGGCGCGGGCACGGCCAGCGCAAAATCGATCGACATCGCCCGCAAAGGCACCGTCAACCTGCTGCGCCATGCCGGCATCCTGACCGGCACCCCGGTGCCGGCGCCGAGCCGCTGGCTGGACATGCCCTCCAGCGACTGTTTCACCTTTGCCGAAGATGACGGGCTCGTCGCCTTCGTCCGCGATCTGGGAGACGCGGTCACGGCGGGTGAAACCATCGCCAGGGTCTACCCCGTCGGAAAAACCGGTCTTGCACCGGTCGAATACCGTGCCTCCATCAGCGGCGTGCTCGCAGCGCGTCACGTTCCCGGCCTCATCAAGGCCGGCGACTGCCTTTCCGTCATCGCCACGGTCACGGAGAATACCTAGCCAGAAGAATGAAGTGAGATCCGAAAACGGACCACGCAACCCAACCAGAGGAGTTAGAACATGAATATGACCAAAATCGCCGGGCTTTCCGCCCTTGCTCTTTCCATCAGCGTGACAGCGGTGAGCGCACTCACCCTTGAGGAGGTGAAGAAGCAGGGCTACATCCGCGCAGCGACTGCCAATGAAGTGCCCTATTCCTACATGCAGCCCGACGGCACTTCCGCAGGCATCGGCCCGGATGTCGCCAATGCGGTTCTGAAATCGATGGGCATCGAGGAGGTAAACTGGACGGTGACGCCATTCGGCACGCTGATCCCGGGGCTGAAGGCGCGTCGCTTTGATTTCGCAGCCGCCGAACAGAACATTTCGCCAGAGCGCTGCAAGCAGGTGGCCTTCACTGAACCGAACTCGTCCTATGGCGAAGGTCTGCTGGTGAAGAAAGGCAATCCGAAAAAGCTGACCACCTATGCGGATATCGCCAAGGATCCTGCATTGAAGGTCGCCGTCGTATCCGGCGCCAACAATGTCGATTTCCTGCGCGCCGTCGGCGTCAAGGAAGAGCAGATCGTCTTTATCCCGGCGAATGCAGATGCCATCCCCACTGTCCAGAGTCGCGCCGACGCTTACGCAGCCACGGAGCTGACGGTGTCGGAACTGGCCAAGGGCCAGGCCAATGTCGAGCAGGTGAAGCCCTTCGTTGATCCCGTCGTCAAGGATGCGCCTGTGCGCAATTACGGCGGTTTCGCTTTCCGGCCGGAGGACAAGGAGCTGCGTGATGCCTTCAACGCCGCGCTCGTCGAATTCCGCAAGACCGACGACTACAAGAAAATCCTCGCGAAATACGGCCTCTCCGAACAGAGTATCGCGGCCGCGGCCGAAAAGAAGGTTGCCGATCTCTGCGCCGGAAAATGACGCCCTCTGGCGCCCGGGCAAAACCGGGCGCCGATTACCAGGAACTCGGGAACACTCCAGATGGACATGACCGCTTACCTGCCGATGTTGTGGCAAGGCGCCGTCGTCACCATGACGATAACGCTTGCAGCCCTCGTTGTCGGCACGGTACTCGCCTTTTTCTTTGGCATTCTGCGCGTCGAGGGTGGACCAATCCTTTCGACTGTCGCGCTGTGCTACACGGAAGTGTTTCGCGGCACCTCGCTGCTGGTCCAGCTTTTCTGGTTCTATTACGCGTTGCCGCTGGTCGGTCTGAGTTTTGATCCGGTCACCACCGGCGTCATGGTGCTCGCCGCCCATGCGGGTGGGTATGGCGCCGAGATCGTCCGCGGTGCATTGTCTTCCGTCTCAGTACAGCAGCTGGAAGCAGCACGAGCACTGAACTTCACGCGAATGCAGACGCTGTTTCGCATTTCCTTGCCGCAGGCGGTCGTCGAAATGATGCCGGCCTTCGGCAATCTGGCCATCGAAACGCTGAAGCTCTCCTCGCTCGTCTCGCTGATTTCGATTGCCGACCTCACCTTCGCGGCGCAGTCGATCCGCAACCTGACGCTCGATAGCACCAGCATCTATTCGATCACACTGCTCTGTTATTTCGCGATGTCGCTGATCCTGATGGTCATCATCCGGGTGATCGAACATGTCGTGCGGCGCGGCAATGTCTTTCCGCGCACCCGCCATTCGTAAGGATATTCATTCATGATGTATGGTTACGAATGGGACACGACCACCTGGATCACCTACACAACCTCCATCCTGCCCATCATTCTGATCGGCCTGACGGTAACGCTGAAAGCCGCCGCCGCCGGTTTTGCCATCGCGCTTATTCTGGGGCTGGTTTTTGCGCTGCTGCGCCGCAGCCGGGTGAAGTTGATTTCCTGGCCGACCGCGGTGGTTGTCGAATTCCTTCGCGATACGCCGCTTCTGGTGCAGCTTTTCTTCCTCTATTACGTGCTTCCCGAATTCGGCATCGTACTGCCCGCCTTTCTCACCGGTGCGCTGGCGCTCGGCCTGCAATATGCCGCCTATACCTCCGAGGTCTATCGCGGTGGTATGGAGGCGGTGCATCACGGCCAGTGGGAAGCGGCGACTGCGCTTAATCTCACGCGCATGCAGACCTATCGGGACATCATCATCCCGCAGGCCATACCGCGCATCGTCCCGGCCATGGGCAACTATCTTGTCGCCATGATCAAGGAAACGCCGGTGCTTTCCGTCGTCACGGTTCTCGAGATGATGGGGCTGGCAAACATGATCGGCGAGCGCACCTTCGAATATCTGGTGCCGCTGACGCTTGTCGGTCTGATCTTCCTTCTCCTGACCATAATCTGCTCGGCAGGCCTCAGCCGCCTGCAAAGGGCGCTTCCAAAAGCAGGAATACCCTTGCGATGACAAACAACACCAATCAGCCGCTGATAGAATTTTCCGATGTCACGAAGCGTTTCGGCATTTTGACGGTCCTCGACCAATTCAATTTCAGCGTTGCAAAAGGCGAGAAAGTCACCCTTATCGGTCCTTCCGGCTCCGGAAAGTCCACGGTTCTGCGCATTCTCATGACGCTGGAACCGTTCCAGGAGGGACAGCTGAAGCTCGCGGATATCTCCTACCATCAGCCCGGCGGCAAAGGCCCCTTCCAAGCCTCGGAAAAACACCTTCGCCAGATCCGTAACCACGTCGGCATGGTTTTTCAGAGCTTCAACCTCTTCCCCCATATGACGGTGCTGCGCAACATCGTGGAAGCGCCGGTGCGTGTGCTGGGTATTGCCCGTGCGGAGGCAGAAGCACGGGCAATCGAGCTCCTGAAGATGGTCGGCCTGGCCGACAAGAAGGACCACTTTCCAGTGCAGCTTTCCGGCGGCCAGCAGCAGCGTGTCGCCATTGCCCGCTCACTTGCCATGCGCCCGCGTGTCCTGCTTTTTGACGAGCCGACCTCGGCCCTCGATCCGCAACTGGTGGGCGAAGTACTTTCCGTCATCCGCGACCTTGCCCATGAGCACGATCTGACGATGCTTCTCGTCACCCACGAAATGCGATTTGCCCGCGAGGTTTCGGATCGGGTGTGCTTCTTCGACAAGGGCCGCATCTGCGAACAGGGGAAACCGGACGAGATTTTTGGCCAGCCAAAGGAAGAACGGACACGCGAGTTTCTGTCGTCTGTTTTACGGTGAGTTTACAGCCTTCGCAGCTCACCGCGCTTATTCACTAAGCGTCGCCAGAACGTCGCCATGACGGCTGAGCACGATTGACTGTCTGGATCCCGGCCCAGACCGAGTGTCGTCGGCGGGCTGCATCACCCACCACGCGCCAGGATAGTCGCCACGAATATGCCGGGAATTCAGGCGGATTTCCGTGCCGGGCGGAGAACGCTCCGTCCCGACCATTTTTTCTTCAGACAGCCTCGCCCTCCTGATTTCATAGAGGTTTCGCTCGCCATCAAGCGCAAGTGTCACGTCCTCGAGATCGAAATCATCTATGTGGACGATCTGGCCTTCCGGCGTATCGAGAACCCATCTGTCGGAATCGACAAAGCCATCGGTGTAGACATTGCCGGTTGAGGAACGCAGGGACGTCCCCTTCGGCAAGCTGATGCCGTCAATGACATTGCCATCGGCGAGAATGCACGTGCTGAAAGCGGATATGCCCCCATCCGGCTTCAGGTCGAATTCCACTGGCTGTGTCGCGTCACAACGCCAGCCGCTCTGTGTGCTAACGCCCTGCCCGGTTATCCGCATATTGTCTGGGGTAAAGCCGATCGTCTGGTAATTTTCGTTGGTTTTGATCGAGATATAACGGGCGATCTCAACCGTATCGATATCCGCGACAGATACAGGATGCGGAAAGAGGGCGCGACGGAAGGACTCCGGTGTATCGGCGACCGACAGTTCGAGTTTCGTGCCTTTGGGCATATCGATCTGGCCAAGGCGCGTCGCCTCCGCGAGTTCCGGGCGATAACTTGCCGCCCTCTCTTTTTCATAGGTACGCATCTGGATATAAAAATCAGCGATCTGCCACAGGGTGAAGAGTGCGACAGCGCTTACCAGCCCATAAGGCACGACCATCGGGCGCGTCCAGCGTCCTGCCGCATATCGAATGACAAGTACCAGTGTCCACACCGCCCACACGAAGGTCGTGGCGAGAAGGAAGGCGAGGAAAAGCAGTGCTTCAACGGATGGCAGTGCGACAGGGATCATGAAACCAGCGGCCTTGGGCGGATCTTTTTGATCCTGAAGAGACGCTGGAGCTTTAGCCGCAAGCGATGGCCAGTTCAACTCGCAGATGGCGGCAGTGCCGAACCGGGCGACGGCAGATGGCGGCCGCCCGGCCAGAATATTATCGCAAATCAGCCACCAAGGACGAAGCGGGAGAATGCCAGCGCATTGCGGGCATCTTCATCCATTTTCGCGATGTCGGCGCCGCCGCTCAGGTCGCGCCACACCTTGATATCCGAGCCGATGGTGCCGCCTGTCTTGACGAAAGGCTCCATGATTACCGCGCCGGTGTAGTTGATATCACGCAGCGCAAGGCCGATTTCGTGCCACGGCATTCTGCCCTTGCCCGGTACGCGGCGATTGCTTTCACCCGTATGGAAATGCCCCAGAAGCGGGCCGGCCGTGCGGATGGCGTCGCCGAAACTGTCTTCCTCGATGTTCATGTGGAAGGTATCCAGCATCACCTTCACATTGTTCTTGCCGACATCCTTCACGAAAGCGACGCCTTCGGCCGCCGTGTTGAGGACGTGGTTTTCAAAGCGGTTGAGGACTTCGATGCACAGGTTGATGCCGAGATCATTGGCGAAATCGGCAATGCCGTTGATGCCCTCGACGCCGCGCGCATAGTCGCCAGCCTTGTCGACGGGCTGCGAATAATCGATTGGCCAATAGGAATGCAATGCGCCACCAATGGTGTGGATATCGAGCTTGGCGACATTGGAAAGGGTTCGTTCAAAGAACGCCTTGCCGGCCGCACGCACCGCAGCATCTTCCGACGACAGGTTCTTCGTTTTCGATGGACCGATGCCGGCGGTGAGGATGATGCCGTTATCTCTGGCGCTCTGCCTGATGGTGGCGAGTTCGGCGTCGCTGTATTCGTTGATATGGTGGGCGGCGACTTCGATGATGTCGAAACCGAGCTTGGCGACCTTCTCGATATAGGGGCCGAACTTGGCGCTCCACTCATGTTCCCAGTAAGAATAATAGATGCCGTGTTTCATGGGGTCTCTTTCGTTTTTCTGTTTCGCTTGACTTTGGATAAGGAGGCGCAGTCATTCAGGAGGGCTCAGGACGCGGCGCCTTTGCCCGGATTTCTGACGCGAAGATCAGGCTCGGCGCTTGTGGACGTGATGAAGCGGCCATTGGGAAGATCGTTCTCCTCCACCTTCCTGATGATCTCATCCTCGCCGAGACCGAAACCAAACCAGCGGTCTCGCAGCCGCGCACGCAGATCGTCCTCGTCGACATCGACGAAGACAGTAAGATCGAAGATCGGTTTCAGACGATCCCAAGGCTTCTCTCTGGCGAGGAGATAATTGCCCTCACAGACGATGATATCGACGGATTGGGGGATCAGCCGGCCGCCGGCGCGGGCGATCTCGATGGCGCGATCGAAGACCGGCACGGCAACGACATCGTCCTCATTGGCTTTCAGACGCTCAAGCATATGGCGCAGGCCGTGGGCGTCAAAGGTATCGATGGCACCCTTGAAGGCACGGCGGTTCATCGCCTCAAGCACGGCATCGTCATAATGAAAACCATCCATCGGAAACAGCGCAGCGGACACGCCTTCGCCTGCGTTCAGTGCATCGACCACGCGTTCGGCGAGGGTTGATTTTCCCGATCCGGGGGCGCCGGCAATGGCAATCATCACGCGCCGGCCATTCGAACCCGCGAAACACTTCCGCGCGAGGCCAGCAATTTCACCGGCATTATCGTCAATTTTACTCAAGATGCTCCTCGCCTCGAAAAGTGGTTATCGCCACCGGCTACTCGAAAATCCGGTACTGATTTGCCTTGTCGCGTAGAAAGGCCAGCCCCTTCTCCAGGGACTCCTCAGTGTTGGCCGCGACGGGCCGCCACGTCGAAATCGCGCCCGCCATCTCCACCGGCATCGCGGCAAAGCCCTCAAGGGCAAGGACGCCGTTGAACCTTATGGCTGCGAGCGCCGAAAACACCTCGTCCCAGGCGACGTTGCCGAAACCCGGCGTGCCGCGGTCACTTTCCGACATATGCATATATTTCAGATGGTTGCGGGCAGCGATGATGCCATTGGCAATGCCCTTTTCTTCCATGTTCATATGGAAGGTATCGAGATGGATGAAGATATTGTCGGCACCGATGCGCTCCACCAGCGCCACTGCCTGTTCGGCGGAGTTGAGTAGATGGTTTTCGTAACGGTTGACGGTTTCGATGCCGAATTGCAGGCCGAGCGTTCTTGCGTGGGCGGCGGCATCGGAGAGCGCCTTTGTCAGATTGTCATATTCACCCTGCGTCGGCGCAAAACCGGTGCGCTCATTGGTGCCGCCATAGGTGACACCCGTCAGCGCCTTCGCCCCCATGGCGGCAGCCTTGTCCAGCGCTGCCTTGAGATGTTCGACAGCGGCTTGCGGACGGACCGAAGCCCAGGCCGGTTCCGGCAGCACGAGCGAACAGACAGCACTGAGATCATGCTGTTCCAAAAGGCTGCGCGTGTGTTCCGCATCGACGGAGGCGATATCGACAAGCGGGATTTCGATGAAATCCTGTCCGTAGCTGGCTGCACCGGCAATCGCGCGGGCGGCATTTTGATGGTCCCATTGCAGAGACCACATCATTGCGTGAACACCGAGGCCTTTCACGTCATACCTTCTTTCTGAGAGATGCGAAGTAACTGGAGAACAACCCACGCGCCGCCATGACGACGATCATCAGCACGCCCCAGAGCGCGGTCGCCAGATGCTGGTTGGCGCCGAGAAGATTGAGGCCGGACGACAGGAGCTGCAGCACGATAAGCGCGACGAAGACGGGTAGCACCCGGCCGAAACCACCGAACGGATTGATGCCACCGAGAAAGGCCGCAAGCACCGTGATCAGCAGGTAGGATTCCCCATGGCCGACGCGGACGGAGTTGAAACGGGCCAGCATGATGATGCCGGCGACCGCACACATCAGACCCGAAAGTGTATAAACGAGCACCTGGATCTTGCGGGTGTTGAGACCGGAATAACGCGCGGCCTCAATGTTCGAGCCGATCATCAACAGCCCGAAGCCGAGCTTGGTGCGCGTTAGCAGCACATGCCAGATGCCGACGCAGACGATGAAAATCAGAAGCGGGATCGGCAGGCCGAGAAGCGTGCCATGACCGAGCGGCGCCATATAGGCTGGAAAACCGGAGACATCGCCGCCGCGCGTCAGAAACTCGCCCAGTCCGCGCAGGAAGATCATCATCGACAGCGTCACCAGAATGGGGTGTGCGCGGGTGTAGGCGATCGCCGCTCCCGTCATTGCTCCGGCGGCTCCGCCGGTGACAAGTGCGGCAAGGCAGGCAAACAGGAATGCACTCGGCGGCGCGTCCACGCCGCCATGGGCCTGCAGCACCCAGGCTGCAGCTAGCCCCGACAGATTGGCGGCGAAGGTGACGGAAAGGTTGATCCCGCCCGTCAGCAGCGGCAGCAGCATCGCGAGTGTCAGCAGGCCAAGTTCCGGCAACTGGAAAGCAACCGAACCGAACGTTGCAAGCGACAGGAAGTTGTCCGCAAACATTCCGAAGATGAGCATGACGGCGATGAGGGCAATCACCGGACCTGCCATGTCGGCCCCGAAGATCGCGTTGAATTTCCGGATGAGGCTGTTCATCGCTGGGCGCTCCCCTTTTTCGCGGATGTGCGAAGCGCACTCGGCAGAAGCTTGTCGAACCGGGTGGAAGACAGCGTGATGGCGATGAGAATAATGGCGCCGACGATCATCTTGAAGGCAAAGGGAGAAACACCCATCAGGTTGAGGCCGTTCTGGGTGATCGACACCATCAGCACGCCAAGCACGCAGCCAATGACGGAGCCCTTGCCGCCGCCAAGCCGCGCACCGCCAAGCACGGTGGCAGCAAGCACATCCAGCTCGCGGCCATAAAGCGCGTTCGGCACCACCTCCTGCGCATAATGCGCCTGCATGAGCCCGGCTATACCCGCCATCAGGCCAAGCCAGCCGAAGGAAATGTAATGCATGGCGCCGATATTGATACCGAAGCGGCGAGCGCCTTCCGGATTGTCACCGAAGGCATAAAGTTTACGGCCGACGGTGGTGCGCGAAATCATGAACCAGGTGGCGACGCAGCAGAGGATCATGACGACGACCGGCAGCGTCAGCTCGACCCAGGAACCATCGGGCATTTCGCGTTCATAAAACACCACACGCGTCGAGAGCCATTCCGGCAGGTCGTAGATCGACACGCCCTTGGTGAAGAACATCAACAGCCCGAAGAAGATGTTGAAGGTGGAGATGGTCGCGACGATGGAAATGATATTGAGCCGCCAGACGAGGAAGGCGTTGACGAAGCCGAGGCCGAGGCCAACGGCACCGGCGATGATGAAACCTTCCGCCCAGTTGCCGCCGCCGAGCGCATTGAGCGCCAGCACCGTCACATATTGCACGACGGAAGCCGCGACCGCGAAGGAGATGTCGATGCCGCCCGAGATCAGCACGACAAGCAGGCCGACCGCGAAGATGATGTTGACCGCCGAGACATTCAGCACATCGAAGGCGTTGGATATCGTCAGGAAACGGTCGGTGGCGAAAGAAAGCCCCGTGCAGAGCAGCACCATGACGACGAGCAGGGTGAATTCGGTCGTATGTCCGAGGACGAGCCTACGCATAGATGGCGGCCTCCAGTTCGGTCAGCGACAGGCGTCGCGGATCGTAGGTGGCGTGGAACCGGCCTTCGACCATGTGGATGACCCTGTCTGTATTGAAATAAACTTCCGGCGCTTCATCGGAGATGACGATGATCGACAGGCCCTCTGCGGCGAGCTTGCGGACGATTTCGAAGATGCCGGCGCGAGCGCCGACGTCGACACCCACGGTCGGCGCATCGAGGATGAGAATTTTCGGCCCGATCGCCAGCCATTTGGCAATCGCCACGCGCTGCTGGTTGCCGCCAGAGAGCGTGCGGATCGGATCTTCCGGCAGACCGATCTTGACGCCGAGCGCTGAAATCCAGCGGGAAACGACATCCGCCTTTTTCGACGTGGAGATAAGGCCGCCACTCAGTAACTTATCAAGCGACGCCATGACCAGATTGTCGGCAATCGACTGTGGCTGGTTCAGGCCAAGCGACAGCCGGTCTTCGGAAAGATAGGCAACGCCAGCCCGGATCGCATCCCGGTTGGAATGGAAATCCACCTTCTTTCCATCGATCAGGATTTCGCCCGATTGCGGCTGGTGCATGCCGAACAGCGTCAAGGCCAGTTCGGTTCGGCCAGCGCCGAGAAGGCCGGTGATCCCGAGCGTCTCCCCGCGCCGCAGATCGAAGGAAACATCCTCGAACTCGCCGGCCCGTGTCAGGCCTCGCACCGAGAGAACCACGGGCTTGTCGTCGTGATCGGCGGCAACGACGGCGCTATCGAAGTTGCGACCGGTCATCAACTCGGTCACGCGCGACTGGGTCATGCCTTCGACCGGGAAAACACCAACGAGCGATCCATCCCGCAAAACGGTGATGCGATCCGATATCTCGAGCACTTCCGCCAGACGATGCGAAACGAACACGACAGCGACACCTGACGCCGAGAGGTTGCGAACGATATCGATGAGGTAATCGGTCTCCGACTGCGTCAGAGATGCGGTGGGTTCATCCATAAAAACGAGACGGGCTTCGCCAACCAGCGCACGGGCAATCGCCACGATCTGGCGTTGGGCAATCGGCAGCTCCTTGAGCGGCCTGTCGAGATCGAACGAGACACCGAGCCGAGCCAGCGCCTTTTCAGCGGCGTTTTCGATTGCGCGCTTGTCGACCAGTCCAAATCTGCCGTTCACCGCATATTGGAAACCGATATTTTCGGCCACCGTCATCTCATCGAAAAGCGCCAGATCCTGCCAGATCACCTGGATACCAAGCGATTGCGCAAGCGTCGGGGTCATAGCAGCGATAGGTTTGCCGTCGAAATAGAGTTCTGCATCGCTTTCGGGCTTATAGACCCCGGTGATGACCTTGATCAGGGTGCTTTTGCCGCAGCCGTTTTCGCCGGCAAGGCAATGCACTTCGCCCGGGTTGACCTCGAAGGAAACACTCTTCAGGGCGCGTACGCCACCGAAGGTGACCTTGACATTTTTGAGGGACAGGAGCGGTTCTGCGCTCATGATGGCGTATCTCTCCTTTCGCCGCGAAAGCATCGCAGACGTGGCGCTCGGCATAAATTTCGGATGGACGTCGCGCGGGCGGCGTTTCCCGCGCGACGCCTTCGGCCTTGGGGAGGATCAGAGGCCCATGGAAACGAGCTTGTCGATGCTTTCCTTGTCGATCTTCAAGAGCTGGTCGACGACGATGGTGTTACCCTTGGGATCGATGGTGCCGAGACCTTCGATCGTGTCGCCGGCCTTGGGTGTCTCGCCCTTGGCGATGCGGTCGGCGAGCGTGATGAAGACCTCACCCGCCTGCTTCGGGTTCCACATGAAGCCGCCCGTCAGCGCGCCTGACTTGATGAGCTTGGCGCCTTGCCCCGGCGAGAACGGGCCGATGACGAAGACCTTGCCGTCCTTGCGGCGCTCTTCAACCGCACGTCCCGCACCGATCGGTCCCTGCGAACCAAAGGCGAGGAAGCCCTTGAGGTCAGCATTGGCCGACATCAGGTCAAGCGCGGTCGAACGGCTCTTGTCGAGGTCTTCCGCGACGCCGTAGCGGTCGCCGACCAGCTTCATGTCGGGATAGTTTGCCTTGATATAGGCGATGGCGGCATCGGCCCAGGCATTGTGAAGCGGAACGGTGAGCGAACCGACGAAAACGGCATAGGAACCCTTGCCGCCCATCTTTTCCGCCAGCAGCTTGCCATGCGCTTCACCGAAGCCCTTGGCAGACGCCAGCTCGAAATCCCAATCGGCGCCAAGCTGCTCCGGGGATTCATGAGTGATGACCTTGATGCCGGCGGCCTGGGCTTTTTTCAGCACCGGCTCAAGCACCTTCGCATCATTCGGCACGACACCGATGAAATCGACCTTCTGGGCAATCAGGTCTTCGATCGCGCGAACCTGCAGGGCCGGGTCGGCACTGGTGGGGCCGACCATGAAGCCATCAACGCCGAGCTTCTTGCTCTGCTCCTTGATGCCGGCCTCCATGGCGTTGAACCACGGAATGCCGCCGATCTTGACGACGACGCCCACCTTCGGCCCTTCGGCAAAGGCTGCGGACGAGAGCAACGCCAGCGACAGACCAACCGCCGCAGCAATAATTTTCTTCATTGATGTTCCTCCTCAAAAATTCGGCAAACGAAATCCGCCCGCAGCCCGTTTTTCCCGGACGCGTTCAAAATCTCTCATCTCGCTTATTCGAGACTCTCCCTTGCCACTCCCACAGCAACCATCATGCACAATCGATATTGCCAAGTTGCACAATCGATGGTGCAATAACCATATCATGAAGCGCCCTTCCGTCAAGGGGATGCGTGCTCTAATAATCGGAATCAGTTGGGGAGATCACAGTGACGGGCATAAGTTCAAAGAAAGCCACCATTTATGACTTGTCGATATTATCGGGCGCTTCCGCCTCGACGGTCAGTGCGGTGTTGAACGGATCATGGCGCAAGCGGCGGATTTCGGAAGAAACCGCAGACAAGATACTCTCGCTCGCCAAGGCTCAGCGCTACACCACCAACCTGCAGGCGCGCGGACTCAGAAGTTCGAAATCCGGCCTCGTCGGGCTGTTGGTGCCGGTTTACGACAACCGGTTCTTTTCATCGATGGCGCAAACCTTTGAGGGTCAGGCCCGCAAACGCGGCCTGTCGCCCATGGTCGTTTCCGGCCGGCGCGACCCCGAAGAAGAACGGCGCACTGTCGAGACGCTGATTGCCTATTCGATCGATGCCCTGTTCATCGCCGGCGTGACCGATCCCGATGGCGTTCACCAGGTCTGCGCGCGCGCAGCCCTTCCGCATGTGAACATCGACCTGCCCGGCAAGTTTGCATCCTCGGTGATTTCCAACAACAGGCACGGCGCGGAAATTCTGACAGCGGCAATCCTTGCCCATGCGGCAAAAGGCGGCCCGCTCGGCCCCGACGATGTCATCCTGTTCGGCGGCCATGACGACCACGCCAGCCGCGAGCGTATTGATGGTTTTCATGCCGCGAAAGCCGATTATTTCGGCGTTGAGGGTGGTGACGATATCGAGATCACCGGCTATTCGCCGCATATGACGGAAATGGCTTTCGAACGTTTCTTTGCCCGCAGGGGCCGCCTGCCCCGCTGTTTCTTCGTCAATTCTTCGATCAATTTCGAGGGACTGCTTCGTTTCATGGGGCGTCACGACGGCGAGGCATTCGGCGACATCGTCGTCGGCTGCTTCGACTACGACCCATTCGCATCTTTCCTTCCCTTCCCCGTTTACATGATCAAACCCGATATCGCGCTGATGCTCGAAAAAGGCTTCGAGCGGCTGGAGGAAAACCGGACGGAGCCCGATATCACCATCATCGAACCCCAGCTCATCCCCCCACGAACCGCACTTGAGGGGCCGCTGGACGACATATGGGATCCGGTTGCATTGCGGCGTATGGCGACGTGAAACACCCTCGCGAAAGTGCCGAAATCTCCGCTTGACCTCAACCGCGCTTGACGTCGTACCGATTTGCAACAGGCATCACCATTGCAACGGAATAACGATGATTGAAAAGCTCATGAAGGTGTTGGAAAGCGGTAGGGACAGCCCCGTCTTGCGCTTTTCCCTCGCGAAGGCCCTGATGGACACGCGCCAATTCGAAGACGCCGCGCAACATCTGCAGGAGGCCATCAGGCAGAATCCCGACTATTCGGCGGTCTGGGCGGCACTCGGTGAATGCCGCGAGCGGCTGGGAGATCACGAGGGTGCCGCCGCGGCCTGGATAGAAGGCGTGGCAGTGGCCATCCGGCGGGGCGACATCCAGGCGAAAAGGCTGATGGAGGTCCGGTTTCGACGTTTGCAGACGCGCAGCCTGAGTGCCAGTTGATGGCAGCGGAAGTTCAGTCTGTCCCTTCTGCCAAAAAATAGACGGAATATTGGTCAGGTTTCATAAAACTGGTTATGATCGTCGGAAAAATCACGGGAGGCGGCTGTCCAAGGGCCGGTGGTTTATGGGTTTTTCGGATCATATCAAGGAAATCGAGACCGTCGGCCAGGGCAGGAATACCGGCCGGGATGCGGTGGTGCTGGAATCCTGGCGGCGTTGCCTCGACACCTATCAGCTTGATCCGACCAAGGCGCGTGAAGCGGTCATCGTCTCCGAGACACGTCTTCGCGAGCATCGCCAGCAGGCGGAAGACCTCGTGCACATCGCCCGCTCCGGCCTGGAACGGCTTTACCGGCAGGTGGCCGAGCAGAATTATGTCCTCCTCCTTTCCGATCGGCAGGGTGTGACGGTCGAGTTCCTGGGCGATCCCTCTTTCAATAACAATCTGCGCAAGGCTGGGCTTTATCTTGGCTCGGAATGGTCGGAACCCCGCGCCGGCACCTGCGCCGTCGGCGCCTGCATCGCAACCGGTGAACCGCTCACCATTCACCAGACCGACCATTTCGATGTGACGCACACGCCGCTTTCCTGCACCGCAGCGCCGATCTACGATACGCAGGGTGCACTGACGGCCGTGCTGGATATTTCACTGCTCAGTTCACCGATCCTGAAGACGAGCCAGAACATGGCCCGCCATCTGGTCTCTTCCACCGTGCGGAGGATCGAACTTGCCAATCTGATGGCCAGCAGCCGGCATGACCTCGTTTTGCGCTTTGCGGGTGCGCCCGAATTTCTGGATGTCGACCCGGAAGCGGCCCTGTCGGTCGACGGATCCGGCCGCATCACGGGCATGACGCAAGCCGCCGCCCGCCTTCTCGCCGCATCGCGGGGGTTCGACTGGCGCATGCCCGAGCGTCTTCTCGGACAGCGGGTGGAGGAGTTTTTCGAAGCCGATTTCGATGAGCTTGCCTCCCTCACCCGCTCCAGCCTGCCGCAGGACAGGCGCATCGTCGTTAGAGACGGGACCGTGCTTTATGCGCACGCGATCGAACCGCAGCAGCGCAGGTCAAGCGTTCCGCTTGCCCGCCCGACACCGCAGCCGGTAACGGAGAGGATCGGCGGTGACGGCCCGACGGTTCGAAATCTCAGGCGGAAGGTAGAGAAACTGGCGCCTGCAAGACTGCCGATCCTGCTGCAGGGCCAGACCGGCACCGGCAAGGAACATCTCGCCCGCATCATTCACGATGCCAGCGGCGTTTCCGGCCGCTTCGTCGCCGTCAATTGCGCCGCCATTCCCGAACAGCTGATCGAAAGTGAACTGTTCGGTTATCTGCCGGGCGCCTTCACCGGCGCTCTGGCGAAAGGGCGCAAGGGGCTGGTGGAGGAGGCGCAGGGCGGAACGCTTTTCCTCGACGAAATCGGTGACATGCCGTTTGCGGCGCAGAGCAGGCTTTTGCGCGTTCTGGCGGAAGGCGAGGTTCTGCCTGTCGGTGGCTCCACCCCGCAGAAAGTGGATTTCAGGGTGATTTCGGCATCTCACCGTCCCCTGAACGACATGGTGCGAACAGGTGCATTCCGCGAAGATCTCTATTACCGGCTGAACGCCGCGGTCCTGACGCTGCCGGCACTCAGCGAGCGCGACGATTTTCCGTGGCTTCTCGACAGGATACTCGAAAAACACGGCATGCCCGGCCGGCCGCTGACGCTTTCCGACGCTGCCCGACTGACGATCCTGCACCACCGCTGGCCGGGCAATATCCGCGAACTGGACAATGCGATCACCTTTGCAGCAGCCCTTTGCGACGACGGGCTGATTACGGTGGAGGACCTCCCGGAGCAGCTCACCCCCGCCGCCTCAACCCCCATGATCGACAGCCGCGGCACCGACCTTCGCGCACTTCTCGCCGCCTGCAACGGCAATATTTCTGAAGCCGCCCGCCGGCTCGGCGTCGACCGCACGACCCTCCATCGCCGCATGCGGCGCCTCGGCATCGGAAAACCTCACTGACGGTGAGGCATATGCCACAGCTGTAGCGCCACAGCTGTGGCAAGTCGCAAAACACGCGGCTCCGCAAAACCCAGCAATTTCAGGCCTTCGGTGGAGAAAACCATGCTGGCATGGGCATTGCACCTTCTCTGGCATCAGGTGCCATCGAGGAGAAAACATGCGCGCGCTCAGATTTCATGCAGCCAAGGATTTGCGGATCGAAGACATTGCCGAGCCGAAGCGGCCTGGCCCGGGACAGGTCCTCGTCCGCAACCGTTTCGTCGGCATCTGCGGCACCGATCTGCATGAATATAGCTACGGCCCGATCTTCATTCCCACCGAACCGCATCCCTTTACCGGCGCACATGGCCCACAGATTCTGGGCCACGAATTCGGCGGCGTGGTTGAGGCGATCGGCGAAGGCGTTACCTCCGTCAGCGTCGGCGACCGCGTCTCCATCCAGCCGCTCGTCATGCCGCGATCCGGCGATTATTTCGCTGATCGTGGCCTTTTTCACCTTAGCACGCAGCTGGCACTGGTCGGCCTCAGCTGGGATGGCGGCGGCATGGCGGAAGCCGCACTTGTCAACGACTATAACGTTCAGAAAATTCCGGACGAGATGACCGACGAAGAGGCGGCGCTGGTGGAACCCTCGGCCGTTGCCGTTTATGCCTGTGATCGCGGTGGCGTGACCGCCGGTAACAGCGTTCTGGTCACGGGTGCCGGCCCGATCGGCATGTTGACGCTTCTGGCGGCCCGCGCCGCGGGCGCTACCCAGCTTTTTGTCTCCGATCTGAATGATGCCCGCCTCGAGCTTGCCCGCAATGTCATCCCTGATGTCATCACCATCAACCCCAAGCGCGACAATGTCGGTGATGTCGTCCGCTCGGCAACCGAAGGCAAGGTCGGCTGCGACGTGGCGATCGAATGCGTGGGCAATGAACATGCGCTCAAGGCCTGCGTTGACGCCGTGCGCAAGCAGGGCGTCGTCGTGCAAACCGGGCTGCACCCGCATGAAAACCCGATCGACTGGTTCCAGGTGACGTTCCGTGATCTGGAGATCAAGGGCTCCTGGGCCTATCCAACCCATTATTGGCCGCGCGTCATCCGGCTCATTGCCTCCGGCCTGTTGCCGGCGACGAAGATCGTCACCAGACGCATCACGCTGGATACGGCAGTGACCGACGGCTTCGATGCCCTGCTCGACCCCGCCGGCACGCATCTGAAAATCCTGATCGATCTTTCGAAATAGGCTTTTCGCCTGCGCCTGCCGGGAAGAGGAGCCCGGCAGGCGCAGGTATTGGCTTTCGGAGCGGCGACACCGCCGCTCCGCCATCAGACCAAGCACCATGGAGGAGATGAATATGCTTGATGTCAGTCCCGCCACCAAAATCGACACCGTTCTTTTGAAGCTCGGCAATGCGCTTGAAGCCGGCGACATAGACGCCGCCGTCAACTTGTTTCAAGCCGATTGTTACTGGCGCGATCTCGTGACCTTCACCTGGAACCTGAAGACGCTGGAGGGCCGCGAACAGATCCACGACATGCTGGCGAGCCAGCTCGCCGCTATCAAACCCTCCGGCTTCGTGCAGGATGCGAAGGAGCAGGCCTCTGAAGGCGGTGGCGTCACCGAAGGCTGGTTCGAGTTCGAGACCGGGGTCGCCCGTGGTTACGGCCATATCCGCCTGAAGGACGGGCTGATCTGGACGTTGCTCACCACCATGAGCGAACTGAAAGGCCACGAGGAACCAAAGGGCATTCGCCGGCCCATGGGCGCGGAACACGGTCATGACCGCAGCCGCCGGACCTGGAAGGAAAAACGCGAGGCCGAAGCCGCTGAACTCGGTTATGCGGAGCAGCCCTATGTCGTCATCATCGGCGGCGGACAGGGCGGCATTGCGCTTGGGGCACGTCTTCGCCAGCTCGGCGTGCCGACGATCATCATCGAAAAGAATGAACGACCCGGGGACAGCTGGCGCAAGCGCTACAAGTCGCTCTGCCTGCATGACCCGGTCTGGTACGACCACCTGCCCTACATTCCCTTCCCGGAAAACTGGCCTGTCTTCACACCAAAGGACAAGGTGGGCGACTGGCTGGAAATGTACACGCGGGTCATGGAGCTGAATTACTGGGGCTCCACCACCTGCAAATCGGCGCAATATGACGAGGCGACGGGCGAATGGACCGTTATTGTCGATCGTGCCGGCCAGGAAGTCGTGCTGCGGCCGAAACAGCTGGTGCTGGCAACAGGCATGTCCGGCAAGGCCAATGTACCGAAATTTTCCGGGCAGGATGTCTTTAAGGGCGAGCAGCAGCATTCCTCGCAGCATCCGGGTCCGGACGCCTATGCCGGCAAAAAGGTCGTGGTGATCGGCTCCAACAACTCGGCGCATGACATCTGCGCGGCGCTCTGGGAAGCGGGTGCTGATGTCACCATGCTGCAGCGTTCCTCCACCCATATCGTCAAGTCGGACTCGCTGATGGAGATCGGCCTCGGTGATCTCTATTCCGAACGCGCAGTTGCAAACGGCATGACCACGCGCAAGGCCGACCTCATCTTCGCCTCCCTGCCCTACAGGATCATGCATGAATTCCAGGTGCCGATTTACGACCGGATCCGCGAACGGGACGCCGATTTTTACGCGGCACTGGAAAAGGCCGGTTTCATGCTCGACTTCGGCGATGACGAGTCTGGTCTCTTCATGAAATATCTGCGCCGCGGCTCGGGTTATTATATCGATGTCGGCGCCTGTGATCTGGTGATCGACGGCTCGATCAAGCTGAAATCCGGTGTGGACGTCTCACATCTCACCGAAAATGCCGTGGTGCTGAAGGACGGCACGGAACTGCCCGCCGATCTGGTGGTCTATGCCACCGGTTACGGCTCTATGAACGGCTGGGCAGCGGACCTAATTTCGCGAGACGTTGCGGACAAGGTGGGCAAATGCTGGGGCCTCGGTTCCAATACCACCAAAGATCCCGGTCCTTGGGAAGGTGAGCAGCGCAACATGTGGAAACCGACCCGACAGGAAGCCCTGTGGTTCCACGGCGGCAACCTGCATCAGTCGCGCCATTATTCGCAATATCTGTCGCTTCAGCTCAAAGCCAGACAGGCGGGGTTGACCACTCCCGTCTATGGGCTGCAGCAGCCACATCATCTCTCCTGATCCAGCCGGAAAGCGCCGGCCCGCCCTGTCTGGACGGGCCGGCAATCTTTACCGCTAGAGGCTATCGGAAAGCCAGAAACGATGGAGATCTGCAACATTGCTGCTGGTCATGAACGGCATTGCAGCTTTCAGCCGCTCCGCCGGCCAGTCCCACCATTTCATCTCGAGCAGCAGGGCGATGCTGTCGTCGTCAAACCGCTTGCGGATCGTTTTTGCGGGGTTGCCGCCGACGATGGCGTAGGGTTCGACGTCCTTCGTTACCAGCGCCCGCGTTCCGATTACCGCGCCATCACCGACGGTGATGCCGGGCATGATGATCGCTTCCGAACCGATCCAGACATCGTTGCCGATGACAGTGTCGGCCGCCGGCAGATAACCGTTGGCGGCATTCTCGAATTCCGGCACCTCCGGCATGAAGAAGAACGGGAAGGTACTGATCCATTCGTTGCGGTGGCCCTGATTGCCCGCCATGATGAAGGCGGCGCCCGAACCGATCGAGCAGAAGCTTCCGATCACCAGCCTGTCCGCGCCCTCATCGGGCAGCAGATACCGGGCGCAATCCTCGAAACCGTGGCCGTGGTAATAGCCGGAATAATAGCTGTATTTTCCGACCACCAGGTTCGGGCTCTTCACCTGCTTGTCGAGCGTAATGCCCCGGAACGGGCTTTCGAAATAGTTTTCCATTAAGATAATCTCACTGCATCTGTTCGCATTCGCTTGCCTTCAGGCAAGCATACGCCAAGCGCAAAACCGACCGGTTTCGCGCCGGATGCTCCTCGCGCTCAGGCGGGAGCTAGATGTAGGTGATACTCGAGGCCTTAATCATGGCTCATGGTTAGCCCAAAATACGCCGAAGGCCAAGCGCTGCCGCAGAACGGTCGTCAGGCCTCATGATGCCATGGCCAGAATGACCGCGATCCCGATCAGCATCGGCCCCATCCATTTGAAATGACGCACCACCCGCGGCTGGTAAGCGGGGTTTTTAGAGAGAGCCAGATAACCGAACCCCACCAGCGTCATCCACAGACCCGCGCAGAACATGATGAATTCATCGATATAGGCCGCGATCATGGCTCCCCCTCAGACGCATTGCAGACAGTTGCGATGAACCTAGCGGGCGTGAATGCAAAAGGCAAAGAACAGGGTACGAGATCGGTGCTGGCGCAGGGTGAAAAGCAGAACACCGGAGATCAGAGCCTGATCCCCGGTGTCCATGTCTGAAACGATGCCCTCAGCGCCCTGCCGGAAGCAAGGGCTGAAAGCGGGTGAGAATCAGAACTCCTCCCAGTTGTTCGCTGCCGTATTCAACGCCGCGTTGCCGGAAAACGCAGCCCTGATCCTTCCACCGAGGGCGCGGGCGGGCGAAGCAGCCGGCCTGTCGGCCGCCGATGCCGTGCGCATAGGTGCTGCGGTTTCCGCATAACCGGCCTCAGAGAGCTTGAACTGCGCAATCAGCCGGTTGAGCGACGATGCCTCGCGGGCAAGGCCGTGGCTTGCCGCCGTGCTTTCTTCCACCATGGCGGCATTCTTCTGGGTGTCCTGATCCATCTGGTTCACAGCCGTATTGATCTGCTGCAGGCCGGAGGATTGCTCCTGCGCCGATTCCGAAATGGCGGCAACGTGCCGGTTGATCTCCTGTACTTCCGTGACGATCAGTTCCAGCGCCCTGCCGGTTTCGCCAACCAGCTGCACGCCCTGCTGAACCTGCCCGTTCGACGTCGTGATCAGGTTCTTGATCTCCTTGGCCGCATTGGCGGAACGCTGCGCCAGTTCGCGAACCTCCTGCGCGACGACAGCAAAGCCTTTGCCCGCGTCGCCCGCACGGGCCGCTTCCACGCCGGCATTCAGCGCCAGAAGGTTGGTTTGGAAGGCAATCTCGTCGATGACGCCGATAATGTTGGAAATCTCATTGGCGGAGGTCGCGATCTGCTCCATGGCGGAGACGGCCTTCTGAACCACTTCTCCGGATTTCTCCGCACCGATTTTCGCGCGACCAACGAGGTGGCCAGCTTCCTGCGCCCGCTTGGTGGAATCCTTCACCGTCGTGGTAATTTCTTCCAGAGCCGCTGCCGTTTCTTCAACCGCCGCAGCCTGCTGCTCCGTGCGTCTGGCGAGATCGTCCGCGGCGGATCTGATCTCGTTGGCGCCGGCATCGATGCCGCGTGCATTCTGCGCCACCTGGGTCAGCGTTGATTGCAGCTGTTCCGCAGCCCTGTTGAAGTCACCGCGAATACCATCAAGATTTGGCACGAAAGGCTGGGCAATGCGGTAGGTCACGTCACCTTCAGCAATCCTGGACAGCGCCGTGGCGAGATTGTTGACTGCGAACTGAACGTCGGCGGCCTCCTGCGCCTTCTGTTTTTCGCGTTCGATCCGATCTTTCTCGGACATGGACCGGTTGGCTTCGGTCTCATTCTCGAGCCGCACGCGCGCGATGGCGTTTTCGCGGAAGGCCTGAACAGTGGCGGCCATCTGGCCGACTTCATCCCTGCGGTCCATGCCGTCGATCTCGCTTGCGGTATCACCGGCGGCAAGCGATTCCATCCGGGCGCGAAGCCGTGCAATAGGCGTGGTAATGCCGCGCGACGAGACCAGCAGACCAAGCGCAATCAGGGCGAGAGACACCAGTGCGAGGGTGATGAGACCCGTCCAGATCGTCGTATTGGTGCTCGCCGTCAGCCGCTCCCTGCCGTCATTCATGACCTGGATGAGCTGCTCGTTGCCCGCACTGATTTTCGGCGAGACCTCGGTTATTTTCCTGAGCACGTTGAGCGCCATCTGCTGCGCTTCGGCCTGCTTGCCCGCCTGCATGAGGGTGATGACCTGGTTGCCAATCTCTTCGACCTCGACAACACCCTTGAGGATGTCGCGGGCGGCATCCGTGCGCGCCGGCACCAGCTCCATGATCTTGTTCTGGCGCTCTTCGAGTTGCTTGCGATCCGCCCTGAAAGTTTTGACCGCGGCTTCGAAATCGCTGCTCGCCGGGTCGTTGAGGCTGGCGCGCAGCATCTGCATACCGAGCGCATTGAGATTGCCGCTGGTTCTGGCGTTCAGCACCGCAGCAAGGGCCTCATGGCCGATGAAATCGCTATAGACGGCGTCGGTTTTTTTATATTGCAGGCTGACGTAGCTTATTCCGGAAAGCGACATCAGGCTCATCAACGAAATGACAAAAACGACCTTCGTTTTTATCTTGGTATTCTTCAGGAAAGACATGAATGGCCTCAAGGCAAGCGCTCTCCAGCCGTCGATAAGGGCGGCCGGGAACCATATGATGAAACATCGCGGGTAGCTGTTGCCCCTCCTCATAGGGCGACAAGCGGATGCCTTTTGAACCGCCGCTGGGGCAGCTCAAGGTGGCTCCGCTTGTTCTACCGGCTCCGGATGAAACCTTGGAACCTGCGTATTTTAGATTTCACGAAATCACTAAATGAAGTGTTACCCGGGCTATGCAAGTGCTGACAATTCGGCAGGCAAAACCGGTTTTAACCGCTAAACCAAATGATAAAAAATCTTCTCCATACAAATGAAAACGCAGCGGAAATTGATTTCCGCTGCGTTCATTCATCTGATGCCAGTAGGCGAGCCCGCATTCGCAGGCCGAGGCCTGCGAAACCCGATGCTTAATAGTGCACCGACTGGGAATCGATCGGCGTTGTCTTCGGCGGGGCGAACTTCGTCAGGTCGATCCCTTCGACGGCGGAGCGATACTCGTCAATGCTCGGCGTGCGGCCGAGAATTGCAGAGAGCACCACGACCGGGGTGGAAGCCAGAAGCGATTCACCCTTCTTCTCGGCGCTGTCTTCCACGACACGGCCCTGGAAGAGACGGGTCGAGGTTGCGAGAACCGTATCGCCCTTTGCGGCTTTCTCCTGGTTGCCCATGCACAGGTTGCAGCCTGGACGCTCCAGATAGAGGATGTTTTCGTATTCGGTGCGGTTCGAGGTCTTCGGGTTGACGTCATCGAATTCGAAGCCGGAGTATTTCTGCAGGATTTCCCAATCCCCTTCCGCCTTCAGCTCATCGATGATGTTGTAGGTCGGTGCGGCAACGACGAGCGGTGCCTTGAACTCGACCTTGCCTTCGGTCTTCTCCATGTTGCGCAGCATCTGCGCAACGATCTTCACGTCGCCCTTATGCACCATGCACGAACCGACGAAACCGAGATCGACCTTCTTGGTCGCGCCGTAATAGGAAACGGGGCGGATCGTGTCGTGCGTGTAGCGCCTGGAGACGTCGTTGTTGTTGACATCAGGGTCGGCGATCATCGGTTCGTTGATGATGTCGAGATCGACGACGACTTCCGCGAAATATTTCGCGTTGGCGTCTGGCTTCAGCGCTGGCGTTTCACCTGAGCGGATTTCGGCAATACGCTGATCCGCCTTATCAATCAGGCCCTTGAGTGTCTGGGCGGCATTGTCCATGCCCTTGTCGATCATGATCTGGATGCGCGACTTGGCGATTTCGAGCGACTCGATCAGCGTCTCGTCCTCGGAAATGCAGATCGACGCCTTGGCCTTCATTTCGGCCGTCCAGTCGGTGAAGGTGAAGGCCTGGTCGGCGAGCAGCGTGCCGATGTGGACTTCGATGATGCGGCCCTGGAAGACGTTGTCGCCGTGCTGCTGAAGCATCTGCGCCTGGGTGGCATGCACCACGTCGCGGAAGTCCATGTAAGGCTGCATCGTGCCCTTGAAGGTGACCTTGACCGATTGCGGGATCGGCATGGTCGCCTCGCCCGTAGCGAGCGCCAGCGCGACGGTGCCGGAGTCAGCACCGAAGGCCACGCCCTTGGACATGCGGGTATGGCTGTCGCCGCCGATGATGATCGCCCGATCGTCCACGGTGATGTCGTTCAGCACCTTGTGGATCACGTCCGTCATCGAATGATAGACGCCCTTCGGGTCACGGCCGGTGATGACGCCGAAATTGTGCATAAAGGACATGAGCTTCGGCGTGTTGGCCTGCGCCTTCTTGTCCCACACGGAAGCGGTGTGGCAGCCCGACTGGTAGGCGCCGTCCACGAGCGGCGAAATGACGGTGGCCGCCATCGCTTCCAGTTCCTGCGCGGTCATCAGACCGGTCGTATCCTGCGAACCGACGATGTTGACCTTGACGCGAACGTCCGAGCCGGCATGCAGCACCTTGCCGGGGGTGACGCCGACGGCATTGCGGTTGAAGATCTTCTCGACGGCGGTGAGGCCCTGACCTTCGATCGAAATTTCCTTGTTCGGTGCAAAGACTGGGGTCGCCTCGACGCCGAGCGTCTGAGCCGCGAATGTCTGGAGCTTCTTGCCGAAGACGATAGCGTAAGAGCTGCCGGCCTTCATGAATTCCATCTTCTGCGGCGTGAAGGAAGAAGCGAGGTCCACCAGTTCGGTGCCGTTCTCGTCGCGCAGCTTGCGGTTCTTGGCGTCGATCTTGAGGACCGTGCCGGTCTCGACCGAATATTTCTGCTCGAGGATCGGATTGCCGTCATTGTTGAGGATCGGCTTGCCGTCTTCACCGAGCTTCTTCACCCAGTTCTTGAGGTTGATGCCGATACCGCCCGTCACATCGACGGTGGTCGCGAAGATCGGCGAGATGCCATTGGTGCCGGCAACGATCGGCGCGTAATTCACGAAAGGCACATAGGGGCTGGCCTGTTTGCCGGTCCACAGCGCCACGTTGTTGACGCCCGACATGCGCGACGAGCCGACGCCCATCGTGCCCTTTTCGGCGATCAACATCACCCGCTTGTCGGGGTGCTGCTGCTGCAGCGCGACGATTTGCGCCTGCGCTTCCGGCGAGATCATACACTGGCCGTGCAGCTGACGGTCGGAGCGCGAATGCGCCTGGTTGCCGGGGGACAGAAGGTCGGTGGAAATATCGCCTTCGGCGGCGATGAAAGTGACGATCTTGATCTCATCGTCGACATCGGGAAGCTTGGTGAAGAATTCGGCCTTGGCGTAGCTTTCGAGAACGTCTCTGGCGATGGCGCTGCCTGCCTTGTAGGCATCACGCAGGCGGAACATGTCTGCGTCGTAGAGGAAGACCTGGGTCTTCAGAACGTCACCCGCTTTGGCGGCGATCGCGGCATCGTCGCCGAGCGCGACATCGAGCAACACCTTGATCGACGGACCGCCCTTCATGTGCGACAGCAGCTCCAGCGCGAAGGAAGGCGTGATTTCCGGCACCAGCACTTCACCAAGGATGACCTGCTTCAGGAAGGCAGCCTTGACGCCGGCAGCACTCGTGGTGCCCGGCAGGGTGTTGTAGATGAAGAATTTCAGCGCATCGGCGCGGTATTCGCTGCTGGCATCCTTGATGAGCTCGATGATTTCGGCCGTCAGAGCGCCGTCATCGATGGGTTTGGGCGCGAGACCCAGTGTTTCTCTGCTTTTGATTTCAGCCAGGTAATCCAGGTAAAGGTTCATCGCAATCCCAACGTCATGGTGTCTATGGAGCCAAACACAACGCCACCGGACGGTGGCATCGATAGCCCCGGGTTTCTGTCGTTTTCGACTACGCCAACCCGGGCCGGCTGACAAGATGCCGCACTTCGGTAAAGAACTCGTAGATCGATAAAAAGCCGGTTACCCGGTCTTGCGAGAAGGCTCCTGCAAGCCTGCATAAAGTTGCAACCGATAGTGCATTTCACCCGGAAGTTTTCCGGTTCTCGCCGTTAATAAATTATTAACCAAATCGGCGCGAGTATTAGCTTATTCTAATTACCCGCTATTGGCGTAATTCGATGCCGTGCATGGCCAATCGGCAGCACGACAGCTTGGGAGGCAGCATGAGGTTTTCGGCATCAAGCTACTTGCTATCGCTGGCGGCACTGGTCCTCACACCGGCTTCAGGCCTTGCGCAGGTCGCCACGACGAATTTCAACGTCCAGATCACCATTCAGGCGGCATGCCAGATCAACTCGGCCGGCAATCTCGATTTCGGGACCAACGGCGTGATCGGCGCCCCGATCGACGTCACCAGCCAGATCGTCGTGCAATGTACGGCCAGCACGCCCTTCAGCCTCGGCCTCAGCGCCGGCGCCGGCTCGGGCGCGACGGTTGCCAACCGGCTGATGACGTCGGCTGCGGGTGCGACCATTTCCTACTCGCTCTATACGACTGCGGCACATAGCACGGTATGGGGAAATACCGTGGGAACGGACCGGCAAACGGGCACGGGAACCGGGGCACCGCAAAACTTCACTGTCTTTGGGCGCGTACCTGCCCAGACGACACCCGCGGTCGGCGTCTATACCGATACGGTGACGGCCACGCTCAATTACTGATCGCCATAGGGAGGATCGCGCATGCGTCTTTTTACCTTAGCGGCTGCGTTTTTTGCCGGTTTGAGTGTCTCACCTTCACAGGCTGCATCCTTGCGGGTCGCCCCCGTACTTCTCGATCTCAAGGCCCCGACAGCGGCCTCCAGCCTTCGCATCTGGAACGATGCAAAAACCCCGATCAACGTGCAGGTCCGGATTTTCCGCTGGACCCAGCAGAACGGCCAGGATGTCTACACGGCGGTAAACGACGTCGTCGCCAGCCCGCCGATGACGCAGCTGAAGGGCGGCGCGGAAAATCTAATCCGCATCGTCCGGCTCTCCAAAACACCCGTCAGGGCGGAGGAAAGTTACCGCATCATCGTCGACGAATTGCCACCGGCGGGAAAACCGCAATCCGGCACCGTCAATCTGGTGGTCCGCCACTCCATACCCGTTTTCTTCTCGCCCGCTTCCACCGGTGACGCAGAGCCGGTCTGGAAGGTGACGCCGCAGGGCAAGGGTTACAAGGTCTCGGTGTCGAACGCAGGCGAAAGGCGCATCAGGATTGCCAACCTGATACTATCAGGTGGCAACGGCCAGCCAATTGGCCGGCAGCAGGGCCTGGTGGGTTATGTGCTTGGCAAATCCGCGGCAACCTTCCTCGTTCCGGCAACGGGCGGCAAGGCCGGCGGCACGCTGAAGATTTCGGCAGACAGCGAAGGCGGCCCCGTCAATGCGACGGCGCGCGTCTCGGGCGGCTGACCTTGCCGTTTTGACGATTGCCGGTTTGACGGTCTTTTTTTCGGGCAGTTTCTCCATGGCGCAGGATATTCCCCCTGCGGCAGCAGCGCCTTCTTTTGCCGCAGGAGAAGCGGGACAATTGCAGCTCGAAGTCTACATCAATGATGTTTCGACGGACCTGGTCGCCACATTTCGCCAAAACGACGCCGGATCGCTCCTCATCGAACCGGATCAGCTGAAGAATATCGGAATTTCCCCGGTCGAGAGCGCGGTCAGTGCGGATGGCTGGATCGATGTCTCCCGGCTGCCCGAGGTGACGGCGCGTTACGATGAAAGCGCCCAGTCCGTGCATTTCACCCTGCCCATGGCGGCGCGGGCGAACAAGGTGATCGACGCCTCTGGCAAAAGCACGAACGAAGAAGGCGACGAGACCGGGGAGAAGGCCACGAGCAACTTTGGAGGTCTGGTGAATTACACGATCTATGGCTCGTCAGGCGGTGGCACATGGTCTGACATCGCCGATTTCAACGGCGTTTCCGCCCTTCTGGAAAGCCGGGTCTTCGGCCCGCTCGGCGTATTGTCCTCGTCCCAGGTTCTGAGCACGTCGCGCCTGTCGGAATTCGACACGCAGCGCCTCGATACCACCTGGAGCTATTCGAATGAAGAAACACTGACGACCTATCGGGCCGGTGACCTGATCACTGGCGGCCTGAGCTGGACCCGGCCGACCCGGCTTGGTGGCTTGCAGATTCGCCGGAATTTCGATCTGCGGCCGGATATCGTCACCATGCCCATGCCCGAATTTGCCGGTTCCGCCGCGGTGCCCTCCACGGTTGATGTCTACGTCAACAATATCCGCCGCCTGTCGCAGGATGTGCCGGAAGGCCCCTTCTCCATCACCAATCTTCCGGTCATCAGTGGCGCAGGCAATGCGAGGCTGGTGGTGCGGGATGCGCTCGGCCGCGAAATCGTGTCGGAAACGCCGTTTTATACCTCGCCCGACCTGCTGGCAAAGGGTCTCGTCGATTTCTCGGCCGAACTCGGTTTTGCCCGGCGCGACTACGGAACCTCGTCTTTCGATTATGACGACAGGCTGCTCGGATCGGCGACGGTGCGTTACGGCGTATCGGACGGGTTCACGGTCGAAGGCCATGCGGAAGGCGGAGAGGATTTCTACAATATCGGCCTCGGCGGTGTTTTCACGCTCGGAGCCCATGGATTGGCAGCACTTTCCGGCGCATCTAGCCATTTCGGCGATGAAAGCGGCTATCAGATTTCCGCAAGCGTCGAGGCCGAACTGCTCGGGGTGAGACTTAACGCGCGATCGCAACGAGCGTTCGGTGACTATAACGACATGGCATCCGTCTCCGCCAATACGTCGAAAATACAGCCGATTTCAGGGCTGCTCAGCGTGCGGCCGCCGCGCGCCCTCGACCAGATTTCCGTTTCCACGCCGCTCGGATTTGATGAGACAAGCCTGAATTTCTCCTACACCCAGCTCGAAACCTTCGATGAGCGCCGATCCCGCCTTCTCGGTCTCTCCGCCACGCGGCCATTTGGCGAAAACGGTAATATCTTCATTACCGCCTATAAGGATCTTGAAGATAGCAACTCCTACGGCATTTTTGCCGGCCTCTCCTGGTCTTTCGGTGGTGGCGTCTCGGGCTCCGCCGGCATGTCCTCCAATGCCGATGGATATTCCCTGACGGCTGAGGTCGTGAAATCCGAAGAACAGGCGGAGGGAAGTTACGGCTGGCGGCTGCGCGGCGCGCTTGGCGGCAATGATGTCGCCTCCGCATCCGGCAGCTATCGCGGCAGTGCCGCACGCGTTTCGGCCGGTGTCGACCAATTCAACCGCACGACACAGGCCTATGCCCAGATCGAAGGATCGATCGCGGTCGCCGGCGGCGATGTCTTTATCGGCAACCGGATCGATGACGCCTTCGCCGTCGTGGATGCGGGCGCACCCGGTGTCGATATCCTCCTGGAAAACCGCCCGATCGGCCAGACGAACCGCCGCGGCAAGATATTGCTGCCGAACCTGCGCTCCTACGACATCAATAACATCACGCTCGACCCCAGCAACCTGCCGGTCGATGCCCGCATCGACCACACGAAACAGACAGTGCGACCGACCGAGCGCGCCGGCGCGGTCGTCAATTTCAAGGTGGAAACCGAGGGCCAGGTGGCGCTGGTGACCTTGAAGACGGAAAGTGGCGACTTCATCGAAACCGGATCAACCGGCACGATCGACGGCAAGCGCGAGTTCATCGTCGGCTATGACGGACAGGCCTATCTCGACAATATCGGCGAGACCCATCGGCTCAGCATCACGCAACCCACCAGGGGAAAATGCGAGGCCGAGATCACCGTTTCCACCGCAGGCGCTGAACGCACCACTCTCGAAACCCTCTGCAGGAGCGTTCAATGAAAGTCCTGATCCGCGCGGCGCTCGCCATCGCCGCCTCTTTCGCCGCCTCCCCCGTTCTGGCGCAAAGCTGCACCTTCAGCATGTCGGACATGAATTTCGGCTTCGTCAACCTCGCGGGCGGCGCAGCCGTGGACACCACGGCGACATTGTCGGTGACCTGCAACAACCCGTTGTCGCTGGCGCTTTCCATTCGCATCTGCCCCAACATCAATGCCGGCAGCGGCGGACAGTCAGGCGGCATCCGCCGGATGCTCCAGGGCAGCAACATCCTCAATTACCAGCTCTATCAGAACTCTGCCCGAACAACCTCCTGGGGATCGGTCACCCAGCCGGCGCTCGGCTCACCGCCACCGATCGATATGGCATTGCCGCTGCTGATCAACACCACGACCCGCACGGTTTACGGCAGGATCAATGCGAGCCAGGCCTCTGCGGCACGCGGCCTTTATCTTTCCAGCTTTGCCGGCGGCGAGACCAACTTCACCTATACAAGCTACACGCTCCTGGCGCCCAGCTGTTCCTCCGTCACCCAAAACCCAACGCAGGTACCTTTCACCGTAAGCGCCGCGGTGGCGCCCACCTGCATCATCTCGGCCCAAAACATCAACTTCGGCAGTCACGGCGTACTCAACACGGCGGTCGATGCGAATGGCGCCATCAATCTCACCTGCACCAATGGACTGAACTACAGCGTGGCGCTGAATGGCGGCCTGAGCAACAGCCCGCCCGCCGCACGCCAGATGGTGCAGGGTGCGGCGTCGATCATCTACGGCCTCTATCGCGATGTAAGCCGCACCAATGTGTGGGGAAGCGCCGCCGGGCAAATCGCCACCGGCACCGGAAACGGCAGCCTGCAGACTTTGACCGTCTTTGGGCGCGTGCCGGCGCAGAATACGCCTGCACCGGGAAATTACGCCGATACCGTCGTCGTGACGGTAAACTACTGACGTGCGCGGGGTAAGGCGCCAAGTTCCAGCCGCCGATCGATACCGATGCCGGAGAGAAACGCCTCATCATGGCTGACGACCAGCAAGGCGCCGTCATAGGCCCTGAGACCCGCCTCCACGGCCGTAATGGAATCGATATCTAGATGGTTCGTCGGCTCATCAAGGATCAGCAATTGCGGCGGCTGCGGGCCACCGAGAACGCAGGCAAGGCCGGCACGCAACATCTGCCCACCCGAAAGTGTTCCGACGATCCGCAAGGCGGCATCCGCGCGGAACATGAAGCGCGCGAGCGCTGCCCGGCAGGCATTTTCCCCTGATTGCGGGTTGAGCCTGAGGAAGTTATCGCGGATCGACAACGTCGCATCCAGCAGGCTGACCTGCTGATCTAGGAACGCGGCGCTGACACCGAGGTAAACGCTGCCTGCAAAGGGTGGCAAATCCCCTGTTATCACCGATAGCAGCGTCGTTTTTCCCGATCCATTCGGGCCGGTGACGGCGACCCGTTGCGGACCGGTTATCTCGAAGGACAGATCCGTAAGCACGGGATTTTCGGGAAAATACCCTGCGGTCAGACCTTGCAGGCTCAGTACGGTTTTAGTCGCGTGCAAGCCGCTGGGCGGCAACGTGACGGTGACGTCCTGCAGGATTTCGATCCTTTCGCGTGCCGTCCGCAAATCATCCGCCGCTTCGGTTTTCAGGCGGCTGGCGAGATTGGCATTGTCCCCGCTCGTCTTTTCGGCGCGCCTCTTCATACCGCCGGCAGCGATGCGCGGCATGTCTCCCTTCGCCGCTTTTGCGGCCCCCTTCGCATCACGGCGTGCCTTGCGTTCCAATGCCTCCTGCGACTTCTTCCTGACCTCGGAGAGGCGCTTTTCAGCGCTGGCAATGTCCTGTTCGGCAGCGGCCAGTTCCAGCACCTTTTGCGCGCGATAATGGCTCCAGTTGCCGCCATAGCGCATGGCACCGAGCGTGTTCATCTCGACGATGGCATCGAGCGTCTCGAGAAGCTCGCGATCATGGCTGACCACAATCGCTCCGCCGCGCCAGACCGCCAGGAAATCGACAAGGAACATGCGGCTGTCGCGGTCGAGATTGTTGGTCGGTTCGTCGAGAATGAGGAAATCCGGCACGGCGTGGATCTGCGCGGCAAGCGCTGCCCGTGTGCGTTGCCCGCCCGAGAGCGCAGAAAGCGGTGTGAGGGGGGATGCATCGAGCCCAACCACGGCCAGTGCCTCGGCAATCCTCTCCTCCAGCATCCAGTCGACATCGCCGAGTTCCTCGAGCGTTGCCATTCCCGCCTGCGCGCGCGAAAGGACGTGCAACGCATGGCGCGCCTCGAACAGGTCGGCGATGGTCTCATCGTCCCCGACCTGCACGCTTTGCCGCAGCATGCCGATCCTGCCGGAAACGGAGACCGTGCCTGTTGATGGCAGCAGTTCACCGGCGATCAGCTTCAGAAGCGTCGTCTTGCCGACGCCGTTGCGTCCCACAAGTCCAACGCGTTCGAGGCCGAAGCGAAGATTGATATCGGAAAAAAGCAGATGACCGTCAGGTGTTGCCCACGAGAGGTCTGAAAGGGTGATGGCATGCGGCATGGATATCGGTTCTCCTGATGACAAGGCGTTGCGGCTTTGTGATCGGGTTGAAATCCATGATGCACCATCCTGTTGGTATTGCGGAGAAAACGCCCTTACGCAAACAAAGCGGCGCGTTCATGGCGTGGGTTCAATGTTCCAAAGGAAACGCCGGGAGGATGCCCCCGGCGTTTCATTTATTTCAGGCCACCAGGCCCTTGGTCAGTTCCAGCGCCTGCCGCTCGAACAGCCGGCGGTAGATGCCGTCATGGAGGCGGATCAGCGCCTGATGGTCGCCCTCCTCGACAATCCTGCCCTTGTCGAACACCAGCAGCCGGTCGAGCGCCCGGACCGTGGAAAGACGGTGGGCAATGACGAGCGTGGTGCGGCCATCCATCAGCCGTTCCATCGCCTGCTGGATCTGCACTTCGCTTTCGCTGTCGAGGCTTGAGGTTGCCTCATCCAGGATCAGCACCGGCGCATCCGCCAGGAACGCCCTGGCAATGGCAACGCGCTGGCGCTCGCCGCCCGACAGCTTGACACCGCGTTCGCCCACCATGGTCTCATAACCCTTCGGCAGGGACATGATGAAATCATGGGCGCTCGCCTGTTTCGCCGCCTGCTCGATCTCACGACGCGAGGCATCCGGCCGGCCATAGGCGATGTTTTCCGCCAGCGTGCGGTGGAACAGGATGGGTTCCTGCTGCACGATGGCGATCTGGCCGCGCAGGCTCGCCTGCGTGACATCGGCGATGTTCTGCCCGTCGATGCGGATAGCCCCCGCCTTTATGTCGTAAAGGCGCTGGATGAGCTTGACGAAGGTTGTCTTGCCCGAACCGGAGTGACCGACCAGACCTACACGCTCGCCCGGCTTGATGGTGACCGAGAAGTCCTCATAAAGCGGGGTTGCATGCGCGCCATACTGGAAGGTGACATGATCGAAGACGATCTCGCCCTTGCCGATATTGATCCGCTTGGCGTCCGGCCTGTCTTCGACACCCAGCGGCATCTTGTCGAGCAGCACCAGCTCTTCCATGTCATTGACCGCGCGCTGCAGGTTGCGGATATCCTGGCCCACATCGCGCAAATAGCCCTGCAATACGAAGAACATCGCCAGCACGAAGGTGATGTCGCCCGCAGTCGCCAGCCCCTTCTGCCACATGATGAGGCCGGTGCCGAGGATGCCCGCCTGCATCGATACCATCATGAAGCTCTGGATCGTGCCGTTCAGCGTTCCACGTTTCCAGGTTCTGCGCGTCCGATTGTCCCATTTCACCAGCACATGACCAAGCCGCGTTTCTTCACGGGTTTCGGCACCGAAGGCCTTGACCACCGCGTTGCAGCTGATCGCATCCGCCAGCGCGCCGCCAAGCCGGGTGTCCCAGGCATTGGCAAGCCGCGCCGCCGGCGACACATAACCCATCGAAAGCCCGACTGTGACACCGATATAGATCAGCGAGCCGAGGCCGACGATCAGGCCCATGACCGGCCAGTAACTGCCAAGCACGATGGTAGCGCCCACCAGCATGACGATGGAGGGCAGCAGCGCGACGAGCAGCAGGTCGTTGAGCGAATCCAGCGCCCACATGCCACGCGTGATCTTGCGCACCGTTGAGCCGGCAAAGCTGTTGGCGTGCCAGTCGGTGGAGAAACGCTGCACCTTGTGGAAGCCGTTATTGGTGACGTCAGCCATGGTCTTCAGCGTCAGCCGGATGATGCCGTTGAAGATGAACCAGCGCAGCACAACACTGGTAAAGCCAAGCGCAACCACGATGACGAAAGCGCGCAGAGCGCCATCACCCGCATTGGCACCCCCATTGTCACCAGCGATGGCATCAACGATCCGGCCGGAAAAGACCGGCACCATCACTTCGGCGAGCGTGCTGGCAACCACCAGCACGATGATGAAACCCACGAGCGCCTTTCGGTGGCTCCAATGGTTGAAAACAAAGCCGAGCACATGGCGATAGGCATCGGCGCGGAAATCGAGCTTCTTGCGAGACATTTTAACCAGCCCGGCGCCACGAAACAGGACGACCGGTCCTCAAAAACGGAAGTTGGACGGCACAGCCTGGGCGGGAGACAAGATGATCCCGTCAGATCAATCGGGCTATGAAGGAAAAGAAAACCGCATGTCGGGCGCGCATAAGGCGGGCCGCGAATGGATATGACCTAGTGTCGGGTCATTCCCTGCGGGAGGGTCTTGATGAATGATGATGTCATGCAACGCCTCCCTTTGTTCGATCTGACGCGGTGAAGTATTTTGTAGCTGAGCCGCTCGAGCTTGCCAAGCAGGTTTTTGCAACCTTGTGGCAAGTGATGTCAAAATAACACACCAGCCGACCGGTCGTCACAATCGTGGCCGCTCCGAGTGCGGCCACGATCTTAGAGGTCAATATCATCCGTCGCGTAGCCAGACAGGATGCGCGACGGCAAGCCGGAAGCAGGGATTTAACGCTCCCGATCAGTCCATCTGCACATTCGCGTTCTTGACCACGGGTTCCCATTTGGCGATCTCCGCCGCGACGTGGTCTTTCAGTTCATCCGGCGAGGAGGCGACGATCTTTGCACTGAACTCCGCCATGCGGGCGGCGACGCCAGTATCGGCAAGCGCCTTCTTGGCGGCGGCGTTGAGCTTGTCGATCGCATCGGCCGGCGTGCCGGCGGGCGCAAAGAGCGCGTTCCAGGTATAGGTCTCGTAACCCGGTACGGTTTCGGCAATCGTCGGCAGATCCGGGAAGGACGAAGCCCGCTCCTTGGTGGTCACACCGAGCGCCCGCAAGGTGCCGGATTTTATATGTCCTGACGAAGATGGCAGATTGTCGAACATGATGGAAATCTGGTTGCCGAGAAGATCGTTAAGCGCCGGTCCGGCTCCCTTGTAGGGCACATGCTGCATGCTGACGCCGGCCATGCTCTTGAACAGCTCGCCGGAAAGATGCAGCGGGGTGCCGTTGCCGGAAGAGGCATAGGCATATTTATCGGGTTCAGCTTTGAGGAGAGCGATCAGCTCCTCGACGCTGTTGACGTTGAGCTTCGGATTGACCACCAGCACATTCGGAACCACCACCAGCAGCGAAACCGGTGCGAAATCCTTCTGCGGGTCGTAAGGCTTGGTCTTGAGGATAAGCGGGTTGAGCGCGTGGGTGGCAACCGTGCCCATCAGGATCGTATAACCATCGGGCTCGGCGCGGGCCACCCGGTCGGCGCCGAGATTGCCACCGGCTCCGGCGACATTTTCCACCACGATCTGCTGGCCGAGTTCGTCACCCATCTTCTGCGCGATGACACGCGCTACCACGTCGGTGGAGCCGCCCGCCGCGAAAGGAACGACCAGCGTGATCGTTCGATCGGGAAAGCCCTCGGCACTCGCAGTCATTCCCATCATGCCGAAAGACACCGCCGCGGCGGCAAGTTTCAGCACGGTGCGCCGTTTTGAAGACCGGTAAATCATGAACCCTCCTTATACATGGCCTCCTCGCCATCGGCGCATTGTAGCTAAAATGCAAATCAGGGCAACCCGCCGGGTGCCGGGCGATCCCGGCAGGTTTTACGCAGCAGAAGCCCGTCAGGCCTTCAGGCGCTCTTCGACAACCCGCCAGTTGACCAGCTTGTCGAGCACGGCGCGGATATGGTCGGGCTTGCGGTTTTCATAATCGAGGTAATAGGCGTGTTCCCAGATATCGATGCCGAGATAGGCCGGGCGGCCGACGGCCACGGGGTTGTTGCCGTCCTCATATCCGATCAGCGCGAGCTTGTTGTCGTCGTCGCGCGTCAGCCACACCCAGCCGGTGCCGAACACCGTGTCGGACACATCGACCGCGCGTTTGATGAAACCGTCATAATCCCCGAAGGTCTCGTTGAGGGAAGCAGCGAGATCGCCTGTCGGCCGGTTCGGTCCGCCCGGAACGAATTGATCCCAGTAGGCGACATGGTTCCATGCCTGCGCGGCATTGTTGAAGATTTTGACATCCGCCGCCGCCTTCGACCCGGCGGATTCCTTGACGATCCCGGCCAGCTCCATGTCGGCATAGCGGGTGCCGGCCGCAAGCGTGTTCAGCTTGTCGAAATAGGCCTTATGGTGTTTTCCGTAATGCAGGCCGACCGTTCTTGCCGAAATGACGGGCGCCAGATCGGCCTCGGCAAAGGGAAGTTTCGGCTGTGTCAAAGGCAGTGCGGCCCGCGCGACATGCGGGCGGGGAAAAATCGCAACGGTGGCCGCTGCCGCGCCGGCGGTAAGAATGGTGCGTCTGGTGATGTCCATCATATCCTCCTCATGAACGGTGATATGGGACTAACCCCGAACTACGGCCCTGGTTTCCTCACGCGGATGCAAATCTGCCGCGAACCATGACGATCGGGGGTAGCGACGTTGTGTAGACACTCTCCCCTGGGGACGGATGGATGGGTGACCAGCGCATAAAGAAAGGCCCTCCCGATTGGAGAGGGCCTTGCCCATCAGTAGCGATAGTAGTCACGACGGTCGCGGTAGTCCCGGCGATCGCGCCATTCACGCCATTCCCGTCTCGCCTGACGTTCACGCCATTCCCGGCGGCCTTCCCAGCGATCGCGCCGGTCCCAGCCGCGCTCATAACGTGGCGGGCCGTTCGGGCGGCAATAACCGCGCGGTGACAGGTGGAAGCCGCGTCCGCAGGCATAATCCACCGTCTGAACGTGGGATGCCGAAGGTGCGGACGGTTGGCCGACAGGCATGGCATTCGCGCCGGTGCCGAACAGGGCGCCGAAAATCAGTCCGGCGGTTAAAATCATCTTGCGCATCTTATCTCCCTCCTTGTGGGATAGGGGGATTTAGCGCCCAGCCGGGTGAACTGTGGCTGAATGAATCGTGATTTTTTCGTGGCAGCGGGCCGCAGCCGTGACCAACATCGGCGCGTTTAGAAGGAACCCTGCGACGGCTCGTACATTTACCAATGCAAGGAAAAATACAAAGGGAGAGCCAAATGGATTGGAATCGCGTTAAGGCAACTGGAAGCAGATGAAGGGTAAGGTCAAGGAGCAGTGGGGCAAACTCACCGACGACGACCTCGACGTCATCAATGGCAAGCGCGAGCAGCTCGAAGGGAAGATCCAGGAGCGTTATGGCTACGAAAAGGATCGAACCAAGAAAGATATCGACGACTGGTACGGTCGTCAGGGCTGGTAGAGAAAAGACCCCGCTTCGGCGGGGTTTTTGTATTGTGCCAACTACGTGCCGAGTGGACATCTCTCGATAATCATTCCACCTGCACCAGATGGCCAGGTGATACCGTTCTGTAATGTCGCGTCGGCGCTTCATAACTCATTGTTCGTATCGGGCTTTTCAGCTCGTCATTGGATATGCCGCGTCTCATCCCGCGCCGGGCCGGGTCGGGCACCGGTACCGCTGCCATGAGCTTTTTTGTGTACGGATGCTGCGGATTGTCGAAAACGGCGGCCCGCGGCCCGATTTCCACGATCTCGCCGAGATACATCACCGCTACGCGATGGCTGACGCGCTCAACCACCGCCATGTCGTGCGAAATGAACAGGAAAGCAAGATTCAGGCTCTGCTGCAGGTCGAGCAGCAGGTTGCAAACCTGCGCCTTGATCGATACGTCGAGCGCCGAAACGCTTTCGTCGGCGACGATGACCTTTGGATCGAGCGCAAGCGCGCGGGCAATCGCGATGCGCTGGCGCTGGCCACCCGAAAATTCATGCGGGTAGCGATTGGCCATATCGGCCGACAGGCCTACTTTCTCCAGAAGATCGGCCGTCTTTTCCTTCGCCTGTTTCGTGCTGCCTAGCCTGTGCTTGATGAAAGGTTCGGAAATCGCTGTGCCAACAGTCATGCGTGGGTTGAGCGAGGAGAATGGGTCCTGAAAGATCATCTGCACGGATTTGCGCATGTTGCGAAGCCCAACGGTATCGAGCCGCATCACATCGTAACCGTCGAGCGACACATCACCGGACGACGGTTCCACGAGGCGCATGATCGAGCGGCCTGTGGTGGATTTTCCGCAGCCGGATTCCCCCACAAGCGACAACGTCTCCCCCTGAAAGAGATCGAAGGAAACGTTTTCGACGGCATGGACAGCACCCGTCTGACGCGCCCAAAGACCGGAGCGGATGGGAAACCTCGTCACGAGGTTCTTGACCGACAGAACCGGTGTCTGACCGCTCGCAACCGTCTCCGCCACCTCCTGAGGTTCGGTCGAAAGACCGGTTTTGAGGTCGAGCACCGGAAACCGCGTCGGCCATTTCCGGTCATGCATCGAGCCGAGCTTCGGCACCGCCGAAAGCAGCGCCCGCGTGTAGGGATGCTGGCCACGTCGGAATATGTCTTCGGTCGCTCCAGTTTCGACCGCGTCACCGCGATACATCACGATCGTCCGGTCGGCGATTTCGGCCACCACGCCCATGTCGTGGGTGATGAAGAGAACCGACATGCCTTCCTCTTCCTGCAGCAGCTTGATCAGATCGAGGATCTGCCCCTGAATGGTGACGTCGAGCGCCGTCGTCGGCTCGTCAGCGATCAACAGTTTCGGGCGGGAGGCGAGCGCCATGGCGATCATCACGCGCTGGCGCATACCGCCGGAAAACTGATGCGGATATTCGTCGAAACGGCTTGATGCATTGGGAATGCGAACCTTTTCCAGAAGCCGCACCGTCTCCGCCCTTGACTGCTGCTTCGAAAGCCCCTTGTGGCGGATGAGGACTTCGGAAATCTGGCGGCCGATGGTGAAGATCGGATTGAGCGAGGTCATCGGCTCCTGAAAGATCATCGAGATATCGTTGCCGCGCACGCCGCGCATGTCCTTTTCGGAAAGCGTCAGCAGATTGCGGCCGTTGAGCAGAACCTCCCCTTTTATCCGGCTGGAGGCCGGGGCGAGCAGGCGCATCAGCGACAGCGAGGTGACCGACTTGCCGGAACCGGATTCACCGACAATGGCGACGGTTTCGCCGGACGCAACATCGAATGAGACGTCGCGCACAACGCTTTTCCACTCGCCATCGACTAGGAAGGAGGTGGTAAGGTTTCGGACGGAGAGGACTGGTTTTGTCTCCATGATGTCACCGCCCCACCGCATAGGCTTGCATCAGCCGCGGTGTCGCGGCGGCGCGCAGCAGGCCGTCGGCATCCCGGCGGGCAGCGGTGAGCCGTCCGACTGACCAGGCATCGGCAACAGTGACCCGGTGGCCGCGCCGGCGCAGCTCATCGAGCGTCGCCTCGCCCACCGTGCCTTCCACCATGATTTCACCCGGCGAACTGGTGCGCGGATAAAACGAACCCGGAAAATGCGAGGTGTGGAACAGCGGCATGTCGATGGCCGCCTGCAGGTTCTTGCCGTGGTGGACATAACGAAGGAAGAACGGCAGTTGCCACTGGTCCTGCTGGTCGCCGCCGGGCGTGCCGAACACCATCGACGGGCGTCCCTGATGCAGCGCTAGTGAGGGCGTCAGCGTGGTGCGCGGGCGTTTGCCCGGCGCAAGCGAGGTCGGCAGGCCTTCCTTCAGCCAGAACATCTGGGCGCGGGAATTGAGCGCGAAACCCAGACCCGGCACGATGGGCGAGGATTGCAGCCAGCCGCCCGAAGGCGTGGTGGAGACCATATTGCCCCAGCGGTCGATGACATCGATATGCACGGTGTCACCGCGCTTTTCCGTCAGATGCGACATGGTCGGCTCGTAGACGGTACCCTTGCCGCTCATTTCGGCCAGCATGGCCAGGGTGGCATCCACCTGCTTTTCGTAACCAGGCACGGTGCCGGGGCGCAGTTCCAGCGAGGCCTTGCTGCCGATCAGTTTGCGACGCCCGACATTGTAGCCTTCAGAGAGAAGATACTCGGTCGGGATTTGTCCGAATTCCGGATCGCCGTAATAGACCTCACGGTCGGCAAAGGCGAGCTTCATGGTCTCGACAATGGTGTGGATGAAATCAGGACCGGACGGGTCCA